>Ga0154439_1069_pt4 | contig 7001 bp, 5 predicted proteins | sample RifGroC2_FD_115943 | JGI IMG/M metagenome (GOLD analysis project Ga0154439, IMG submission 115943) | Elusimicrobia bacterium GWC2_65_9 | reverse complement strand
ATCCTCAAGAAAACCGTTCGTCCCCGTGCCGAAGGAGATGACGGGCACGCCGCATTGCGAGATCTCCTTGAGGACCCAGGCGGAGTGCGGGCGCACGAAACGGCGGTACTGCTCGGGCGAGAGGTCGCCGATCCAACTGTCGAAGAGCTGGAGGGCCTGGGCGCCGGCCGCGGCCTGCGCCTGGAGGTACGCGGCGGTCACTTGCCGCACCTTGCGCATGAGCTTGTCCCATAGGTCGGGGCGGTCCGTCATCATCGCCTTGACGCGCTGGTAGTTCTTGGACGGCCCGCCCTCGACCATGTAGCTGGCCACGGTGTAGGGGGCGCCCGCGAAACCGATGAGGGGGACTTTGCCGGCCAGCTCGCGGCGGATGAGGCGCACGGCGTCGTAGACGAAGCCTAGGTCCGCGGCCGCGGTCTTGTCGCGCAGACGCGCGACGTCCTGGTCGGTGCGCACGGGGTTTAAGATGCTCGGGCCCGGGGCGAAGCGCAGCTTCAGACCCAGGGGCTCGACGGGCAGGAGGATGTCGGCGAAGAGGATGGCCGCGTCGATGGGAAGGCGGCGTATGGGCTGGAGAGTGACCTCACAGGCCAGTGCCGGAGTCTTGGCCAGCTCCAGGATCGAGTGCTTCTTGCGCAGTTCCCGGTACTCCGCCATATAGCGCCCGGCCTGGCGCATGAACCAGACGGGAGTCGCGTCCACGGGCAGACCGCGGCACGCGCGCAGAAAGCGGTCGTTTGAACTTGCCACCTATTGATGATATCAAATGCCCCGCAGCCGCCGTCAGGAGGCGAGAAAGGTGTCGGCCGTGCTCAATAGGGTAAACAACGCCTCGTCCGTCTTGGCGCGCCACAGCTTGCGGCGGACGTTCTCGTTGGTGACGAGGGAGGCGACGCGCTGAAGGATCTTGAGCTGGATGATGGGCGTCTCGGCCGGGGTGAGGATGAGGAAGACGAGACGCACGGGCACCCCGTCCGGGGTCGGGAAGGGGGCCGGCTTGGCGTACCGGCCGACCGCGATCAGGGGATCGCTCAAGCCCGGCAGACGCGCGTGCGGCACCAGCACGCCGCGGCCCACCGCGCTGGCGAACTTAAGCTCCCGGTCCCAGACGGCGTCGAAGGCCGCACTCTCGTCGAGCTCCGGGCGCCCCGCCTTGAGCTTGGAGAGCAGGTGATGGACGGCGGCGCGGCGGTCGACCCCGGGGAGGTTCGCCTCCACCGCGGCCCGGGAAAATAACTCACCGGAGGCCCAGACGCTGGGCTTGTCGAATTCATCGTGCACCTCGCCGATCAACTCCTCGATGATGTCCTCGAGCGTGAGGATTCCGGTCACGCGGCTGAGCCCGTCGCGAACGACGGCCATGTGGATGCCCTTGTCGGGCATGGTCTTGAGGAGCTTCTCGAGCGGCTCGGCGCCCGAGACCTCGAAGATATCTCGCCGAAGCTTCTTGAGGTCCGGTTCGGGACCGCTTTCCTTAAGAATAAGGTCCTTGAGATGAACGTAGCCGATGACGGTGTCCAGGTCATTCTCGCAGAGCGGGTAGCGGGTGAAACGCTTTCCGCGGATCATCGCCAGGTTCTCGGCCCAGGACTTCTCCAGGCAAAGGAAGGAAATGCGCTCGCGCGGTCGCATCGCGTCGGAGACCTTGGCCGTGGCGAAATCGAAGAGGTTCTCAAGAAGAAGCAAGCGCTCGAGCGGCATCGCGCCCTTGTCGTGGGTCTCTCCCAGGAGCACGCGCATCTCATCGACGGAGACCGCGTGCTCCGCTTCCGCCGCGGACTTCAGGCCGAAGAGGTTCAACAGGCCCTTGGAGCAGTCGGTGGTCACGCGAATCGGCAGCCTCAGGAACTGCGCCAGCAGCCGAAGAGGCCGGGCCCCGTAGAAAGCGATGGGCTCGGCGTAGTGGATGGCCATCGCGCGCGGGATCATCTCGGCCATGACGATCTGCACGCCTGCCAGCGCGGAGACGGCGATGAAGAAGGCGAACATCCTCAGCCAGGACGGCGGCAGGGAACCCGCCCAGGAGGCGAAATGGCCGCGCAACTGCTCCGCGATCTCCGGCTCGGCGACGGCGCCCAGGGCCAGGGAGATCACGGTCATGCAGAGCTGCATCGCGGCGAGATACTCGTCGAAGCGACCCAGGATGTCCTGCACGGCCAGCGCGCGGGGGTTCCCCCTGCGGGCCAGGACCTCGACGCGCGCCGGGCGCACGCGCATCAGCGCGAACTCGATGAGCACGAAGAAGGCGTTGACCGCGATCAGGACGGCGGCAAGCAGATAGACCATCGAACTGGGAGTATAGAAGCGGCTGGAGAAGCGGTCAAGGCCTGATATGCTAGGATTCGCGCATGGCCGAGAACCGCGAATTCAAACCTCTCAAAGAACTCGGGGAGATCCCCCTGGGCGAGGACGACGTCCTCAAGTTTTACGTGGACGAGTTCAAAGGGCACAAGTACGGCTCCGTGCGCCGCTTCGTCAAGGGCGACCCCTACTCCGGCCCCACCAAATCCGGCGTCACCATCAACGCCCGCCTCCTCGAACCGGTCATCGAGGTCCTCTCCAAGCTGCCCGCCGAGCCCGCAGCGCTTGAGGACCAAGAGCTGGCCCGCTGGCCGAAGAAGGCCGGCGTGGAACTGGTGGCCCGCATCACTCTCTTCAAGGACACCACCGGCGTGGACCTTCGCGAGTGGGTCGACGAGCCCGAGTACAAGGGGCCTTCCAAGAAGGGCGTGAGGATTCCTTATAAAGACCTGCCCCAAGCTCTCGATTTCCTCCGCCAGATGGCGCCCCTCATCGCCAAATCCTGACGGCTTCCTCCCCTGGCGCGCCTCCGGAAGTCCTGCTATAGTGGAAAGGTGAAACCCCTCGTGCTTAGGGCTTTCCTCATCCTGGCTCTGGCCGACCCCGCCGCGGCCAGCCGGGTCGAAGTCGGCTTGTCCGCCGAGGTCCGTCCGGGAAATGCTTCCGGCGTCTCGGGCGCTTCCTTGGGCACAGCACCCATCCCTCTCGGCCTGAACGTAGCACCCCTCTCCGTCGCCCCCGGCGCGCCACTCGTCCCCCTCCCCGTCTCCGCCGTCCCCGTCCAGGAACAGACGCTCGAGGACGCCCCGGCCCTGCCGGTCCGGGCGGACGCCTCGGTCGGCGAGGGCGCCGCCGAGAATATCGACCAAGAGTCCGCCTCGGCGGCGGGACGCTCCCTCTTCGACGCCGTCGCTCCGACCAGAAGATGGGACCTCTGGGCAAGATTGAAGTCCTTGGCGCCTACCAGCGACATAATCCCCGCCTGGCCAGGACGCCCGGGCGAGAAGGTGCGCCTCAAGGGGCGCACGCTTAGGCTCGACCGCCCCCTCGCCGGCGGCGGGGGCTCGCGCGTCTGGAGGACGAACGACCGCGATTCGGTGGTCAAGATCCTGCACCCTGAGTTCCGTTCCCTGCCCCACTACGCCGATGAGGCCGAGCTCCTGCGTTCCATCAAGGACGCGGATATCCCCCACTCCCGCCTGCTGGCCGCCAGCCCTGACGGCTCGGTCATGGTCAAGGAGTTCATCGAGGGCACGGGCGCCGAGGAACTCCTCGGCCGGGGCTTCACGGACCTCCAGCAGGAGGGCTGGACGGAACTGGCCTCCAAGCTCGTGCGCGCCGGCGTCACCGCCGACCTAGCACCCGGCAACCTGGTCTGGCAGCATCGCAAGGCGCGCTGGACCATCGTGGACGCGGGCGGCATCATCCCGGGCGGCCCGTCCTCGACCTTGGACCAATTGATGACGCGCTCGGCCGAGATCGCCGGCGTCGAGCCCGGGGCCTTCCTCTTGAGCGTGCGCAGCCGGCTGGGTCCCGACTCGCCGCAGTGGGCGCAGGTCCTAGAGGACCTGCGCGTCCAACCTCGCCACGCCGCCGCCCTCGCGGCGCTCGAGTCGCAGGACCGCGCGCCTGAACACCGAAGACCGCGCCCGGGCGACCCAAAACGACGTAAACTTCTCCCGCAGGTGAAATAATGACCTCGGCTCCCCTTCTGCGCCGCTGCCTGTCCGCCCTCCTGGCGGTCATCCTCGCCTGCAGCCCCGCCGCGGCCGCCGTCGAGAGGTATCCCGGCGGTCCCATCGTCGCCGAGTTGGTCAGCCGCCTGCTCGAGCAGACCCACTACGCCCGCAAGCCCATCGACGACGAGGTCTCCAAACAGTTCCTCCGGAACTATCTCGACAGCTTCGACTACAACCACATGATCCTGGAGAAGTCGGATGTCGACGAGTTCGAGGCCAAGTACGCGACCACCCTCGACGACCGGGTCAAGGACGGCGACGTCGAGGCCGCTTACGATATCTACGACCGCGTCATCAAACGCCTGGAGGAGCGCGTCGCCCTGGTCAAGACCCTGAGCGCCGGCGGCTTCATCTACGACGTCGACGAGTCCGTCGTCCTTGACCGTCACGAAACGCCCTGGGCCGCCACCCCGAAGGATGCCGCGGAGGTCTGGCGCCAGCGCATCAAACACGAGTTCCTGCTCGAGCATCTCACGCGGCTGAAGGCCGCGCAGGCCAAGGCGAAGACCCCCGCCCCTAAACCGGACGACGCCAAGCAGGTCAAGAAAGACGAGAAGCCCGTCAAGGAAACCCCGATAAAGGAAACCGTGGATACGCGCTACGACCGCCTCCTGCGCAGTTACAAGGAGTACGACGGCGCCGATATCCTCCAGACCTATCTCTCCGCGCTGACCCACGTCTTCGACCCTCACACCGACTACCTGGCCGCCGCCCAGAAAGAAAACTTCGACATCAGCATGAAGCTCTCGCTCGTCGGCATCGGGGCGGTCCTGCGTTCCGAGGACGGCTACGCCAAGATCCTCTCGCTGGTGCCCGGGGGGCCCGCCGACACGGACAAGCGCCTCAAGGCGGGCGACCGCGTCGAGGCCGTGGCCCAGGGCGACGGGCCGTTCATCGAGGTCGTGGGCATGAAGCTCGACCGCGTCGTCTCCATGATCCGCGGCGAGAAAGGCTCCACGGTGCGCCTGCGCGTGCTGCCGGCCGACGCCCCCGACCCCGCGGCGCGAATGGTCGCGACCCTCGTGCGCGACGAGATCAAGCTCACCGACCAGGAGGCCAAAGCCCGCGTCTACACCCTGCCCGGCGCGGGCGGGCGCAGATCCAAGGTCGGCGTGCTGGACGTGCCTTCCTTCTACGCGGACATGCGCGGCGGCGACGGGGCCAAGAGCGTCACGCGCGACGCCGGGCGCCTCCTCGAGGAACTCAAGAAGCGCGGCGTGGACTGCGTGGTGGTGGACCTGCGCCACGACGGCGGCGGCTCGCTCGCCGAGGCCGTGTCCCTGACCGGTCTCTTCATCCAGGACGGCCCCGTCGTCCAGGTCAGGGACGCGCGCGGCTCCATCCGCGTCCTCAGCGACACCGAGGAGGGCGTGGAATACGACGGGCCCCTGGTGGTCCTGACCTCGCGGGCCTCGGCCTCGGCCGCGGAGATCTTCCCCGCCGCGATGCAGGACTACGGCCGCGGCCTCATCGTCGGAGACAAGAGCACCTTCGGCAAGGGCACCGTCCAGTCCGTTCTGGAACTCAACTCGTACCTGCCCCCCGCCTACCGCTCCTACAAGCCCGGCGCTCTCAAGCTCACCGTGCAAAAATTCTACCGCGTCTCCGGCGGCTCCACCCAGCACCGGGGCGTGCTGCCGGACATCCACCTGCCTTCCGGCGGAGACCTTTCGGAGTCCACGGAATCCTCGCAGAAGAGCGCCCTGCCCTACGACGAGATCGAGCCGGCCTCCTTCGCGCGCTACGACAAGGCCGCGACGGCCGCCGTCTCCCTGGCCAAGTCCTCGGCCGAGCGCGTGGCCGCCTCTCGCGAGTTCAAGTGGATCCGCGAGGACCTGGAGCGCTGGGAGAAGCAGAAGAAGGACAAGACCCTCTCCCTCAATGAGGGTACGCGTCTCGCCGAGCATAGGAACGAGGAGGACCGGCAGACCGCTCGCAAGAAGGAGCGCATCACGAATAAGGAGAGGCCCCTGACCTTCGAGGAAATCACCCTGGCCCTGCTCGACGGCAAGACCCCGCCCGTGGCGGCCTCGACGGCCCCCGCGCGCGGCGCAGCACCCCGCCTCGACGACGAGGAGGAGGGTTTCGAGCGGGCCCCGGACGCTCCCGACGCGGTGCTGGAGGAGAGCCTGCGCATCGCCGCCGATCTGGCGGCGCTGGGCGCCGCGGCCCCCGCGGCCCAGGCGAACATGGACCACGGTCGGAATGTTGCGCAGTAATACGACATGAACCCCGACCATTGGACGCATAAGACGCAGCAGGCCTTCGCGGACGCCCAGGCGCTTGCGCAGAAGCGAGGGCACCAGGAGTTGACGGAAGAGCATCTCCTCTGCGCCCTCCTCTCTCAGGAGGGAGGCATCGTCTCCGAGATCCTCAGCAAGGCGGGCGTCGCCCCCAAGTCCGCGCAGAACGAGGTCGAGCGCGTCCTGGCCAAGAAGCCCCAGGTCTCGGGCGGGCGCCTGCACGCCTCTCCCGACTTGGAGAAAACCCTCATCAAGGCCGAAGACCGGATGAAGGCCATGAAGGACGAGTTCGTCTCCGTCGAGCACGTCCTGCTCGGCCTCATGGACAACGGCGAGGGCGCGGCCAGGCTCCTCGCCCGGCTCGGCCTGACTCCCGACAAGACCCTCGCCGCGCTGACGCAGGTCCGCGGCTTCCAGCGCGTGACCTCGCAGGAACCGGAATCCTCCTACCAGGCCCTGGAGAAATATGGGCGCGACCTCACCGCCGCCGCGCGGCGCGGCAAGCTCGATCCCGTCATCGGCCGCGACGCCGAGATCCGCCGCGTCATCCAGGTCCTGGCGCGCCGGACGAAAAACAACCCCGTGTTGATCGGCGCGCCGGGAGTGGGGAAAACCGCCATCGTCGAGGGCCTGGCCCAGCGCATCGTCGCGGGCGACGTCCCGGAAGGGATCAAGGATAAATCCGTCATCGCGCTCGACCTGGGCGCGCTCATCGCCG
>Ga0154439_1099_pt11 | contig 7336 bp, 8 predicted proteins | sample RifGroC2_FD_115943 | JGI IMG/M metagenome (GOLD analysis project Ga0154439, IMG submission 115943) | Elusimicrobia bacterium GWC2_65_9 | reverse complement strand
GTCAGGCCGCGGGCCTGCGCGCGCGCCTGCGGCCCCACGACGACCTCCTCGGCCATCCCGCCGGGTTCAAAAAGATTGGTCTCGAGCCGGAACTTCCCCTGCTCGATGGAGGCCCAGTCCACCAGGTCCTCGATGAGGCGTGAGATCTGCCCGATGCCGTTGGCGATGTACTGCATGCGCTTCTTCTGGTCCTCGTCGGGCTTGATCGTCTGGGCCAGCATCTCGAAGCTGACCTGCAGGGTCATCAGGGAGTTCGAGAGGTCGTGCGAGGACATGGACATGAACTTAGACTTCATGGCCGACAGGCGAGAGAGCTGGGCGTTGGCGCGCTGAAGGTCCGCGAAGAGGCGCTCGTTCTCCTGTTTGAGGCGCATCTTCTCGAGCGACTTGTCGATGGCGCGCATGAGCTGGTCGAAATTGACCGGCTTGGTCAGGAAGTCGTCGACCGACTCCTGGATGGCCTTGAGCGCGGTATCGAGGCAGGCGTGCGCGGTGATCATCAGGATCTGGCTCTTCGCGTTGAGCGCCCGGATCCGCTTGATCGCGTCGATGCCGGTGCCGTCGGTCAGATTGTAGTCCATCAGGATCACGTCGAAAGACTCCTCCTTGACCCGCGCGACGGCCTCGCCGGCGCTCCCGGCCTGGGCGGTCTCGTAGCCGTTGGCCTCCAGGTTGTCTCTGACGCCCTCCCTCATGTTCGCGTCGTCGTCGACGATCAGGATCTTGCCTTTCATATCGCCATCAGGCCGCCGTGGGCAGGAAGAGCTTGAAGGTCGTGCCCACGCCGACTCGGCTTTCGACGTCGACGCGCCCTTTATGGCGGTCGACGACCTTGCGCACGACGGCCAGCCCGAGTCCGGTGCCTCGCGCCTTGGTGGTGAAGAATGGAGCGAAGATCTTGTCGAGAACTTCCTGCGGGATGCCCAAGCCGGCGTCGACGACGTCGACGGCGACCCAGCCGGGTTCGGGCGCGTAGGTGCGGACCGTCAGCTTGCCTCCCTCCGGCGGGGGCATCACCTCGACGGCGTTGCCGATGAGGTTGCGCACGGCCTGCTGCATCTCGATGGTGTCGATGTCCACCGACGCGTCCGCCGCCGCGAAAACCTTGTCGAGCCGGATGTGCGGCGGCAGCGGGTAGACCGAGAGGAGTTCCTCGAGCCAGGCGTTGAGCTGGACGCGCTCCGGCTTGAGCTCGCGCTGGCGCGAATAGGTCAGGATCTCGTTGATGATGCCGTTGGCCTGCTGGATCTCGGATTCGATGATCTTGATGTGCTTGGCGATCTTGGGGTCCGGCTCGCCGGCGGCGCCGAGTTTGGTCTTGATGAAATAGATCGAGTTATTGATGACGGCCAGGGGATTGCGGATCTCGTGGCCGACGACCGAGGCCATCTGACCGATGGCGGCCAGGCGCTCCTTCTTGATGAGTTCATCCTGCGCGGCCTTGAGCTCCCGGGTGCGGGCGTCGACGCGCTTCTCCAAGAATTTAGTGAACTTCTCCAACTCCTGCTTGGCGTGGATCAGCTCTCCCGTCTTCTCCTTGAGCGATTCGCTCATGCCGAGGAAGGTCTGAGCGAGGTCCCCGATCTCGTCGTTGGTGGTGACGACCTCCGGGAGGTCCTCGAACTGGCCCTTGCCGAGGCGGTCGGCCGCCTCCTTGAGCATTCGGATGGGCCGGGTGATGTGGCCGGCGACCGCCAGGGAGAGCAGGACCGTGAGCAGGACGACGCCGATGAGGACCGTCGTGATCTGGGACTTCATCTCCTCGGCGGACTGATTGGCGGCCTCCACGGGCTGCTGCACATAGACGATCCAGCCCAGTTCCCGCGTCTCGGAGAAGGCGGCTAGGAGGCGGCGCCCGTCGGCGAGAGATATCTCGCCGCCGCCGCGCTCATTGGACTGGGTGGTGACGACCTTCAGGACGTCCTCGGGCAGGCGGGCGTCGGGCCTGTATATCTCCTTGGGATCCGAGTGCGCGATGAGGAATCCGTCCTGGGCCACGACGCAGGCCCGGCTCTTGCCGGTGGCCGGAAACTCCATCGCCAGCATCGTCGACAGGGGGTTGAGACTGACGCGCGCCGTCAGCGCGCCCACGACCCGGGCGGGCTGGGCGCGCGCATCGAGGATGGGCGTCGAGACGGTCACCGTCGGGTAGAGGCCCTGGAAGCGCTCCAGGCGGCCGATGTACTGGCCTTTGGGGCCGACCGCGGTCTGAAAGAGATCCTCGCGGCTGAAGTCCCTCATCTCGGGGTTCGGGCTGAGGTAGTTGCCCACCCGCAGGACCTCCACGCCCCTGTCGTTGAGGACCGCGAGTTCGAGCACGGCCTGGTGGATCTGGAGGATGCGGTTGAGGTGCTGCCGCTGCCTGACGGCGCCCATCGAGACGAAATCCTCGAGGCCGGCGGTCTCCGTCAGGACGTTGCGGAAGGTCGTCACGTACTTGTGGACCGTGTCCGCGAATCCCACCGCCAGGGATTCCTGCATGGCCAGGGTCTCTTTGCGCAGGGACTGCTGGGAGATGCTCACCAGCTGGACGCCGACGAAACCCATCGGCGCCAGCGAGATGAGCAGGAACCAGAAGAGGATCTTATAGGCGAGCTTGCCGCGTCTCTTCGAGGCCATGGGCTAGAAATTCACCGCGGGACCCGACGGCGTCTCAGCCGTGGGACGCGTTGCGCGATAGGAGCTGCTTGATGCGGGCCGACAGCTCGGCCAAGTCGAACGGTTTGGTGATGTACTCGTCGGCGCCAAGCTCGAAGCCCTGCTTCTTCTCCTCGGAGGAGAGAAAGCGTCCGGTCATCATGATCAGGATCATGGTCTTGGAGCGCTTGCGCAGTTCCTGGCAAATCTGAAAGCCGGAGGAATCCGGCAGCTGGATGTCCATGATCACGACCTCGGGCTCGATTTTCTGCGCGGCGAAGATTCCCTCCTTGGCGGCGCCCGCCTGATGGCACTCGAAGCCGTCGAGCTCCAGGACCTCCGCCAGGCTCTCGCGCAGATGGGCGTCGTCGTCGATGATCAGCAGCTTCGGGAGCTTCGTCATTTCATCTCCTCAAGTCCCCGCCGGGCGGGATGAGTTTGTAGCCGACGCACGGGATCGTCGTGATGTGGCGCGCCGCGCCCCCGAGCTTCTCGCGCAGACGCCGCACGTGGACGTCCACTGTCCGCGGCGAACCGAAATAATTATAACCCCAGACGCGCTCGATGAGGTACGGACGAGAGAGGACTCGGTTGGCCGAACTCAGGAACACGTAGAGAAGGTCCAGTTCCTTGGAGGTCAGGGGTACGCGCTTGCCGCCGACATGGAGGGTGTAGCTCGTCAAGTTGAGCTCGATCTCCCCCATCTTGATGAGCTCCTCGGGGGCGCTCGACTGGGTGCGGCGCAGGACCGCCTTGATGCGGGCCAGGCACTCCGCCGTGTCCCAGTTGAGGGAGAGGCACTCGTCGGCGCCGGCCTGAAAGAAGGCCAGGCGCACGGAGGCGCGGTCCTTGGAGACCGTGGTCCCGGCCGCGGGCGCGGCGGGCGCCGGCCCCCCGCGCCCGAAGAGGGCGTAAGCGTGCTTCGACGGGGAGGGGGAGACCGCGGGCTGGTCGGCGTGCTCGACGATGGCGATGATCGGCATCTGCTTGGCGGGACCCTTCGTGCGCAGGGCCTTGACGAACTCGACGCCGTCCTCATCGACAAGCTTCTGGCCCACGAGGAGGAGGTCGCAACCGCGGTGAGCGAGCAAACCGTGAACTTCCTTGGCCTTCTGGGCCACGGTCACCGACATCCCCGCGCCCTGGAGGGCTTCGAGGATCACGGCCGCGCGGTTCGGCTCTCGGGAGGCGTAGACGACGTTGACGCGCATCCGGGCTTAGGCTCCGCCTGCGTCACCCTCGTCTTCGAGGTCGAGGCTGAGCCCCCCGAGGCCGATCGCCCCGGCGAAGAGATTGTAGAGGACCGCCACCAAGAGGACGACGCCGTCCATAAGGACCGTGTAGAACATCGTAAAGAGCAGCATGGACAGCAGCCTCAAGGGCGTCGTCATCGCCGCGTTCTGGGAGTTCGGGACGACGACGAAGGTCGTCAGCCCCCCGAGCAGGCCCAGCGTGGCGAGCACCGCCGAGACGGCGGGCTTCGTCGCCAGGAAAATGGCCAATCCCGCGATGACGGCTGCGATGATCGCGACGGGGAACATGGCGCGCTGAACGGCGACCATCGCGACCAACACGCCGACAATCGCCACCGCCGGCAGGACGGGGTTCTTCATCCAGTACGGGTCGATACGTTTGACTCGGTAGCTCATTGCTGTCTCCTGAACTAGGCGGCTTGAAGCTTGACAAGCTTAACAGAAGCGACGAGGAGACGCAAGCGATTCTCAGATGCGGGCGCCGACCCTCTTCGGCTCGAAGAGGATGAGCGTCCGCTTCGTCTCCCCGTCCTCGTCGAGGTGGACCGCCTTGACGTGGCAGAGCTCGGAGCGAAACATGGTGTCCGCCTCCTTGACTTGGTTGGGATTGTCGAGAGCGACGCTGACGAGACGCAGGACGTCCTGCTGCTGGCTGTCGATGACGTCAAGAAGATGGAACTTGCCGTCCGTGGTCACGACGCCCGTGACGGGGAAATTCGTGTAGAGGACGCTGTTGTCCTCGTCGACGACGATGGCGCGATGGTTCGTGGAAACGACCGCCTTCAGGATCGACTCCCACCAATGTTCTTCCGCCGCGCCGCGCCGCTTCGCCTTGACCATGGAATTGGCGATCTCCGCCTTCACCTTCGAGAGGAAGATGGTGATGACCCCGGCCAATTCGCCGATCTCATCGTTGCGGGCGGGGAACTTCAAGTCGAGGTTCTTGAAGGAAATGGACTCGATGGCGTCGCGGAGGTTGAGCATGGGGTTGATGACGAAGTGGTGCAGGAAGAAGTAGAGCGGAATGCCGAGGAGCAGCAGCACGCCGACGGCGCCGACGGCGTACTTGTGCATGGCCTTGTTGATGACCTTGACGACGCCCTCGCGGCTGATCTGGAGGTCGAGCACGCCCAGGACGTCCCCCCTCAGGGCCAGGGGGATGGCGATGTCGTAGAGCGGCATGTTCGCCACCGCGCGCACGATCGGCGTCTTCGCCAGCCACGCCTGCTCGATGGCGTCCGTCGGCAGGCTGACCTGGCGGGTGAAATCGTCGAAAGATTTCGTCATCATGGACGGGTCCTTGAACCAGCGGACTTCGCCGTATTTGTTGAGATAGAGGAGCGACGCGACGCGGTCGTCCTTCGAGAAGCGGCTGACGATATCCAGCTCCGCCATGGTGATGGCGCTCTGATTGCGCGCGAGGCCCTCGATGATGGTCGGCGCATAGAGGCGGACCATGTCGATCGACTCCTGCTTGAGCTTCTCATCGAAGGTCCACTTGAAGAGATTGTAATAGAAGATCCCGCCGAGGAACATGACGTAGACGCCGATCCCCGTAAACCAGAGGAACCACTTCGCGGAGAGCCTCATGGTCCGGTTCCGTAGAGCTTCTCGATCTTCTCAAGGCCCGCGACGGCGTCCGAGTTGCCCGGGTCGAGCTGCTTGGCGTGCAGCCACTTGTCGCGGGCCTTGTCGTAGTCGCCCTTCTGATAGTAGATCACGCCCTCGAGATAGGCCTGTCCGGATTGCTGCTTGGCGTTTTCGTTGGAGACGGCGACGGGAGGGGCGGCCTCCGGCATCGCCGCGGTCGTCGGGGAGGTCGCAGCCGCCTTGGCCTCATCTTCCTTCTTCGTCTCGGCGGCGGCCTTGGCGTCATCCTCCTTCTTCTTCTTGCCTTCCTCCTCGCGCTGCTTGGCGAGTTCCACCGCGCGCTTCCTCGCGGAGTCCTCCCGGCGGACCTGCTCCTTGGCGCGGGCGACAAGTTGATCGGCGGCCTTTGGGTCGTAGCCGTACTCGACGGCGTGCCGCCATTCGACGACGGCCTTTTCGTATTGGCGGGACTCGTAGAGCCGGCGGCCCTCGGAGACGTGTTGATTCGCCACTTCAGCGCGTATCTCGGCCTGAAGTTTTTGGGCCTTGACGCTGCCGGGGCCCGATTCCAGGACCAAGTCGAGCATCTTGAGGGATTCCAGGACCAGGCCCTGCTCATAAAGATGGAGAGCGCTCTGAAGCTTCTCGTTGGCGTCCTGCTCGCGCGCCTCCGCCTCGACCTTCGCTATGGCCGCGGTCAGGCGCGGGTAGCGAGGGTTGAGGACGAGCGCCGCATACCATTGATCCAGAGTTTCATGCAGACGGTGCTGTCGATAGGCCTTCTGACCGCGGCGGTAATGCTCCTCGGCCATCTCGGAGTGCGCCTTCTTGAGCCAATAGCGGGCCTTCAGGTTGCTTGCGGAGAGCTTGACGACCTCATCCCAGCGCTCGGCGGCTTCGACGAGGCGGCCCTGCCTGTACAAGGCCATCCCTTCCTCGAAGCGGTCCTCCAGCATTCGCCGCTCCGACGCCATGGGCTTCGTCGTGCCCTTGAGGTCGAGCGTGGCGCGGTTGAGGATCGAGGCGTCCTCGTAGCCGGGGTCGATCGCGAGGATCTTGCGCGTGAGATCGTTGGCCGCCTCGTATTGGCCCTGACGGTAGAGATCGAAGGCGTTCTCATAGACGTTCCTGAGGGTCCTGCGCGTCACGCGCGCCTTCTCAAGTTGGATGGTGTAGATGTACTTCTTCTTGTCGTCCTCGGAGGTTATGGTCCCCAGGTTAAGCTTGGACATGTCGAGGAAGAGCCCCTCGGTGTCCTTGATCTTCAGCGCCTGGGCGCGCGCGGGGTCCGCGGCGGCGGCGAGGAGGAGGACGGCGAGCGCCAAGCGTTCCATCAGAACCCGAGCCCCCCGGAGACGAGGCTCTTCATCATCGGCGCCAGCATCATGATGAACACCGTCGGGAAGATAAAAATGAAGAGGGGGATGAGCATCTTGGTCGCGGCCTTGGCGGCCAGCTTCTCGGCCTTGTTGAGGCGGCGGAAGCGCATGTCCGCGGCGTAGCTGCGCAAGAGTTCGACGAGGCTGGTGCCCAGTTCGTCGGACTGGATGATCAGGCCCACGAAGGATCGGACTTCGGAGATGCCCGTGCGCATGGCCAGCCGTTGCAGGGCGTCGCGGCGCGTGTAGCCGAGTTGGATCTCGTTGACCATCTTCTCTAATTCCTTCTCCAGCTCGGTGCGCTGGTCGGGGCTGATGTTCTTGAGGATACGCTCGATGGCCGCCATGGAATCGAGGCCGGCCTCGATGGTCAGAGCCATCAGGTCCACCATCGTCGGGAAGTTCCTCATGATGGCTTGCTGGCGGGGGCGGATGATGCCGTTGAACATCGAATCAGGGAGCAGGAATCCGACGACG
>Ga0154439_1005_pt2 | contig 7350 bp, 7 predicted proteins | sample RifGroC2_FD_115943 | JGI IMG/M metagenome (GOLD analysis project Ga0154439, IMG submission 115943) | Elusimicrobia bacterium GWC2_65_9 | reverse complement strand
CGCAGCCGATCATGAAGGCGAGGGGGATGATGATGGCGACGCCGACGACCGTGCCGACGAGGAGAGGGATCCGATTGAATTGATGTGTGCCGGGCATGGTGTTTCCTCTCAAGGCGCGAAAGGTGGCTGATGTGGGTTCAATGAGCGCGTATTATAGCCGATTGGCCGCGATTGCAACTGATCGCGCTCGGGGCGGGCGCACCCCTCGGGACGCCTGGTCGGCGTTGTACTCGCGGCGCGTGCCTGCGTTGAAGTCTATATCGTGTGGTTTCAGAGGCGCCTGCCTACGTGTTATACTCGACCGAAAACATATGAAACGAAAGGAGGGAGATGTAGGATCGGGTTTCTCGCGACTCCGTATTCTGGCCGTTTACGCCGTCCTTTTCTCGGTTGCGGAGGCGCTCGACCGAGGCTACTGGGCCTGTCGGCGCCTCTTGGAACGGGGAGCCAAGACCGGCGTCTTTGAGATATACGTCGTCGGCGAATCCACAGCCGTCGGGGAACCCTACGGTGAGAAGCTCGCGCCTGCCAGCCTCGTGGCCCAACAATTCGAGGACCATATCGGCAGCCGCGGCATCCGGATCATCACCGTGGCCGCAAGAGGTCATAGCATCTATCCCCAATCCGTGGCGCTCGAGCGGCAGTTGAGCTCCCGAGACGGACGCAACCCCGGCGTCACTCTGGTTTATTCAGGTCACAACGACACCGGAGGCCGCCACGACCCTCCGCCCGCCTATGAACGGTTCCGACGCGCTGCAACGGCCCGATCCACGCTGCTGAGAGACCTGTGGTACCTCGTCGAGAATTATTTTCCTCTCCTCCGCCTGAGGAGCATGGAAAGTTGGGACTATCATCTGCGGCGCGTCGTCGAGATGAGTTTTCGGAAAGGACTGACGCCTATTCTCGCGACGGTCGTATCCAATACCGCCGACATAGATCCGGGGTTGTCCATCGACAACGTCAAGCAGGACGAGGCGCGCTCGGTCCTGGAACACGGGATGCTTTTGGAAACGCAGAAACGCTACGGCGAGGCTCTTCGTCATTACGAAGCCGAGTCTGCGTCTCATCCGGCCCTGCGACGATATCTGAAGTACCGCATCGCGCGCTGCCATCAGGCGTTGGCGCACTACGATCTCGCCAGGCGCTTCTACCGTGAGTTGGTCGATTCCGGCGACGCGGGGAATTTCGGGCGCGCAAGCGGCGAACAGAACGAAATGATCCGCGCTCTGGCCGGGGAATACGGCGTACCTCTCGCGGATGCCGAGAGGATATTCGAGGCCCACTCCCCGCACGCTCTTCCGGGCAACACATTATTCTCTGACGGCCACCATCCCAATATCGAGGGCTACCGCCTGCTGGCGGCGGCCTATGCCCAGGAGATATCCACGACCTTCGGGGAGCCCATCCGCCGCCCCCTCACAGATGAGGCGGACTGCATCCGACGCACATCCCTCAGCCGTCGTGACCAGGCGAAAGCCCTCCTCGCGAGCGGCCGGTGGCTCTTTAGCGTCGCCGCGCGCCACGCCTATCCCCGCCAGCGTCTGGAAATGGCACGCGAACTCTTCCAACGCGCTCAGAGGCTTGATCCGGACGACTTTTCCGCGTGGATGGGGATGCAGATGGTTGCGCTGGCGGAACGCAGTCGGATCCTCAGCGATCAGGAAGGCCTCGACTGGCTGGGCCGTCACGACCTCTTCTACGGCCGAGACTACAGCCTTTCCTGTGATCTTCTGTCGGACATCGTCAAGAAATACGACCAGGCGACCGACGGCGTGGATCTCCATCGCCGCTGCCTGGCTGAAGCCGGGCGGAATGGATCCACGCCGCGCCCCTTGCTTGACGACCGTCTGAGCGCGATCATGGGAGGAGACAAGGACCACGTGCACGCCCTGCTGGACCGCTATCGGCGCCTTGGCAAGAGTCAGATGTCGGCGTGGTTGGTCGCCCGCCTGACGAGCGGAAGCAGCGGCCATGAGCACGAGTCTGAATTATTATTAAACTCCGCCGAGGCGACCCTCCAAGACGGCGAACTCGAATTGACGGTGGAATTGATCAAGCGGACTCTGAGTCTCGATCTGGAACCGGAGGATCTCGGGCGCGTAGCACTCCTCTATCAGGGCCTGAAGGATTACCCGAAAGCGCTCGGGATTCTCGACCGTCTGGTTCGCCGACAGCCGCGTTGCGCCCGATGGCGCAGCGACAGGGGAGTCGTGCGGTTCCTCTCCGGGAGGAAGAATGATGCTGCGGAGGATTGGATCAAGGCCATCGATCTCGATCCCAGGTTCGAGCAGGCTTATCAGAGCCTCGGTATGTTCTATGCCATGTCGGGACGACGCCAAGAGGCCCTGGAGGTCTACAACAAGGCCCTCAAGCAGGCCCCTGCGCCTATCGATGGGACGACGCGCCACCGCATCCAGGAGGCGAGAGACGGCCTGCTTATCCGGTAGCCGGAGTTGCTCGCCCTTGTGTCATGAACTGCGCCGACGCGGAGTTCCATTCCAATCCCAGTTGTCCTTGCCGATACGCTTCGGGGTTCATCCGTAAAAGTCCGTGAACATGGAGAATCATCTCTTGATTTTCAGGAGCGCCGGGGTTACTCTTCCCAAGTTGGAGAGAACCCCGATGACCCGCTCTTGTCGCGCCCTAGGCCTTCTGGCGGCCGCTCTCCTGGCGGCGGCGAGGGTGTGCGCCTTTTCGGACGCGGACTACCTCCGCCAGTATATCCTGCGCGACAACGATCCCTTCGCGGCGATGAACTTCCTGGCCGACGGGCCCCGCCAGGACGCTCTGAAGGTCTCCGAGCCGGACCTCTTCCGGGAGGTCTTTCAGAGGGCCGCAGAGCTCAAGGATCTCAAGGGCGTCGTCAGCGGCGCGTCCGACGCGCGCTCCATCCGCCTCGGCCTGCTGCGGCGGACCGGCTGCACCTTCTGCCTCGACGCCAACGCGCTGACCTCCTGGGTGAAGGAGTACATGCCCGAGCGCGGCCCCGCGGAGCTGCGGGAACTCGACTCCGCTCTGTGGAGCTGGGGCACGCTCACCGAGGAGCAGAAGGCCTGGCTTGCCCAAGAGAAGCAGGATGCTCCCTGGGCGAAGATGGCCTTCCTCGATCGCCATGAGCAGATGCGGCGCTGGGCGCTGGGCGAGCGCGATGTCCTGCTCAAGCTCAATCCCGGCGACGAGAAGGGCGTCGCCGATTTCCGGTCGCGGGCAGGGCAGATCCAGGAGGCTCTCGGCTACGACGAGATGACGCAGGCCTGGCGGCGCTGGGAACTGGCGAAACAGGCCTCCACGTCGATGGCCTTGGCGCGCGCGCGGGCCGCAGCCGGCGTCGATGCGCGCCAGAGGGCGTTGCTCGCCGAGGCGGCCGGCGCCGCGGACCCGCCGGCGCGCCTGAGCGCGCTATCCCAGTTCTTCGAGAACCTGGGCGAGCGCCCCCGCGAGCTCCTGGAGGCCGCCCCGCCCCGCCCCGACCAGCGTTTCGATGGGGAGTCTCGCCGAGTCGTCTGCGACCTGCTCAAGACCTCTCTGCTCAAGGAGACCGGGGGGACCTTCGCGGGCAAGGACCTCGAGGCATTCTACTCCCGCGTCCCTCTGGAGGTGAGATTCTCAATGACGGACATGAGCGCGTTCGGCTGGTACGACGACGGAGGGAACACTCTCTTCTTCAACGAGCGTTATGTGGAGCAGTACGTCAAGTCGCGCGGCGCGTCGGTCGAGGAACTCAAGCGCGACCCCGCGCTCCTGCGCGACCTCGCGCGGACCCTCATCGGAACCTTCGTGCACGAGGCACAGCACCACCGCCAGGACGTCTGGGCGCGCGACAACAAGCAGCCGCGCCTCTATCATCAGGGCGACGAGGTCGAGGCGTTCCAGGTCCAGGCCTTGTTCCTCCTTGAGAAGATGAAGAACGATCCTAAGTTCCGCGCGTTCGCCGAGGCCGAGGGCGAGCGCTCGGACGTCCTCAAGACGGGGCTCGAGCGCGCGCGGCGCATGGAAGAAGAGGGGCCCGACTACTTCGCGTGGACCGTGCCCAATTCGCACTATCCGGAGGTGCTCTCGAACGAAGGCCACGCTTGGTGCCGCATCGTCTGGCACAACCGCGTCATCGGCGTGCTTAATGCGGAGCTTTCGCGACGGGAGTCGCTGCGGGAGGCCGAGCGCGGGAAGCTGGACCTCGCGCCTCTTCTCAAGGAGAACTACGAATCCGAGGAGGAGTTCAAGGCGGACGTGCTCGTCTGCGGAAGCGGTTCCCTGAGGGAGTGGCTGGCCAAGGCTCGCGAGACGATGGGGGAAGCGGCTCAACACTACGCGCTGCTGCGTCGGCGCCAAGAGGCCGAAGCCCGGATCACGATGGAGCGCTTCAAGAAAATCCAAGCCGAGGAAGGGACGCTCGCCAAGGCGAGGGCGCCCCCGCCCATCCTGACGGTCCCGGGGGCCCCATGACGCTTCTCTTCATGACTCTTCTTCTTGCCGGGGCGCTCGGCGCCGCCGCCGCGCCCCAACCTGGAACCAAGACGATGGGACCCCCCGGGAAGCCGGTCGTCGACGCGTCTTTCCAGCTCCGCGCGCCGGAGGGCTGGTCGGTCGAGAAGAAGCCCGGCGGCGCCGTTCTCACCGGTCCCGCCGCCGAAGGCCTGCCGGCGCGCGTCATCCTGCGCTATGTTCGTCCCGGCCATGCGCTGTACGCCGATCCGCACGCCTACATGGCGCGGCTGACCAAGCCCTCGTCGATCCCGATGAAGGGCTGGAAGAACGGGCCGGTGGAGAAGACCGTCGCGGCGGGACGCCGGGCCCTGCGCCTCGAGCGCGACACGACCGAGTTCATCCCGCCCGAGAGCATGGCCTCCAAGGAGGTGGCCGTGCGCGAGGAGCATCTTGCGGTGTACGCCTCGGCGGGGTTCTATCTGCTCGTCTACAGCGCTCCGCGCTCGATCGACGCGGCGCAGCGCCGGGTCTGGCGCGGGATCGTCGCTGGCTTCAAGCCGAAGTTCTGAGGAACTGCGCCATACGAACGACGATGAGTCTGGATTCTAGGGAGCGACCAATTTCTCAGGGGGCGTCGTCTGGTGACTTCGAGGGCCGTCACGCGGCCTTTGCCTTTGAGGACGAAGTCCACCTCGCGGTTCGCCTCGCGCCAGTATAAAACCTCGATTCCAGTCCCGGAGAGGCCGTTGAGCAGATGCGCTCCCACCGCCGATTCAACGAGCCGACCCCAATATTCCGGATTCACGCGGGCCGTTGAGAATGAATGCTCGGCGCCGCTCGTCATGAGAGCCGTATTGAGCGCGAGAAACTTAAATCAATATCAAGAGTTATTTTTTTGAAACTCAAGATACGAGCAGTCAAGTCGTCAGGGCATAAGCGCCAGGGACCAAAAGAAAGACGGAGACCGCCTTTCGACAGTCTCCGCCTATAAACACGACGTTTTAGAGTCTGCCCCCAACGAGAATCGAACTCGTGTTTCAGCCTTGAAAGGGCCGCGTCCTAACCGTTAGACGATGGAGGCTAAAAGTGAAAACTGTGAGCTCGGTGGGAATCGAACCCACGACCCCGCGCTTAAAAGGCGCATGCTCTACCCCTGAGCTACGAGCTCGTCGACGCCGGTCATTGTAGCAAAAATGCTTTTCGCGCGATGGCGAAAGCCGGGGCGCTCCGCCACCGGATTCCAGCCTTTCGCGGGCATTCCCGCCTCGAAGGTCGCCATGTTCGCCGCCATGTGCCCGTTGCTCAAATGCGCGTAGCGGAGCGTCATGGCTGGTGTGGAGTGGCCCAAGAGCCGCTGGAGCGCGGGCAGGTCGTTGGTCCGCATGATGAAGTGGCTGGCGAAGGTATGGCGAAGATCGTGGAAGCGGAAGCCCGCGATGTGCGCTCCTTCCATAGTGTCGAGGTGAGCTTACCGCGCTCTTACACGCGGTCCCGTGTGAAGCCAAAACGTTAGTTGATTAAATTGTTCCCGATGTCCTCCGTTATTCTTTGTGCGGCTTAAATCCGATCTGCGGCCTCGGCTTGGCCTTCGGCTCCATCAGTTCACTGATGGCCGCGAAAACAACCTTGAAGTCCTCATCATGCTTTATGTGCCGCTTTTCAAGTTCTTCGATACGGCGGGCAAGGTCTTTGTTCGACGAGAGAAGCTGTTGGATGCGCACGAAAGCTCGCATGATGGCGACGTTGACATGCACGGCCTTCTTGCTGTTAAGCACTCCTGAAAGCATGGCGACGCCTTGCTCGGTGAACGCAAACGGTGGATAGCGCCGTCCGCCCCAGGCGGGCAAACTTGATATTCCAATCTGGAATCTCAAGTTGTCCCACTCGCTCTTTGAAAGCCGGATCAGGAAGTCGGGCGGGAACCTGTCCCGGTTGCGCTTGACGGCCTTGTTGAGATTGAACGTGGTAACGCGATAAAGCTCGGCCAGATCGCTGTCCAGCATGACCTTGTGGCCGCGAACGAAGTAGATGCGCCGCTCGATGCCTTCGACGGGAATCATGGATCGCGTTGACATTCCAGCTGGAAGTTTACCAGAAAGGAGGTGCGCTGGGCGCTGAATTTTCGGCAAAGTTATAGGTGCAGGATAGCGGCGCATGGGGGGCTGAGGCTCCCGACACCCGATCAAGAAAAAAATCCATGGGCCAGGTGAAAGGATGCTTTTTTTCGCGGACGCCTGGCCCTGGCGCGACCGATTGGAAGCGGTGCAACCTGGGTGCAACTCCGGTATCTCAAAGCGTATCGGCGGGGCAGACGGCATAAGGTCGGGCTCGTCGGATTGTCGAGGGGGGATCACGGCGGCAGACATCAGCAGAAGCGCCCGGAACGCTTAAAAGGCGCATGCTCTACCCCTGAGCTACGAGCTCCCAAACCTAAATAATTATAGCAAAAATGCTTTTATACCAAGAGCGAAAGCCGGGACGCTCCGCGTGGGTTCAGAGTCGCACCGACATGAAGAGATGCGTCTGGACGAGCGACTCAATGAGAGGGGGGTTTCATGAGCTTGCTGGTGGAAAGCAGCGTGTTGGCGGAGGTGATGTCGAGCGTTTTCAAGGCGATGACCGGCCTCGACGTGCGCCCGGGCGGAGACGCTCCCGAGTTTCAACCCATCGTCGCTATGGTCTGCCTGAGCGCGGACGAGGATCGCATGGTCGTGTTCCTGCGCCTGGGCGAGGAACTCGCCCTTCAGGCCGCCGGGGCGATGCTGGGCGACAAGGCGATCCGTTGGGGCCCGGACGCCGAGGACGCCCTGGGGGAGTTGGCCAACGTCATCGCGGGAAATCTCAAGCCCCACTTGCGCGCGGGGCTGATCTTGTCCCTGCCGACGGTCGTGCGCGGGTCGAATTTCAGGGTCCGCATCCCGCACT
>Ga0154439_1101_pt5 | contig 7431 bp, 9 predicted proteins | sample RifGroC2_FD_115943 | JGI IMG/M metagenome (GOLD analysis project Ga0154439, IMG submission 115943) | Elusimicrobia bacterium GWC2_65_9 | reverse complement strand
CCTCGAGGGCCGCGCGCGATAGCAGCAGATGTAGATGTAGATGGGTAGATGGGGTCAGGCTTTCAGTTCTTTCAAATACTCAAAGTATTTGAAAGAACTGAAAGCCTGACCCCACCTTAACCACCTTAAAAGAGGAGAAACGAAAGATGGCCATGTCCATGCAGGCGCAGTTGGCGGTCTTCAAATACCTCGTGACCCAGCGCATGAAGGGCGTGGAGAAGTATCCGGTCGTCATGATGCTCGAGCCTCTCTTCGCCTGCAACCTGGAGTGCGCCGCCTGCGGCAAGATTCAGTTCCCGACCGACATCCTGCGCAAACGCCTGAGTCCGCAGGAATGCTTCGACTCCGTGTCGGAGTGCGGCGCCCCCGTCGTGACCGTCGCCGGAGGAGAGCCTCTCGTCCACGCCGAAATCGACCAGATCGTCGCGGGCCTCGTCGCGCGCAAGAAGGTGGTCTACCTCTGCTCCAACGCCCTTCTCCTCGAAAAGAACCTCCATCGCTTTCAGCCGTCGCCCTATCTGATCCTCTCGATTCATCTTGACGGTCTCGAAGAGACCCACGACCGGATGGTCTGCCGCGAGGGCGTCTACAAGACCGCGATCTCGGCCATCAAGCTCGCCAAGTCCCGTGGCTTCACAGTGATGACCAACTCAACCATCTTCCAGGGAGAGAACGCCCAGGAATTCCGCCGTTTCTTCGATGAGAACATGGCCATGGGCGTCGACGGCATGATGATCTCCCCCGGCTACGCCTACGAGAAGGCGCCCAAGCAGGACGGCTTCCTCAAGAACGAGCAGACGAAAGCCTGGTTCGCCGAAGCGCTCAAGGGCAGGCGCAAGAAAGGCTGGGTCTTCAACCACTCGCCTTTCTACCTGGACTTCCTCGAAGGAAAGCGCGACTACGACTGCACGCCCTGGGGCCTGCCCTTGCGCAACGTGTTCGGCTGGCAGAAACCTTGCTACCTGATGGCCGACGCGGGCTACGCCAAGACCTACCAGGAACTCCTGGAGACCACCGACTGGTCCAAGTACGGGCATGCCGCGGGCAATCCGAAATGCGCCAACTGCATGACGCACTGCGGCTTCGAGCCCTCGGCCGTCAAGGAAAGCTTCTCTAGCCTTTCGAAATTCATCGAGATGGCGTACGACTTCGCCACCATCAAGGGACCGAAGCAAGCCGCCGGGAGCAGGGGCTAGCGTGGACTCGGCCTTCCTCACCGGCGGCACCGGGTTCGTCGGCGCGAGCCTGACGCGTCTACTCCTGTCGAAGGGTCTGCGAGTCAAGGTCCTCGCGCGCAGGCATGCCGACCGCCGGAATCTCAACGGCCTGGAAGTGGAACTGATCGAAGGAGACCTTTTAAATAAAGAAGCGCTGCGCGCCGGCTGCGCCGGCGCGCGTTATGTCTTCCACGTCGCGGCAGACTACCGCATATGGGCTCCCGAACCGTCCGATATGTACCGGGCGAACGTAGACGGCACGCAGGCCGTCATCCGTGCGGCTGCCAAGGCCGGAGCGGAAAAGATCGTGCACTGCTCTTCCGTGGCCGCCATCGCCCCCCCCCACGATAAGATGCCCGTCGATGAGACGCATGAGTACTCCTCCGCTTCTGAGGTGGTCTCCGACTATAAGAAATCGAAATACCTCTCCGACGTCCTGGCCCGGCGCCTGGCCACGCAAGAGGGCCTGCCGATCGTGGTCGTCAACCCCGCCGCGCCCATCGGCCCCTACGACATCAAGCCCACGCCCACGGGCAGGCTTGTCGTGGATTTTCTCAGGGGCCGGATGCCTTCCTACATCGATACGGGCCTCAACATCGTGCACGTGTCCGACGTCGCGCTCGGCCATTGGCTGGCGGCGACGAAGGGCCGTCTGGGCGAGAGATACATCCTGGGCGGGGAGAATCTGACCCTCAAGCAGGTCCTGGACCTGCTCTCCGAGGTTTCGGGACAGCCCGCGCCGCGGTTCAAGACGCCCTACGCCGTGGCCTACGCCTTCGGCGCCGTCGATACGGCCCTGGCCCGCCTGCGCGGGACCGAGCCCATGGCTGCGCTCGACGCCATCCGGATGGCCCGCCACTACATGTGGTTCTCCTCGCGCAAGGCCGCCGACGAACTCGGCTACGCGCCCCGTCCCGCGAAGTCCGCGCTCAAGGACGCCGCCGACTGGTTCCTGGCCAACGGCTACGTGAAGGCGATCTCGGCCGCATGAACTCCATGACCGACGATGCCCCCAAGACATCCCGCACGGCGCCGCCTCGCGCTCCGGTGCTCATCATCGCAGCCACGCGCTGGGAAGCCGAGCCCCTGTCCAAGGCGTTGGGGCTTCCGGCCTCGGGCGAGGACCGCTGGGAGGGCCTCTCCTGCGGCCGCCGAGTCCTCGTGCTCAAAACGGGGATGGGCGCGCTCAAGACGCGCGATCGGCTGGAGCGCTACTGCGTGGCCGGCGATCATGGCCTCATCCTCAGCGCGGGTCTCTGCGCGGCGCTGCAGCCGGGCGTCAAGACCGGGGACATCGTCGCCGACGCGCATGAAGTCGAACTCGAATACGTCGCGCCTCTTAAAGAAACCGCGCAAAGCCTTGGTTGTTCGTTTCATTTCGGAAAAATACTTCACACCAACGTCATTTTGAAGCCGGAAATGAAGCGAAAGCTGGGGACCGAACACAGGGTGTTGGCCTGCGACATGGAGACCGCCGCGATCCGGCGCTGGGCCTGCGGCAAGACCCCGGTCATCGGCCTGCGCGTCGTGCTCGACGAAATCGGCGAAGAGATCCCCTCGGACGCCCCTGAGTCCGAGGATTTCGTCGCGCTGGCGCGCTACGCCCTGGCGCACACGGCCGAACTCCCGCTTTTGATCCGGACCGGGCTGCGCTGCGCCCGGAGCATGAAAGAACTCTCGAGATTCCTGAAGGCCTACCTGGAGGCGCTTTGAACTCGACGTTGGCCCGAGCGATGGACAGGAACGCCGAATGGGTGGAGGAAATGCTGGAGAAACTCCTCGCCCCAACCCCCGACCTCCCGGAGAACCTGCGTAAGGCGATGCGCTACTCCCTCTTCGCGGGCGGCAAGCGCCTGCGGCCGACCTTGGTCCTGGCCGCCGCCGAGTGCTGCGGCCTCCGTCCGCGCAAGGCGCTCAAGACGGCGGCCGCGTTCGAGATGATCCACACCTATTCCCTCATCCACGACGACCTGCCGGCGATGGATGACGACGATCTGCGCCGCGGCAAGCCGACCAACCATAAGATCTTCGGCGAGGCCATGGCTATCCTGGCCGGCGACGGCCTTCTCACCAAGGCCTTCGAGGCCGCGGCCGCAAACGCGGCGGAGCTTAAGCTGGACGGCGAAGCCGCCGCCGAACTCATTCGCCTCATCGCCTACGGCGCCGGCGGCGAAGGCATGGTCGGCGGCCAGGTCGCCGACCTCGCCGCCGAAGGCCTCGGCCGCCGTAGGAAGGCGGCGCGCATACTCGAGGCCGTACACCGCCGCAAGACGGGCGCGCTCATCGCGGCCAGTCTCGACGCCGGCGCCGTCCTGGCCGGCGCCTCCAACGCCCAACGCGGCGCCTTGCGTGCCTATGGCGAGTGCGTGGGCCTGTCCTTCCAGATCGCCGACGACGTCCTCGACGTGATCGGCGACAAAAAAAAGATGGGCAAGCTCGGCAGCGACCGCGACAACGGCAAGCTGACCTACGTCTCTCTCTATGGGCTGGATGGCGCTAATCGTAAAGCCCGGGCTTTAGCCCGGGCGGCGCACGCGCATCTGAAGCTCTTTGGCCCCAAGGCCGAGCTGCTCCACAGACTGGCCGACTACATCATCGAACGGGACAAATGACCATGGAACTGCTCAATAAGATCGACTCACCGGCGGATCTCAAAAAACTCCCCGTGGAACAACTTCCTCAGATCGCCTCCGAACTGCGCGCCTTCATCCTCGACACCGTCTCCAAGCTCGGCGGCCACCTCGGCTCGAGCCTGGGCGCGACCGAGATCACCATCGCCCTCCACTACGCCTTCGACACGCCCAAAGACCGGCTCGTTTGGGACACCGGACATCAGACCTACGGACACAAGGTCCTGACCGGGCGCCGCGGGCGCATGAGCACCATCCGCCAGTTCGGCGGCCTCTCGGGATTCCTCAAGCGCAGCGAAAGCGAATACGACGCCTTCGGGGCGGGGCACGCATCTACGGCCATCTCCGCGGCCCTCGGCATGGCGGTCGCTCGCGACCTCAAGGGCGAGAAGAACAAGGTCGTGGCCATCGTCTCCGACGGGTGCATGACCGGCGGCGAGTCCTACGAGGGCCTGCAGAACGCGGGACAGGTCCAGACCGACCTCATCGTGGTGCTCAACGACAACCAGATGTTCATCTCCAGCCGCGTCGGCGCCCTCGGGGCCTTCCTCTCGAAATTGCTGACCCTCGGCGCCGTGCGCAACGCGGAGCATTCCATCAAGACCTTCCTGGCCCGTTTCCAGTTCTGGGGCGGCTCCATCCTGCGCGTGGCCAAGCGCGCCAAGGTCCTCCTCTTCCCCGGCATGCTCTTCGAGGAGATGGGCTTCTCCTATTTCGGGCCCGTGGACGGCCATGACGTCGAGCAGCTGGCCCAGGTTTTCAAGCACGTCAAGCAGCTCAAGGGGCCAGTCCTCGTCCACTGCGTCACCAAGAAGGGGAAGGGCTACCCTCAAGCCGAGGCCGACCCCTACACCTGGCACGGGCCCGGCAAGTTCGACGTGGCCACGGGCCAGTTTCTCAAAGCTCCCGTCTCGAAGACTCCGCCGCCCGCCTACACCGCGGTCTTCTCCCAGGCCCTCCTGCGCGAGGCCGAGGCCGACCCCCGCATCATCGGCATCACGGCGGCCATGCCCGAGGGCACGGGACTCGACGCCTTGCGCGACCGCTTCCCGCGTCGCTACTTCGATGTGGGCTTGGCCGAGGGGCATTGCGTCACCTTCGCCGCCGGCCTGGCCTGCGAGGGCTACAAGCCCGTCGTGGCCGTCTACTCCAGCTTCATCCAGCGCGCCTACGACCAAGTCGAGCATGACGTCTGCCTCCAGAAGCTTCCCGTGATTCTCTGCCTCGATCGCGCAGGCCTCGTCGGAGAGGACGGCCCGACCCACCACGGCGTCTTCGACTTCTCGCTCTTGCGGATGCTGCCCGGCATGACCGTCATGGCGCCCGCAGACGAAAACGAGCTTCAGCATATGCTTCGCACCGCCCTGCGCTTCGACGGACCCGTCTCCATCCGCTATCCGCGCGGTTCGGGCGTGGGCGTGGCCATGGATGCCCAAGCCAAGGAACTCCCCATCGGCAAGGGCGTGCGCCTCAAGGACGGCTGCGACGTGACGATCCTCGCCGTCGGAAACCGCGTGCACCCGGCTCTGGAGGCCTCCCAACTATTGGAAGACCAAGGGATATCCTGCGGCGTGGTCAACATGCGATTCGTCAAGCCCTTGGACGTCGAACTTCTCAAGGAGTGCGCCTCCAAGACCCCGCGCCTGGTCACCGTCGAGGACAACGCGCTCCAGGGAGGCTTCGGCTCCGCCGTGCTGGAGGCCCTGACCCCAGGCCGCGCCGAAGTCCTGCGCCTGGGCATTGCCGATCATTTCGTGGAGCACGGCGCGCCTCACCTGCTCTACGACGCCTTGGGCCTCAGCGCCGACAAGATCGCGCAGCGCGTGGCCGCCTGGGTCCCGGGGAAATCCAGAACCCTCATCTGATCAACGGAGGAATAATGCCCCCCAAAGCCCTTTCCACGATCACGGTCGACAAACTCGTGCTGGCCAAGGTCCGCGGGTTCTGCGCGGGCGTGGTGCGCGCCATCGAGGTCGTCGAGCGCGCCCTGGTACTCTGCGGCGGGAAGGTCTACGTCCGCCATGAAATCATCCACAACCGCTACGTGGTCGAGGAACTGCACAAGAAGGGGGCCGTCTTCGTCGAGGAGCTCTCCGAAGTCCCCGAGGGCTCCTGGCTGATCTTCTCGGCGCACGGCGTCGGTCCCGACGTCGTCGCCGAGGCCAAGTCGCGCAGGTTCAAGATCATCGACGCGACCTGCCCGCTGGTGACCAAGGTCCACCTCGAAGCCATCGCGCTGGCCAAGCAGGCCTACACCATCATCCTGATCGGTCACCGCGATCATGTGGAAACCATCGGGACGCTGGGCGAAGCGCCCGAGCACATGGTCGTCGTCGGCAACGTCAAGGAGGCGGAGACGATCTCCGTCCCGACGCCGGACAAGGTCGCCTATCTCACGCAGACCACCCTGTCGCTCGACGACACTCGCGAGATCGTCTCGGCGCTGAGGCGGCGCTTCCCCAAGCTGGTGGCGCCCAAGAAGGACGATATCTGCTACGCGACGCAGAACCGCCAGAATGCGGTCAAAGCCATCGTTCCGCAGGTGGACCTCCTCCTCGTGCTGGGCGCTCCGAACAGCTCTAACTCCAACCGCCTCTGCGAGGTCGCCCGCTCCAAGGGCATCAGATCCCACCTCATCGAACGGGCCGCGGACATCAAGGACGAATGGCTGGAGGGCGTCAAGACCCTGGGCCTGACCTCCGGGGCCTCCGCCCCCGAGATACTGGTCCAGGAGGTCGTGACCCTCTGCAAGGACCGCTACTGCGTGGCGAGCGTTGAGGAGCTCGAGACGGTCGTCGAGACAGAGCACTTTGGCCTCCCCTATGAGATCGTCAATCTCGTCAAGGCGAAGGAAGGCGCATGATCAAGCCCGGCCAATGGATCCAACCGCGCCACGGCTCGCATGAAGCCTTCGAAAAGGACTATCCCAGGATCGAGGCGACCGGCGTGTCGGTTCTCTGCCCCGGCTGCCGAGACGCCGTCCATCTGACCCGCCGCACCCAGAGCGCCAAGATCGGGGGCTGGTGCAAACGCTGCAACCGAGGTGTAGGAACATGACCAAGACGCTCATCGAAGAACTCGTGATCGCAAACCCGCCGGTCGAGCCCCTCCCTAAAGAGAAGCCGGAAGAAGAGGCCGATTTGCGTAAACTCTCCCAGAAGAAGCCCCCCTCCCGCGGCCTCTGCCGCCGCTGCGGCGAGAACAAGCCGATCAACCGCCTTATGCTCTGCTATCCCTGCTGGGTCAAGAGCGAACTCGAGAAGAACGGCTGGAAAGACGGCCAGCCGCACCCCGACGAGTGCGGCTGCGAAGGCATCGGCGGGCACAGCCGCAAGTCCGAAGGGAATTAACCGGCAGAGCCCATCCGAGCATCATGATCCTCGCTCTGGCGCTCGGGCTATCCGTTCCGATCTGCGCGCCGCGCCTGCCGGCGGGCGACGGGGTCGCGGCGACTGCGCTGAGGGCGTTTTTCGACGGATCGCCGCTCGCGCCAGGAGCCGTGGCGTTCCCGCAAATCAGCTCCCTCGGCGGCTATCGCAAGTCTCTCTCGGCGGACTTCCCGTGGCGGGACAGCCTCCCTCAGA
>Ga0154439_1020_pt2 | contig 7605 bp, 4 predicted proteins | sample RifGroC2_FD_115943 | JGI IMG/M metagenome (GOLD analysis project Ga0154439, IMG submission 115943) | Elusimicrobia bacterium GWC2_65_9 | reverse complement strand
GCGTGTGCCAGGTCGGCCCCGTGAAATCGATGGAGGTTCGGTTGCCGGCGGTGGTCGCGTCATAGAGTTCGGCATGCGTCCCCGCATAGCCGAAGTCGTCGCCGCTGCCGTCGTCCGGATCGAGGCGGCCGTTCTTGTTGAGATCAAAGGAATCGATGATGCCGTTGCCCGCGCCGTAGCGCCGGCTGGATTTGGGCGCGCCCGGGTCGTACAGGAAACCGATGTCCTCGCCCGGTTGGAGGAGGCCGTCGGCGTTGGCGTCCTCGGTGCGCAGGACGCCGGAGCCGTCGGCGTTTTCGTCGATGCCGCCCAGGCGGAAGTTCAGCTTGTTGAGGCTGTCGTCTCCCAACATCACGACCTCGAGGATGCTGCGCTGGGACATATCCAATCCGGCGACGGAGAAGGGGAATACGATCGAGACTTCCTGGGTCTCCGCGTCGCTGAAATCGTAGGTGAGGCCCAGGACCTTCTGCACCTCCTGGGAGGTGGCCTGCGCGCGCGGGTTGATCTCCAGCACCTTGACGTCCTCGGAGACCAGGGCCACCTTGGCCGGATCGGCCGGGATGGCGCTCGGGTTGGAGGCGATCTGCCACTGGGAGGCGAGGGTCGGCGCGGAATCCTCCTGCTTGATGCCCTCCATGTTGTCGATGAGGGCGAAGGCGTTGAGATTCAGGTTCTGGCGGCTCTGGGCGAACTCGCCGGCCAAGCTGACGGTCAGGCGCCTGCCGATCTGGATCTTCTTGACCTGGGAGTCAAACTCATAGACCAGGAGGCTCCTTGCCAACTCGTTGATCTGGGGCACGGTAAGAGATTTGGCCCCGGCTTGATAGAGGAGCGTCGAGCCCAGCGTGAAATGCTCGTTGAAATCATGGGAGACGCGTGCGCCGAGGAGGGTGTCGTTGTTGAGGCCGGCGAATGGAGCCACTTCGAAGGCGATGTCGATCTGGGCGCTGGGGCCGATGCGGTCGGGGTTGAAGAAGGTGATGAATCCCGCTTCGTAGTCGATGAAGTAGTCCACGTTGCGGTTGAGCTTGACTCCGTCGAGGATCACGACCTCCGACTGGACCACCAGGTTCGGTTCCAGGAAGAAGGTTTTGAAGCGGTAGTTGTATTCGACTCGGAAGAGGCGCTTGGAGATGGGCGTCGGGGCGTAGAGGTCGGGGTCGGCGACCGTGGGCGAGGCGTTGGAGATCGAGAAGGGCTGTTTGAGGTGGAAGAGGCCGTTTTCGAAGTCCACCTCGATCGTGTCGGGGTATTTCTGCATGGGATCGAGCGCGGGACCCACCTCGTTGCGGTTGGCGTCGAGCACGCGCAGGATGAAGCTCCCTCGCCCGTTGTCTCGGACGATGGAGTTCTGGCCGATGGTGTAATAGGTCTTGAGCTCGCGGTTGAATCCCGCCTCGGTGCTGGAGGAAATAAGAGGGATATCCGAGGGCGTCTTGATCAGCTTGAAGAGCCCCGAGCCGCCTCCGGCGAGGGTGTCGCTCGATTTTTGGAGGGTCAACTGGTTTCCGGAGGCGTCGAGGTAGTCCACGGCGACCGCGTACTGGGACTGGAGTTGATTGCGGAACTGGATATAGCCCTTGGCGTAGTCGATGGTGTAGTCCTGGCCGGCGATCATGGCCAGGAAGCGGCCGGTGAAGGACGAGGTATTCACGCCCTGGAAGGCGATGTCGTCGGCGGTGAAGGTCTGCTCGTTGACGTTGGTCGAGCCGGTCTCTTGTCGGGCCAGGTATACGCGCTCGGAGCCGGCCCTGATGGGCAGGCGCGCGGCGTTGCCGAAGGTCAGATCGTAGTACTGGCTGCGCAGGTAGGAGGTGTCGGAGATATCGGTCGCCACGAACTGGGAGTTGCCCAGGAACTGCTTCGTTTTGGTCGTGCCCTTGGTGCGCGAGCCGATGAAGGTCGCCTTGAAACCGTTGTACTTGACGTCGGCGCGGATGCCGAAGAGCTGCTTGTTGTAGGAGACGAACTCGGTGGACGGCAGGGAGAGGTCGATGTCTCCGAAGGCGACGTTCTGGACCACCTCGTTCGGGTCGCCCTGGTAGACCACCGAGATGTCCTGCTGGTTCGTCTTGGTGTCGTCATAATCGACGTTGACCGTGATCTTCGGGCCGACCTTGCCCTGCATGCGCAACTGGAGTTGCTGGTTGATCTCGATGAGATTGGCGGTCTTAACGCGCCCCGTCGTCTTCTGGTCCCGGAGGAAGCGCTTCTCGGAGAAGTTGAAGCCGATCACCTTGCGGCCGGTGACGGAGAGGCTGGTGCCGTAGGTCGGCAGTTCCACTTCGGGCGGAGGAGGCTTGGGCGCCTCGGTCGAGCCGATGATCTCTCCGGGCAGGCCCATGCCTTCCTCGCCGGGCCGGGCGATATCCCGGCCCGGCTCCTCGCCGCGCTCCACCTGTTCGCGCACTTTCTGGAAGCGTTCGATCGAGTAGCCGCGCGGCTCCGGGGCTGCGGGGGCCGCGGGCTCGGCGCGCTGGTCGAGGATGCGGTCGCGTTCCGGCCTCTCGAGGAGAAGGAAGGGGGTCTTGGCGGGGGTTAGTTGATCGGGTGCGGCTGGGGTCTCGGGCTTCGGCTCGGACTTCTCCTCTTTGAGAGGTGCGAAATCCGGGTCATAAGGCGCCGTGAATTGGGCGGCGGCCGGACGCAAGAGCAGGGCCGCCGCGAGGGTGAGCCCGACCGCGCCGACCGAGCGCCGAAAATGTCGCGAAAGCGAGTTGTCGATAAAAAAGGTCGGCGTTCCTTAAATAAATACGTGCGCGAGACGATTTGGAGTATAGCGGGGCGGCGTTACGGCGTCAAGGTCCTTAAGCCAGCAGGACCGCGTAGGCGGCCTGGTACTCTTCGAGCATCCGGCGCAGGGTGAAGCGCTCGGAGACGGTCGCCTGGGCGGCCTTGCCCAGGGCGGCGCGGCGGGCGGGATCGTCGACCAACTGGCGCAGGGCCTCGGCCAGGGCCGCGGGCTTGCCCGGAGGCACCAGGACGCCGTCCTGGCCGTCGAGGATGGCCTCGGGCACGCCGTCCACGGCCGAGGCGATGACGGGAAGCCCCACGGCCATGGCCTCCAGGAGCGAGTTGGGCAGGCCCTCCCAGAGGGAGGGCAGGCAGTAGAGGTCGAAGGCTGACAGCCAGGAGGGGACTTCCTTCTTCTCGCCCGGCAGCCAGAGCGAATCCTCGAGGCGGTGCTTGCGCACGAGGGCTTCCAGGCGCGCTCGCTCGGGGCCCTCGCCCAGAATGGCGCAGCGCAGAGGCGAGCCCTTGAGTCGGGACATGGCCTCGATGAGGGTCGCGAAGCCCTTCTGCGTGTCGAGGCGTCCGATGGCGCCGACCAGGACGTCCGTCGCGCTCAGGCGGAGTTCCGTGCGTTTCTTCCGGCGGTCGATCTGGGAGGCGGTCCAGCCCGTCAGGTCGACGCCGTTGCGGATGGCGACCACCTTGGCGGGCGCGTAGCCCAGCCGTTTGACGAGGAAGCGGCGGCTGGCCTCGCACTCGGCGATGAGCAGGTCGTCGCGCTCCTTGAGCCAACGGTCAACCAGCAGGGTCCACCAGGAGCGGGAGCGATAGTTGACGCGTGGGGAAGCGACCAGCTTGAACGGGAAGCTGACGCGAGGCTTGGCCATGCGGCAGAGCTGGATGGCCTGGTACATGACGGCGTGGACCAGGCCGGGGCGCTCGCGCTCGATGATCGCCGCCAAGCGCCGCGCGTCGGCGGGTCGCGAGGAACTCGTCACGCCCAGGCTCTCGACCTTGACGCCCCGCTCGCGCAGGCGCCGGGCATAGTGGCCCTCGGGCTTGAGGCTGACGACCCCCGCGACCTGGTGCTTGCCGCAGTCGAGCAGCGTGGCCAGCGCGTAGAGAGTCTTCTCCGCTCCGCCGAGCGTCGTCGAAGTGGAGACGAACAGGATCCTAGCCACGGGGGCGTTTAACGGAAGAATCCGCGGACGGCCTCGCAGACCCGCGCGTGGTCCGCGTCCGAGAGCTCCGGGAACATGGGCAGGGAGAGGACCTCGCCGCTGGCCCGCTCCGAGACGGGGAGCTGGCCCTCGCGGCCGCCCCAGGCGGCGTAGGCGGGCTGGAGGTGGACGGGCAGGGGATAATACACGCCGGAGCCGACGCCGCGGCGCTTAAGGTGCGCGGCCAGCGCGTCGCGGCGTTCGCAGCGGACGGTGAAGAGGTGAAAGACGGGCTGCGTGCCGTCCGAGCCCAGGGGCGGCAGGCGCAGGGGCAGATCCTTCAGGCGTTCGTGGTAGAGCCCGGCCAGCCGGCGGCGGGCCTGTGTCCAAGATCTCAAATGCAGGAGCTTGACGCGCAGGACCGCGGCCTGGACCTCGTCCAGGCGGCAATTGTGGCCGACCCGCATGTGATGGTAGGTCGCGCCGACGGCGCGGCCGCAGTTGCGCAGTTCGATCACGCGGTCGCGCCGAGCGGCGTCATTCATCACCAGGGCGCCGGCGTCGCCGGCCGCGCCGAGGTTCTTGGTCGGATAGAAACTATAGGCGCCGAAGGCGCCCAGGCTTCCGGCCGAACGGCCTTTGTAAGAAGCGAGATGCGACTGGGCGCAATCCTCGACCAAGTGGATCTTGCCGGGCTTGGCGAGGGTGAGGAGGGGGTCCATATCGGCGGGATGTCCAAAAAGATGCACGGGCACGACGGCTTTGGTCTTTTCGGTGACGAGACGCTCAACCGAGCGGGGATCGAGGGTGAGAGTGACTTCATCGACATCGGCGAACACCGGTTTTGCGCCGAGGACGGAGACCGCCGTCGCCGTGGCGATGAAGGTATAGGTCGGAATGATGACTTCGTCGCCGGGTCCCACGCCGACGGCCTCCAGCGCGAGCTCCAGCGCGGAAGTGCCCGAGTCGACGCCCACGGCGTAGGTCGCGCCCATCATCTCGGCGAACTCCGCCTCGAAGGACTTGCACTCGGGACCCAGGATGAAGGCGCCGGATTCGAGCACGCGGTTGACCGCGGCTTTGATTTCCGGCAAGAGTTCTTGGTTTTGCGCGCAGATCGAAAGGAGGGGGATGTCCACGGTTGTCGCGGTCATATTCAGTACGCCCCCTTTCCGAAAGCCATGACGAACGGCGTCTTGAGGATGATCTCCAGGTCCAGGCCCAAGGACCAGTGCTCGATGTAGAAGAGGTCCAGGCCGAAGCGCTGCTCGCTGGAGACGTCCGAACGTCCCGAGACCTGCCAGAGTCCGGTGATGCCGGGCAGGAGGTTGGCGCGCTTCTTGGCGGTCTCGCCGAAATCTCGCTTCAGGGCTTCGACTTCGCCGGTGGTGAGGGCCAAGGGACGGGGACCGACGACGCTCATGTCGCCGCGCAAGACGTTGAGGAATTGGGGAAACTCATCGAGAGAGAATCGTCTCAGGCGCTTGCCGACCCGCGTCACCCGGGGGTCGTTCTTCGCCTTGAAGAACGCGCCTTTTTGGTCGTTGAGGTCCTTGACGTCGGAGATATTCTTTTCGGCGTCGGCCGACATCGTGCGGAACTTGAACGCTTCAAATATTTGTCCCTTGTAGCCGTATCTCTTCTGGGTAAAAAGGATCGGCCCTTTCGAGTCGATCTTGATCAGGATGCAGATGACGATCCATAACGGAGCCGTGGCGAGCAGGAGCGCCGCCGAGAATACCAGGTCGAAGAGGCGTTTGGCGATGAAATTCGCGCGGGTGAGAGACGTGTGTTTGATCCGATAGGAGGGCAGACCCAGATGGTGGTCCATCTGGACTTCGCCCATGCGGATCTCGAGCAGGTCGGGAACCATTTTGAAGCTGACATCGCGCGCGTCGCAGGCCTCGGCGGCCGCCAGCACCAACTCACGCGGGTCCTTGGTGCGAAGGAGAATCATCTCATAGAAAGGCCTGGAATCGAGAATGCGCTCCAGGTCCGCCAGCGCAGGCAGAGCCGGCAGTTCATGGATGCCGGCGCCCGGGTGACGGGCGAGTATGCGTTCTTTAAGGACCTTGCCCACCGCCCCGCCGCCTACGAGAAGCACGGGGCGGGCCGCTTCCAGGCCCGCCAGGAACTCGTCGAACCACAGGGTCAGGGCATGGCTCATCAGCAGCAGGAGCAGTCCGATGGGGAAGACTCCAGCCAGCAGGACGCGCGAATAGGCCAGACGCGCATAAAGGAAAGCGAAGACCAGTATGGACCCCGTGCCCAGGAGCGCGGACCTGGCGAGTTGGAGGAAGCGATCTCCGGCGCTCAGCCATGTCGCGGTGTAGAGCTTGTTGGCGTAGAGGATCAACAGCCAGACCGGCACGGCCGCGCGCAGAAGGTCCCCGTAGACCGCCCAGGAGTCGGGCTCCCCTGACGGGGGCAGGAGCGTCGAGAACCAGGTCCATTCAAAGCGCGCCCAGTGGGCCAAACGGTAAGCGGCCGCCACCGCCGCCGCGTCGAGGGCGAGGTGGCAGGCGATCCTCAGGGAGTGCCGCAGCCAGGGAGGAAGTCCCATCGCCGTCGATTATACCACTTCGCCGCTCTACGGCCTCAGATCGTCGCTTTCCTTGGCCCGTCCGGGGAACCATTCGGACTCCCAGTCGCGATGGGGAGCCTGGCGAGGGTCGCTGGTCCCGAACTTGAATTCGATTCGGGCCGTGAGTTCTCCGACGCCGCCGGGACGGACCCTCGCGACGATCTTCGTGTAGAAATCGTGCCAACGTCTGCTCCAGGTGAGCTCCTTCTCGAAGAGCCTCATGCGCTGCGCGCTCGAGAGCCCATGCGGGGTTACGACGAGAGTTCGCAGTCCCACCGCGAGGCGCCACGTGGGGCTGGAAGGCGCAAACGAGAAATCCAGGCTTTGATAAGAGGTTGCCGGGCTCGAGAGGTTATAGCCGACCCCGCCTCGCAGCGAAACACCCTGCTCGTCTCCCCACTGGACGTCGCCGATGACCGTGCGGTTCTCGCCCTTTCCCGGTCCAAGCTGGTAGTCGTTATGAAACGCAAAGGCGAGGCTCTTCGACGACTGCCAGCTGACGTCGGTGGTGATGGGACGTATCCTCTGGTCGAAGGTCAACGAGTGATCACGGAAGGTCCTGTAATCGTAGCCGGTGGACAGGCGCGCCCACATCCGCGAAGCGGGCATGAAGACATCCGCCAGCGTGACCGCGTTCTGTTCGACGCCCTTGTCGGCATTCTCCGTGTCCTCGGTGAAGCCGTCGGGCTTGAGGCGCTTGCCGTAGCTGTGCGTCGCGTCGATGTCGCCCAACGGCGTGTTGAAGCGCAGGTTATTGGACGCGGTCCAGCGTCCCAGCAAGGAGTTTCGATTCTGGCTCGTCTCGGAGGTCGCGAAATTCGTCAGGTCGAAACGGTTGTAGTAGGTTTCGCTATAGTTGAGCGACGGCGTGAAGTTGACGCCTCGGGCTATGTGGAAGCTCCTAGTCCCGGTCCATGCGGCGTTGACCGATTTTTCGAGATGGAGGCGTGAATTATTGAAGTTGTTGTCGGCAAATCCGGTGAACGTGTTGAGCCAGGGCAGCTTCCAGATGCGCAACGACGCGCTCGCGGCCTCCAGGCGCGGGGTGCTCTCGATGTTTTTGACGAATCGATTCGGATTGACCGGGTTCAAGACGTCTTCGCGGGCATAGATCAGGCGCACCAT
>Ga0154439_1074_pt4 | contig 8031 bp, 3 predicted proteins | sample RifGroC2_FD_115943 | JGI IMG/M metagenome (GOLD analysis project Ga0154439, IMG submission 115943) | Elusimicrobia bacterium GWC2_65_9 | reverse complement strand
GCCCGCGTTCGTGGCGCTGATGGTCACGCTGGATGTCCCAATCGTCGAGGGCGTTCCGGAGATGAGGCCCCCGGTGCTCACCGACAATCCCGTAGGCAGGCCCGCGGCGTTGAAGTTGGTGGGGCTGTTGACGGCCGTGATCTGGTAGCTGAAAGCGGTTCCGGCCGTGCCGGTCGAACTCAGCGCGCTGGTGATGACCGGCGCGGTGGTGGCGGCATGGGAAAGAGTCAAGATATAACCATTCCCTTTCACCTGCCCTATGCCTACTTCGTTAGTACCAACCGTATCAATATCTATCTGTTTGACCACGGAAGCGTTTAATGATATTTCAAGATGGCCGCCCGCGGCGATAATATTAACATCGCCGCTCGCGTCAATTAAACCCTCCTCGAAATATTCATTAGCCCTTCTAACGGAACTGATCGTTTCACCGGGGCTGATCTTAATGACGCCATTCGTGGAATTAAACACCGCAAAGAGTTTCCCCTTATTGGCAGAGTTTGCGACCCCCCCTGGATGGCGGGAGTACATCACATCTTTATCTACATGGCTTTGGATATTCCCGGCGCTGTCCGTGCTCTCGTAAACAATCAGATCATGATTGGAATGATCTTCAACTTTATTGGTCGTGTTATTAAAATATATTTTCGCGCATTCAACGCACGCGCGATTGGACAAAGGTATTTTATTTAAATTGTCCCAGTTGGGAATATGCCTGATAAGTTTTATTCTTGGGTATACATCCGCTACATGAGTCCAGTAAGGCATAGTCCACCCAGCACTGGCATTCGGCCAACCAAACAGCATGAACCAATTATACCAAGCACCGTTAATGCCGGCCTTGGCGGCTATGAGACGATTCCTGTCTTCTTCGACCTTGGTTCTCTGATGGCTTCCGACCCTGTCTTTCGTTATATTGAGGCCGAAACCAAAATTAAGAGGCAGGTCGACAAAATCAGTCGATGCCCCTTCTTCCATCAACAATTCCGGAGTTAGATCGTTTTTATCGGCGCGATCTTTTATTTTAGAAATCCAATCATCAATACCCGATGCTGGTGGCGCGTAAATTCGGGACGGGTCTATAATCCATTTCGCGCCTGGGAAGACCTCAGTTATGGCGATCCTGAGTTGTTTATAGAAAGCGGCCACTCCGTCCGCATAAGTAGGATATTCATGACTTCTCTCACGATAGAGCAGGCCCGAATCAGTTCCAGTCCAGTAGGAAATTGTCGTATTGGGCTGCCCCCCATCTTGTAACTTATGAAAATCGCCGTTAAGTGTCGGCACATCTTGCGTCCATCCGTCGCATTTGAAGTTTAAGGCACTGCTTTCGCTGGCGCGCATCAGAGCAATGATTTTACCGACTACTTCATCGATGACCGCCTGTTGCTGGAAATCCCATATAGCCGTAAATATTCCTTGCGGATTATCCGTATTAGGCAGTTGATCGTACCAACCGGGAGCAAGGTTGTTGGGCCAAGCGGCCGCAGTCCCCTGCGCCATGCGTTGGTTATACCAACGTTTTTGATCTTCAGTATAGGCATGACCTGAAACAATATTCACGCCTCCGGACGCTCCCTTTAAATTACTTATAATGGCGTAATCCGGCAATGTCGACATCATTCCTGATGTCATATGGGGATTATTGATATAGAATTTCAATCCAGTTACGCCTTGGGCGGCCATTGCAGCTTTCACCGCGTCGCTATCCCAACTGGAGCCCCTAAGAGTAATATAGTCATACCCCATCTGCTTTGCATATCTAATTCTATTTGACGGGGTGTCGAGGTAATTGATGCCGAAATAATTCTTCCAGCGCTCATCCGCCGTCGTCTGGGCAAAGGCGATATCGCCGGACAATAAAAATAGACATGCTGGGAATATTATGAGAGCTTTGGAACATGTCCACTTCTTGCCTAAGGCTGCCGGACTGGAAGAGGCGCGGACTTCACCGATGATCGGGGCTTGGGCTGCGGACAAGGGAAACCAGTTCACGTTCATCTCACCACTCATAGTCAGGCCTGCGTTTACGGGCCGACGACACACGATCCTCCCAGGCTGGCATTCACCCCCCTTTGGACGTCGACGACGTTGCACGAACCGTCGCCGTTTAAATCCGACGTGCAAGCCGTCACGCCCAGGGCCGCATTGACCTGCCATTGCACGTCCGCCACATTGGCCGACCAATCACGGTTGAGATCGCAGGCCGAATAAACGCTCAACGTGAGCGTGCCGGCTCCCGTGCCGCTTGCGTTCGTGGCGCTGATGGTCACGCTGGAAGTTCCGATCGTCGAGGGCGTTCCGGAGATGAGGCCCCCGGTGCTCACCGACAATCCCGCCGGCAGGCCCGCGGCGTTGAAGTTGGTGGGGCTGTTGGCGGCCGTGATCTGGTAGCTAAAAGCGGTCCCTATAGTGCCGGTCGAACTCAGCGCGCTGGTGATGGCCGGCGCGGCGTTGCCTGTCCCAGTCACAGAAAAAATATAGCCTAGGCCTACAACTTGGGTAGAGCCTGTCACCGCATTATTGCTCGAATCCGTGGGAATGGCCACGGTGCTCTTTAAGGCTATTTGGCTTCGGGAAAGGTCGATAAAGTCGCCCATTGCGTCCGTCGATTCCACGAAATAACCATCAACCCGATGAACAGACTGTACTCGTTCTCCTGGTTTAAGGTTGATCACTCCATTGGTCGTATTAAACACAGCAAATAATTTGCCGGTCTTCCAGTGGCGGGAATATATGACATCCGAACTTATATAGCTTTGGCGGTTGCCGTCTTTGGTGCTTTGATAGATGTTGCCGTCCCAGCTTCGGTTGGCCAATGGAATGTTGTTGAGATTGTCCCAGTTGGGAATGAGGCGGATGAGCTTAAGGCGGGGATAGACTTCGGTGATGGATTGGAAGTTGGGCAAATTCCCATCTCCACCCCATCTTCCGAACCAATTGAACCAAGCGCCATTGATGCCGGCTTTGGCGGCGATGAGACGATTTTTTGATTCACCGACTTCGTTGGATTGAGAAGACCCGACCATGTCTTTAGTAACATTTAGGCCGGAATTAAAATTATTCACGTCATCCACAAACTCTGTCCCCGCATATTCCTCTGAGAGAAAATCGGCAGTCAATTCGCCCGCGTCTACCCTATTTTTTCTCTGATAAACGAATTCGTCGCTACTGCCATTGCTGTAAATGCGCCAAGGTTCAAAATTAAATTTGGCATTGGGAAATTCTTCTTTCATTCTTTTTTTCAATTTTTTGTAGAAAGCCGCCTGACCTTCCGTATATGTGGAGTATTCATGGGTTGTTCCCTGATACACATAACCCGAATCGCTTCCTGTCCAATAAGTTAAACTGGCGGTAATATTTTTAATGCCATTCCATCTCCAGAATTGTCCCTCTAGCCGGCTTGAGTCGAAAATAAATCCGGCAAATTTAAATGGAGAGCCTGTGCCGCTTAAATTCTCGTAACTCTTAGCCAAGGCTATGACTTCCTCCACTGTGAGATCTATTGCTGCCTGCTGTTGGAAATCCCAAACAACCGCAAAACTCATGTTTCCTGATGAATCAAAACGCGTCCATGCGGTTTGGAGATGATCGTACCAGTTTGTGGCGCCTCCTGAACTTTTATGCACCATATTCCTGTTAAACCACTCTTGCTGAGCGGAAGTATACGTTCTGGTAGCGTATATATTATTTTCGTAACCTAATTTTTTACTTACGTGAGTCTGGGGATCAAGCATATAAAAGCTCAATCCAGCAACTTGATCATTGGAAACCCAATCACTGGTTTTACTGCCGGTATAAGGTATCGTTGGAACAGATAAATACTCATATCCCATCTGTTTGGCGTATTTTAGATTTTCATTAAAAGTTCCTCTCCACGCAACAGCATGCCAATTCTTCCAGCTTGACCAATCTGCTGCTGCGGTTATCGGATTGACCAAAATCAATTGTGAAACGAGAAGGATTAAAAATATCGGAATACGAAATATGCGCTTCATGACCATTCCCTCCGTTTACGGGCCGAAGACGCACTGTCCTCCCAAAACGGCATTGACATCCCTTTGCACGTCAATGACGTTGCATGATCCGTCGCCGTTTATATCCGACGTGCAGGCCGTCACTCCCAGAGCCGCATTGACCTGCAATTGCACGTCCACCACGTTGGTCGATCCGTCCCGGTTGACGTCGCAGACCGAATAGACGCTCAAGGTCAGGCTAGCAGAGCCCGTACCGCTTGAGTTGGCGGCGCTGATGGTCACATTGGATGTCCCGGAAGTCGTGGGAGTTCCGGAAATGAGGCCCCCGATATTCACCGACAATCCCGTAGGCAGGCCCGTGGCGTTGAAGCTGGTGGGGCTGTTGACGGCCGTGATCTGGTAACTGAAAGCAGTTCCTATCGTGCCGGCGGCGCTCAGCGCGCTGGTGATGACCGGCGCGGAGTTGCCGGCCGCGGTCGTGAAAGTAGAATCCGCTGAAACCGCGAGATTGCCCGCCGCGTCGCGCGACCGGACGCGGAAATGATAAAGCGTCGACGCGCTCAGGCCCGACAGGGCCTGGCTGTGCGCCGTCACCGGCGCCGTGTTAAGCGTCGTCATCGCTGAGTAAGCCGTCGAGGTGCCGTACTGCACCTGAGTATCGCCCAGCTCATTCGTCGTCCAGCCGATGGTCGCTGCGTTGTTTGAGATCCCCGTGGCGGCCACGGCGCTGACGATGGGCGGCGCGTTGTCCACCGTGACGCTCACCGCGGTCGAAGTCGAAGTGTTGCCGGCGCCATCGCGCGCCATGGCCGTCAGGACATGGGCGCCGGCGGCGGCCGACGTCGTGTTCCAACTCGTCGTGTAAGGCGCGGACGCATCGGCCGCGCCCAGGTTGGCGCCGTCCAGCTTGAACTGCACGCTGGCGATGACGGCGGAGCCGGAGGCATTGGCCATCACGCTGATCGTGCCGGCGACCGTCGACCCGTTGGTTGGCGAGGAAATTGCTACCGAAGGCAGCCCATTGGCAACCGTCACCGAGACCGCGGTGGAAGTCGAGGTGCGGCCGAGGGAATCCCTGACCACGGCCGTCAGGCTGTGCGTACCGTCGGCCGCTGACGTGGTGTTCCAACCCAGCGTGAAGCTTATGTCGGGCGTGCCCAGGTACTTGCCGTCCAGGTTGAACTGCCTGCTGGTGATGCCGGCGAAGCCGGTCCAGCCGGCCATCAGGCTGATCGTGCGGCTGACCGTCGACCCGTTGGCCGGCGCCGAAATCGCTACGGTAGGAAGCGCATTGGCCACCCATACCGCGGCCGGCCCATAGGAAGACACATTGTTGCCGAGGGTATCCCAGACCCTGCCCTCCAGGTAGTGCAAGCCGTCGGTCGCAGACGTGGTGTTCCAACTCGTCGAGTAGGGCGCGGTCGTGTCGGCCGAGCCCAGGTTGGCGCCGTCGAGCTCGAACTGCACCCTGGAAATGCCGGCGGCGGTGCCGGACGACACGAGACCGTTGACGCTGATCGTGCCCGCGACCGCCGAATCGTTGGTCGGAGACGTAATATCCAACTGAGGAAGATAATTGGCCACCTCCACCGAGACCGCGGGGGAAGTCGCGGTTTGGCCGAGAGAATCCGCGACCACGGCCGTCAGGACATGCGTGCCGTCGGTCGTTGCCGCGGTGTTCCAACTGGTCCAGTAGGGCGAGGTCGTGTCGGCCGCGCCCAGGTTGGCGCCGTCCAACTTAAACTGCACGCTGACGATGGCGGCGGCGCCGGAGGCATTGGCGTTGACGCCGATCGTGCCGTGTCTGACCGTCGACCCGTTGGTCGGCGTCGATATATCCACGCTGGGAAGCGCGGCGGCGGCCGGGCGCACGCCGACGCACAGACAGAGTGCCGCGCCCGACAAGGTCGCCGCCGCATATCCCTTGAAAGAAGAAATCATAATGAGAATCCCCCTCCGTCGATCAAAATCCAATTCGCTGGCTATAGCTTAACAGACCAATGTTAAGCCTGCGTCTCTATAACCTTAAGATTGTGTAAAGACGGTTGCATCCCGCATGACCTTGCCGCCCCGGAAGGCGGGTGGTATACTTGAACTCAAGATGCCCCCCGGCGCCGCCGCAGAAGAGTGGGTCGAGGTTCCCTTTCGCGTGCTCAAGGAGCACGGCGGTCTGCGCCTCGACGCCTTCCTGGCCTTGCGGCTCCATCGCTATTCACGCGTCCGGGTCCAGAAGCTCATCGACGAGGGCCGCGTCTTCCTGCAGGACCGCCGCGCCAAGGCCGCCTCGCGCCTGGCCGAGGGCCAGACCGTGCTTATCGGCTACCCCCGGACCGCCGAGCCGCCCGTCCCTCACGATACGCTGGCGATCCTCCACCAGGACGACTCTTTGGTGGTGATCGACAAGCCGTGCGGAGTGCTGAGCCACCCCACGGACAAGGTCCTCCACAACACGGTCACGACCATCCTCGCGCGCCAGCTCGGCCGCAAGGTCTTTCTCGCCCACCGCCTGGACCGAGAGACGAGCGGGGCCCTCGTCCTGGCGCTGGACGGCGCCTGCGCGCGCTCGCTTCACGAGCAGTTCGCGGGGCGTACCGTGCGCAAGGAATACCTGGCCGTCGTCTTCGGTTCGGTCTCGTGGAAGAAAAAGATCCTCGACGCCCCGCTCGGCCCGCAGGGCGGGGAAATCCGGGTGCGCCAGTCCGTCGGCGCCGGCGCTTGCGCCGTCACCGAGTTCGAGCGCCTCTCCACCGACGCGCGCCTCTCCCTGGTGAGCGCCCGGCCCCGCACCGGCCGCCTGCACCAAATCCGCGCCCACCTCGCCCACCTCGGCCACCCCGTGGTCGGCGACAAGCTCTACAACGGCGAGGGAGAGGTCTACATGAAGGCCGTGCGCCGGGAGGTCTCCAGCGCGGACCTGGCCACGCTCGGCGCCGACCGCCAACTCCTGCACGCCTGGCGCCTGGAGTTCGACCACCCGAAGGGCGGTCGCCTGCGCCTGGAAGCGCCGGCGCCCGCCGATTTCCCGCTGCGTCCGAGATCTTCATGAGCGCCTTCGACCCGGTCATCAAGGACGGCGTCGCCTACGTTCTCTTCGCCTACGACGTAGGCCTGGCCATCGGCCTGGACGCGGCGGAAAAAAGCGTCAAATCCATGACCGAGCGCGCGCCGATCAAGCACCAGCGGCGCGCGCCGAAGTACTTCGACTTCCAGCCCATCCCCCTGCGCGTGACCCAGGTTTCAGAACCCCACCGCATCGGCGCCCTGCGCACCTCTCCGGCGGTTGAGACCGTGCTCTACGACTTCGGCGCGGTATGCGTGACCTACCAGATCCCCCTCTCGGGCCCCTTTTCCGGCCTGCTCGCGCTCTCCGAGGCCCTCTACGATAATGAGAGTCTGCTTGCCGACAGCCGCCGCCTCGTCGAGGAACTCCTGGCCGGCATCAAGCCCGCCGTCTCCCGCCCTCAGATCTCCGGCTTCTACGAAGACTACGTCATCTTCCAGGTGCGCGAGTTCGACTCGGCCGACTCTCATCGCCGCCTGCTCGCGGAGAACTCCCCCCTCGTCGCCCAGGTCCTGCGCGCCGACAGCGACCTGCGCTCCGAGCAGGAAGTCCAGGACGCGCTCGCCTGCCAGATCTCCTACGGCGCCGAGGACTTAAGCCTCGTGGACTGGGTCTCCTCCCTCGTCTTCGACAAGTCCGCCGACGACACTCGGGCGGTCATCGAATACGGCCAGGTCCAACTCCTCGAGTTGAGGCACCTCGATAACGAGCTCGACTCCGCGCTCGACGGATGCTACGAATCCCTCTCCCGGCAGGCCCGGCGCCGGTGGTTTCCTCTCTCCTCCGGCAAGGAGCTGCGCGAGATCGGCCAGCTCCAAGTCGAGAGCGCCCTCCTCTTCGAGGGAATCAACAACGCCATCAAGCTCCTGGGCGACCAGTACCTGGCCCGCGTCTACGAGCAGATCGGCAAGCGCTACCATCTCCATTCTTGGGACGAAAGCATCCGGCGCAAACTGCGAACCCTCGAGAGCATCTACACCAAGATCGAGGACT
>Ga0154439_1017_pt1 | contig 8199 bp, 7 predicted proteins | sample RifGroC2_FD_115943 | JGI IMG/M metagenome (GOLD analysis project Ga0154439, IMG submission 115943) | Elusimicrobia bacterium GWC2_65_9 | reverse complement strand
AGGCCCGCCGTCGCAAGCCAGCCCCGCGACTCCTGCTCCTCCCAACGCGCCAGCGCCCCGGCCGCCGCGAAGGCGAAGAGGGCCGCGGCGGCGTCGGCGTGCGCGGCGCCGGCCGCGCGCAGGAACGCCGGCTGGGCCGCGATCAGGAGGGCCGCGCTCCAGGCCGCGGCGGGCCCCGCCGCGCGCCGCGCGACGCCGAAGACCCCCGCGACGAGCAGTCCCGCCGCGCCCAGGTGGATAAGCGCGGCCGCCCCGTCGCGGCGCGCGGCCAGGGGCAGGGCGTAGAGGGCCTCCATGAGGTGAGGCCAATGAGAGTGGAGCATCCATGGCAGAGGCGTCATCCGCCCCGCCTTAAGGGCGAGTTCCGGCAGGGCCAAGTGGTAGGCGCGGACGTCCCAGTCGGCGGGCGGCGCGAGCGCGCGCAGGAACGCGCAGGCCGCGGCGAAGGCAAGGAGCCCGACCGCGAGGCCGGCGAGAGGGTTCGGACGCGGGACGGACCATGACGGCCGCGGCACTCCCATCGAGGCGATCCCGGCGGCGGCCGCGGCCAGGACGGCCAGAGACCAAGGCCGCAACAGCCCCCCCCAACCGAGGACGAAGACCGCCTGGCCGAGAAGCCCCAGCCCAAGCGCGGCGGCGATGATCCCCTCTTCGGCGACTCCTCCCGCGCGCAAGGCGCGGCGGCCGAGGCCCCAGGCGACGGACCAGAAAGACAGGGCCAGGGCCAGGGGCCATAAAGCGTGCGACAGGACCAGACGGAGGGATTCGAGGTCGAGAACGCCGGGAGCGCGGAGAAGATATCCCCAGAATCCAGCGGCGCGAACGGCGAGAAGTCCGGCCAGGACGCCGAAGGCGGAGGCCAGAAACGTCGTCATCCCTATTGTACGCGGGCGGCCAGCCAAAGCGCGGCGCGGCGCGCGAAACCCGCGCGGCGGTCCAGCAGGCCATGGTCGGCGCCATGCTCGACGACGAGCTGGGCCGGGCCCTCGGCCAGGTCCAGGAGGCGCCGGGAAACCGCGGCCGGGATGATCTCATCGGCGTCGCCGTGCACGAGAAGCAACGGCATCCTCAGGCGCCGGACCGCCTTGGCCGGGTCGCCCGCGGTCACCGCGCGCCGGAAGTCGGCCAGGAGCGCGGCGGGCTTCGGCGCGTTGAGAGGCGCGCAGAGGCGCGCGAGGAAGTCCCGCGTGCCGGGGCCGATCATCTCCGGACCGCCCGCCGGGGCGACCGCGACCGCGGCCTTCAGCGTGCCGTCCGCGGCCGCCAGGTTGAGCGCGGCCCAACCGCCCATGCTGAAGCCGAACACCGCGACGCGGCGAGGGTCCACGAATGGGAGCTTCCTCATCGCGCGCAGGGCCGCGCGCGCCTGCGGCACGAGCGTCGTGAAGCGGTAGGTCCCGCCGCTGCCCCAGGAGCCCAGGAAGTGGGGGGCCACGGAGGCGACGCCGCGCGCCATCAACTCGCGCTGGACGTCCACGCTCTTCTCCGCGCCGGGGAACCCATGCAGGAAGAGCACCGCCGGGAACCTCCGGCCCTGCGGCCCGGCGGGGCGGTGATATGGGGCCAACATCTTGCGGCCCAAGACGCGGAAGATTTCGATGCCGAAGCGGGCCTTCATACCGGCATTCTACCGCATCACGGGGAATCCCGCTATAACCGCCGCGCGCCGGCGTTCTCCGGGACGCGGCTGACGAAGGGGTCGCCTTGAAGGAAGAAGCGCCACGGCCGCCGCCTCCCCGCGGAAATCCCGACCCGGCGCGAAACCATCACCGGTCCGGGAACGAAGCCGTCGTCGACGACGAAGAGGACGGGGCCGGTCAGCGGCGCGCCCCCGTGGGCGAGGCGCACGCCCATGGCGCGGCACAGCCGCCCGGGCCCGCTCGTCCACTGGCGGGGCGGCAAGCCCCCGCGCCGCCGGCGCATCAATGACTCCCCTTCGAGCGGCGCGACGGCCCGGACGAGCACCGCCCCCGGGTAGCCGGGGCGCTCGGTCACGAAGTTGAGCAGTTCGTGCATGCCATAGACGAAATAGACGTAGGCCGTCCCCGCCTCCCCGAACATCACCCGGCAGCGGGGCGTCGGCCCGCGCGCGGAGTGGGAGGCCGGATCGTCGCCATGATAGGCCTCGGTCTCCACGATGCGCGCCGCGGTCGTCAGGGAGCGGGGATCCTCCAACGAAAACGCGGGGCGGGAGCGCACGACGAGAATCTTGCCCAGGAGCTCGCGGGCGACCGCGACCGTATCCCGGGCGTACCAGGAGCGAGGCAGCGTGCCGGCCACCCTGTCGCCGCGCGCTTTCATGGGCGATGACAAATCCGGCCGGCGCTAAGGCTGGGAAGGACCCGTCAGTTCGAGCGCGAGGGCGTTCATGCCGTAGATCTTGCGCGCCGCCTCCAGGATCGCCGAGGAGTGCACCGCCACCGCGCGGTTGCGCGAGTCCTCATAGGCGTAGCGGCCCACCAGGGACTGGATGTTGCCGTCGAAGATGAGCCCGACGAACTCCCCCTTCCGGTCGATCACCGGCGAGCCGGAGTTGCCGCCGATGATGTCGTTGGTCGTCACGAAGTTCAGCTTCGTGTCCAGCGCCAACTTGGATTTGGCCGCCTTCACGCGCGGGGCCAGGTCGAAGGGCGGCTTCTCGCCCGTGCCGACGGCGCGATCGAAGAGGCCGTGGAAGGTGGTGAAGGGGGCCACGAAGGTCGTGCCCAACTCGTAGCCCGCCACGCGGCCGTAGGACAAGCGCAAGGTGAAAGTCGCGTCGGGATAGGTGGTCTTGCCGTAGGCGGCGAAGCGCGCCTTGGCCACGCGGTTGCCTTCGGCGATGAAGACGCTCTCGATTTCATCCTCATACCATTTGCGTTGAGCGCGGTAGACGTAGTCGAGGCCTCTCGCCCAGACGATCAGCGCGTCCGTCGAAGCCGCCGCCGCCTTCTCTCCCCCCTCGACCAGTTTTTTGCGCTCCGCCGGGTCGAACAGCTTCGTGCCCGCGATGAGCCGGTGGGCGACCTGGGCGGGCGAGCCTCCGCCCAAGGCGGCCGTCACGAATTCGTCCTTGGGCCCGAGCTTGTCAAGCGCGTCCTCCAGCGTCCTGGCGAGGAGATGTTCTTCCATGTCGGGATAGATCGGGGCGGGCGAGAACAGGCGCAAGCGCAGGGATTCCAGGTTCGACTCGCGGAACTCCTCATAGCGCTTGTCGTTGGGCTTGGCCGCCTCGGCCGCGTAACGGACGATGGTGTTGGCCAGGCCCGCGACCTTCGTCGCGTCGAAGCGGCGGTAGGCGGTCTGGAGGCGGCGCTCGCCCAACGCCTTCTGCGCCTTCGCGATCTTGTCCCAGGAGGAGCGCGCGGCCTTCAGGATCGGGTCGGCCTTGGCGCCGGCCGCGGCCTCGCGCAGAGAATCCTCGGCGGCCTTGAGCGCCTTGAGCAAGGCCGGGTCGAGCAGTCCCTCATACTCGCCGGACACGGCCTTGATGGCGTTCTCGACGCCGAAGATGCGGTCCTTGGAGCGGCGTTCCTGCTCGGGGCCCTTCCGGGCGTAGTCATAGTAGTCCCGGCGCTTCTTTTTGGCGATTTCAAGGTAGAGCGGCAGACCGAAGTCCCTCTCATATTCGAGTTGAGCCGCGGTCTTGAGGCGATCGGTATGGCCGGGGTGACCGCTCACGAAGACCATATCCCCTTCGGCCGCGCCGTCCGCCGACCACTTCAGAAAATGATCGATCATGAGAGGTTTTTCCCCCTCATAGACGCGGAAGAAGGCGAAGTCCAGCGCATAGCGCGGGTAGGTGAAGTTGTCCGGGTCGCCTCCGTAGAAGGCGGCCTGGATCTCGGGGGCCATGACCAGGCGGATATCCGTGTACTTCTTGTAGCGGTACAGCCAGTATTCCCCGCCTTGATAGAGCTCCACCACGTCCGATCTCAGTCCCGTCTGCTCGGTCGAGGCCTTGGTGATGCGGGAGATCTCCGCCTTGCGCTGCTCGTTTTGATCCTTCTGCGCGGCCTCGGGGTCTACGGCCTTCGCGATCTTGGCCGTGACGTCCTCAAGAGAAACGAGAACGTTGAGCTCCAGATCCGGACAGGCGATCTCCTCTTGGCGGGAGCGCGCGAAGAAGCCTTCCTTCACGTAGTCCTTGCCCTCCGCGGACATCTTCTGGAGCTGGCCCAGGGCGACGTGGTGGTTCGTCAGGACCAGCCCGTCCTTGGAGACGAAAGAGCCCGAGCCTCCGTCGTTGAAGCGCACGGAGGCCAGGCGCAGATGGTCCAGCCATTGCGGCGTGGGTACGAAGCCGTATCTGTCCTGCAGCAGCTTGACCGGGAGGTTGTCGAGCGTCCACATGCCCTCGTCGCCGCGCAGATGCGGCGTCGCGACCAGGGTCATGGCGGCGGCCATGGCGGCGGCGCGGGTCGTCTTGTTCTTGCGGGCGGACGCGGCGCCGGACCTCGTCATGACTCGGCCTTCGGCTCGCGGCCGAGCCATGGGTAGCGGTAGTCCTTGGGAGGGTCGAAGGTTTCCTTTATAGTCCGCGCGGAGGTCCAGCGTATCAGGTTCAGGAAAGACCCGGCCTTGTCGTTGGTGCCGGAGGCGCGGCCGCCGCCGAAGGGCTGCTGGCCGACCACGGCGCCGGTGGGCTTGTCGTTGATGTAGAAGTTGCCCGCGGCGTTCTCCAGCGCCAGTTCCGCCTCCAGGATGGCCTTGCGCTCGCGCGCGAACACCGCCCCCGTCAGCGCGTAGGCCGAGGTGGCGTCGCAAAGCTGCAGCGTCTCCTTCCACTTCTTCTCCGCGTAGACGTGGATGGTCAGCACCGGCCCGAAGATCTCCTCGCGCATGGTCACGCTCTTGGGATCGGAACTCTCGATGACCGTCGGGTGGATGAAGTAGCCCTGGGAGTCGTCGCAGGTCCCGCCGAAGACGAGCTTGTTGGACTTATCCTTTTTAGCGTTGACGATGTAGGCCTTGATCTTGTCGAAGGCCTTGCGGTCTATGACCGCGTTGACGAAGCAGCCGGGATCCTCGGGGGATCCGACTTCGATCGAAGCCAGCATGTCCTTCATGGACTTGCGGATCCTCGGCCACAGGTCGGCCGGGATGTAGGCGCGAGAGGCCGCGGAGCACTTCTGGCCCTGATACTCGAAGGCGCCGCGCACGAGGGCGGCCGCGACGGCGTCCGGATCGGCCGAGGAGTGAACCATGACGAAGTCCTTGCCGCCCGTCTCGCCCACGAGGCGCGGGTAGGAGCGGTAGACCGGCATGTTCTTGGCCACGGCGTTCCACATGGAGTGAAAGACCGGCGTGCTGCCGGTGAAGTGGACGCCCGCCATGTCGGGATGCGGAAGGAGGATGTCCGAGATGGCGCCGGAGGGTCCGGCGACCAGATTGATGACGCCGGGCGGCAGGCCCGCCTCCTCGAAGAGCTTCATGATCCAGTAGGCGCTGAGCATGGCGGTCCCGGACGGCTTCCAGACCACGGTGTTGCCCATGAGGACCGGCGCGGTGGGCAGGTTGCCCGCGATGGCCGTGAAGTTGAAGGGGGTCACGGCGTAGACGAAGCCCTCCAGCGGCCGGAACTGCAGTCGGTTCCAGCAGCCGCGCGAGCTGTCGGGCTGCCGGGCGTAGATCTCCTGCGCGAAATGCGGGTTGAATCGGTAGAAGTCGATGAGCTCGCAGGCCGAGTCGATCTCGGCCTGGTGGAGGTTCTTCGATTGTCCGAGCATGGTCGCCGCGTTCAGCGTCCAGCGGTAGTCGCCGGCCAAGAGATCCGCGGCCTTCAGGAAGACGGCGGCGCGGGCCTGGAAAGGCATGCGCGACCACTCCTTGCGGGCCTTCATGGCGGCGGCGACGGCTTTCTTGATCTCCGGCACGCCCCCCTCGTTGACCTTGCCGATGACCTGGCCGTGGTCGTAGGGGGATCGTATCTCGCGCTTGCGGGCGGTGCGGATCTCCGTTCCGCCGATGAAAAGAGGGACCTCGGTCTTCTTGGCCTTGAGCTCGGCGAGGCGCTTGAAGAACTTGACGCGCTCGGGGCTGCCGGGCGCGTAGGACAGGACGGGCTCGTTGACGGGGGTCGGGACGGCCGCTCGGGAGTTCATGGGCTCATCATACAAAAGTGGCGGCGACGGGCAAGCGCTGCCGCCGCCATCCCCACGAATCCGTCCTTCGCCACGCACCTTCTGGAGGTCGAACAAGCTGCGGCGCGACGGACTTCTTGAGGTTTTGGCAGAGTCGAAAAAGCGCAAGACCACCGCTGCATGAAACTCTTCGACGACGTGGAACGCACCTTCACCGGCCACGCCCGCCGCTCCGAGACAACCTTCAATTTCCTGAACAGGAGCGCGCGTCCTGATTTCGCCGCAACTCGGGATGCCGTCGAGGCCCTGTTCGCCGACTTCCCAGAGTCCGCCAAGGCTGACGTGCGAGCCCGCTTCCGATCCCCGAACGAAGCCCATTCCGGCGCGTTTTTCGAGCTATTCCTCCACGCCGTTCTCCGCAAGTCCGGTTACGAGGTGGCACTACATCCATCGGCCGGGGCCCCGAACACTCGCCGCGTGGATTTTCAGATCGAAGCCAACGGGAAAAGCCTCTTCATCGAGGCGCGGACCCTGACCACGCCCCAGGAGACCAGTCTGCGGGAACGACTGCTGGCCCCGATCCTGGACGCTATAGATGAGATCGAGTCGCCGGACTTCTTCCTGCACGTCGAGATCGAGGGCAATCTTCAGAAGGCCATCGCGATCGCGCCGATCAAGAAATATCTCGTTGCCTGGCTCAAGAGCCTTGACTACGACAAGGTCAAAGCCGAGACCAGCGGCGAGGGTGGCCATAGGAACTGCCCGACGACGAAGTGGGAGCAAGCCGGCTGCATCCTGGAGTTCACCGCTTGGCCCAAGGGCACCGCCCGAGGCAAGCCCGGGCGTGCGATCGGGATGGAGTTCGGCGGCGTCTTCTGGAATAACACCGGACAGCGGCTTCGCAAGATACTGTCCGCCAAGGCCAGACGATACGGGAAGATGAACACGCCCTACATCATCGCCGTCAACGTGCTGGACGGGTTCATGGATGATGAGTGCGCGCTGGAAGCGCTTTACGGACAAGAGGCTGTTCAGTTCCGCACCTACACCAACGGCCGCCGCGAGTCCCAGGCGATCAGGCAGTTGAACGGACTCTGGCGTCAGCACAGTGGACCCAGATACACGCGGGTGAGCGCCGTCTTGATTGTTTCGCGCCTCAGACCCTGGTGTATGCCGCAGTCGCGGCTCACTCTCTACATGAACCCTTGGGCGGAGTTCCCGTTGTCGGATGAGTTCTCCGCGCTCGAAGTAGTGCGCCTCGGCACCGATGGGCACCTTGCCAGGATCGGCAAAACCGAGCTTCCTCCGACTCTATGTCCGGCCCTGCTGACTAACCAAGCCTAGCAGCTGGCTACTCGGTGGCCGCGACAAAGTGTCGCGATCTCACAGAGGCACTCCCCGGAAATCAATTATAATGTCTTCAACACACCCGCCACGCCTCTCGGCCCAACGGGCTGATGCGCAACCTGGGCGGGTTTCTTTTTTGGGCATGCAAAATGGCGAAAACCTTCTTTACCAGCGACACGCACTTCAACCACGCCAATGTAATCAAATACTGCGCGCGTCCTTTTGGCTCGCTCGAAAAGATGAACCGTGAGATGATCGCGCGTTGGAACGCGGTGGTAGGAGCCGAGGATACAGTCTATCACCTGGGCGATTTCGCCATGGGAAAGCCTTCGGAATGGCCAAATTTCCTTCGGCAGCTCAATGGCGCGAAGAAAATTCTAATCCGCGGCAACCACGACCGAAGCCGCCGGCAAATGCTCGAAGGTGGGTTCAGCGAGGTACATGAAAAGCTCGAATGGGAGGGCTGGCTTCTCCAGCACCATCCGATCAACACTCCCCGAAAACTTCTCTGCGGACACATCCATGAGAAGTGGCGGCGCATCGGCTGGATCATCAACGTCGGCGTAGACGTGTGGGGCTTTACCCCTCGGACGATCGAGGAGCTCATCAAGGCCGAGGAGTCTCCTCGGGAATACAAGTGCCGCTCCTGCGGGGCCACGCTGAAGAGACTCGAAGACAACTCCGGCCATCATGATGGGAAATGCGCAGCCAATAAGCCCCAATGAAAAAAGGGTCTTCTCCAAACCGAGTGGGTGATTTTCGCCTGATTTCAGATTGCGTCGAGCATGCA
>Ga0154439_1104_pt7 | contig 8208 bp, 10 predicted proteins | sample RifGroC2_FD_115943 | JGI IMG/M metagenome (GOLD analysis project Ga0154439, IMG submission 115943) | Elusimicrobia bacterium GWC2_65_9 | reverse complement strand
CAGCGCTTCGATGCCGAGAAGGACTCCGAGTTGCGCCGCGTGAAGGTCGAGAATGAGGCCGACCTGGCCCGGCACAAGGAGGCAGCGGAGCGCGCCAACGCCGAGCTTCAGCGCCTGCGCGCAGTCTGCGGGGCGCTCGAACAACAGGCCGCGTCATCCGTCGCCCAAATCAATGAACTTAAGAGTTCATCGGAGGAATTGAATAAGACCCAGGAATACTATAAGGCGGAGTTCGTGGTGCTCCAGCGCAAGTGGGTGGAGCGCGAGAAGGAGGTTCGTGCCGAGGTCGCGGAGCAGTCCCTTCAAAAGTGCGTCGAGAAGGACGCCGAGTTGCGGCGCGTGAAGATTGAGTATGAGGCCGACCTGGCCCGGCACAAGGAGGCAGCGGAGCGCGCCGGCGTCGAGCTTCAGCGCCTGCGCGCAGTCTGCGGGGCGCTCGAACGGCAGGGCGCGTCCTCCCGCGCCCAACTCGATAAGCTCAAGCGTTCGTCGGCCGAATGGGAGAAGACCCAGGAGCGCTACAAGGCGGAGTTCGTGGTGCTCCAGCGCAAATGGGTGGAGCGCGAGAAGGAGATCCGCGCCGAGGCCGCGGAGAAGTCCCTGCAGATGCTCGAATCCGAGAAGACCCGGCTCAAGATCATGGCGCAGGCCGAGATCAATGCGCGCGCGGCGAAGATCTCCGACCAACTGCGCAAGGAAACCGAATCCGCGAAGAGCCGACTCGAGGGAGATCTGCGCGTGGAGCTCGAAGGCGAGTTCCAGATCCGGCTCCAGGAACTGAAGGTCGAGAGAGAGGCGGTCCGGACGCAGCTCGAAAATGAAATCTCGCGCCTGCGGCGGGAGTCGGCCCAGAAGGAGGCGGCTTGGTCCGAAAGACTGCTCGCCAAGGAATCCGAGGTCATCGCCTCCCGGACCTGCGCAGACGAGGCTGCGAGGCGTCTGTCTCTTGAGGAGGAGTCTCGCCAGGCCGCAGACCGCAGGGCTTTCGAACTCGAAAAGTCGGTCCAGGACGCCCGGGAGCAGGGGACGGTCCTACAGAACTCCCTGCGGGCATTGCGGCAGCGACTAGAGGAAGCGGAGGCGGGCACGGGACGTCTCGAGCGCGAGAAGACGGAGTTCGAACGTCTGTTCAGCGCGCAGTCGGCCCAGGCGCAGTGTGTTCAGGAGTCTCTGGAGCAGGCACGAACCCAGCTGGCGCGCGAGTCGCAAAGCGCCAAGATCGCGCAGAACGCGCTCGACCAAGCGGAGAAATCACTTGGCTCCCTACGACAGGAACTGATCCTTAATACGCAGGCGCAGAAAACCGAGTTCGAACGGGCTCTTGCCCAGAAGGATCAAGAGATCTTGCAGCTGATCGCGCAGGCGCGGGAGCTCCAACTCGGGCGCGAGCGGCTCGCGGCGGAGGCCGCGGGCAAGGCGCGAGAACAGGCGCAATCGAGCGCCTCGGACCTGCCGGAGCAGGGGGGCTCATGATTACGCTTCATAAGCTGAACGGCGCGGAGATCGTGGTCAACGCGGAGCTCATCGAGACCCTTGAGCCAGGGCCTCAGACCGTGGTGCATCTTGCGACCGGCAACAAGGTCCTCGTGGCGGAGAAAGCTGACGAGGTCGTGTCGAAAGTGGTGGAATACAGGAAAGACGTCAACGCGTTGGGCAAGGCCGTCAACCCGATCGCGGGCTACGAGCGCGGTTAGGCGCAGGAGAAGAACCCCTCATGGACATCGCAACCATCGCCGGCATCTTCGTTTTTCTGGGGCTGACCGTCGCGTCGATCTACATAGGAGAAGGAGTGGCCGGCTTCAAGCCATTCCTGAACCTGGAGGCCCTGCTCATGGTCATGGGCGGGACCTTGTGCGCGACTCTGGTCAACTACCCGCTCTCCCAGGTCATCGGCGTGGGCAAGATCATCAAGAAGACCCTCCTGTCCCACGGCGAGGACAACTCGGACATCGTCGTGACCTTTGTCAACCTTGCGCAGAAGGCCAAGAAGGAGGGCTTTCTGTCCCTGCAGAGCGACATCAAGAACATCAAGAACGACTTCCTGCGCCGCGGCGTCCAGTTGGTCGTGGACGGCGCCGACCACGAATTCATCCGCAACATGCTCGAGACCGAGATTGGCTTCATCCGCGAGCGCCACAAGGGCGGCCAGGAGATACTCAACGCGATGGGCACCTATTCGCCCGCCTTCGGCATCATCGGCACCGTGCTGGGCATGATCTTGATGCTCTCCTCGATCGATGACGTCGCCGCGGTGCCGCGCCGCATGGCCCTGGCCCTGGCCGCCGCCTTCTACGGTCTAGGCTCGGGCTACCTCCTGTTCCTGCCGATGGGAGGCAAGCTGCGCCGCCGTTCGGAGGAGGAACTTCTGATCAAGGAGATCGTCATTCGCGGCGTCCTGCTCCTACAGAGCGGCGCCACGCCTTCGGTCGTGGAGGCGAACCTCAAGGCTTACCTGGCGCCTTCGGATCGGATCATCTTCAAGGGGGCGATTGCCCCGCCCCCCGCTGGAGGCGGGACCGCCTAAGGTCCGCCTATGCCCTTACGCGCTCCGCGGGGCTTCATCGACGAGTCGGACCCCAAGGTCTGTCAGATCGGCCATCCGGCTCCGCCCTGGCTCGTCAACTACGCCGACCTCATGACGGAGTTGGTCTGCTTCTTCGTCATCCTCTACGCCCTCTCCGCGGCCCTGAACAAGGACGTTCAAAAAGCCTCGAAGGACGTCAAGGAGATGATGGACAAGGGCGAGCTCAAGGGCGAGGTTAAGATCGACAAGGACGGCCTGAAGATCAGCATCGAGGAGCAGGGCATGGCCGGCTTTTTCGAGAGCGGCGCGGCGGAGCCGACCAAGGAGATGGATTCGAAGTTGATCCTGCTGGTTCCCTCCCTGCGCAAGCTGACCGAGGACCACGAACTCCTCGTCGAGGGGCACACGGACAACCAGGGCATCCACAACGCCTACTTCGACTCCAACTGGGAACTCTCCACCGCGCGCGCCACCAGCGTGGCGCGTCTGCTCATCGAGAAATACGGCATCCCCGGCGGCCACGTCGGCGCGGTGGGCTATAGCGACACGAGGCCGATCGTCGTCAACGATACGCCGGAAAATCGCACGAGAAACCGCCGCGTGGTCTTCTTCATCAAGAGCGCCTCCATCGGCAAGAAGGCAGCCGCGACCAAAGGGGGCGAGGGCAAGCCCGGTGCGGCCGCCGCGCCGCCCGCCCCGGCGGCCGGGGTCCCAGTCGAGCCGGCGCCTCAGGCGGCGCCGAAAAGCGGGTGATCAAATGATAGAATACATCGTGAGCCGCCGCCTCATCTTTATCGTGATCCTGACAGCGTTTGCGGTCGCCTGCGGGCCTTCGAACAAGAACGTCGTGGTCGAGGACTTCGCCGAAGGCCGCGTGGTGGACTTGGCCATCACCGAGAAACTCACGGGCAACACGGAGTTCCTCCTTTTCTCGATGCCCAAGAAGACGCAGTTCCTGGACGGCTATGTCCAGGGCGTGATCACGGACTACAAGGACAACCCCATCCAGGGCGTGGTCGTGCGCGCGGTCGCCAGCGGCGAGAGTTCGGAGGAGGAGGGGGAGGCTCGTCCTTCCGGGTTTGCGACCAGTTCTTTCGACCCGGGCGTATCCGACACTAACGGCTTCTACCGCATCCGCTTCAGCCTGCCCATCTTGAGCAGGAAGGTGGATGTCCGCGGGCGCATGCTCTATAACCCGGGCTGGGAGCAGGAACGCGACAACCTGGGCAAGGCCTACGAGCCCCAGACCAAGCAGAGCCAGTTTCGCCTCTACTACGACCGCAAGAACGGTCGCATCATCTTCTCCGAGGGCGTGCGCAAGACCGTCGTGGCCGCCGTGACCGCCAAAGGCGTTCCGAAGTCCGTGCCCCTGCCCGGGGTCAAGCCCCCCGAAGAGGCCAAGCCCGCCGTGGACGCCGAGAAGGAGAAGACCTCGGGCAAGGGAGACGACGACCTTTTCAAGGGGTTCGGCTTCGGCCAATGACCTATCTCGACCACAACGCAACCACCCCGATCCGCCCCGAGGTCGTGGACGCGATGCTCCCCTGGCTGCGCGACGGCTACGGCAACCCGAGTTCCGTCTACGCCCTGGGCCAGAGCGCCCGCGCCGCCGTCGAGAACGCGCGCGAGCGAGTCGCCGCGCTTGTCGGCGCGCGGGACTCCTCCGAGATCGTCTTCACCTCCGGCGGCTCCGAGTCCGACGTGCTCGCCATCGCGGGCGGCGCCTGGCAGGCTCATGACGAGTCGAAGGGCAAGCGCCGCAAGGTCGTGACGAGCTGCATCGAGCACGACGCGGTCCGCCTGCTGTCCTCCCAGCTCCGGCGCCGCGGCTTCGAGGTGGCGCAGGCGGGCTGCGGCTCGGACGGCGTCGTCCTCGCCTCCGAGTTGGCGGGCAGAGTCGACGACGCCGCCGCCGTCGTCAGCCTCATGCACGCCAACAACGAGACCGGCGTCCTCCAGCCCGTGACGCAGGCTGCGGCCGCCGCGCGCGCGCGCGGAGCGCTCAGCCACACCGACGCCGTCCAGTCCCTCGGTAAGCTCGCCGTCGACGTCAAGGCCCTGGGCGTGGACCTCCTCTCCCTCTCCGGACACAAGATCAACGCCCCCAAGGGAGTGGGCGCGCTCTTCGTCCGCCGCGGCGTGCGCCTCTCGCCGATTGTGACCGGTCACCAGGAGAAGAACCGCCGCGGCGGCACCGAGAACGTGGCCTCCATCGTGGCCCTCGGCCTGGCCTGCGAATTGGCCGCGCGGGAACTCTCCGAGGCCTCGGCCCGCGCGCTGGCCCTGCGCAAGCGCCTGGAAGCGGGGGTCCTTCTCATCCGAGGATCCCGGCTCAACGGGCACCCCGAGAATCGTCTTCCCACCACCGCGCACTTCAGCTTCGAGGGGATCGACGGCCACCACCTCGTGGTGGCCCTGGACCTGGAGGGCGTCTGCATCTCGAGCGGTCCCGCCTGTTCCTCGGGGGCTTCGACCCCCTCGCACGTCCTCGCCGCCATGGGCGTGGGCCCGAAACTGGCCGTCGGTTCCATCCGCGTCTCGGTCGGCTGGGGCACGAGCGATGCCGACGTCGACCGCTTTCTCGCGACGCTGCCCAGCGCCGTCGAGCGCCTGAGAGAGATCGAGGGCGTTGCGCAGGGAAGTCACGCGGCGAGGAGAGCCGCGTGACCCGGGTCCTGGCGGCGATGAGCGGCGGCGTGGACAGTTCCGTGGCCGCCGCCCTCCTCGTCGCGCGCGGCCATGAGGTCGTGGGAGTGACGATGAAGCTCCTGCCGCGCGCCGAGACGGGCTTCGGCTGTTGCGGTTCTCCCGCCGATGTGGAGGACGCCAAGCGCGTCTGCGACCGCCTCGGCATCTCCCATTACACGGCCGACATGTCCGAACTCTTCGAGTCCAAGGTCATCCGGCCCTTCGTGGAGGCATGGCTGTCCGCGCGCACGCCGAACCCCTGCGTCGAGTGCAACCGCTCGATCAAGTTCGGCCGCCTCCTGGGGCTCGCCGAGGCCTGGGGCTGCGACACGGTCGCCACCGGCCACTACGCGCGCGTGGAAGATGGACGCCTGCTCAAGGCCGCGGATCGAGACAAAGACCAGACCTATTTCCTGTACTCCCTGACCGCGCGGGAACTCCCGCGCGTCGACTTCCCCATCGGCGCCCTGTCCAAGTTCGAGGTCCGCGAGAAGGCGCGCGCTCTGGGACTGCGCGTGGCGGACAAGGCCGAGAGCCAGGAGACCTGCTTCGTGCCCGCCCGCGACGTGCGCGGCTTCGTGGCCTCCCGCCCCGAGTCCGCAGGGGCGGCGGCTCTGCGCCCGGGAGAGATCCGCGATACCTCCGGCCGCGTGCGGGGCAGGCACTCCGGCCTGGCATCCTATACCGTCGGTCAGCGCAAGGGGCTGAGGCTCTCATCCTCCGAGCCTCTCTATGTCGTGCGCCTGGAGGCCGGGGAGAACGCACTGGTCGTCGGGGCGCAAGACGAGATATTCTCGGCCGGATTCGTCGCCGACGCCGTCACCTGGACCGGCGTTGCGCCCGAGGCAACGCGCCGAGCCGAGGTCCGCGTGCGTCACCGGCATCCGCCGGCTCCGGCGGAGCTGATTCCGCGCGCGGATGGAGCCGTCTCGGTCTTCTTCGATTCTCCCCAGCGCGCTCCCGCGCCCGGGCAGGCGGCGGTGTTCTATGACGGCGACGAGGTGCTGGGCGGCGGGACCATCATCAACGGAGGTGCGTCATGAGAAGGATCCGGGCACTGGCCATTTTAGCGGCGTCGATCTCCGGCTGCGCGGGCCTTTTTGCCAAGGACGAGGCCGCAGCCGATTTCGACAAGGAGACGAACGCCGTCGAGGCTCGCATCAAGGAGGACCGGGTGCGCTCCGCCCTCGGCCGTTTTGAGGAGTCCATCGCCGACTTCTACAAGACCGAGAAGCGCATTCCCGAGAGGCTCGACCAACTGGTGCCTAAATATCTCGCCGAGGTTCCGTCCTTGGACCTTCCGGTCTGCGGGAGGGAGACGGAGAAGGTCCAGATCTACCCGGCGGATATCCTCCGCGGCGGCCAGGTGGACGGCTCCATGCTTAAGGGCACCGGCCGCTGGGGTTACGTCTACAATGATCACCAGGTCATCGTCTTCGTGGATTGCCTGAAGGACTCCTCGCACGGCATCCCCTGGTATCAGGAGCGGGGCGTCTTCTAGCCGTCCGGCGCCTACTTCGGCGGATGGCTGGTAAACCAGTCCGCGGCCAAGAGCGCCACCGTCTCGAGCGCGCCGGGCTCTTGGAAGAGATGCGTCGCTCCGGGGACGATCGCGAGTCGGTGCTCCGCGTTCAGGGCGCGGGCGGCCTCCTCGTTCATGGCGATGACCGGGGTGTCATTTCCCCCGACGATCAGCAGCGTCGGGGCCTTCACCCGGGGCAGCGCCTCCAGAGCCAGGTCGGGGCGGCCTCCGCGCGAGACCACGGCGAAGATCTCGTTTGGACGCGAGGCCGCGGCCGTCAAGGCCGCCGCCGCCCCCGTGCTGGCGCCGAAATAACCGAGGGCCAGAGGGCGGGTCTTCTCCCGGCTTTTCAGCCAATCCGAGACTCCCTCGAGGCGCCGCGCCAGGAACGGGATGTCGAAGCGCAGAGCGGCCGTCGCCGAGTCCGACGCCTCCTCCTCCGGCGTGAGGAGGTCGATGAGCAGGGTGGCCAGCCCCGCCTGATCCAGGGCTTCGGCCACGAAGCGGTTTCGCGGGCTCAGGCGGCTGCTGCCGCTGCCATGCGCGAAGAGCACAAGCGCCCCCGCTTGCGGCGGCAGGCGCATGTCTCCCGTCAGGTCTGCGCCCCCCGTCAGGATCGTCACGCGCATCGGTGGCGTCTTCACTCCGGTCATGAGTTCAGGGCTCCCTGGTAGGCTTTGTCGCAACGGAAATACCCCGGAAGGGAAGGGCCTTAGTCGGTCGCGTAGTGCCTGCGAAAGGCGGCTTCGTCGGTTTCGGGGCAGGACCCGGCGGCGCGGCGGGCCAGGTGGGAGGCGAAGGCCGCTCCCAAGTGGGCCAGGGCGTGGAGCCGGCGCAGGCGGGGGCGGGCGCGCAGGAAGCGCTTCAAGGCCGGCGCGGGCTGGGGCCAGGGGGGGATCGCCGCGACCGGACGGCCGTCGAGCGTCGTCAGTTGCGTCGTCCCGTGCGCGGCCGCACCGAGCTTGCGGCAGGCCGCGTCGGTCGCGGCCTCCGCCATCAGCCGGTAGTCGGACATCTTGCCGCCGCCGATGGTGAGCAGTCCGGGGATGCCGTCGCGGAGTTCGTGGTCGAAGACCTCGAAATCGCGCGAGAGGAGATTCTCGGCGCCGGGCTGACCCAGGATGGGGCGAGAGCCCACGATGGTAGCGTCATGATGCCGCGGCCAGCGCGGGAAGTAGCGCCGGACCGAGCGCGTCAGGTAAGCGATCTCGTCGTCGGTGGTGCGCGCCTCGTCCGGGTCGTCCGGTCCGGGCAGGTCGGTCGGGCCCACCCAGGTTCCGAGCGGGGAGGGCACGACGAAGATGCAGCGGGAGCGGTCCTCGGCTTCCAGGAGCAGGCCGACCGGGCTCAAAGCCTGGTCGCGGTAAACGAGGTGGGTCCCCTTCATGAGGCGCAGAGGCAGGCTGGCTCCGGCCAGGCGCGCGACCTTGTCCACCCAGGGCCCGGCCGCGTTGACTGTGACCCGGCCGCGCAG
>Ga0154439_1016_pt2 | contig 8363 bp, 9 predicted proteins | sample RifGroC2_FD_115943 | JGI IMG/M metagenome (GOLD analysis project Ga0154439, IMG submission 115943) | Elusimicrobia bacterium GWC2_65_9 | reverse complement strand
GTTGTCCTTCGGCAGGCGACCCATAATATCCTTATAGATGCGGCCGCCGAGGCGGCGGTCGGACTTGACGTCGTCGCCCACATCGGCGGGGATGACGGCCTTCTCCCGTGAAACGTCATCACTTTCGGCCACGGCCACGAGCTCAGGCGACATCTTGCCTTCGAATCCGGAACGCTTGAAGGCCGCAGCCGCGGAAACGTTCGGCTTGACCTTGGGCAAGGCCGGTTTCTCCGGTTCGACGGCCGCGAGCGGCGCCTCGGAGGCGACCGGGACCGCGACGGCGGCCGGGAGCGTGACGGCGTCCGGGAGCGCTGCGGACTCGGCTGGGGGGGCGGCGGGTTTAGCCGCCGACTTTACGGCGCGCTTGGCGACGATCTTCGGCATGGACGCGGCCGGGGGGGCCGCAGCCGTGGCGATGGGGACAACCGTGGCCACGGGAACGGCTGGGGCGGCTTCAGCCGCCTTGGCGTCGGCCTTCGGAGCCTCTTCTTCCACCGAGCCTACGAACGCCACGCTCAGGCCCTTCGCGTCCAGTGCCACCTTATAGCCGGCCATCTTGACGAGGTCGAAGACGATGCGCGTGACCATTCGGGGGGACTTCTTGAACTGGGAGGTGCGCACGCCCTTGAGAAACTTACCCTTGCCGGGGACCGACTGACCGGCGCCCTCTTGCTTGGTGTCAAGAAACTCCATCACCAAACGGGGCGGGGCCGAAGTCAGGAAACTGTTGTACAGGACTGCGGTACTCAACTTAATGGTAACGATATCTTCGGAGACCTCGACTCCCTGGAACGAGGCCACGGGAGCAAGGGGGACGGCGGCTTGCGCTGGAAGCGCGAAGACGATTCCTTGGGGGAGGACGAGCGCTGCGACCAGCAGGGCCGCCGTCGATTTCTTCAGAATATCGTGCGTGTTCATGGTCCTCTCCCGCGCCCCGTTAGGGCTTCCGGTCCTTCTCTTTGTCCTCGTCGGTCTCGCCGAGGTTGAACACCTGGACGTCCTTATCCGCCGTGATAAGCTCGACTCGCTTCTGCTTGATCTTAATACGTCCCGTCACGCCAGGGACGGGTTTGTTGCGTCCATCGTAGAGGCGTCCGGCGCGCAGGAGGAAGGTCTGCCCGGCATCGCCGGCGAAGATGGCGAAATCCGCCACAGAGTCCTTCATAAGACCGCGCAACTGGAGCGCGTGGATGTCGACGACCACGGAACCTTCCTTTTCATCCGTCGGACGGGAAGAGGGTCCGGAACCCATGGAGGCCGGCAGGAAGGGGTCGCGCACACGGTCGCCGGTGTAGAGGCTTGAGATCGTGTGAGTGGTGACCCCGACGGCTAACGCCGCCGCGGCGGCCGGCGGCACGGGCGCCGCGGCGGCGGTCAGGGCAAGCAGGGCGGCGGCGGTGGAGGCGATCATCCTTTGTATTGGTAGGTGAGCAGGATAAAGGTCACGGTCATCTCCCCGTCGGAACCGGCAGACGGGTAGACCACATCCTTGACGTTGAAGATGCGCTCCTCGAGCGCCACCGCGGCCAGAAAGCGACCGACGTTGTGATAGCCGCCCTTGATCGTCATCGGGTAGGCCAGCTCGATGAAATACTGCTGGCCCTTCTGCGGTCCCGGGGAGAAGGTCTGGATCGTGACGCGGCTGGACTGCGCGATCTTGGAGAGGGTCAGGAGGATATCTGGGACGGACTTGCTCTTGGGAAGGCGTTTCTCGGCCTCGACCGCCTGTTGGTTGAGGCTGGCCAGCTCATCTTGAAGCCGCTTCAAACGTGAAGACTGCGCCTCGGCCTTGGAAATCTTGGTCTCGATTGCGGCGATCTTATCGGTCAACTCGGCCCTACTCGATGAGATGGGAAGCCAGAAGAACTTCACGTAGAGGAAGACGCAAACGCCCAGGAGCACCGCCCCCCCGGCGGCCATCTGCTGCTGCTGCTTCGTCAATTGGATGGCCATGTCAGAGCTTGATGCTGTAGGTTGCCATGACCGTGAAAGTATGGGAGCGCGGGCCGGACGAACTGATCGGGCCGAGCTCGACGGCGCCGTAGTGCGGGTTGCCCTCCAGCATCTGTATGAACGCCGCGACGTCCTCATTTGTCGTCGCGATAGCGGTGAGGGAAAGCTTGAGACCGCTGACTCCCTGGGTCGTGGTGCTCATCTGCGTGATGCGCACGCCCAACGGCACGGTCCGGGCGAAGTCGGACATGAAGATGGGATAAAAGGAACGCCCCTTAAGGAGATCCTCAATGACGCCAAGGCGGGCGCGCACCGCCGCCGCGGCCTTCTCGAGCTCCTCGACCTGCGCGACGATGGCCGAAAGTGTCTTGAGCTTGGATTGCTTGGACGCGTAGTCGCTCTTAAGCTGGAGCAGGCCGAACCAGTGTCCAAGGGAGATCATGATCAGGACCAGGGCCAGGGCGCCGCCGACGACGGCAGCCTGCAGCATCAACTGCTTCTGCCGCGCCTTGGCGAGAATCTCCGCCGGAACGAGGTTGATCTTGATCACGCTATTCCCAATCCCTGTTCCGCCGAAGCCCCAGCCCCACCGACACCCCGAAGGCGGAACGTAGTTCCTCGGGTACGGCCTTGGCTCCCTTGATGAAAGCGAACGGATCGAGCACGGCCACCGGAACCTTAAGTTCTCCCGCCAGGTGCTTATCCAGGTTCTTGGCGTGGGCCGATCCGCCGGAGAGTACGATGCGGCCGATCGAGCGGTCCGGCCCCTGCGAAAGATAGAAGTCGACGGAGCGATGGACCTCGCCGACGAGGTCGCGGGCGACCTGGCTCATGGACTGAGAGACGCCGAGGGCGTCGCGGTTGCCTTCGACTAGAGCCTTCTCCTTCTCGGTGGGATCGACGATGATGCCGTACGCCTTCTTGAGATCATCGGCCTTGGCCGCGTCGCACTGGAACGCCTTCATGACGGCCTTCGTCATGGTCTGCCCCGAAATAAACACATCGCGGACCACGCGCGTCACGCCGTTTTCCACGATGGAGAGGTTTGTGACGTTGTGCCCAATGTTCAGGTAAAGAGTGGCCACGGTCTCCTTAGGATCGCATGACAAATCGTGGATGTTCTCGAGGGTGAAGCTGTCCACGTCGATGATGGCGGGATGGAGCCCGCACTCCTGGAGAATTTCAAGGCGCGCCGTGACGAGATCCCGCTTCGCCGCGACCAGCACCGTCTCCATCTTCTTCTGGCCCTCCTCGATGACCTCGTTTAGGATATGGAAGCCGAGCTGGACTTCGTTGATGTCGAATGGGATGAAAGGCTCTGCCTCCGTGGCGAGGGTAGCCTGGAGTTCGAGCTTGGTCAGGCGCGGGAACTTCACGTAGCGCACGATCACGGAGTTGCCGGACAGGGCGGTCGCAACATCCTTGACCTTGATCCCTTTCTCGATGAAGAAGCCGCGCAGGGCATTGACGACGGCGATCTTGCGCTCGTCGAGGACGGCGTCGGCCTTAGACCCGAGGGGCAGGTAGCCCCAGGACTTCAGCTCGACGGACGGTCCCTCGCGCTTGAGCAAAACGACCTTGACGGCATAGGACCCGACGTCCACGGCCACGACATCCTTCGGGCCGAACAATAAATCAGCAAACCCCTTGAGGCTGCCGAGGCGGGACTGCACAACGTCGAGTTTATTCACCATCGCGTTTATTCGAACATTAAAAAAGCGCCCCCTTCCCGCCGCGTTTCCCGGCGGGTCGGACTCGGCGCGTGACGAAGATGCATGCGATTTATAACAGGTTTACCCATGATTGTCAAGCCCCGCATGATCACGCCGAGGTCTGCGAGCCGGATCGTCTCCATCTTTCTCTCTGTCATCGAATTTGATAAAATAAAAAAGTGAAGTCAATTCTTTTCGACTATGGCGGAACCCTCGACTCGGACGGAGCCGCCTGGCTTGATCGTTTTTACCTTATTTATAAGGATTGCGGGGTAAACGTTTCTCGGGAGCGGTTCGATCGCGCCTTCTATGACTCGGAGGATGAGCTCTCCAGCCGTTTCGCTCTGGATGGATTAGATCTAGAGCAGACCGTTCGCCTGCAGGTCCGCGACGTCCTGGCCGTCCTCGCCGCCGACCGCGCCGCGCTCGCTGAACGCATCGCGGGACGGTTCGCGCAGGAGAGCCGGGCGCATTTCCGCCGCCTCGAAGCGACGCTGAGCCGCCTGGCCGGACGCTACCGCCTGGGAGTGGTCTCGAACTTCTACGGTAACCTGGACGGCATCCTGCGCGCCGAGGGCCTGCGCGGGTACTTCTCGGTGGTCGCCGATTCCGGGGTCCTCGGCATGATCAAGCCCGATCCCAAGATATTCCTTCACGCCGCCTCGGCCCTCGACAGCAGGCCGGAGGAGTGCCTGATGGTCGGCGACTCGGTTCCCCGAGACATGAAGGGCGCGGCCGGCGTCGGCATGAAGAAGGCCCTCGTGTGCGCTCGGGCCGAGCCTCCCGCCGCAGGACAGGATTGGACGATCCGCTCCGTCGCCGAACTTGGGAACCTTCTCGCATGAAGCCGACGGCGGGGATCATCGCCGCGGGCGAAGGCTCGCGCCTGGCTCGGAGCCATCCCGGCATCGTCAAGCCGCTCATCTGCGTGGCGGGCCGGCCTCTCTGTCATTGGGTCGTCGAGGGCCTCATGGCGGCCGGCTGCCGCGAAGTGACCGTCCTGACCAACGGCCGAGGAACCGGCGTGCCTCCCAGCCTCGAGACCGCCTTCCCCAACCTCGCCTTCGACTTCATCACGGCCGACACGGCTTCCTCCTTCGAAAGCTTCCGCCTCGTCTCCCGCCGTCTCGCGGCCAAGGCGGACGCCTTCCTGATCAGCACGGTCGACGCCTTGATTCCGCCGGCCGAAATCGCCCGCTTCTGGGCCGAGTGCCGTGCCGTCCGCGCAAACGCGGGCCTGGCCCTGACCGCGCACGTCGACGACGAAAAACCCCTCTGGGCCGACGTGGACGGCAGCGGGCGCGTGAGCGCCGTCGGGTCGGACGCGAAGGGTCGCCGCGCCGTGACCTGCGGCCTCTACTACATGACCCGCGCCTCGGCCGCGAGCCTTCCCGAGTCCGCGGCCCACCCGCGGCTGCGCGGCCACTTGACCGCTCTCGTGCGTTCGGGGACGCACGTCCACGGAGTCATCCTTCCCAAAACCCTCGACGTGGACCGGCCCGAGGACCTGGCCGCCGCCGAGGCATTCCTGAACCCGGAGAGGAGCGCCGCATGAAGGCTTTAGGTATTTACCGCGAAGTCCAGAACTCCCCGAATCGCGAGTCGGACGACGCCCTCGTGCTGAAGGCGGTGATGGACCAACTCTCCATCCTTAAGACCGAGACAAGCCTCATGACGCCCGAGGACTTCGACCGCGTCGACGTGGCCGGCTACGACCTGATCGTCCCGATGTGCGAAACCTATCCCCGGCTCATGCGCCTTAAAAAAATCGAGGCGGAGACGGGCGTCATGGTCGTCAACCCCTCCGACTCGGTGCTGGGCTGCTACCGCACGCGCATGCTCGACTCTTTCGCCCGGACCCCCGGCCTCTGTTACCCGCCGACCGAGGTGCGCCGCACGACCGCCGAGGCCAACCTCCGTCCTCCGTCTTTCGAGGCCGAGAGCGGCTGGTGGATCAAGCGCGGAGACGTACACAATACAACCACCTGCGACGTCGTCTTCGCCCGCAATTGGAAGGAGGTCGACGCGATCCGCCGGGAGTTCGAAAGCCGCGAGATCAAGGACATGGCCGTCCAACGCCACACCGACGGCGACCTCATTAAGTTTTACGGAGTCGGACCCGGACAATGGTTCACCTGGTTCTACCACGACCCCTCCACCGCGCGCCGGCTTCCTTTCGAGATCGAGGACCTGGCCGCGCAGGCGGAAATGGCGGCCGCGGCCGTGAAGGTCGAGATCTTCGGCGGCGACGCCATCGTGACCCCGGAGGAGAGGATTTTCGTCATCGACATCAACTCCTGGCCGAGCTTCGCGCGCGTGCGTACCGAAGCCTCGGTCCAGATCGCGCGACGGCTGCGCTTGCGCCGGACCGCTTCAAGGAAGGCATAACGCGGCATGACACCACAAACCTGGGCCGACACGCCTTATTGCGCCGGTCCCAAGTCCAAAGCCCTGTTCCAAGAAGAGCAGAAGTTCATCGCTCCCGGACTGCAGACAATCGCCCTCTATGCCCAAATCGCCATCGAAGGAGGCAACGGCGCCGTTCTGCGGGACGTCGACGGAAAAACATACCTCGACCTCGTGGCCGGCATCGGCGTGGCCTCCCTCGGCTACGGCCATCCGGAATGGACCAAGGCCATCGGCGAGCAAGCCGCCAAGACCGCAGTGGGCTCCTTCACCTCCCCGCATCGCCTGAACTTCCTCAAGACGCTGGCCTGCGTCACACCGAAGGACCTGACGCGCTGTCAACTCTACAGTTCGGGAGCCGAGGCCGTCGAGGCCGCCCTGCGCCTGGCCAAGTCCAAGACCGGTCGGTTCGAGGTTCTCGGCTTCTGGGGCGGCTTCCACGGCAAGACCATGGGCGTCATGGGCCTGCTCAACGACGGCTTCAAGAACTCCTACGGTCCCATGGCCGCGGGCCTTCATCTAGCGCCCTACCCCGACAGCCGCAAGTGCCCCTTCGGCACGAAGGAGGCGCATGACTGCGGCGCGCACTGCCTGGAATTCCTGCGTGAAATGATCAAACGCGAGACGACCGGAGCCATCGCCGCCATCATCATTGAGCCCATTCAGGGCACCAACGGCAACGTGGCGCCTCCCGCCGGCTTCTTCAATGGCGTGCGTGAATTGGCTCGGGAGATCGGCGCCGTCTTCATCTCCGACGAAATGATCACGGGCTTCGGCCGCACCGGCCGGATGTTCGGCTGCGACCACGAGGGCGTGGTCCCCGACATGATGACCATCGGCAAGGGCTTCGGCGGGGGATTCCCCGTCTCCGGCGTCGTTACGACTACGGAGATCGCTTCGGCCAAGCCCTGGGCGAACCCCTCGGGCTCCTCATCGAGCTATGGAGGAAACCCTCTCGCTTCGGCGGCCTGCGATATCACCCTGCAGATGATTCTCAGAGACAATCTCGCAGGCAACTCCGCCAAGGTCGGCGCCGCCATGCTTGAGCGCCTGCGGGAGATGCAGGCCCGGCAACCTCTGATCGGCGCCGTGCGCGGCCGCGGGCTGATGATCGGCGTGGACTTGGTTAATCCCAAGACCGGCCAGCCTCTCGACAAGACGATCTGCCGCGAGGTCTTCGAGGAAGGCCTCAAGCGCGGCGTGCTCACCATGGCCTACAACCCCTCGCTGCGCATCAACCCGCCCCTCGTCATCTCCAAAACTCAGGCCCTTGAGGGCTTGGCGCTCCTGGATGAGTCTCTCGACGCCGTGAGCCGGAGGCGCGGCCTCTGACGAGGATCCGCCGCGTCGGCCTTGTCGGCTTCGGAATGATCGCCGAAAGCGCTTATCTCTGCGCTCTGAAAGGGGTAGGCGTCGTCGTCGCGGCCATCGCCGAAGTATCCGCGGCGCGGCGGGAAGCCGCGGCGCATCGCGTTCCCTCGGCGAAGATCTATGCCGCCCACGCGGAGATGCTCTCAATCGAGAAAAATTTAGACGCCTTGATCGTGGCCACCCCGCCTCTCTATCACGCCGATGCCGTGCTGGCCGGATTGAAGGGTCATCTTCACGTCCTATGTGAGAAGCCATTGACCCTCGACCGCGCCGCTTTCGAGACCATCCGATCCGAGTCCGAGTCCCGCTATCTCGCCGTTTATTCCGTCAATAATTGGGCTTATTCCCCGCAATGGTCGTGCCTCCTGGAACTCGCGGCCTCGGGCCGTCTCGGCGCCATCCGGCACGCCGAGATCCGCGTCCTACGCACCAAGCCGTCGGTCTCAGCCCTGCCGGAAGACTGGCGCAAGGACCCAGCGGTAGCCGGCGGCGGGATCCTAGTCGACCACGGCTGGCATAATCTCTATCTCATGCGCCGTCTCCTGGGCCCCGACACCCGCCTCGTCTCCTGCGTCCTGTCGCCCGACGGCTCCGTCGATGAGGTCGCAACCGTCTTTCTCGCGGCCCCTGGCAAGACCGGAACCATACACCTCTCCTGGAAGGCCGCCGAGCGATCCAACTCCTCCTTCATCGACGGGGAACGAGGAACGGCCGAACTGCGCGACGATCTTCTCATCGTCAAGACGGAGGGTTGCGAGAAGACCATCCGCTTCCACGAAAGGCTTTCCGCCGGCTCGTCCCATCCGGAATGGCTCGCCGCCATGTGGCCTTCCTTCGAAGCGGAGTGTTCCGGCCGCGGCCGCGGCGACAACCTCGCCGAGTCGGCATTCTGTCTGGAGTCCGTACGCGCCGCGTATAGCG
>Ga0154439_1057_pt1 | contig 8401 bp, 7 predicted proteins | sample RifGroC2_FD_115943 | JGI IMG/M metagenome (GOLD analysis project Ga0154439, IMG submission 115943) | Elusimicrobia bacterium GWC2_65_9 | reverse complement strand
CCGGAAAGCGCCGCCGCGCGCACCTGGACCGGAGGCAACGATGCCTCGGCAGGCGGCGCGCTCAGAAGAGGCGCCGGCGCCGGCAGCGCGACGGCGGCGGCGCGCAGCGCGAACGTCGGCGCCGACGCGACAAGCGCCGGCGCCGGCCGAACGCCCGCCGCCGGACGCGCTTCCACCACGGCCGATGCCGGAACGGCAATCCCAAGAAGCACGGCGGCGAGACCTCGTCGGATTTTCATCATCATTATGATAACCAAGTCTCGCACCGAGCGAGAGAGGCGAAAGTCCTAGCAAACCGCGGCAAAAGTCCCAGGCTCTGAGGCAATCTCCGGGCATCCGCGCGCTGCATGGCTCGGCAACTACTCTCCCCGACGGCGGGCCGACTTCATCCCCCCGGCCTCGAAAATCTCCACGGTGGGACCGGAGCCGGCGTTTCCGGCAATGAACGAGCCGTCGACCGCGTCGATGAGAGCGGAGCGCCTCGGCTGCGAATCGCGCAGGACGCCGAGGCCCAGAAGGACGGACACGGGCGCGCCCACTCTCCCGACGAGGCCGACCCGCTCCCCTGCCCGCGCCGCGGCCAGGGCCGAGCCGAAGGCCCGGATGCGGGCGTATTGCGCGGCGTCGTAGGCGTAAGCGTCCCGGGCGGCTGCCAGGACCATGGCGTGGCTTACGGCCACGAAGAGCGCGGCCGCAGCGGCGCGCTGCCAACGCGCCGTGAAGGGCAGGCGCGCAATGAAGGCGTCGCAGGCGCGGCCGAAAAAGACGGACGCCAGCAGGATGAAGACGAAGAGATAATGGAAGCCGTGAAAATCCCCGCTCACCGCAAAGCAGCGGTAAGCCCATATCAAGACGGTGTAGCTCCCGGCCAGCGCCAACCAGAACCAGCGGCCCCAGGGAGCGTCGGGGCGCCGGACCTCCAGGAACAGGCCGTACGCCGCGGCCGCCAGCAGCGGCCACTCGCAAAAGAGGAAGAGCCCCGACCTCGTCCGCGCCGGAAGCAACTCCCCCAACGGGAGGCGCGCCGCGCCGCGGACGAGGGCCGCGAGGCCCCCGAGAACGGTGAGCCCTCCCGCGCCGCCCACATCCCAATAGGCGAAAAAGTCCCTCCAATCGAGGATCCGGCAATACCAGGCGAAGGACGCCGACGCCCCCGCGATGAATCCGATGACCGCCGGCCCGCGGCCCCGCTGCCGCCGCGCTCCATCGCCCCACCACAGGTGCAGCAGGCAGACCGCGGGAAGCGGCCAGAGCAGGTGGAACTTCGTGGCGAGCGCTCCGGCCGCCGCCGCGCCGGACAGCGCGCCGTCGAGGATCGCCCTCCTCGGTCGGCCGCACTCCAAGTCCTCGCCGCAGCGCCAGACGCAGAGGAACGCCGCGAGAAAGAAGACGACCATCAGCGGCTCCACCGAGACGCGAGTGAGATAGTAGACGACGGGAAGAGAGGTCGCGTACCCGAGGACCGCGAGGAGCGATGCGAACTCGCTGGACAGAAGCCGTCGCGCGAACGGCAAGAAGAGCCAGAAAGAGAGGACATGCAGCGACGCGATCATCATCTTCGAAAGGAGGAATACGCTCACGATGTTCTTCGCGGTGAAGGCGGTGAAACCGAGGGACGCGCCCGCCGGAGCTCGCAGGCGGAAGTAGGTTTCCTGCAGGGCGCGCAGCAGGACCTGCAGCGTCAGCCCGGGGTGGCCGGGGTAGAGCAGACGTCCGCGCCAGCGGCCGAGCTCGTGGGCGCTGGGGACGTAGTATCCGCCCGGATCGGACTCGTTCCAAAGACGGAAGCCAAAGACGGAGTTTTCCCATCCCCCGCACGGAGCTGCGCGACTCCAGATCCAGCCGACGAGCAGGGCGGCGCCGGAGAGGGCGAGCAGCGCCCGAACGGCGGGACGGCTAGGGCGCAACCGCCTCGGAGGGCTTGCCGCCGGGGGCGGCGGGCTGAGCGCCGCGCGATGGGGCGCCCTTGTTCTCGTCGGCCGAGGGCAGGTGATCGACGTAGGTGTACTCGGAGAGGACGGCCTCGTAGCGGTCCACGATCTCGGCCGCCTCGCGGGGCTTGAGCGCCCCCGCCTTGACCTGGGAATCGGCGGCCTCCTTGATCATCTTGACCAACTCGTAGTCCGAGTACTGTATCTCGGAGAGGATCTGGCGGATGCTTTGGCCCTGGATGGTCTCCTCGATATAGTAGCCCTTCGGCTCGTCCTCATCCCGGAAGATGTGGACCTCGTTGACGCGGCCGAACAGGTTATGGATGTCGCCCATGGTCGCCTGATAGGCGCCCATCAGGAAGAAGCCCAGATAGTAGGGCCGGCCGTCGAGAGGATGCACGGGCAGGGTCCCGCCCGCCCTGCGGTGGGTGGCGAACTGCGTGATCTTGCCGTCGGAGTCGCAGGTGATGTCGACGACGCTCGCGCGGCGCAGGGGCTCCTCGTGGAGGCGGTGCAGGGGCATGATCGGGAAGATCTGGCCGATGGCCCAGGAGTCGGGCAGGGACTGGAAGATCGAGAAATTGCAGAGATATTGGTCGTTCAAGGACTTCTGCATCTCCAGCAGGTCCTCGGAGACGAACTTCGCCTTGGGCAGGAGCTTGCCGATCTCCAGGCACAGCTTCCAGTAGAGATTCTCGACCTTGGCCTTGTCCTCGAGCCCAAGGTAGCCCAGCTTGAAGAGGGTGAAGGCCTCCTCCAGGTGCTGCTGGCCGTCATGAAAGCTCTCGGCGAGATTCTTGGGGCTGAGGCCCTTGACGGCCTCGCGCAGCTCGCGCACGACCTGGTGCTCGTCGGGACTCTCGCGCAGGATCACGGGGGAGGTGCCGGTCTCGATGGCGCCGAAGACGTTGACGACGAGCAGGGCGTGGTGGGCCACCAGGGAGCGGCCGGACTCGGTGACGAGGTTTGGTTCGGGGACCTTCTCCTGCTTGCAGACCTCCTGCACGCAGTACACGACGTCGGACACGTACTCGCGCAGGCTGTAGTTCATGGACGAGTCCACGGCGGTGTGCGTGCCGTCGTAGTCGACGCCCAAGCCTCCGCCGCAGTCCAAGTACTCCACGCCCAGGCCCATCCTCCGGAGCTTGGCGTAGTAGCGCGCCCCTTCCTTGACCGCGTCCTTGATGGTTCGGATGTCGCTGATCTGGGAGCCGATGTGGAAGTGCACCAGCTTCAGGCAGTCGGAGAGGCCCTCGGCCTTGAGCATCTCGACGACGCCCAGGATCTCGGGCGTGGTGAGGCCGAACTTGGCGAAGTGGCCGCTGGAGGAACGCCATTTGCCCGAGCCCTGCGTCTGCAGCTTGACGCGCAGGCCGATCAAGGGCTTGACGCCGCCCTCGCGGGCGGCGTTGAGAAGGAGTTCCAGCTCCGAAAGCTTCTCGATGACGACGAGGACCTTGCGCCCGATCCGAAGGCCGAGCACCGCCAGGCGCATCATCGACTCGTCCTTGTAGCCGTTGACGATCGTAAGCGCGTCCGAGGAGTTCATGGCCAACACCGCGAGGAGCTCTCCCTTGGAGCCGGCCTCCAGGCCGAACTGGAAGGGGCGGCCCGCGTCGCCGATCTCATCGACGACCTCGCGCAGTTGGTTGACCTTGATGGGATAGACGCCGAAGTAGCGCCCCCCGTAGCCGTACTCCTTGATGGCGGCCCCGAAAGCCTCGTTGATCAGCGCCACGCGCCGGCGCAAGATGTCCTGGAAGCGGATGAGGACCGGCATCTTGATGCCGCGCGCGGTCAAGTCCTCGATGACGTCCATCACGTCGATGGCGCCCTCGGGGATCTTCTTGGGCTGCACGGTGACGTGGCCTTTGGCGTTGATGCTGAAATAGTTCAGGCCCCAGCCCTGCATGTTGTAGAGCTGATCGGCGTCTTCAAGCGTCCAGGTCTTCTGAGGAGGCATGGCGAAGATTGTAAAAGATATTCTATCATCCTGGCAGTTCTTTATGAAGGCCATCCTGGCACGCGACGGTGCCGCGCGTCTCTGCGAGGTCCCGGTCCCCGGGATCGGCGCGGGCGAGTTCCTGCTGAAGGTCGAAGTCTGCGGGCTCTGCGGCACCGATATCATGAAGCTCGACACGCGCGCCCAAGCCGCGGTGCTGGGCCACGAGCTCTGCGGTCTGGTCGCCGAGGCCGACGCGGACGCCCCCTTCCGCGTCGGCGAGCGCGTCGTCGTTTCCCACCACGTCCCCTGCCTGACCTGCCACTATTGCCGCAAGGGGCAGGAGTCCATGTGCCGCCAGTTCAAGGCCACCAACATCGCCCCCGGGGGCTTCGCCGAGTTCGTGCGCGTGCCCGCCCTCCACGCCCGCCGCGCCGCCTTCCGCGTCCCGGAAGGCGTGGACCCCGTCGCCGCCTCGCAGACCGAACCCCTGGCCTGCGTGCTGCGCAACGTCAAGAGGCTGGAAGCCGGGCCGGGCGACGTGATCGCCGTCGTGGGTCTGGGGGCGATGGGGCAGATGACGGGGCAACTGCTGAAGCTGCGCGGCGCCCGCCCCGTGGGCTTGGACTTGGACGCCTCGCGCGCCGCGACGTTCGGGCGATGGGGGACGGGAATCACCGACCTGGAAGCGTTCGCGCAGGCGGGCCGCAACGCCAGCGAGAACCGGGGCTTCGACGCCGTCATCTTCTCAGCGGGCACGCCCGCCCTGGTCGCAGCGTCCCTGGGCTGGCTCCGGGACGGAGGCGCCCTCAACGTGTTCACATCCTTTCATCCCGACCCCTTGATGAAGCTCGACTTAAATCAGGTCTATCACCGGGAACTGTCCGTCATTGCCTCCTATTCCCCCTCCCTCGTCGACCTGAGGGAAGCCTTCGAGCTTATCGCCTCGGGGAAGTTCGGTCCTTTATCTCTCAACCCCGAACGATTTCCTCTCTCGGCCTTCGACGACGCCGTTCACGCCGTGAAGTCGCGGCGCATCCTGAAGGCGGTGCTGACGCCATGATAAACCGCCGGATCATCTTCCACGCCCCGCGCGACATACGCCTCGAAGAGTCTCCCGTCTCCGCGCCCGGCGCGGGCGAGGTCGTCGTGAAGATGGGCGCGGCCCTTACCTGCGGCACCGACTTCAAGGCCTACCGCCAGGGTCATCGCGTCCTTCTGGGCGATTATCCGTCGTCCTTCGGCCATGAACTGGCGGGGACCGTGGTCTGCGTCGGCCGGGGCGTGACGGCGGCGAGGGAGGGAGACCGCGTCGTGGTCGCCAACTCCGCCCCGATGGATGACTGCTTCTGGTGCGCGAACGGCCAGAACCATCTTTGTCCGAATCTAAAGCTCCATAACGGAGCCTACTCCGATTACGATATCATCCCCGCGCACATCGTCCGCCACAACCTCCACTCACTGGCCGCGTCGGTCCCCTTCGAGGTCGGCGCTCTTGCCGAGCCCTTCGCCTGCGCCATCCACGCCGCCGAGATAAACGCCGTGCGCCCCGGCGAGACCGCGCTCATCATCGGCGCGGGCCCCATGAGCCTCCTGCTGGTCCACGCCCTGCGCGCGTGCGGCGCGCGCGTCGCCGTGCTGGGCCGCTCGAAGGGACCTCTCGAGGCGGCGCAATCCGCCGGCGCCGAGGCGGCCTTCGATGCCGAGCAGGGAGTGAGAGCTTGGGCCGACGGGCGCGGACCCGACCATGTCTTCGAAGCCGTGGGAAAGCCGGAGATCTATCTCCAGGCGGCGGCAATCGTTCGCGACGGCGGCAAGGTCTGCCTGTTCGGCGGCTGCGCCCATGGGACCGTCGTCGCGTTCGACGTCCATCGCCTCCATTACAAGCAGATCACCCTCCACGGCGTGTTCCATCACAATCCGCGCCACTTCAAGGAAGCCGTACGGCTCCTGTCCGAGGGCAAGGTCAAGACCGAATTGCTCGTCAAAGGCGAGGTAAGACTCGCGGACATCCCCGCCTTCTTCGCCGCCAACGCCGATCAATCGATCGCCAAAACGGTGGTCCGGCCATGAGCCGCGCGTCCGACCTGCGCTTCCTGCGTCGCGCCCTCGCGCTTGCACGGCGCGTGGCTCCGCGCGACGTCAGTCCCAACCCCCGCGTAGGCTGCGTGTTGGTCAAGAACGGACGCGTGATCGCGCAAGCCGCGCACCGCCGGTTCGGCGGCCCTCACGCCGAAGCCCTGGCCCTCGCTCAAGCCGGTTCCCTCGCCCAGGGCGCTACGGCCTATGTCACGATGGAGCCCTGCGCCCCCTTCAAGGGCAAGAAGACGCCGTCCTGCGCCGAAGCCCTGGCGGCGGCCGGCGTGCGCCGCGTCGTCTGCGCCGCGCGGGACCCGAACCGGGCCGTGACGGGCCGCGGCCTGACCATCCTCCGACGCGCGGACGCCAAGGCCGAAGTCGTGGACCTTGGCGCGGAAACCGAGAAGCTCAACCGAGGCTTCTTCTCCCTGATGCGCCGCCGTCGCCCCTGGGTCGTTATGAAAACCGCCCTCTCCCTGGACGGCAAGGCCGCCGCCGCCTCGGGCCGCTCGCGCTGGGTCACGGGAGCGAAGGCCCGCGCGGCGGTGCACGCGATGCGCGCCGGGTTCGACGCGATCCTGGTCGGCGCCGGGACCGTCCGCGCCGACGACCCGGCGCTCACCGCCCACGGCGCCGGCCCCGACCCCCTGCGCGTGGTGCTGGCCGGACGCAAGAGCCTGCCGCGCCGCGCCCGAGTCTTCTCGGGCCCGTCGCCGGCGCTGGTCTGCCGCGCGCGCGGCACGGCACAGCTGCGCGCCCTGCTCCGGGACCTCGCCCGGCGCGGGGTAGGAACCCTGCTCGTCGAGGGCGGCCCGGCCGTCCACGCGGCCTTCCTGCGCGCGGGATTGGTGGACGAGGCGCGGGTGTTCCTCTCGCCGAAACTTCTCTCGGGCACGGACGACCCAAACCGTGCGCCCAGACTAAAAGACCCCAAGGTCTCCCGCCTCGGGGACGATTGGCTGATCCAAGGAGTCCTCTGAATGTTCACCGGTATCATCGAAGTGATGGGAGCCGTCGAGAAAAGGACGGCGACGACGCTCACGATCCGAGCTAAAGTCGCCAAACCAAAGATCGGAGCCTCCGTCGCGGTCAATGGCTGTTGCTTGACCGTCGTCATGACGAAAAACAACATTCACAGCTTTGATGTCGGCCCGGATACCTGGGCCCGAACGAATCTGGGAGATCTTAAAACCGGTCAAGCGGTGAACATAGAACCGTCGTTACGACTTGGTTCAGAAGTAGGCGGACATTTCGTGACCGGGCACGTGGACGCGGCCGCGAAAGTCCTCGTCCACGAACCGTGGGGAGATGGTTTTTGGCGTTTCCGTGCACAGTTGCCCCAAGTTTTACGAGGATTGGTGGCGGTCAAGGGCTCGATCGCCATCGACGGGACCAGCCTCACGGTCACCGCCGTCACGCCGGTCTGGTTCGAGGTGATGCTGGTGCCTCATACCCTCAAGAACACCACGCTGGGACGCCGCCGGCCCGGAGACCGGGTCAATCTGGAATGCGACCCGCTGGCGCGGTACGCCCGGGCGGCCGTCGAGACCATGGGGAGCGCGCGATGAAGCCCGCCAAGGGATTCGACCGCATCGAGGACGCCATCGCCGACATCCGCAAAGGCCGCATGGTGGTGGTCGTCGACGACCCCTCCCGGGAGAACGAAGGCGACATCGTCATCGCCGCCGAGAAATGCGGCGTGAAGGCCGTCAACTTCATGGCCGTGCATGCCCGCGGCCTCATCTGCGTCCCTCTGCCCGCCTCGCGCCTGGACCGCCTGCGGCTCCACCCGATGGTGGACGCGATGAACCCGCACGGCCCCGGCCCCGGGCGCGACACCGCCTTCTCCGTCTCCGTCGACGCCAAGGAAGGGACCAGCACCGGCATCTCGGCCAAGGACCGCGCCGTCACCATCGACGCGCTCATCGACCCGAAGACCCAGCCGGAGGACCTGGTCCGTCCCGGCCACATCTTCCCCCTGCGCGCCAAGGAGGGCGGGGTGCTGGTCCGCGCGGGACACACCGAAGCGGCCGTGGACATGGCACGCCTGGCGGGACTCACGCCCGCCGGCGTCATCTGCGAGATCCTCAACCCCGACGGGACCATGTCCCGCACCCGGGAGCTCACGCGCTTCGCGCGCAAGCACGGCCTGAAGATCGTCACCATCGCCGACCTCATCGAGCACCGCCGCCGCAAGGACCGCCTCGTGGAGCGGATGGCGAGCGCGCTCCTGCCCACGAAGTACGGCGACTTCGTCATCCGCGTCTACAAGGAGACCCTGACCGGCAAGGTCCACCTCGCCCTCGTCAAGGGCGATGTCGTCGGCCAGCATCGCGTGCTGGTGCGCGTGCACTCCTCCTGCGTGACGGGCGACTCCCTCTTCTCCGAGAAGTGCGACTGCGGCCGTCAGCTCGAGGCCGCGCTCAAGCAGATCGCGCACGCGGGCAAG
>Ga0154439_1080_pt3 | contig 8486 bp, 8 predicted proteins | sample RifGroC2_FD_115943 | JGI IMG/M metagenome (GOLD analysis project Ga0154439, IMG submission 115943) | Elusimicrobia bacterium GWC2_65_9 | reverse complement strand
CCTCTCCTGCTATCCTTAGAAGCACCCTCCCCACCATGACCCGCCTCGTTGTCGAGCGTGCCGCCCATTGGGAAGCCCTGCGCGCGCAGGGGGTGGATCTCCTTTTGTTTGCTTCCCTCGTTGTGGTCGGGCTCTCCTACGGCCTGGGTTACCGCTTGGACTGGGCAGAAGAGAGCGGTCGTCCGGAGGACGACGTCGAGATCGCCGATGTCCCCGCCCCGGCCGCCGGCATTTCCCTCCTGCCGGTTCCCGCGCCCCGGATGGAGATCATCCCGAGCGGTCCGGCCATCGCTCCGACGCCTTCTCCGGAGATGAAATCCGATCTACGGACTATCTCCTGTGATAAGATGACTGCCGCGCTCGATAAGACGGCGGTGCACTATCCGGGGCGCGTCTCCATCTGCATGCGGGACCTCCGCACCGGTAAGACCTGGATGTACCACCCTGATGATCTCTTCCCGGCGGCCAGCCTCATCAAGGTCCCCATCCTGATCGCGGCCTTCTACAAGATGAAGGACGGGCAACTCTCGCTCGAGGAGAAGCTGCCGATTACGCGGCGCAACCGGGTGGGAGGATCGGGCTCCCTTAAGTGGCGGCCCGACGGCACCAAGCTCGCGGTGCGCGAACTCCTGATCCATATGATCAATGAGTCGGACAACACCGCGACCAAGATGGTCCTAGAGCGTCTTGGTCTGGGCTACGTGCAGCAGCAGTTCCCGCGGATGGGTCTCCTTTATACGGGCATCTACGAAGAGGGAATGAGCATTAAGGGCGGGCGTGTGGCGCACGAGAATTACACGACCGCGCGCGAGATGACCATGCTCCTAGAGAAGATCTACAAGGGGGAGGCCGTCGACAAACCCTCCAGCGATCTGATGATGGAAATTCTCAAGAAACCCAAGGCCGTCGCCTCCCGCCTGGCCAAGGGGATGCCGACCGGCTGGGAAATCGCCCACAAGACGGGGCTCCTGCGCCAGGCTTGTCACGACTCCGCAATCTTCCTGACGCCGAACGGCGACTATTCCCTGACCGTCCTTACCGGTCAGAACCAGTCGTACTCCCAGGCCAAGACCTTCATCACCAAGCTTGCGCACGTCACTTTCGCCAATTATGCGGGCCCGCGCTACTATGCCCAGGCGACCCGGCGTCGCCGGCGCTGAGGACCGCGTGAGCGTCCTCCTCCTGGCTGCTCTTCTATTCCCCGCCTTCCCCGCGGCGCGCGCCGGCGAGGATGAAATCCCCGTCATCCAGAGATATCTGGTCCACCTTAAGCTGGGCGATGATCTGGAGGAAGTGAGGCGCATCTATCCGCCCGCCCAAGAGTGGCCCTCCTCCATGGACCCCCGCGGGCGCGTGACGCGCTACCGCGTGGAACGAGCCTGGGCCAAGACCTTCCCGCTCAAGGTTCAGATCCTGCACCTGGGGTTCAAGAAGGGCCGTTTGGTCGAGATACAGGTCGTCTACGATGAGAAATTCTCGAGCGCGAAGACTTACGAGACCATGGCCGGTGATTTCTCGCTCCTTTATGGAGAACCGGTACGTTCCGGCGATCGCTTCTGGTGGGCGGACGCCCACACCGTTCTGCGAGTGTTCCCCGCCGAAATACCCCTCGCCAAAAACGGGGACAAGGCCGTGGAGTGGCGCACCAGCGTTCAGATCTACGAGAAGGGCGTTTTCGATCGTGTGGACTAGCGACCGTTAAGCCGTGGAACTTTTTTGACCCCCGCCCCGTATCCATTAGGCACACCCTAGTGTGATCGAACATCAATCGAACAAAAATCGAACTTGTGTTCGAATTAAACTTCTGCTATACTAACACCCTTGGACGCCCGAGGTCAGAGGCGCGCTAAGGAGGGAGAAAGCACTCAATGGCGAACATGGAAACGGGGAAAGCGAAGTCTCTGGAGTTGGCGCTGTCTCAGATCGAGAAGGCTTACGGCAAGGAGGCGGTGATGAAGCTGGGCGACCGCGCGGCCAAGATCAAGATCGACGCGATCTCCACCGGCGTGCTGTCCCTCGACCTGGCGCTCGGCGTCGGGGGCTTTCCGCGCGGACGCATCATCGAGATCTATGGGCCCGAGTCATCAGGAAAGACCACCCTGGCCCTCCAGGCCGTTGCCATGGCCCAGAAGGGAGGCGGGGCCGCCGCCTACATCGACGCCGAGCACGCTTTGGACCCGGCCTATGTCCGCGCCTTGGGCGTGGACATCGACAATCTGCTCATCGCCCAGCCCGACTGCGGCGAGGAGGCCCTCGAGATCACCGAGAAGCTGGTGCGCTCCTCAGCTCTCGACATCATCGTCATCGACTCGGTCGCGGCCCTGGTGCCCAAAGCCGAGATCGAAGGCGAGATGGGAGACAGTCACATGGGCCTGCAGGCGCGGCTCATGAGCCAGGCCTTGCGGAAACTCACCGCGGTCGTGGCGCAAAGCAAGACCACGCTGATTTTTATCAATCAGATCCGCAACAAGATCGGCGTCATGTTCGGCAATCCAGAGACGACGACCGGCGGCTTGGCCCTCAAGTTCTACTCGACCATGCGCCTAGAGATCCGGCGCATCGAGAACATTAAAGAAGGCGACGTCGTGGTCGGCGCGCGCGCCCGGGTCAAGATCGTCAAGAACAAGGTCGCCCCGCCGTACCGCACGGCCGAGTTCGAGATGATCCACGGCTTTGGCGTCTCGCGCGAGGGCTGCCTCGTGGACCTCGCAGTTGAGGGCGGCATCGTCGAAAAATCAGGTTCCTGGTTCCTATACGACGGAGAGCGTCTGGGCCAGGGCCGCGAGAACGCGAAAGCGTACCTCAAGCACCACACGCAGACTGCCGAGAAGCTCGAGAAGGTCCTGCGCGACAAGTATCTCGTGCTGCCGGTCGAGACGGGCGCCCAGGCCCGCGAGGAGGAGACTGCCATTGAGAAGCCCGAGGCCAAGGCCGGCAAATCCAAGGTCTAAGTCCGGCAAGGCCCGTCCCGCCGCCATCGAGGAGTTCGTCCGCTACCTGAGCCTGGAGAGGGGGTTGTCTGCGCATACCGTTCAGGCCTACGCCTCGGACGCCGGCCGCTTCCTCGCCTGGGCTGCGGAGCGTAAGATCGACCCGCGCGGGGCCCTCAAGACCGTCTTCGATGATTTCCTGTGGGAGGAGAAGCAGAGAGGGATGGACGCATCATCGCTCGCCCGCGGGATCTCGGCGTTAAAGGCCTTCTTCTCCTACCAGGCCGTCGAAGGCCGCCTGTCCGAGAATCCGGCCGAGGGTCTCAAGGCCCCGCGCCTGCCCCAACGCCTGCCCCACCACCTTTCGCTCCAGGACGCGGCGCGGCTGCTGGCTGCGCCCGACGGCGTCTCCTACGAGGATGTGCGTGGGCGCGCCATGCTTGAGTTCCTCTACGCCTGCGGACTGCGCGTCTCCGAGCTCATCGGTCTGCGCCCGGAGTCCGTCAACATGCAGGAAGGCTGGGTGCGTGTGATGGGGAAAGGTTCGAAGGAACGCCTCGTCCCCGCGCACCCCCGCGCCCTGGCCGCGCTCCGCGCCTACATGGTCCTGCGCGAGAGCCGTTTTAAGTCATCCTCCCCGGAATTATTCCTAGGGCGGACGGGCCGGCGCCTCTCCCGCGTCCAGTTCTGGCGCCTGCTGCGCGCACTGGGCCGGCGCGCGGGCCTCAAGACTCCGCTCTACCCGCACCTCCTGCGGCACACGTTTGCGACCCATATGTTGTCGGGGGGCGCGGACCTCCGCTCGGTCCAGGAGATGCTCGGACATTCCGACCTCTCGACGACGCAGATCTACACGCATCTCGATGCCTCAGCTCTGAAGGACGCGCACGCCAAACATCACCCTCGGGGATGATAGACTACCCTGCGATGGCTTTTCTCCTGCTGGCCGCCTGGGCGGTCCTCGCCGTTCCGACCGCCGCCGCGGGTCCAGGCACGCCCTCCGAAGAGGTCTCGCTCCAGCTCGTCGATTATGCCTTGCGCACACCCACCCCGGACATGGACCCCAAGCTTGCCAACGCCTTCCTCGACCTGGACTTGGAGATGATTCCCAAGAAGAAGAAGGAGAAGGTTCGCGCCAAGCAGTTGGAACTGCGGACCCTCCTTAAGATCAGCGCGGGCAAGAAAAAGGGCGGCATCCGCTGGCCTCAGCCCGACGCCTGCACGCCGAAGTACTACGGCCCCGGCGACGAGGGCGCGCTCGCCATCGCCGGATTCGCCGAGATCGAGGAGGACGAGGCGGATTTCCTGGAGGAGAGGACGAAATGCAGCGAGGCGGAGCTGTGTTGCGAGTTCTCGCTGACGATCATCCTGATCCCGCGCAAGAAGGGCCCGCCCCTCAAGCGCTTCTTTCTCCACGACAACGACCCCATTAATTCCCTTCTGGCCGAGTACAGGAACAAGAAGGTCGGCGGGCAGACGAAGTTCTTCGGCGCCGGCGTCTTCTCCTGCAACCGCTGAGACCATGCACGCCACGACGCGGACGGCTCCCGCGCTGCTGCTGACGCTGATCCTGGCGGCGCTTGCCCTGGCGCTCTACGGGAGGAGTATGGGCTGGGGTCCGGTATGGGATGATCATTTTTTCGTCGCGGGGCAGTCATTTCTCGCCGATCCTCGGCACCTGCTCGATGTGTTCGACCCGCGCAGCCTGTTTGAGATACTCCCGGTGCGCAACGCCGCTCGGCCCATGTGGCTGGGCTCGGTGCTCTTCGACCGTCTCGCCTTCGGCGGGTCCTTCGCGGCCCTACGGGCCTCAAGCCTCCTATGGCACGCGGCGGGGGCGGCTCTCCTAGCGGTCCTTGCCGCGGAACTCGGCGCCGGACCGCTTGCGGCGCGCCTGGCGGCCGTCCTTTTCATGGTCCATCCTCTCCATATCGAGGCAGTGACGATCGTGACCTTCCGGGCCGACCTGCTGGCCTTCGTCTTCTCCATCCTCTCCCTGATCCTCCACGCGCGCGCCGGCCACCGCGAGAACGGCCTGTTGTGGGGCACAGGGTCGCTTCTCGCCTTCGCCCTCGCCCTGCTCTCGAAGGAGTCCGCGGCGTTCCTGCCCCTGCTCTTTCCCCTCATCGACGCCGTGTCCGGCGTGACGCCTAACCGGCGGCGATGGCGGATGTACGCGGCTTTCGTCATACTCCTCGTCGGCTACCTCTGGTTCCGGACCCCTCGCTCCGGATACACGATCTCGACGGGTTCGGATGCCTTCACCGACCTTCGCAAGCGCGTTCCGGGCTTATTCGCTCCGGTCTCGCGTCCCAATCCGCGCTGGAGCGCCTTTGCCGGAGTCGTGAGGACCGACTCCGACGAAGTTTCGGTGAGGAATCGGAAACTGGACGAACCGATGGTCCGGGCGCGCACCCTGATTGCCGTCCAGGGCTCTGCGCTGAGGCGGCTGCTCTGGCCCCGGCCTCTCCAGGCGGACTACGCTCCGCGGCCTGCGCTCTCCTGGAGCGATCCTCGTCCCTGGGCCGCGCTTGCGGGATGGTCGCTCGTGCTCGTCGCGGCGTGGTTCCTGCGCCGAGGGCGCCCGCTCACGGCGCTGGGGCTTGCCTGGATGACGGCCGCTCTCGTCCCCGTCTCGGGTCTGGTCTGGATGGCGAATCCGACCGCGGACCGATACCTCTACTTTGCCTCCGGCGGGTTGTGCCTGGCGCTCGGCTCTCTTCTAGGGAGAGAGGGGCCGGACCCGCGCGCGCGCCGCACGGCGGCGGCGTTGGCGACCGTGCTCGTTTGCGTTTGGGGCGCGTGGACGGCCCTACGCGTTCCAGACTTCCGTGATGACTTATCCCTCTTCTCCTCGGTCGTGGCGCTCGATCCCGAGGTTCCGCGCGCGCGTCTCAATCTGGCTCTGGCCCTGGCCGACGGCGGGCGTCGCGAGGAGGCCGAGGGTCATTTCCAGGCCGCCTTGCGACTGTGGCCGCAGTCTGCGCGCGTGCGCCGTCTGTACGCTGAGTTCTTGGCCGAGGGCGGGGCGCGGTAAGAAGCGCTCCTAACGCCTCTCGACGACCAGGGCTGCGCCCATGCCGCCGCCCGCGCAGGCCGCCAGCATCCCGTAGCGGCTCTTCGGGTTCTTCCGGAGGGCGTAGACGAGATTCAGCGCCAGCCGGCCGCCGGTCGCGCCCAGCGGGTGGCCGATCGCGATTGAGCCCCCGTTGGGGTTCAATATTCCGGACTTGTGTTTGGCTTCCCAGTCGTGGCCGTACTTCTCCTTGCCGAGCTTGAAAATGGACAGGACCGTGGCAGCGAAGGGCTCATGGAGCTCGATCTGGTCGAGGGCGTCGAAGGAGACGCCGGCGCGCTGGAGCGCCAAAGGGGCGGCGAGTGCTGGAGAGACGCCCATGTGCGCGGGGTTGTTTCCCACGAAGCCCCAGCCCTTGATCGTGGCCAGGACCTCGAGGCCGAGTGCCTTGGCTTTATCGGCTGTGGTCACGACGACCAGGGAGGCTCCGTCCGAGCGACCACAGGAGTTGAACAGGGTCACGCTGCCCTTGGCGCCTTCCTGGTAGGTCTTGCCCTTAATGAACCGGCCGAAGTCGCGGTAGAAGTCCTTCATCGAGTAGGCGGAGTTGTCGAAGAGGATCGGGGCCTTGGCGAACATCTGAGGCTTCTCGACGAGGCTCGCGCGCAGGTACGGGTATTCGTCCTTGGCCAGGACGACCGCTCCGTCGCGTGAGACCGGAACGACGTGGCCGTCGTAGAAGCCCGACTTCCAGCCTTCAAGGCTGCGCCGGAAGCTCTCGTGCGCGTACGCGTCCTGTGCGGCGCGGCCGATGCCGTACATCTGAGCGCAGACCTCGGCCGTGCCGGCCATATTGATATTCTTGACGGGATCAATCAGGCCCTGCTCCATCGCGTCCACGATGGAGACCTCGGGCAAGGTCAGCAACTCTCCCCATTTCTGCTTGACCACGTCGAGTGAGCGCAGAGGCTTGGCCGCGCGGCTGCCGTCGATCGAGTAGGGGATGCGGGACATCACCTCGACGCCGCCGGCGAGGTAGAGTTCACCCTCGCCGGCCATGATGAAGCGGGCGGCGGACGCGACCGCCTCGATGGAGGAGACGCAGTTGTTCTGAACCGTGACGGCCTGGGTCCGCTCGGATAGGCCCGCCTTGAGCGCGGCCACGCGCGCGATGTTCGGGGCCGAGAAGGACTGCCCGACCCAGCCGAGGAGGATGCCGTCCACGGCTTCGGGGGAGAGTTTGGCGCGGGAAAGGGTCGCCTGTACCGCGTCCACCATCAGGTCCGTCGGGGGAATGTCGGCCAGGGCGCCGGCGAAATGGCCGATAACCGTGCGTATGCCGCCGGCGATGACGATGGTCTTGGACTGAGAGTTCATGAGGCCTCCGGGCCCCCTCGCGGGGGCGGTCGCGGCAAATATATATAATCCGCAAGGTGAGGAACCTGGTCTTCGTCGGCAGTCACCTAGGATATCCGATGGACCGGACCCCGCTGGGCGGCGGCGCCATGGTCGGCCTCCAACTGGTCAGGCATTGGAGGCCGGACGCGTCCTGGCGTCTGGTCGTCCTTGGCTCCGGGCCCGAGACGCCCTCCTCAGGTCTCAAGTACGTGCGCTTGGCCGGCCAGGACGGCGGCATCGTGGACTTAAGCGAGCTCCGCTACGCCCGTTTCTGCCGCGAGTTCGAGGCGGCGACCACGGAGTGGATTCTCTCCAGGCGAGGCGAGTTCAAGCCCGAGGAGACCGCGATCGTGGTCAACGACATCTCCGAGGGCCCGACCCTGGGGGAACTGGCGCGCGCGGGCTATCGCATCCTCTCTATTTGGCACGTGGACGTGGTGGACTATTTCAACAAGCTCTACCTGCGCCGCTTCCTCGCGCCGGAGAAGCTCACCCGCATCCACGAGCGCCTGCGCTGCCTCGGCGTGGATCAGGTCCTCCCGGACGTGCTCAACCTAGTCTTCGACAAGCAGCGCGAGACCGTCGTGCACTCGCGGCGGCTGGTCGTGCCTTCCACGGCCATGGCCGATACCATCGTGCGTTGCTACGGCGGGATCGCGGGGGAGGCGGAACTGCGACGCCGCATCGCAGTGATACCCTGGGGCGTCTGGGCCTCGGACCCGACGCCCGCCGACGCGAACCGCGCCGACGAATTGCGCGATTACCACGAGATCGGGTCCGACACCTTCGTCCTCATGACTCTCTCGCGCATTTCCCCCGAGAAGGGCATCCATCTTCTGCTGGAGGCCCTGCGCCTGCTCGAGGTCAATGACAAGCTCGCGGGCCAAGACGTCCGCCTGTTTATCTGCGGCGAGCCAGCCTTCATGATGGGGCAGTCCTATCACAAGAAGGTCCGTCAGGTCGCGGCCCGGCTCAAGCAGGTCAAGGTCATCTTTGTCGGCTACCTCGACGCGGAGGCCAAGCGCGCTTACTTCCGCCTGCCGCACCTCTTTGTCTCGCCATCCATTCACGAGAGCTACGGCCTGAACGTGGTCGAGGCGATGCACGCGGGCCTGCCGATCCTGGCCAGCGACCACTACGGC
>Ga0154439_1013_pt1 | contig 8494 bp, 4 predicted proteins | sample RifGroC2_FD_115943 | JGI IMG/M metagenome (GOLD analysis project Ga0154439, IMG submission 115943) | Elusimicrobia bacterium GWC2_65_9 | reverse complement strand
GTCTTCGACTTCGACGGAACCCTCGACCCCCTCCTCTCCAGGCTCTCCCATATCCCGGGGGTGGATGTCGAGGACAAGGGGTGGTCGGTCGCGGACCTCGCCGGGATCGCACTGTACCGGGGCAAGAGGATCGTCTGATCCGGCTGGATGTTCTGAGCGTCTTCTCGACCACGCCCCCCATGCTCTCCGCGATCTTCACGCGATCCCCGACGTGGAACGGCCGCATCTCGCTGGAAGTCTCCGTCTCCATCACCGTGATCGTTTCCGGCCGGGCAAGGGGGATCCTTCAGGAACAACTCCACAACGGATTGCGTTCGGCCGCATGAAACAGTAAAATAGTTTGTATACAAATCATTTACCGGAAGGACGGGGAATGGATCCCCAACCCGTACGGAGGCCGGGAGAACGTCGACGAGATCGCTTTCCTTCGGCGCTTCAACGAGGCGGTGTACCGGGCGTTTCCAGACATCGTGACGGTGGCCGAGGAATCACCGCATGGCCCATGGTCTCCCGCCCGAACCACGTGGGGGGGCTGGGATTCGGGATGAAGTGGGACATGGGGTGGATGCACGACGCGCTGGCGTACCTGACCCCGGCGGTCCCGCCGCTGTCCGCCCTGTTCCTGAAAAGCGGGGGCCGCGCGGAATGACCGGCGACCGCTCCCATCCCCTGGGCGCGACGCCGCTTCCGGACGGGCGATGCCGCTTCCTCGTGTACGCGCCGTTCGCGCGGACCGTGGAGGTGGTTCTGCTCTCACCGGCGCGCCGGGTGGCGCCGCTGGAAGGGGACGGCACGGGATACCACCACGGGATCGTGGACGGGGCGGCGGCGGGAACACTGTACCTGTATCGACTGGACGGCGAAACGGAGCGGCCCGATCCGGCCTCGCGCCGCCAGCCGCAGGGAGTCCACGGCCCCTCCATGGTCGTCGACCCCGGGACGTTCGCGTGGCGGGACCGCGAGTGGCGAGGGATCCCGCTCTCTTCGTACATCCTGTACGAGCTCCACGTCGGGACGTACACGCCCGAGGGGACCTTCGACGCCGTCATCCAGCACCTGGACTCCCTCGCGGAGCTGGGGGTCACCGCCGTGGAGCTGATGCCCGTGGCGCAGTTCCCCGGGCGAAGGAACTGGGGATACGACGGCGTCTACCCGTTCGCCGTGCAGGAGAGCTACGGGGGGCCGGAAGGGCTGAAGCGCCTGATCGACGCCTGCCACCGGCGCGGCCTTGCCGTCGTGCTGGACGTGGTCTACAACCACCTCGGGCCGGAGGGGAATTACCTTTCCGACTTCGGCCCCTACTTCAGCGACCGGTACCGCACCCCGTGGGGCCCCGCCGTGAATTTCGACGGCCCCCACAGCGACGAGGTGCGGAGGTTTTTCCGGGAAAACGCCCTCCACTGGCTGCGGGAGTTCCACGCGGATTCGCTGCGCCTCGACGCGATCCACGGCATCCTGGACTTCAGCGCCTCACCCTTCCTCGCGGATCTCGCCGCGGCCGTGCGCGGCCTCCGGAAGGAAGAGAACCGGATGGTGTACCTGATCCCGGAGAGCGACCTGAACGACGCGCGGGTCGTCACCCCCCCGGAAGAGGGGGGATACGGGCTCGACGCCCAGTGGAGCGACGACTTTCACCACGCTCTCCACACCCTGCTGACGGGCGAGCGCGACGGGTACTACGCCGATTTTGGCGGCATCGGGCACCTGGCGCGCGCGTTCACCGACGGGTTCGTCTACTCCGGGCAATACTCCACGTATCGCCGCCGCCGGCACGGAAATTCGTCGCTCCAGCTCCCCGCGGGGAAGTTCGTCGTGTTCGCCCAGAACCACGACCAGGTGGGAAACCGGAGGCTCGGGGACCGGCTCGCCCGGCTGGCGTCCTTCGAATCCCTGAAGCTCGCCGCGGGCGTCGTCCTGCTTTCCCCCTTCCTGCCGCTCCTGTTCATGGGGGAGGAGTACGGCGAGGTTGCCCCGTTCCTCTACTTCGTGCACCATGGGGACGATGCCCTCATCGAGGCGGTACGGATAGGGCGGAAAGAGGAGTTCGCCGCCTTCGGCTGGAACGGGGAGATCCCCGATCCCCAGGATGAGGAAACGTTCCTGCGTTCCCGGCCGGACCCGGCGCTTCGGAAATCGGGAAACCATGCGCTCCTCCTGGAACTTCACCGCGAACTGATCCGGATCCGGAAGATCGATCCGGTCCTGTCCCTGACGGACCGGGAAGGGATGGAGGTGATCCCCTTCGAAAAGGAAACCGCGCTTGTCGTCCTGCGCCGCAGCGGGAACGCGCAGGCCGCGGCGGTGTTCCATTTCGGGGACGCGCCGGCGACCCTGCCCCTGTCCCTGCCCGGCGGGCATTGGGAAAAGGTCCTGGATTCCGCCGACGTCCGCTGGGGCGGCCCCGGGGGGGCGGCTCCCGAATTGCCGGACACGGCGACGGACGCCGCGCTCTCCATCCATCCGAAGTCCTTCATCCTCTTGTTGAAAAAAGAGAAGGGGACCCGCTGAATGGACCGATACGTCTGCGTCCACTGCCACTTCTACCAGCCGCCGCGGGAGAACCCCTGGCTGGAGGCGATCGAGCTGCAGGACTCCGCATTCCCCTTCCACGACTGGAACGAGCGGATTTCGGCCGAATGTTACGGACCCAACGCGTTTTCCCGGGTCCTCGGCGGGGACGGCCGGATCGAAGAGATCGTCAACAACTACTCCCGCATCAGCTTCAACTTCGGCCCGACGCTGCTGTCCTGGATGGAGGAGAGGGCTCCCGCGGTGTACCGCGCGATCCTCGAAGGAGACCGGAATAGCCGCGAGGCGTTCTCGGGACACGGCTCCGCCCTGGCGCAAGGGTACAACCACATCATCCTTCCCCTGGCGAACGCGCGGGACAAGGGGACGCAGGTCCGCTGGGGGATCCGGGATTTCACGCACCGGTTCGGGCGGCCGCCGGAAGGGCTGTGGCTCCCCGAAACCGCGGCGGACGTCGCCACCCTGGAGGTCCTCGCCGCCGAGAGGATCCGGTTCACGATCCTCGCCCCCCGCCAGGCGTCCAAGGTACGCAGGATGGGGAGCCGCGACTGGCGCGACGTCATCGACGGCGGGATCGATCCGACGATCCCGTATGTACTCCGCCTCCCCTCGAAGCGGAAAATCGTCCTTTTCTTCTACGACGGGCCCATCTCGCAGGGCGTGGCCTTCGAAAGACTTCTCGACAACGGGGAGTTCCTCGCCAATCGCCTGATGGGCGCATTCTCCGACCAGCGGCCATGGCCCCAACAGCTCGTGCACATCGCCACCGACGGGGAGACGTACGGCCACCACCACGCCCACGGGGAGATGGCCCTGTCGCGCGCGCTGCGGCTCCTCGACGCGAACCCGGAGGTCCGCGTCACGAACTACGGGGAGCACCTGGAGAGATTCCCGCCCACCCACGAAGTGCGGATCATCGACAACAGCTCCTGGAGCTGCGTCCACGGCGTGGATCGGTGGCGGAGCAACTGCGGGTGCAACGCCGGCGGACGCCCCGAGTGGAACCAGGAGTGGAGGGGGCCGCTGCGGGAGGCGCTGGACTGGCTGCGGGACGCCATCGTTCCCCTGTTCGAAGGGGAAGGGAGGAAGGTCTTCAAGGACCCCTGGGCCGCCCGCGAGGAGTACATCTCGGTGATCCTCGACCGGTCCGACGCCTCCGTCGACCGATTTCTCGGGAAGCACGCCGCCGGAGAGCTGACGCCGGAGCGGAAGACCCTGGCCCTGCAGCTGATGGAGATCCAGCGGCAGGCCATGCTCATGTACACGAGCTGCGGGTGGTTCTTCGACGAGCTATCGGGAATCGAAGCGGTGCAGGTCCTCCAGTACAGCGGCCGCGTCATCCAGCTGACCCGGGAGATCTTCGGGGACACCGTCGAAGCCGGGTTCCAGGAGCGGCTCGAACGCGCCAAAAGCAACGTGCCCGAACACAAGGACGGACGCGCCCTGTACGACAAGTTCGTGAAGCCGGCCATGGTGGACCCGCACAAGGTCGGGGCCCACTACGCGGTGAGCTCCCTCTTCGAGAATTACGGCGAACGCTCCAGGGTCTTCTGCTACGACGTCGAGCGCGAGGACTTCCGCGTCCAGACGGCGGGAAGGACGAAGCTCATTCTCGGCAAGGCGCGGGTCACCTCCGGGATCACGCGGAAATCGGCGATCGTAACTTTCGGCGTCCTGCACCTTGGGGATCACAACGTCAGCGGAGGGATCCGCGACTTCCGCGGAGAGGAGGCGTACGCAAACCTCGTCCAGGAGATCGGGGACGTCTTCCGGAGCGCCGACCTTCCCGAAGTGATCCGGACCGTGGACAAGCATTTCGGTCTTGGGACCTACTCCCTGAAGCTGCTGTTCCGCGACGAATTGCGGAAAATCCTGGACGTCATCCTCGACCAGACCCTCTCCGAGACGGAGGCGGGCCACCGCGGGATCTACAACCAGCACGCCAGCATGATGCGGTTCCTGTCGGGCATGGGGATCCCGCTCCCCGAGCCCCTGCACGCCTCCGCGAAAGTGGCCCTGAACGCGGAACTGCGTCGGGCCGTCTCGGCGAAGAGCCTGGAGGCGGCCGCCATCCGCGGGCTGCTGGAAGAGGGGAACACCATCGGCATCCCGCTGGAATCGGCCGTCGTCGGATTCGCGCTCCAGAAGAGGATCGACGCGATCGCGAACGACTTTCGGGAGAAACCCGACGACCTCGACCATCTCCGCAACCTCGCGGAGGCGGTGGAAATGGGCCACGACCTCCCCTTCAAGGTTATCTTCTGGGGAGCCCAGAACATCTGCTACACCCTGCTGAAGTCCGCCTATCCCGGATACCTGGCGAAGTCCCGCGAGGGAGACGGGCAGGCGGCCCAATGGATCGGGCTGTTCCGCGCCATCTGCGGGAAGCTCTCGATCCTCGTGCCGGAGGATTGAACCCGTGGCGGCGCTCCGGATCCCGGCGTCCACCTACCGGCTCCAGTTCCACCGGCGGTTCCGGTTCGAGCACGCCGCCGTGCTGGTTCCGTACCTTGAAGCCCTGGGCATCACCGACCTGTACGCCTCGCCGATCTTCCAGGCGCGCCGGGGCAGCTCCCACGGGTACGACGTGACCGACCCGACCCGGCTGAACGTCGAGCTGGGGGAGGAGGAGGATTTCGACGCGCTCGTCATGGCGCTTGCGGACCGGGGAATGGGGCTCCTGCTGGACATCGTCCCCAACCACATGGCCGCGAGCGTCGAGAACCGGTGGTGGACGGACGTTTTGGAGAGCGGACAGGGGTCGCCGTTCGCGGGATTCTTCGACATCGACTGGCACTCCTCCAAGAAGGCGCTGGACGGCAAAGTCCTCCTCCCCATCCTGGGCGGGCCGTACGGCCGGATGATCGAGGAGCAGGAGCTCTCCCTGCGGCTGGAGAAGGGCGGCTTCACCGTCCACTGCCACTCCATGAGGCTTCCGGTCTCCATCCTGTCGTACCCGCGCATCCTTTCCCTGCGGCTTTCCTCGCTGGAGGAGACGTACGGTTCGGACCACCCCTCCTTCCGGGCCCTCTGGGACCTGATCACCTCGATCGAGCACCTCGGCAAGTCCGCCGCCGCGGATGCGGAGTCGGCCCGCGAGCGATACGCCTCCGAGGAGGGGATCAAGGAGCGTCTCCTGCGTTTGTACACGGAGCGCGACGAGATCCGGGAGCATCTCGACGAAACCTTGCGGATGGTGAACGGGCGGAAAGGCGATCCCGCCAGCTTCGATCCCCTCGACCGGATCCTCTCCGAGCAGCATTACTGGCTCTCCTTCTGGCGGCTCGCGAACGAGGAGATCAACTACCGGCGCTTCTTCGCCGTCAGCGACCTGGTCAGCCTCCGGGTCGAGGATTCGCGCGTCTTCGACGCCTCGCACGAGACGGTGCTTCGCCTCGCGAGGGAAGGGAAGGTCACCGGCCTGCGCATCGACCACGTCGACGGCCTGTACGATCCCCACCGGTACCTCGTCCGGCTCATGCAGCGGCTGACGGGGTCGGAGGACGAAAATCCCTCCCCGGGATTCTACGTCCTGGTCGAAAAGATCCTCGGGGAGGAGGAGATGCTTCCCCCCGAATGGCCCGTCCACGGAACGACGGGGTACGACTTCCTGAACACGCTGAACGGCGTCTTCATCAGCGCGCGGGGCGTGAACGCTCTCGACGACGTCTACGCGCGGGCCACCGGCATCGCGCCGGATTTCCGGGAAACGGCGTACCGAAGCAGGAAACTGATCATGGACACCCTCTTCGCCGGGGAGATGCACTCCCTGGGCCAGCACCTCGGACGGCTGGCGGAGCAGGACCGGTACGCCCGGGACCTCCCCCGGAAGGAGTTGCGCGCCGCGTTGATCGAGGTGACGGCCTGTTTTCCTGTCTACCGGACGTACGCCCGGAGTCCCGAGCTGTCCGCCCGGGACATCCGGCACATCGCGAAAGCCCTGAAATGGGCGCAACAGCGCAGCACCGAGGCGAGCACCCCCGTATTCGACTTCCTGCGTCGGGTCCTGCTGCTGGAGATCCCCCCGGCTCTCGCCGGGACCGAGAGGGAGGAGTGGCTCCGGTTCCTGATGCGCTGGCAGCAGTTCACGGGCCCGATCATGGCGAAAGGGGTCGAGGACACCTCTTTCTATGTCTGCAACCGGCTCGTCTCCATGAACGAGGTCGGCGGAAATCCCGCCTCCGCGGGAGTCCCCGTGAACGCCTTTCACGGCCACTGCGAGACGGTGGCGGGCCGATGGCCACACACCATGAACGCCACCTCGACCCACGACACGAAGAGAAGCGAGGATGTGCGGGCCCGGATCAACGTCCTCTCGGAGATCCCGGAGGAGTGGGAGAAGCGTCTCCGGCTCTGGTCCCGACAGAACGCCGGGAAGAAACGGATCGTGAACGGAATCGCGACCCCGGACCCGGGCGAGGAGATCCTTCTCTACCAGACGCTTCTGGGTGCGTGGCCCCTCGAGGAGGAGGAACTCCCCGGGCTGAAACCCCGGATCGAGAGCTACATGGTGAAAGCCATGCGGGAGGCGAAGATCCACACCCGGTGGATCCGGCCCAACATCGCCCACGAAACCGCGGTGAAGGAGTTCGTCGCCTCCCTGCTGGAGGATCCGTCCCCCGACACCAACGCGTTCCTGGCGGATTTCCTCCCCTTCCAGCGGAAGGTCGCCCACTACGGGGCGATCAACAGCCTGGCCCAGCTCCTGCTGAAGATCGCCTCTCCGGGATTTCCGGACATCTACCAGGGAACGGAACTCTGGGACTTTTCCCTGGTGGACCCGGACAACCGCCGGCCGGTGGATTACCCTCGCCGCGTCCGCCTCCTTCAGGATCTGATGACCATGGAGAGCCCCGGGGCCGCTCCCCTTCCCCCGGACCTCCTCTCCACCTGGAAAGACGGGCGGGTCAAGCTTTTCGTGACCTACAAGGCGCTCTCCTTCCGGCGGGAGCGGAAGGAGCTGTTCCTTGACGGCGCCTACGTGCCGCTGCCCGTAACGGGAGGAGTGAAGGAGCACGCGCTGGCGTTCACGCGGAAACGGGGCGGCGCGTGGGCGATCGCGGCGGTCCCGCGCCTCGCGACCCGGCTTGCGCCGCCGGGGGAATTCCCCCTCGGCCTCAATGCCTGGGGAGCACGTACCGCCATCCGCCTGCCGGCGGAGGCTCCCGCCAAATGGCGCAACGTATTCACGGGGGAGACCCTTCACGCTTCCGGGGGAAACGGCGCGAAGCTGCTGCACCTCCACGCGGTGTTCCACGATTTCCCGGTAGCGCTCCTGGAGCCCTGCCCGGGGCCGTGAGTCACCGGTATCTTGCGACCGGGAAAAGGAGAAAACGATGATCAAAGAGTTCCTGCGGCGGGAGTTCCACCACAACCGGATCTCGGAGTACCTCCTCTGCCTGGCGATCATCGCGGGGGGCATCCTCGCGGTGCGGGTCATGGAGGCCTTTTTCCTGCGGCGTCTCAAGGCGTGGGCGGAAAAGACCTCGTCCACATGGGACGACTTCCTCGTCGACAGGATCCGCCGGACCGGGATTCCGCTGGCCTATCTCGGGATCGTCCAGGCCGCCCTTCGGGTCCTGACGCTCACGCCCCGGGTCGAGCGGATCATCGACATGGCCGGGATCATCCTCCTGACGCTCATCGTCATCGTCTTCGCCGTGTCCCTCGTTCGGTACGGCTTCGGGGAATACACCCGGAAGCAGGGGGAGAACGCCTCCAGGGACCGCGCACTGAAGGGGGTCGTCAGCCTGGCGAATGTCCTGGTCTGGACCACCGGCACCCTCTTCCTGCTCGACAACCTCGGGTTCCGGATCTCCACCGTCGTCGCGGGGCTCGGCATCGGCGGGATTGCGGTGGCCCTGGCGGCACAGACGATCCTCGGGGACCTGTTCGCCTACTTCACCATCCTGTTCGACCGCCCCTTCGAGATCGGCGACTTCGTCATCGTCGGCGACCACATGGG
>Ga0154439_1011_pt2 | contig 8635 bp, 8 predicted proteins | sample RifGroC2_FD_115943 | JGI IMG/M metagenome (GOLD analysis project Ga0154439, IMG submission 115943) | Elusimicrobia bacterium GWC2_65_9 | reverse complement strand
ACATCCGAATCGTCGCCCAGGGCGAGAGGCTCCACGCCCAGGTTCCTAGCCGGCTCCAGCAGGGCCAAGTCCAGGGCGCGGTCGTAGCGCGCGACCTTGACCGTCACCGGGTCCGCCAGGTCCTTCTTCGCATCTCCCGTGACTTTGGCGGGTTTGAGGTAGACGCGCAGGGTCGGAAAGGCGGCCTCAGTGTGGTCGTCGATGACGACATGCGCGTTGGTGAGCACTCGCCCCTCCGCGTCGATGACGGAGCCGGTCCCGAGTTCTCCCTGGCCGCCCGCGCTCGAGCCGAGCACCAGGACCACGGATGCGGCGTCTTTCTGGTAGATCTCCTTCGCTGAAAGGATCTTGGCGGCGGGGGCCTCAGCGGGCGCCGTCGCCGCGGCGGCCGCCGTCTTCTCGGAAGGCGAGGAGACCAGTGCTGCGACCTTCCGATAGGCGAGGGCGCAGTCATAGTGGATCCGGGCTCGCTTGGACGGGGTCAAGGCGCCGTCCGTGAGGCTCTTGTCCGACTCATCGACGGCGGCCAGGTGGCGCGAGACCTCTTTATCCGAGTTTGGGGAGAGCTTTCGTCCGCCGCGGACGGCGGCGACGGCGGCGCCCACCGAGGGGTGGTAGGCGGGTTCGGCGTTGACGTAGCTGCTGAAGTCGCTCCACCAGCCCGTCTGAGTGATGAGGTCGGGGTCAGGCGCCGCGTCCTTGGCGTCGTCGGAGATCGAGCGGCCGGCCTGCGTCGGGGCGGCGAGAGCGGCCTGGGCTTCGATCTTGAGCTCCGGATCGAGGCCGGCATCGAGCGCCGCGCGGTAGCGCGCGCCGGCGAGGCTGAGGTAGATCGTGGAGAGCAGGGCCGGGCGCTCGAGCTTGGTCCAGCGCTCGTTCGAGGAGGAGCCCGCCTTCACGAGGCCGCGGTAGTCCTCGTCGGACATGGAGAGGACCGCGTCGCCGGCTCGTCTGAGGGCGTCCTCATCGGCGGCGCGCAAGGGCGCGGCGGCCAGGGTCATGGCTAGAGCGGCGATCAGCATTCTCATGATGTGTTTTCCTCTTCTTTTTGAATCGTGCCCCCTCCAGGAATCGAACCTGGATCACGTGCTTAGAAGGCACGGGCTCTATCCATTGAGCTAAGGGGACTTAAGCCTGATTATACAACAAGAGTTTTGACTCGACGGGAGTTGCTTTCGGGGCTTGGTGCCTTCCAGGGCACGGGCAAGGATGCAAAGTCCATGCCGCACGTCCACAAGATATTTGCCAACGTGAAGCGCTGGCTACTTGGAACCCACCATGGCCGCGTGACGGCGAAGCACGAAGAAAACGGCTGGTGAAACGCCGAATCGGCTCGACAGTTTCCCAATCTGCCCAGAGGTGAGCGTCTTTTTGCCTCTTAAGATGTCCGACACATAGGGTTGCGCGCCGATTTCCTTTTCGAGATCCGCTTGCGTCAGCCCATTCTGCTGTATCAGGAAAGCAAGCACCTCTCGCCCGGAAGTTTGACTGCGCGGCCAGTGCGTTTGCTCGAATCTGGCAAGAAACGGGGAGAGGACGCGAAGGTATTGCCGGATTCCTTCCGCAGAGCGCTTGTCCGCTCCGTGGGCCAGCTCGCGCATGAGCGTGCCCACCAACTCGCGATACGCTCGGTGCTCCGAGGCGCTCTTCATCTCGCGCGGCGGGAATCTCTCGACCAAGAAGCTATAGATGGGATTGGAGGCAGAACCGACGTGAATTTTCGACACCTTCTTTTCCAAAGTCTGAAGCGTCATGCGCACCTCCAGCGATCGTAGCGCCCATGATCCATGAGGGCGTCAATATTGACGATTTGCGATTTAAAATCGATCAAAGCGACGAGCCGATGTCTACCCCGCGCAACGTCAAAGACATGGCAGTGCGGAGGGACGTAATCGTAGGATTTGGAAAAAGTCCTTCTGAGCTCCGGTATCGATTGAAAGGATGTTTCCTGCATGACTGTTCTCCACCGATCCAGCGAGGCCCGGGCCTCGGGATGCCTTTTTTTGTAGGCATCGATGATCTCGGCCCCTAAAAGAACCACGTTTTTATTATAACTGATAGATATAGTTTGTCAAGTGCCACCACGCGGCTGGTCTCCTCTGCGCTTGACTCCCCCAACAGCTTGTGCTGGAATGTCCTGGACGCAAGGCGCTCTTCGGAGGGTCTTCAAATGAAACGTCTCCTGACGGCGTGCGTCGCTGCCTTGGTTGCGGCGCGCCTGGCGGCTCCGGTGGCCGCGCGGGCGCATGCGCAGGCCATCTACGGCGGCGACGACCGCATCGACGTCTACCAGACCGGCAACGCGCAGTTGAGGTCTCTGGCCGACTCGACCGTCGCGCTGTTCCACTCCGACGACGTGGCGACGCAAGGCGACGAGGCCCGGCTCAGGACTCGGATCTACGGCGACAGCATGCAAATGTGCCCGCAGGAGCCCTTCTTCGACCAGCCGGTCGGCGCGGTCTGCTCCGGCTCGCTCGTGGCGCCGGACGTGATCATGACGGCCGGCCACTGCGTGCTCGCCGCCGACAAGTGCAAGGACGTCAAGTTCGTGTTCGGCTTCGCCATAAAGGAGAAGGGCCAGGACGCGACCAAGATCCCGGCCGGCGACGTCTACGGCTGCAAGGAGATCATCGGCGGCGAACAGGACTATGACGGCGCCGATTGGGCGCTCGTGCGCCTGGATCGCCGGGTCGCGGGGCATGCGCCGCTCAAGCTCAACCTCTCCGGCAAGATCGACAAGGGCGCTCCGGTCTTCGCTATCGGCCACCCGGTCGGCTTGCCGACCAAGATCGCGGGCGGCGCTCGCGTGCGCGACGCGTCGAATCCCGCCGTTTTCGTCGCCAACCTCGACACCTACGTCCATAACTCGGGCTCGGCCGTGTTCAGCGCGGAGACGAATCTGGTCGAGGGCATTCTCGTGCGCGGAGCGCGGGACTTCGCGTTCGATCCCGTCGGCCAGTGCCAATTCTCGATCCGCTGCGAAGACGGCGATTGCCAGGGCGAGGACGTGACCAGGATCGCCAAAGTCGCCGATACGATCCCGGCCGCGGAGCACGCGGCGCGCGCGGTCCAACTCGAGCCCCGGATCGTCGCGATCCTGGCCGCGCTCGAAGCCGGGGCTCACCCCTGACCGGCCCTGGGTCGAGTCTCCCTCTTATTGTTTAAACCAACAATGCGGCCGTTGGCCCGTCTGCTCGCCCTCCAGGGAACCGCAGACCCCCTGCGTCGGATCTTCAAAAAAAAGTTTTTCCTCCTTATTGCATAGGGCTCCCGCCACGACGGTATCCAGCCGGCACTGTCTTGAGGGCTCGTTCTCGATGGTTTGATCGACGACCAAGGTGTCGTTCCGATCGAGCTTTGGAGGAGGCTGACTCGTTCCCTCCGTGCTTGCCTCGACGGAAATCAGCCCCGCCGAAATAGTCATAAGACACAGCTTGAACTGATTCCCCGATCCGTAAACTCGACGGCATGATTGCTTAAGAGCCTCCGGAATTCTCGCGCTTTCCTCTTGGGAGAGGTCTCGCGCGTGGTCCGCGAAAACCCGCTTAAAACAAATCATGCTGGCAAAATAGTCCGCCTGTCCTTCAACCGAGACTCGAATGCCGAGTTCGAGACGATTCTGAGACGTCTTCAGGGGAGCGCCTCCCAGGTGGTGCCCGACTTCATGGCAAATGCCGTGGACTAAAGCTTCCTCCGTCATTGCCGGATGGCGGGAATATCCCCCCTCTATCTTCACATGATATTCCATGGGATTGGTTCCAACGGCCTGCCACGCATAACTGTTGTTGATATCGCTGTTCCAGAAGTTGTGAAACACCAAAACGGCTTTCCTTTTGGCGACTTCCTCTTTGTAGAGGTCATTGATTCTTCCGATGTAATCGTCAACCGTGTCTCTCGTGAATCGTCCATGAAAGCTCGGTTTAGGCGCGGGAATCTCCGATGACGCGGGGAAGAGAGGCAGCGCCCCGGCGCTGATATCCAAAAGAACCATCATGAGACCTGCGGTCAAATAGATCATCTCTTCTCCCTGGGTTGGGTCGGGTTTTCCGTATGGGAAGCGGAAAGATGGTTCGCAATTTCTTGCGCTTGCTCGAGCCATTCGAGCTTTTGAGGCAATGGGAGATGGGCGAAGCGTAAAAACTGAGCTTGATCATGGCCGTCCCAACCCTGCTCCCATGCCCGTTCCGGCGCAGAGCTACTCATGGCCGCCTTCTCTCAGGCTCTTGAGCCTTGAGATGTCATCAAGGTCCTTGGTTCTGCCGGCCGCTTGCTTGAGTTGGATCAAATCCTCAAGGCCCAGGAAGACCGCTTCCATTCCAGGAGCCACTTCTTGGCGAGAGGCCCGGGCGTAGGCCTGACCGAAGTCCACTGGGGATTCGGCGAACAGATCGATCTCAGTGGCTGGGTGGCGACTGCTGAAGAGAGAAAAGACCTTGAGTCCCTTTTCTCTAATCCATTGAGCCCGCTTAGCCTGAATGGCAAACTCATCAAGGGATACCGGGGCTCTTGGTTTGTAACCTAGACTGGCAAGCGCCCGCAGGCAGTCGCGCAGGCGAGTGTCCTCCAGATCGAGGATGATGTCCACGTCCGCCGTGAGCCTCAAATAGCCGTGGGCTACGACGGCTAAGCCCCCAGCGATCAAATAGCGCGTCCCTGAACCGTTGAGAGATCGGACGATTTCAACGACGCTGTTCTTCTGCATGCGTGCAACCCCATTATGGCCGAGTCGGCGGCCGAGTTCAAGACCTTTTTCCTCTAACCGACGATCGACTTGACGCCAGGCGGCGATGGGCCGAGGCAACGGGGGACCTTCGGCCCTTCAAAGACTGGGTCCTTAATGACCCGCAAAGGGACAAAAGGCCCTCGTGGAGAGACGGCGTCGCGGCTAAAATACACTTGGGCCTTCGGCCCTTGGCCTTGGATGCGTCGGTGCGGCAAAGAAATGAAGCTTAGGATTTTGACTCTTCGGCGCTTGAATCGGGCGACCGTGCTGCTTCTTCTCGCCCTCGCTCCCGTACGGGCCGCCGGCGTCGCGCGGATACCCCGCCTTGCCTTCGCCACCGGCCAAGTCATCGCGATTTCCGAGATGAAAGCCGACCCGTCCACGCTTCTGTTTGAAGCCGCCACCTCCAGCCGTTACGGACATCTGGGCGTCGTGGCCGATACCGCCGAGGGTCTGATGGTCTATCATTCGGTCCCCAGGCACGTGCAGAAGACGCCCTTGGCCGATTTCCTCGCGCGCGCCCGCGTCAACGGCCGGCTCGACCCCCCATTCACCTTGCTGCGCCACGCCGAACCTTTGACGCATGCGGAGAGAAGCGATCTCGTCAAAGTCATGGATGACATGGTCGCACGCAAGGTGCCTTTCAACTATTCCATGGCGATGAACCCCAGCAGCGTCAACTGCTCGGAGCTGGTCCGCCGGGTTTTCGAGGCCATCGGACGCTCGGGACTGGGCGAAGTCGGGCCCATCGGCCGCCATTACGGCGCTTTCGACGGCGCCCTGCTGCCGATCTTCAAGATCAGCCGTCCGCCGGAAGGCTCTCTCGGCGTCAGCCCGGCGTCGATCGTGCATTCGCCTCAACTCGAGGTCGTCTACGCCAAGCTTCCGGTGGACCGAATGGTCAGCGACGCCGAGATCTTCAATGCCTGGAAAGACGGCGGCGGGCTCGATCAACTGGCGCGGGTGACCCGCATTCCGCGCGGGAAGCTCATCGAGGATTTGGGCAAGGCCGCCTCCGATCGGCCCGCCCGCGACTACCCGTCGACTTGGCGTCCTCCTCGGCGCTGAGCGCGTCACCAGGCGGCGGGCTTGTAGTCCTTGAAGAACAGGCCATGGGCATGGACGCCGGTGTTGAGCCCGGTGACGAGAGGGTCGAGGACGCGGGCCGCGCCGTCGACCGAGTCGAGCGGGGGCTGGAAGTCGTGGACGGCCTGCTTGCGCAGAACGTGGACCGCGGGGTCCTCGTCGGTCACCCAGCCGGTGTCCACCGCGTTCATCCAGATCCCGGACTTCGCGTAGTCGCCGGCGGAGGTGCGCGTCATCATGTTGAGCGCGGCCTTGGCCATGTTGGTGTGGGGATGCTTGTCGGTCTTGGTCCCGCGCGAGAATATCCCCTCCATGGCGGTGACGTTGACGATATGCCCCTCGCGCGTGCCGGCCTTGAGCATGAGGGGCTTGAGCTTGGAGGCGAGGATGAAGGGGGCCACGGCGTTGATGAGGGTGACCTCCACGAGTTCGGGCGTGGGGACCTCGGCCAAGGTCATGCGCCAGGTGTTCATGGCGCGCAGGTCCACCTGCTGGAGGTCCGCGTCGAGCGCGCCGGCCGGGAAGACGTCGCGGCCGCAAGCGCGGTCGTCGTAGGTCATGCGCACCTGGGAGAGCCTCGCGGATTGCCTGAGGCCGAGTCCCGCGGAGCCGCCGTCCCAGGAGGCCAGGGCTCTTTGGTCGCAGACGGCGGCGTCGCGTCCCTCGGCGCCCTCGAGCGCCGAGCAGCACTCGTAATGACCGGCGAGGATGGAGCGCTCGGCCTGCGGGAGGTCCTTCCAGGGAAGGGCTTCCCGCTCCAGGAGGTGCCGGTAGAAGCCCACGGGCCGGCGCACGGTCTGGGCCGCGTTGTTGATGAGCGCGTCGAGGCGCGTCTCGGATCCCGAGAGGTAGCGGCAGAAGATCTCGACGCTCGGCGAATGACGAAGGTCCAGGCCGTGGATCCTGAGGCGGCCGCCCCAGTCCTTGAAGTCGGCCTCGGCCGCGTAGCGCGCGGAGGCGTCGTGGGGGAAGCGCGTGGAGACGACGACGCGCGCGCCCGCGCGGAGCATCTTGAGCGCGGCCTGGTAGCCGATCTTGAGGCGCGCGCCGGTGATGAAGGCCGTGCGCCCGGAGAGATCCGCCGTTTGGAATCGTTTGGCGTAGTTGAAGTCGGCGCACTCGGGGCACATGCCGTCATAGAAGCCGTGCAGGCGCGTGTAGCCCGCCTTGCAGACGTAGCAGGCCTGGGACTGGGAGAGCTCCCGGACGGGCGCGTCGGGAGAGGGAAGGGCGAACGCCGAAGCCGTGAACACCGGGGCCAGGCGCGCCGAACGGATGCCGGTGGCGGCGCGCGCGGCGCGGTCGCCCTCGAGGTTCAGGCGGCGGCGCTCCTTGCGCAGGCTGCGCGCGATGCGGGCGCGCTCGAGGCGGGCGGGGCGCGAGAGACGGCCGGCCGCCCGCATGAGACGCACACGGTCCTCCTCGGGCAGGTCCGCGCAGAGGCCGGGGTCCGACACGAGCGCCTCGAGCGTTGTGATGGCGCTCAGGAGCGCGCCGGGGGAGTTCACCCGGTTTATCGCGCCACGACCACGCAGGTTCCCGCGATCTTATCGTGCAGGCAGCGTCGGTCGTCGCGGAAGATGAAGAGCGCGTCGGCCAACCCGTAGAGGAAGCCCGCGATCGGGATGGAGACGATGAGGTTGTTGAGGAGAGTTCTCAGCAGGACGTTCGTGACGAACCCCCCCTTCTCCAGGGTGTCGACTCGGACGATGCGGATGCCGAGCAGGATCTTGCCGAGCGTCTGCCCGCGCCGCCACAGCAGCCAGAGTTGGACGAGCAGTAAGGCCAGCAGCGCCAGGCAGAGCGCGACTACTGCCGGCTTCGGGAGGAGGTCCGAGCCCGGGCCGACGAGGACCGCCAGGATGAACAGCGAGCCCATGTCCACGACCTGGGCGAGCAGACGCCGTCGTCGCGTGGCGAGTTCCATTCGATCCGACGTGATTATAGCACGGCCCGTCCGTCGGCGAATGGTATAATATTTTCCCGATGTCCGAGACCCTCGTCCCTTCCGCCTCGCTCAGGAGATACGTCCCCGACCTCTTTAGCTACCGCCGCCGCCGGTCCCGCGTCGTCATGGTCGGCAAGGTGGGCGTCGGCGGCGCCAACCCCATTCGAGTCCAGTCCATGACCACCACGGACACCCTGGACCCGGAGGCCACCTTTCGGCAGACGGTGAAGCTGGCGCAGTCCGGCTGCGAGATCGTGCGCATCACCGCCCCCACCGTGGAAGATGCGCGCGCCATAGGCAAGGTCAAAGAGATGCTGGCGCGGACGGGCCTCGACGTCGCGATCGTCGCCGACATCCACTTCAATCCCGCCGCCGCGGCCGAGGCCGCCGAGTGCTGCGAGAAGGTCCGCATCAACCCCGGCAACTTCGTGGACTCCAAGCGCTTCGCGCTCAAGGAGTACACCGACGCGGCGTACGCCGCGGAGCTTGCGCGCATCGAGGAACGCTTCACGCCGCTCGTCGATAAGCTCAAGCGCCTCAAGCGCGCCTGCCGCATCGGAGTCAACCACGGATCGCTCTGCGACCGCATCATGAACCGCTACGGCGACAGCCCTCTGGGCATGGTCGAGAGCGCCCTCGAGTTCGCGCGCATCGCGCGCAAAAGCGATTATCACGACCTGATCTTCTCCATGAAGGCCTCGAACCCGAAAGTGATGATCGCCGCGTACCGCCTGCTCGCGGCGCGCATGGACGAGTCGGGGATGGACTACCCCCTCCACCTGGGCGTGACCGAGGCCGGCGACGGCGAGGACGGCCGCATCAAGAGCGCGATCGGCATTGGTTCCCTGCTGGAGGACGGCCTGGGCGATACCATTCGC
>Ga0154439_1128_pt13 | contig 9015 bp, 8 predicted proteins | sample RifGroC2_FD_115943 | JGI IMG/M metagenome (GOLD analysis project Ga0154439, IMG submission 115943) | Elusimicrobia bacterium GWC2_65_9 | reverse complement strand
CGCGGACGATCCACCGCGACACGGACCGGCGAGCGCATGAACTCATTGACGACGCGCTCGACCTCGGGCGGGATGGTCGCCGAGAACATCAGGGTCTGCCGGTCCTTGGGCAGCAGCTTCATGATGCGGCGCACGTCGGGCATGAATCCCATGTCGAGCATGCGGTCCGCCTCATCGAGCACGGCCACTTTCACGTCGCTGAGATGGAAGGTTCCGGAACGAATATGATCGAGCAGGCGGCCGGGGGTCGCGACCACGACTTCAGCGCCGCGCTTGAGATCCTGGGTCTGGCTATGGAAACTAGCGCCTCCGATGATGAGCGCGCACTTGACCGGAGAAAAATTGGCGAGCTCTCCGACCGCCTTCTCGACCTGAGTCGCCAGCTCACGCGTCGGCACAAGAACCAGGGCTCTCACGCGCAAGCCCCCCTTGTGAGGATCCTTCGCCCGATCGTCGAGGAGCTTCTGGAGGAGGGGCATGACGAAAGCAACCGTCTTGCCGCTGCCCGTCATGGCGGAGCCGATAACGTCCTTGCCCGCCATGGACTCGGGCAGGGACTTCTCCTGGATCGGCGTGGGAGCCGTGTAGCCGAGAGCTTTGAGTGCTTCGATGAGCTCGGATCTTAATCCGAGTCGAGTAAATGCCATGGAGACTTAGTGAGTATAGCACCCCAGGAGGCGTTTCCTCCATAGGCCCATCCCCCCCCCGTCCATTAGGTCCTAAGACCCAGGCCGTTCGGACCCGCCTCGGATACACTCTCCTCAAGATGATCCGGCAATGGCGCGCACTGACGGCGCTGCTTATCCTCGTCCCGCCTCTCGATGCGCAAGTCTTAGCCGGGCGCGCAACCAGCCTCATCGTCACCACCCCCGTCCCCGCCTTCTCCGCCGCCGCGCCCTCGGCCTTCGCCGCGTCGCCGGCTCTCTCGCCTCTGACCCCCGCATTCCTGCCCTCCGCGGCCGAAGGACCGGCCGGGGTCTCGATCCTGGACGCTTTGCGCGAGGGCGGCTCCCCCGAGGAGTCCGCCGGACGGATCTCCTTCGACGGCTCCGAAGAATTCTCCTCCCCCTCCGGCGCGATCTACATCTTAAGACCGTTCAAGCATCCGGCGGTCCCCGGCGGCATCGCCCTAGTTCAGTCCCAACCGGCGCCCGCCTCAACCGTCCGCAGCGTCCCGGGAACCGAAGGCCTCCAGGGGGAAGCGCTCCTCGACAAGGTCGGTCAAATCGCCGCAAGTCACCAGAAGACCAACGACTATCGCGCGGCTTCCCATTACATATTCAAGACCGCCGACCACCTGATGATCGGCGGCGTGTCCGGAGTGGTGGACGCCTACTCCGGCGTCTTCGTTCCCGGAAACAGCAGCGAGGGCGCCGACTACCCCGAGACCGGCGACCAGGACGGAGACGGCTATCACGAGAAGAACGGGATGAACATCGAGCACCTCTGGCCCCAGTCCCTCTTCGAACACAAACTGCCCATGCGGGCGGACATCCATCATCTGATGCCCACCTTTCAGCATCCCAACGGGGTCCGCGCCAATCTCCCGTTCGGCGAGGTCGAGGGCAAACCCGACTATCAAAACAACGCGGGCGCCAAGAGAGGCGGCGGTTTCTTCGAGCCCCCGGACATGACCAAGGGGCGCGCGGCGCGCGGCCTCCTCTACTTCTACTCGCGCTACAAGAAATCCTCCTTCTTCAACCGGCGCGTGGCCCGGTTCTGGAACGTCCAGATCGAGACCCTCCTGCGCTGGAACCGGCAGTTCCCGCCGGACGCTCAGGAGATGCGCCGCAACGACCTCGTCGAGCAGTATCAAGGCAACCGCAACCCGTTCGTCGACGATCCGGGCCTAGCCGACCTCATCGGCGCCGAGGCCCTGCGCGCCCACTAGGAATGATTGATGGGGTAGGGGCCGACATCCTCAATGAAGGGCATAATCCATATCGGCATGATGACTAATCTTCGTCGGCGCCGGACTTGACTCGGGGCGGCTTGCCCGCGGCAAGCCAGGCGAGGTAAGCCTCGAGGAAGGGGTCCAGGTCTCCGTCCATGACGCCGGCGATCTGGGAGGTCTGCTGGCCGGTCCGCAGGTCCTTGACCATCTGATAGGGCATGAAGACGTAGGAGCGGATCTGGTGACCCCAGGCGATGTCGCCCATCTCGCCGTAGTGCTTCTCCACGGCTGAGCGCTTCTTGTCGAGCTCGATCTGGTAGAGCTTGGCTTTCAGCATGCGCATGGCGTTTAGGCGGTTCTGCAGTTGTGAGCGCTCGGTCTGACAGGCGATAACGAGGCCGGAGGGATTATGGCGGATGCGCACGGCGGTCTCGACTTTGTTGACGTTCTGGCCGCCGGCGCCGCCGGAACGAAAGGTCTCCAACTCGATATCCGCCTCATTGACCTGGATATCGATCTCGTCTTCGATGTCGGGAACCACGTCGAGTGAGGCAAAGCTGGTGTGGCGGCGCTTATTGGCGTCGAAGGGGCTGATGCGGACCAGGCGGTGCACGCCCATCTCTCCCTTTAATAAACCGTAGGCGTTGGGGCCGCGCACGAAGGCGCCCACGCTCTTGATGCCGGCCCCGTCGCCCTTCTGGAACTCGGTGATCTGGACCTCGTAACCGTTCTTCTCCGTCCAGCGCAGATACATGCGCCAGAGCATCTCGGCCCAATCGCAGGCTTCGAGTCCGCCCGCGCCCGAGTGGAGGCTGATGATGGCGTCGTCCTTGTCGAACTCGCCGGAGAGCTTCAGCCGCATGTCCATGGCGCGCAGGAGTTTCTCGGCCTCAGCGAGACCCTGGAAGACTTCCCTGATCTCCCCCTCGTCGCGCGCCTCGACAGCCAACTCGCAGTGCGCCTTGAGGTCGTCGAGGGTCTTCTCGGCCTTCCGGTGCTCGGACAGGGTTTTCTTGAGGTCGTTGAGTTCCTTCGACTTCTTCTTGGCCTCGGCGGAATCCGTCCAGAAGGATGGCTCCCCCGCCTCGGCCTCGCGCGCCTCGACCTCCTTGTGCAACTTGGGGAGGTCCAGGAGCTTGGCGATCTTGGCCAGCAGGGCCCGCATTTCGTCGATTTTCCCGGCAGTCTCGGTGAACATCAGCGTTATTTTAGGAAATCCGAACCCCTGAGCTACTTGGCTTCGAGCTTGGCCGCGCGGTCAGTCGCCTTCTTGGCGAGCTTGTGCGACGGGAACTTACTCGCGACTTCCCTGTAGACCTCGATGGCCTTGGCGTTGTCCTTGAGATCGTCTTCGTAGACGCCGGCCGCGTCGTAGAGGGACTGCGGGGCCTCCTTGGCGCCGGCGTAATCATCGGAGATCTTGCGCAGGAGTTCGGCCTGACGGCGTGAGTCCTTGAGGTCGCGGCGGGCGACCTCGGATGCCTGGAGCAGGGCGTCGACGCCGTCCTGACCGCCGTGCATCTGGGACAACTGCATCAGGATCTTGAGCGCCTCCTCGGGCTTGCTCAGCCGCTCGCGCTGAAGCCTGGCCATGGCCTTGAGGGCTCTCAGCGAACCCGCGGTCTTGGGAAAATTCTTGACGATCTTCTCGTGCATTTCCACGGCGAGGTCGTACTGGCGCAGCTTGTCGTCGAAGAGATGGGCCGAGCGCTCGATAGCGCCCAGCATCTCGGGCGCCTTCGGGTACTTCTCGACCAAGTCCTGATAGGCGTCGATGGCTTTCTTCGGATCGCGCACCGAATCGGCGTACAGGTCGCCCATCGCCATCTGCGCCTGCGGACGCAGCGGGCTGTTCGGGTGCATCGCTAGAAGCTTGCGCCAGGCGAGCATGGAGGCCGCGGCCTTCCCGTTTGCTCCTTGCAGGCGCGCCAGCGCGGACAGCATCTTATCGCCGTCCTTGTGGTTCTGAAAACGGACCGAGAAGTCGCGAATCTCCTCGGCGACGGACTCCGAGAGGGTCTCGCCGACCTGCTCGGCCGCCTTCTGCCATAGGGCGCAGAGGCGGTCGGCTCTGTCCGCGGCCTCCGGCAGCTTGACGAGCTCACTCAGCAGCGGACGCTGCTTGCGCGAGCCCTTCTTCTCGACGAGCTCCAAATAGGACGATTTCGCGCGCAGGGCCGTCTTGTTCGCGGGGTACTCGTAGAGCAGACGCAGATACACGGTCAATGCCGACTGCCACTCTCCCTTTTTTTGCTTAAGCCCGGCTAGAAGAAACATCGCCTCCGGCGCCTGGGCCGACTCGGGATGTCGGAGAACGAAGAGCTGCAGGTCTTCCATCGCCGCTTCCGAGACCGCGCCGTCCGCGTCCTCCGCCGAAGACTTGACGAAGGCCCACTCCTCGTCGATGCCGGCCGGAGGCAGAGGCTTGGTCTCCTCGACCTTCGCAGAAACCACCTCGATCTTCGCGGGCTTCTCCAAGATCGGCTCCGGCTTCGATTCGACCGGAGGTTCGGCTTTCGGCTCCGCGGCGAACATCGCCTCCGGCGCCTGGGCCGACTCGGGATGTCGGAGAACGAAGAGCTGCAGGTCTTCCATCGCCGCTTCCGAGACCGCGCCGTCCGCGTCCTCCGCCGAAGACTTGACGAAGGCCCACTCCTCGTCGATGCCGGCCGGAGGCAGAGGCTTGGTCTCCTCGACCTTCGCAGAAACCACCTCGATCTTCGCGGGCTTCTCCAAGATCGGCTCCGGCTTCGATTCGACCGGAGGTTCGGCTTTCGGCTCCGCGGCGGGCTCCGCCTCCGGCGCGGGCTTGGTCTCGGCCTGGGGCGCCGGCATCACTTCATCGACCGCGTCGGACTGCGCCGTGGGAGCGGCTTCCTGAGCGACGGCCGTTCCGGCGAGAGCCGTGAGAAGAATAAGGGCCTTCATTCGCGTTCCTCCGAGGAGATCGAGACGGCGTTGATCACGTCGTATTTGGTGACGATATCGTAAGAGTTCTTGCCCGTATGCACCAGCACCGCGGGGCGGTCGGGCGTGAAGTAGCGAAGAATGACCTCGATGCGCGTCTGCGGCATGATGACGGGCAGGGCTTGACCCATCGCCTCGCGCACGATCATCTTCTTGATCTCGCGGCCCTTCAGCATCTGCCCCAGCACGTCGTCATCGAAGACCGTTCCCACCACCTTGCCCTTCTCGAGGACCGGCATCTGTGAGATATCGTGCGTGCGCATGACGCCCATGGCGGAGAAGAGCGTGTCCGTGGTCTTGGCCGTGGCCAGGGCCTTGACCTTGCCGCGCTTGCGCTTGATCGCCAGCACGTCGGAGGCCTTCAGCGCCGTCTCGCTCTCGAAGTACTGGTTCTCCTTCATCCACTCGTCGTTGTAGATCTTGGAGAGGTAGCGCATGCCCGTGTCGGGCAGGAGGATGACCATGAAGTCCTTCGCGGAGAGCTGCTTGGCGTACTCCAGACCCGCCCAGACCGCCGAGCCGCCGGAGCCTCCGCCCAGCAGGCCCTCCATGCGCGCCAGTTTGCGCGTCATGAGGAACGAGTCGCGGTCGGTGACCCGCAGGACGTCGTCGACGATCCCCAGGTCCATCGTGCCGGGGAAGATGTCCTCGCCGATGCCCTCGACGACGTAAGGCTTGGCCACACCCGTGCGGCCGTGGACGATCTTATCGTAATACAAGGAGCCGACGGGGTCGGCGCCGATGACCTTGACCTTCGGATTCTGCTCCTTGAGGTACTTGGCCACGCCCGAGATGGTCCCGCCCGTGCCCATGCCGGCCACGAAGTGCGTGATCATCCCCTCGGAGTCCTGCCAGATCTCCGGCCCCGTCGTTCGGTAGTGCGCGCGCGGGTTCTCCGGGTTCTCGTACTGGTTGGGGTGGTAGGCGTTCGGGATCTCCGCCGTCAGCTTGTCCGCCACGCAGTAGTAGGAGCGCGGGTCGCTGGGCTCCACCGCGGTCGGACAGACGATGACCTCGGCCCCCAGCGCCTTGAGCAGGTTGATTTTTTCGCGCGACTGCTTGTCCGTGATGGTGAAGATGAGTTTGTAGCCGCGAAGAGCCGCGACCAGGGCCAAACCGATGCCCGTGTTTCCCGAGGTCCCCTCGATGATGGTGCCGCCGGGCTTCAGGAGCCCCCTGCGCTCCGCCTCGTCGATCATGGCCACGCCGATGCGGTCCTTGACCGACCCGCCGGGGTTCATGAACTCGGCCTTCACGTAGATCAGGGGCTTGAGGCCCTTGGCCAGCCGGTTGAGCCGGATGAGGGGCGTGCCGCCGATCGTCTCCAACACGTTCTCGTAGCGCATGGCTTTCTCCTAGAATTCACGCCGCCCGGTCAGGGCGTGCGAGAGAGTGCGTTCGTCCATGTAATCGAGGTCGCCGCCCATGGGAACGCCGTGGGCGATGCGCGTGATCTTGACGGGCAACGACTTGAGAATTTGGCCCAGATAAAGGGCCGTGGCCTCGCCCTCGGTGTCGGGATCGGTCGCGAGGATCACCTCGCGCACGCAGCCCCCGGCGGCCTTCAGGCGGTCGATGAGCTCGCGGACCTTGATGCGCTCGGGCCCCACGCCGTCGAGCGGCGAGAGCGAGCCGTGAAGGATGTGGTAGAGGCCGTGGAAGGCGCGGGAGCGCTCGAAGGCGGCCGCGTCCTGAGGCTCCTCGACGACGCAGAGCAGGGCTTGGTCCCGGCCCGGGTCGGAGCAGATCTTGCAGACCTCGCGGTCCGTAAAATCCCCGCAGCGCGCGCAGAAGCGCATGGCGTCCTTGGCGTCGAGCAGGGTCTCGACGAGGTTCTCCACCTCGGCGCGAGGAGAGCGCAGGATGTGGAGGGTCAGGCGCTCGGCCTGCTTGGGCCCCACGCCGGGAAGGCGCTTGAGGGCCGCGATCAGGCGTTCAAGGCTTTTCACGGCGCCGGTTTCTTCACGATTCGGGCCTTGCCGCCGAAGACGCCCTCGGCCTTCCGGAGGGCGTTCGGGCCGCCCGCGTCGGCCGCCTCGGTCACGTCCTTCCAGCGCGTGCCGGCGGGCGCGCCGCCGGACGGATCGGGCACGCCCGTGTCCACGATCAGCGTCGGGGAGGCGGGAGCCGTGCCGCCCAGGGCCAACTCGACGATCAAGGCGCGGCCGGCCAGACCGGCCAGCGTCTCCTCCAAGAACGCCTGCGAACGCAGGGCCATGTCGCGATCGAAGGGCTTGACGAAGCGGATCGTCCAGCCGCCGTCGGGACGGACCTCGTGCGCGCAGTTCTGCAGGGTCGCGCCGAGGGAAATCTTCCCCTTGGCGACCGCTTCAACGAAGGCCTCCCAGGTCGGACCGCTTCCGGCGACGGACGCAGGCGACGGAGCCGGCGGCTTGGGCGCGGGGGCCGGCGACGGCTTATGGGCCGGGATCGGGGAAATGTCCGGACCGCCGTCCCCGGCGTTGAGGCGCTTCTCGAGCGCCTCCAGGCGCGCGAGCCATGCGCCCAGGTCGTGCGCGGATTCCAGGGCGGAGAACAGCCCCAACTCCAGGGCCAGCCGGGGCGAATCGCCGAAGCGCAGTTCCTCCAAGGTCCGATTGAAGCGGCGCAGGAGGAAGCTCAAGGCCTCGGCGGTCGCCTCCGGAAAAGACTTCGACCAGACGGCGTCGGCGGGCTCGCCCGCGCCCAACTTCTCAAGGTAGACCCCCTCCAGCGCGGCGCGCAGATCCTTGAGGAACTGCGCGGGCTCCACGCCCTCCTCGTAGACCTTCTTAAGCCAGACGGCCAGCGCCTGGGGGTCATGCGCCAGCAGGGCCTGCGCCGCGCCCAGGAGCATCTCCTGGGGCGTGAAGCCGAACATCTCGCGCACGGTCGCGAGCGTGACCTTGCCTTCGTCCACACAGCGGCACTGGTCGAGGAGACCGATGGCGTCGCGCAGGGAGCCCTCGGCGGCGCGAGAGAGAAGCTGGAGCGCCTCGCCGTCCACGGAGATATTCTCCTTCTTGGCGATGCAGGCCAAATGCGCGGCGAGCGCGTCCGGGGCGACCGGGCGGAACTTGAAGCGCTGGCAGCGCGAGGAGATCGTGGCCGGGACCTTATGGACCTCGGTAGTGGCCAGGATGAAGATCACGTGCGCCGGGGGCTCTTCGACTGTCTTCAGGAGCGCGTTGAAAGCCGAGGTGGAGAGCATGTGCGTCTCGTCAATGATGAAGACCTTGTAGCGATCGCGCGCGGGCGCCAGGGCCACGGTCTCGATAATGACCTTGCGGACGTCGTCGACGCCGGTGTTGGACGCGGCGTCCATCTCCATCACGTCCAGGCTGGAGGAGATCGTGATCTCGCGGCAGGACGCGCACTCGTCGCAGGGCTCGGGCGTCGGACCCTTCACGCAGTTGAGGGCCTTGGCGAGTATGCGCGCCGTGGTGGTCTTGCCGCAGCCGCGCGGCCCGGTGAAGAGGTAGGCGTGGTGCAGACGCTTGGCCGCCAGGGCGTTCTGGAGCGTCTGCGAGACGGCGGGCTGGCCGACCAACTCCTCGAAACCCTGCGGGCGGTACTTGCGCGCCAGGACCTGATAGGCCGCCTTCTCCCTGCTCACGACGGCCTCACGTCGCCCTCGAGGCTGATGGGCCCGGGACCGAAAGCGATGACGTGGAGCAACCCGCCGAGGATGGCGACGTTCTTGAGGAGTTGGATGCGCTGGTCCGGGGCGGTGTGGAAAACCCAGGTCGCGGCGACAAGGAAGACGGCCAGGGCGCCGGCGCCCCAGCGCGTCTTGTAGCCCAGGATGAGCGCGACCGAGCCGGTGGCCTCCAGGGCGATGGAAGCCGCGCACAGCAAGGTTGAGGCGGGCAAACCGTGAAGCTCCATGAACTGGAGCGTCCCGCCGAAGTTGGTGATCTTCCCGAACGCCGAGGCGAGGAAGATGATGGCGAGGAAGAGACGCCCGACCAAGGCGAGCACATCGTCGGTGTTCACGGCGAGATGGTACGACTTGCCCGGAGAGGCTGTCAAAGCCCTGTGGACGAATAACGAGGGATGACTTATACTAGAGCCATGACCCCGGCCCGCCTATTGCTCGCCGCCCTCCTCTTCTCCTCGGCCGCCCCGGCGCGCGCGCTCGCCGATTCGCCCCCCACCCTCTGGCAGGAACGATT
>Ga0154439_1106_pt7 | contig 9247 bp, 10 predicted proteins | sample RifGroC2_FD_115943 | JGI IMG/M metagenome (GOLD analysis project Ga0154439, IMG submission 115943) | Elusimicrobia bacterium GWC2_65_9 | reverse complement strand
GCCTCGCCTCTTCCCTCCCCGCCCCGTTAAACGTTATCATCCGGCCATGGCGCGCGTCCTGATCATCGACGACGACTTCGAGATCGTCTCCATCCTCACCGAGATCCTCAAGCACGAGGGGCATGAGACCGATTCCGCCGGCGACCCCGTCGAGGGCATGCAGAAATCGCGCTCGTTCAAGCCCGCCCTCATCATCCTCGACTATCACATGCCCGGCAACACCGGCTCCCATCTTTTCGAATCCCTCCGGCGCAACAACGCCACCAAAGAGACCCCCATCCTGTTCATGAGCGGGGATGCCTCGCCGGAGCTGATCCTCTCCGAGATCTCCGACGACGCCGTCTCGCGCTTCCTGCCCAAGCCGATCCCGCTGGAGGATTTCAGGCGCGCCGTGCGCGAGATGCTCGCCGGCGCGAAGAAGGAGTTATAAGATGGGAAAACTGATCCTCGTCCGGCACGGACAATCGCAATGGAACCTGGAGAACCGCTTCACCGGCTGGGTGGACGTCTCCATCACCGCCCAGGGCGCCGAGGAGGCGCGCCGCGCCGGGCGCGAGCTCAAGGACATCCGGTTCGACCTCGCCTTCACCTCCGATTTAAAGCGCGCCCAGGAGACCTTGGCTATCCTCCTGGCCGAATGCGGCCGAACCGGCATCCCCGTCGCGAAGGACAAGGCCCTCAACGAAAGGCATTACGGCGATCTCCAGGGGCTCGATAAGGCCGAAACGGCGAAAAAATACGGGGATGATCAAGTCCACGTCTGGCGAAGATCTTTCGACGTCAAGCCGCCCAACGGCGAGAGCCTCAAAGACACGGCCGCGCGCACGCTTCCTTACTTCAACGAAAAAATATTGCCCGCCGCGGCCGCCGGCAAGAACGTTCTGGTCTCCGCGCACGGCAACTCGCTGCGCGCCATCATCATGGAACTCGATCATCTGACCCCCGAGCAGATCATGAAGGTCAACATCGACACCTGCCGCCCCCTGTACTACGAGATCGGCGCCGAAGGCGAGGTCCTCAATAAATTTTTTGTATGATGAGGCCCATGAAGCCACCCTATTGCGCCCTCGTCGTCCTCGCCGCGTTCGCCGCCGCCTGCGCCGCCCCCGGCGCCTCCAAGAAGTCCGGCCTGACCAAGGACGATAAGCCCGCCGCGGCCGCCGGCGCGGCGGAAGCCGCCCCGGCCGCGCCCGCGGCCGAGGTGACCGAAGCCTCCCTGCGCACCGGCGGCTTCGACGCGCGCGCGGACCTCAAGGCCGTCCCGTTCGACTACGACAGCGCCAAGCTCTCCGACGAGGCCCTGGCCGCGCTCAAGGCCAACGCCGAAGTCCTCAAGGCCGACGAGGCCGTCGAGGTCCTCGTGGCCGGCCACTGCGACGAGCGCGGCACCGTGGCCTACAACCTGGCCCTGGGCCAGAAGCGGGCCAAGGAGGTCCGCGACTACTACGCCCGGCTGGGCGTGGACGGCCGCCGCGTCGCCACCATCTCCTACGGCAAGGAGCAGCCGGTCTGCTCCGAGAACGCCGAGGCGTGCTGGTCGCGCAACCGCCGCGCCGAGACCCTCTCCCGCGCCAAGAAGTGAGCCGCGTCCTGCCCGCCGTCCTCCTCGGGCTCGGCCTGGCCGGCTGCGTGGCCACCCAGAAGGACGTGCTGGACCTCTCGCAACAATCCGACGACCTCAAGACCCAGGTGTCGGCCCTCAATAAGACGGTGGAGTCCATGCAGGCCAACCAAGCCGACCTCTCGGTCCAGATCAAACAACTGCGCGAAGACCTCGCGGCCTACGGCGAAACCGTCAAAGCCTCGATGGGCGACATGGGCAAGCTCTCCGCCAAGCTCGACGAGTTGGGCTCCCAGCTCGCCGGCAAGGTGACCCAACTCGGCACGACCTTGGCCGCGGCCCAGCGCAAGGGGCTGGAGGAGCAGAAAGCCGCGCTCGACGAGCAGAAGCGCGAGGGCTCCGCCACCGAACTCTTCGTCACCTCCGAGAAGCGCCTCCAGACCAAGGACTACGCCCAGGCCGCGGCGGGCTTCGCGGACTATCTCAAGCGCTTCCCCGGCGGCGAACTCACCGACGCGGCGACCTACGACCTGGGCCTGGCCCATTTCGGCCTCAAGCAGTGGGAGAAGGCCGGACGCCAGTTCGCCGTGGTCCTGGACCAATATCCCAAGAGCGGCCAGACCCCGGGCGCGCGCCTGCACTACGCGCTGTGCCTCGTCGGCATGAAAAAGAGCCTCGACGAGGCCCGCGCCTATCTCGAGTCCATCGCGACCGACTTCCCGAAGAGCCCCGAGGCCCGGGACGCGAAGGCCGCGCTCAAGAACCTCGCCGCCAAGCCCGCCAAGAGATGACGTCCGCCCTCTTCGCGGCGCTCCTGGCCCTTCCGGCCGCGGCCCAGACCGAGGTCCGTCTCGCCGTCGGCGGCGCCGCCGCCGAGGCCGCCCCCGTCCTCATCCTGCCCGCCTTCGAGGCCGCCGACGCGCGCAAGGGCGAGGACGCCCTGCTGGCCCGCCGTCTGCGCGAGGCCGTGCGCTCCGACCTGATGCTCTCCCGCCGCTTCACGGTCAAAGACGAGGCGCCCGCCGCGGGCGGGACCTGGCGCCTCAACGCCGCGGCGGGGCGCTCCGGCGACAAGATCTCCGCGCAGGTCAAACTCTCCAACGCCGCGGGCGCGGAGGCCGTCTTCGAGCGCTTCTACCGCCAGGAAGCCGCATGGCTGAGGGCCCTGGCGCACCGCATCTCCGACGACGTGGTCAAGGCCGCCACCGGCCGCGAAGGCATCGCGCGCACGCGCCTCGCCTTCGTCAACAACCAGACCGGCCGCAAGGAGGTCTATCTGATGGACTACGACGGCGAGAACGTCAAGCGCCTCACCGACGACCGCTCCATCGACCTCCTGCCCCGCCTCTCCATGGACGGCCGCCGCCTGGCCTATACCAGCTACAAAGACGGAAACCCCGACTTGTTCCTGCTCGATCTGGAGACCGGCCGGGCCTCGATGCTCTCCAACGAGCAGGGGCTCAACATCGCCGGCGGGTTTTCCCCCGACGGCGCCAATCTCCTCCTGACCCTCTCGCGCGGCAAGAGCCCGAACCTCTACCTCAAGGACCTCGCCACCGGCAAGCTCGAGCGCCTGACCTCCCACTTCGGCGCGGACAGCACCCCGACCTTCTCGCCCGACGCCCGCCAGGCCGCCTTCGTGTCCGACCGCTCGGGCAACCCCCAGATCTACGTCCTGGACCTGGCGACCAAGCAGACGCGGCGCCTCTCCAACCTCAACTGGTGCGACGCGCCCGCGTGGTCGCCGACCGGGGAGTGGATCGCCTTCTCGGGCCGCGCCCACCACAAAGACAAGATGGACATCTTCCTGGTGGACGTGACCGGCTCGCAGATCCGCCAGCTCACCCGCGGCGAGGGCTCCAACGAGGACCCGGCCTGGTCGCCCGACGGCCGGCTCCTCGCCTTCTCCTCGACGCGGGAAGGCCGCTCGCAGATCTTCATGATGGACGCCGACGGCGGCGCCCCGCGCAAAGCCGCCGAGGTCCCCGGGGCCAGTTCCACGCCCCACTGGGCTGGCGTGCGGCCATAAATATGAAAAAACAATGGTTCTTCGCCTTTTTCGTGGCCTCGGGTTTTTGCGGCCTGGTTTACGAAATCGTCTGGCTCCGCTTGGTCATGGCGTCTTTCGGAGTCAACACCCAGATGATCTCGCTTTTTCTCTCGATGTTCATGGCGGGGCTGGGTCTGGGCAGCTGGGCGGCAGGACGGCTGCTCGCGCTGAACAAAAATATTTCCGGCCGGGACTGCTTGAAGCTCTATGCGGGAGCGGAGGGATTCATCGCGTTGGGAGGACTCGGCGTCCCGCCTCTTTTGGCATGGGGACATGCCTTGCTCAGTTCGCCGAACCCGGTTTGGATTTGGGACAGCGCCTGGTATTACGCCGCCTCGGGTCTTTGCGTCGCGGTCGCCGTCGTTCCGTGGTGCGTCGCAATGGGAGCCACGATTCCTCTCGCCATGGCGTCTATCCGGAAACTCATCCCAAGCGAATCGGAGCATTCCTTCAGCTACCTGTATGTCGCCAACGTCCTCGGCGCCGCCGCAGGCGCCATGCTCTCGGCTTTCGTCCTGATTGAGATTTTCGGGTTCACAAAAACCGCCCGCTTGACCGCCGTCCTCAACCTCGCGATCGCCGTCGCGGCTTCGCTCCTTGCTTATCGATCTCCGGAATCCACCGCGGCGGAACGATCCGGGACCGAGCGTCAAAATCTCGAAAGAGCGTCCGGCGGAGAATCATCCCAAACGGCCCGCCATTTCCTCCTGACGGCGCTTTTTATCACCGGCTGTCTGAGCATGGCCCTGGAAGTCGTTTGGACGAGACAGTTGATGCCGTATATCGGATTGCATGTTTACTCCTTCGCCGGCCTGCTGTTTTTTTACCTGGTATCCACGACGCTCGGCTCGTCGATTTATCGTGAATATTATCAGGGAAGCCGGATCGATATGGGCTATCTGTGGGCGGTCGTGGGCTTGCTCGGAGCATGGCCGCTGATCGTCATCGACCCGCGCATTCTCCGCCTTGACGTTCCCGGCGCGGGGGCGATGCGCCTGTTCCTGAGCGTCGTTCCCTATTGCTGCGCCACGGGCTTGTTGACGCCGATGCTCGTGGATGGTTTCGCCGGGGGAGACCCGCGTCGCGCCGGAACCGCCTACGCCGTCAACATTCTCGGCAGCATCGCCGGTCCCTTAATCGCGGGCTTCCTTCTGCTGCCGCATCTGAGCGAATCCTCGGCCACCGGCGTTTTGCTGGCCGGATTCTATCTTGCCGGTCTGCCGTTGATCTTCAAAAGCAACCGATCCGGATGGAAATTGCGGCTCGCGGCTGGCGTGGGCCGGCTCTATCTCGGCGCCGGCGCTCTGGCATGCTTGTTGGCTCTAGGAACAAAGGACCGCGTCAGCGCGCTCAAACCGAACAGGCTGTTGCGCGACAGCACCGCCTCCGTGGCGGCTTTGGGGACCGGCCCGGACAGGCTGCTGCTGGTCAATGGAGTGGGCATAACCACGCTCACCCCCATCACTAAATGGATGGCCCATCTTCCGCTCGCCTTCCTGCCCCGACATCCGACGAATGCCCTGGTGATCTGCTTCGGCATGGGAACCACCTTTCGTTCGTTGTTGTCGTGGAGGATTCCAACCACGGCCGTCGAGTTGGTTCCCAGCGTCCCCCGGGTCTTCGATTTTTTTCATTCGGACGCTCCCGCGGTTTTAAGCTCTCCACTCGCTCGTGTCGTCGTCGATGACGGCCGGCGCTTCTTGGAAAGGACCCGCGATCAATACGACGTGATCACGATCGACCCCGCTCCGCCCGTGGAAGCGGCCGGAGCCAGCTTGCTTTACACCCGCCAATTCTATGATCTCATCAAAAAGCGGCTGCGCGCGGATGGGATTTTACAGGCATGGTATTGGAGAGACGGTCCGAGCCCGGCCACTCTGTCTGCAATCGCGGCCGCGCTGAAAAACGCCTTCCCCTATGTCCGGGTGTTTCATATCCCTCCCGACGGATTCCACTTTCTCGCCAGCCGGAATCCCATTCCGAATTCGACGCCTCGACAATTGGCGCGACGCCTGCCGTCCACGGCTCGACAGGACTTGCTGGAATGGGATCTCATTTCCGTGGACGCCGAAAAGCGATTCTCGTGGCTGCTTGGGCGCGAAATCGGCATTGAACGGCTTCTCGCCCCGCTTCCGCCGATGCCGCCGTTGGACGACGATCGCCCCGTCAACGAGTATTATTTCCTGAGGACTTTGTTCGCGTCTCGAGCCAATCCCTAAAACGGGCCGGTCAGGCCGCGGGAATCAGGAGGACGAAGCGCGAGCCGCGCCCGGGGCCCTCGCTCTCGGCCTCCACCGTGCCGCCGTGCTTGGCGGCGATGCGCAGGGCGGACGACAACCCCAGGCCCGAACCGGAGCCCCTCTTGGTGGTGAAGAACGGCTCGAAGATCCGCTCCAGGTCCGCGGAAGAGATGCCCGCCCCGTCGTCGCGGACCTCCACGCGGTGAAATCCCTCCGCCGAGGAGGCGGCAACCCTCACCGCGCCCCCGTCGCCGACGGCCTCAAGCGCGTTCTGGAGCAGGGCCGCGAGCGCCTCGCGCAGGAGCGCGGCGTCGCCGCGCACGCGCATGCCCTCGCCCAGTCCCGACGCCGACACCCGCACGCGGCGCCGGCGCGCCTGCGTCTGGGCGGCCTTCAGCGCGGCCCGCAGCGGCTCGTGAAGGTCGAGAAGCGCCTCGTCCATCTCCTCGATGCGGCCCAGGTCGAGCAGGTCCTTGAGGATGCTCTTGCAGCGCTCGACCTCATCGAGGATCTCCCCCAGCTCCTTGAGCGCCTCCTTGTCCGCGGGGCGCTTGTGGGCGAGCACCTCGGCGTTGACCGAGATCGTCGTCAGCGGCCCCTTGATGCGGTGGGCCACCTCGCCGGCGACGCGCCCCAGGGTGGCCAGCCGGCCGACCGAGACGAGGCGCTCCTCGTAGCGGCGGCGCTGGTCGTCCTGGGCCCGGCGAAAATCGCGGCCCAGGATGGTCATGAGCGCGGAGGACGCGGCCAGGAAGACCGCGCGCAGCCAGAATTCCGGCGAGTGCGGCCAGCCCGTCACGGGGCGCCAGCCCGAGACCAGATAGAGCGCGAGCGTGATCCCGGCCGCGGCCAGATGCTGGCGCGGACTGCGCGTCAGCGCCGAGCCGAAGACGATGAGCAGATAGATGAGGAAAAGGTCGGCGCTCGAGCCCGTCCAGCCCAGGACCAAAGTCGCGGCCGCCGCGTCGCCCAGGAAGAGCCCCGCCTGGAACCACCAGCGCCCCAGCGTCCTTTCCGGCAGAAGGCGCACGAGGGCCAGGCTGCCGCACAGGAGGGCCGCGACCGCGGCGAGATGGGCCGGCTGCGTCGCGGTCCGGGTCTGGTAGACGAAGAGCAGGAGCAGCGACGCCATGAACAGGCCTTGGAAGGCGAAATAGACGGGGCGCTTGCCGGGCTCAGGGATCAAGGCGGTAGCCGAGCTTGGGCGCGGTGGCGATCACGGCGCCCTTGGCTCCCAGCTTCTTGCGCAGGTTCTTGATATGCGTGTCGAGGCTGCGCGTGGGGACCCGGCGGCCGTAGGCCGAGGTGTTCTCGATGAGGAAATCCCGGGAAAGCGTCTTGCCCGCGTGGGCGGCGAGAAGGAGGAGAACCTCGAACTCGCGGGGCTGGAGGCGCAGCCGCCGGCCGGCGATGACCGCCGTCCGGCTCTCGGCGTCCAGGACCAGGCCGCCGACGCGGATGATCCTCCGTCTCTCCTTGGCGACGCCGGTCCGGCGCAGGACGGCCTGTATGCGGGCCATGAGCTCCATCGCCCCGAAAGGCTTGACGACATAGTCGTCGGCCCCCAGGTTGAGGCCCAGGACCTTGTCGCCCTCTCCGGCCGCGCCGGTGAGCATGATGACCGGGATGTCGCGCGTGGCGGCGTTCTCCTTGAATCTCCGCAGAAGGACGCGGCCGTCGCCGCCGGGGATTCTCACGTCGAGCAAGACGAGGTCGGGCTTCTTGGCGATGACCTCGGCCACGGCCCGGTCGCAGTCGGCGACCCAGTCCACCGAGAAGCCGGGGGCCATAGTCAGGGTCTTCTCGACCGCCTGCACGATCTTGGGGTCGTCTTCCACGATGACGATGCGGGGCACCCCGGTAGTATATAGGAATTCACATTTCGCCCACAATCCCAGATTGCGGGCGACCGGCCTATCTGCTATGCTCAGAGGGTCGTCCAAACATCGTTGGAGGAAAGATGAACAAGAGATTTCTGCAGGCGGCCAAGCGCCCCGCGTCAGGCTTCACGCTCATCGAGCTGCTGGTCGTCGTCCTCATCATCGGCATTTTGGCCGCGATCGCGGTGCCCCAATACTTCAAGATCGTCGAGAAGGGCAAGGCGGCGGAAGCAAGCAACTATATCGCGGCCGTGGCAGGCGCACAGGAAAGCTATCTGGCAAGATATGGCTCCTACTGCACAACGCTGACCAGCTGCCTTGGCACCTCCACCGCCTTCGATATCGGCCTACCGCTCGCATCGGCGCTCAAATACTTTTCTGTAACGCAAGGGGCCGGTAGCAGTACGCCTGGTTGGTCAGCCTCCCTCCAACGCCGCACTCCATATCCGGCCATATACTCCAACTACACCATGACCTACGACAGGAACGCCAATCCCCCACTGACTTGCAGCGGCACCAACTGCTCGGATATGTTGCCTTAACGCGTCCCTCGTTGCATTCAGCGACGCGGTCCCGCCTCAAAGAAGCGGCTCTGCCGCTGTTCGCCGCGCTTGCGACCGCCGTCGTTTTTTGGACTTGCCTGCGCTGCGGCTTCATCACCTTCGACGACCCTTTTTTCCTCGAGCGGGCGACCCGCGGACTCGGCGCGTCGGCCTGGCGAGAACTGCTGACGCGGCAATGCCTCGGCAAGTACGCGCCGCTCTCCTCCCTGACCCTGGCCGCCGACTTCGCGCTCTGGGGCGTGAACCCCTTCGGCTATCACCTGACCAATCTCATCCTCCATGCCGCCAACGCGGCCCTGTTCTACGCGCTGGCCCTGGAGCTCTTCGCCGCGGGCGCCGCGAACGAACGCGACCGGGCCTCCGCGGTCGTCGCGGCCCTGGCGTTTTCACTGCATCCGCTGCGCGTCCAATCGGTGGCGTGGACCTCCGAGCGTCACGGCGTGACGTGCGGCTTTTTCTTCCTGCTGACGCTGCTGCTCTGGTTGAGGTCGTTTCGTCCCGGTGAGACGCGCGCGGCGCGCTGGAGGACCGCATCCCTGGGCGCCTTCTTCCTGGCGCTCCTCTCGAAACCGGCGGCCATCCCCCTTCCGGCCGTCCTCTTCCTGCTCGACGTCTGGCCCCTGCGCCGCTGGACCGCCGAGCCGCGGCGGCGGTCCCGGGAGCGTCTGCTCGCCCTCGCCTTAGAAAAAGCTCCTTTCCTCGCCCTTTCCGCCGTTTTCTCGGTCGTCGCGGTCTACGCGCAGGCGCGGGCGGAAGCGATCGTCTCCATGGCGGCCGCACCCCTCGCGCAGAGGGCCCCTGTGGTTCTCATCGGACTCGTGTTTTACCTCGGCAAGACGCTGTGGCCGGCGGCGCTGGGCATCTACGAGTTGAACTGGCATGTCTTGCGCGAAGCGACGCTCGTCGGAGCCGCGGCTACGGCCGCGCTTCTTGCCGCCGCGGCCGCCCGGCGC
>Ga0154439_1129_pt7 | contig 9787 bp, 4 predicted proteins | sample RifGroC2_FD_115943 | JGI IMG/M metagenome (GOLD analysis project Ga0154439, IMG submission 115943) | Elusimicrobia bacterium GWC2_65_9 | reverse complement strand
GGCGGGCATCGTGGGCATGCTCCCGTCGGACAATCCATTCCCGGGGGACACCGAGAACCGTCTCGTCCTCAACGACGGCCAGACCGATGAGACGCTTAAGGAGGTCCTCTATTGCCACGGCATCGACCTTTCCAACAACAAGTTCACGAACTGCGACCGCGGCCAAGAGAGCACGGGCCTGCACGACCACCAGATCGGCACGGTTCTTTCCGGTCCCGCGCGCATCCCGGTCAAGAGCCTGATCGGCGGCGGCGGTCAGGACATTCTGACCAATAAAGTCGACTACTTCGTGACCTTCGACGTGAACCCGCTGGCCGCGGTCTCGGGACAATCCAACCTCGGCGTCGCGATCCCCGCCACCTCCTATTTCCTGATCAGCGCGCCGAAGCAGTTCTCCAGCGCGAACGTGGGCCTGCCCCCCATAGGGCTGACCATGTCTCAGATCCTCCGGATGACGGAGTACTCGGACCTCGTCCGGGTCGTCTCGTCGGACACGGTAGACCCGCTCATCGGATCTTACCTGCAGCAGAAGAGCACCGTGGCCGTGGCCGTGCTCAACATCAATACGGACGTCGCGGACGCGGCTTGGCGCTGGATTCTGGTCTACGCGACCGGCACGGCGCTTCAAGTCGGATCATTGGCCGGCGACGTGGAAGAGGTTCAACTCTGGAAGGACGTCAACAACGACGGCCTCTTTAATACGGCCAACGACGTCCTCGTCGGTTCGGGGACCTTCGGCAACTATCAAGGTCAGCCGTTCATCGCCCAGATCATCAACACCACCCCGATCAAGCTCGTCACCGCCGCCCTAGCCCCTACGCCTCAGCGTTACTTTGTCGCCCTGCGCATGGCGGCCCTGGCGGCGCCGACGGACGCGTTCGCCCGGCCGAGAACCCTGGGAGTGAAGATCCTCCCGACCTCCCTGCCGACCGCCAGCCCCATCACGGACAACATATTCCTCAACGCCCTGTCTCTGCCGAACGCCTATGACCCCGGGTCGCCCCTGCCCTTCATAGGCAAGGCACGCACGATCGTCGCCGCGCCTCAGGTCATGAGCGTGAAGGCGACGCCGATGTTCAGCACCTCGACGGGCACTTATGCGGCGCCGCTGCTCATGACGACCATCGGTTTCAACCCCGCGGGCACGATCGAGCCGGCCTGGGTCCTCACCTCCACCATCGGACTGCATGTGCCGCCGGCCGGAACGACCGCCTATATGCTCGTCGACAATGAGATCGTGGGCTACACGGGCTTCGGGCCCGGCGCGCCCACCATCACCGGCGTCGAACGCGGCGCTCTTAACACGCTGCCGACCGCGCATTCCACCGACACCTATGTCTGGCCGCAGATCCATCAAGGCGAGCGGAACATCGCGGCCCTGCGCCTGGAGATATGGACGAGCGAGTTCCAAGTCCAGCTTGCCGGTCTGCGCCTCAACCGAAGCCTTCCCTCCGGGCTGTCCGGGGACGACGCCGATCTTTCCGCGATCAGCATCTACAAGTCGGCCGACGGCGTCTTCCATCGCGACCCGGACACGGGCCAAGACATCACCGACATCAAGTTGGGCGCCTCGTACTTCGGCGCGCCTCCCGAGACGAGCGGACGCGTGCTGGTGCCGATCAATGATCCGACGGCGAACAATGCCGGCTATATGCTGGTCACCTCGACGCCCAGCGTGCTCTATGTGGCGTTCGACGTTTCGCAGTCGGCCAAGTTCTCTCACCCGGCGCTGACCCCGCCAAGCGAGGTCACGGGAGCTTTCGTTTCCGACGGCTCCCGTTTCGTCCTGACTCCCGCCAACGCAGGCCACACGACGGTCTTCGTCGGCGCCAGCCCCGTCGCCAGCCCGATTTTCGTCCTGGCCCCGACCATGAACACGGTCACCGCGGAATTCGACCAGATCTCGGGCAACTCCGCTTTGCAGAACGATAAGGACGTGCCCATCCTGCGCTTGCGGCTGCGCACGGACCGCAACACGGCCATTATCCAGCGCCTGCGTTTCGACCGCATCGGCTCGGCGAACTCCCTGGACAGCGACGTCAACGTGCTCAAGGTCTGGGCCGATTCCAACGGCAACGGGGCCTTCGACGTGAACGATTCGACGCCTGGAGATTTGGGTGATCACCCGTACATGATCTCTTATGGCAATGAAACCTTCAGCACCGGCACCGTGAACGTGATCCTGAAGAATCCCATCGTCGTCAGCACCCAGCCGGCCGACTACTTCGTCACCTACGACATCTCCCAGTTCGCCGGCGAGGGCAACAAACTGGGCATCCAGGTCGTCGACCCATCCTACTTGACCGTCCAGGTTCCCCATAGGGTCGTGTTCACCGCGCCTTCCTTCCAGTCGAACCCGCTCCTGCGGGTCGACAAGGTGTCGTCCAATCTCACGTTCGGCGCCTATGACTTGGCCGAGGGCGTATCGGGAGTCACCCAGGCCCAGCAGAATGTGCCGATGCTCCGGTTCAGCCTCGTCAGCGACGTCGCCCTGGCGCCGTGGCGCTCCCTGCGCCTGGAGCGCGGCGGCGGTTCCCAGGACCCCGGCAAGCCCCTCGGGCGCAACACGAACGTGAAGTTCGTGCGTCTCTTCAAGGACATCAATCAGAACGACGTTCTTGACTTCAACGACATCAACATCTCGGAAGTCAACACCACCCTCATCGTCGGCGTTTCCAGCACGACGGACCCGCCCTTCGACCTGGTCGTGGCCTCGACGAGGGGCTTGCCGACGGACAACGCGGGAACCGCGGTCGGCGGGCATCTCTACGTCAACGGCGCCGAGCTCATGAGCTTCTCGGGCCAGGGCTGTAAGACGGCGGCCGTTGCCGGCATCGACAATGCCACCGGCAAGCCGTGCCTGGCGATCACGTCGCGCGGCGACCGGTTGGGCACGGCGTTCACGCCGCGGTTGAACCTGTCGGCCGGCGTGCCGGTGCGCAAGGTGGATGTCTTCAATCAGGCTAACGATGCCGATCTCCAGACCTTGGTCACTCTCAACAACGACCAGTACATCGGCCCGACCGCCCAGGTCTTCTTCGCGGCCTACGATATCGGCGACGGGGCGGTGGCCAACGACCTGGTCGGCGTGAGCGTCCGAGACGCTTCCTGGATCGGGCTGCCGCGGGGAGACAACGTCACCCAAAGCGTGTATCAGGGCATCACGCGTTCCAATCCTCTCGGGACCAGCACGACCGGTTATCCCTACGTGGGCAGCGACATTGCGGTCAATCCGATCACGGTGGAGATCAGCGGCTACTCGGCCGCTCCGGCGGGAGCCGGACAGGGCGACGCGAACGTGCCCATCCTCCAGGTGAACTTGAGGACGAACACCGACTTCGTCAACTTGGCGCAGATGCGCTTCAAGCAGACCGGCACCGTCGTCGATTCCACCGTCCCGCTCACGGGCGACGGCGACGCTTCGCTCATCAAGGTGTGGCTCGACAACGGCGACAAGGTCTTCACGCCGAACCTGGACATGGTGATCGGCCAGCTGGCGGTCTCGACGGCGGGATCCTTCTCCAATGGGTCGGCTCTCGTTCCTCTCGCCTATAATTCCATCCCCTACGTCTCGATCACCACGGCGAGCGTCATCTTCTTCGTCACGGCGGACATCGGCTACGTCGACCGGAAAGGAGGCTCGACGCTGGGCCACACGTTGGGGTTCAAGCTCGAGAAATTCGCCGACCTCATCGGGCTCGACGGCTCTCCGCTCACCGCGGCCGCCGACTCGGTCAAACAGCCGCCGGTCGCCTCGAAGACCCTCACCATCGCCCCGCTGACCGTGCCGGGCGTTTCCATCAGCTCGGCCCTGCCCCCGATCATCGTCACGCGCGCGGGCCCGGGCGTGCCCTCCGCCGCCGTCGGCTACCCGGCCTACGCGAAGCTCGACGCGGTCAACTGCAACAACGGCAAGGACCTGATCAACTCACGCAACAACATCTGTCTCGACTCCAATTCCAACCCGATCCCGGACGCCACGAAGTGGATCTGCCCCGACGGCAGCTCGTGGCCGACGAACTGCGGCGCCTCCGCGCCTCTCCTCGACGTCAACGGCGACGGCCTGCCCGACAACTTCACGGTCGGCGAGAACACGCGCCCGACGCAGATCTCCCTGCTGGGCGACGGCACCCCCACGACCGACCTGACCGGCACGGGCATCTTGGACGTGGACGTCAACAAGGACGGCATCCTGGACGTCGTGATCTTCCCGTCCGGCTCGAACAAGCCTCAATTCCGCATCGGCTTGGACGTGGCGGACCAGGGCAACCTGTCCACGACGGCGCCCGACCCCGGCCAGGGTCTGGTCCCGTCGGCGTGGGCCAAGAGCGCCGGCGAACTCAATTTCAACCTGCCCGTGGTCGGCGCCTCGGGCTACTACCAGGTCGCCGTCGGCAAGTACTACGACGATCCGATCGGCATCACCCATAAGTGGTCGTCGGTGACGGTGACCGGAACCTCGGGCTTGAGCGCGGCTTCCTTCTTTACCCGCGCCGCCGGCGTGCCCATCACCGCGGCCAAACTGACGAACCTCGTTCTGGAGGTGCCGAACGTGGCGCGCCTGACCCAGGCCCTGACCCAGGATACGACTTTCTTCAGCGTGGACGACGCCTCCAAGCTGCGCCTGCCCGGGCTGCTCTACATCGGCAGCGAGGTCCTGCGCGCCAAGCGGGGGACCGCCGCCAACACCCTGGAGGTCGTCTTCCAGGACGGCGATCCCGCGCCCTTCTCCGGCCGCGGCCTGCGGGGTTCCGCTCCCATCATCCACACTTCGGGCGAGTTGGTTTCCGACGCGGGGGCCATTCTCTTCGCGCAGTACATCTCGGCTTCCGGCTCGGCGTCGCCGTCACAGGCGATGTGGGTCTATCGTGTAGACCCGACGCCGCCGACCACCCCGAGCGCCGCCACTCCGCTCGAGCAGGGCAAGCCGTCCTACGCCGTGCGCTGGGGCGCGTCCGTGCAGAGCATCTCGGGCGTCTCCTCCTATGAGTTCCAGGAGCGCGGCGGCGACCCGAAGGATCTGAGCGCCACGGTCATCTGGCGCACGCTCAACATCGTCCCCTCGCGCCTGACCACCTACAACGTGGGCGACCCGACCTTCCCCGGCGAGACCCCGCGAGCGCCCGGGCAGTACTACGGCTATCGCGTCCGCGCAGTGAGCGGCGCTGGCGTGTTGTCTGGTTGGTCGCCGCTGTCCTCGGCCGCCAACACGGGCTTGACCTCCGCCATCATCTCCGGCGTGAGCAACTTCCCCAACCCCTTCGACTCGCGCAAGGGCGGCGCCCAGGGCAAGACCCAGATCGCCTACACCCTCAACAGCGAGGCCGACGTGACGATCACCATCTACGATGCCCTGGGCTACCTGGTCAAGACCCTCTCCTGCGCCCCCGGCGCCGACGGCTGCCGCGCGGGCGCCAACTTCATGGCCTGGGACGGCCGCAACGACGCCGGGGTGCAGGTCTCCAAGGGCGGCTATGTCGCCCGCATCAAGGTCAAGGCTACCGGCGGCTCGGCCACCGCCATCCGCAAGATCGGCGTCATCCACTAGAGAGGGGCGTCCGGCCCCAGCCCCTTGTTTCCTTCTGTAAGAAAAAGACAGAATGGACGTCGTGAAATTCATTCTTCCGCCCCTGGTCGAGAGGAATCTTTGACCTCCAAGAGCCGATTCCCCAAGATCTTCTGCGCCGTTTTTTCCGTCGTTTTCCTCACTCTCTATATCCCGCGCCTGTTCGGTCTGCCCTTCTCCGGAATCTTCACCAGCGTGCGGTACGTCTGGCACGACTTCTTGTTCCACGTGAACTTGAGCGCGGTCAAGCCCGGCGATCCGCGCTTGATCCTGCTGGCCGTCGACGTCGAGAGCGGCAAGGAGTACGGTTTCCCGCTGCCGCGCGTGGTCTACGCCCGCGCCCTCGACAAGATGCGCTCGCTCGGAGTCCGGACGGTCCTATTCGACGTGATGTTCTTCGAGCGGCGGGAGGGGGACGCGGAGTTGGCGGCGGCGACCAAGCGCTTCGGCCGCGTCATCCATCTTTACGCGCACTCCAGGAAGTCTTCCGCGGGAGACGACCGCCTTGATGAGCACCTGCCCGTGCCGTCTCTCGTCAAGGCGGGCCGCTACTTCGGCCATCCCAACATCGAGTTCCTGCTGGACAACGACGGGCACATCCGGTCCTTCCAGTTGTTTCGTCCCGAAGCGCTCGACCCGCTGAACAAGGGCTTCCACGCGGCCTCCATCGAGGCCGTGGGGCTTGGAGCCTTCCTCGACAAGTCCCTCGGGGAGGTGCTGGAGTCCTATGGCGACGACGAGAAAGTCCTCAATTTCCGCCTCCCGAAGGACTGGCCGAGACACGAGGTCAAGGGGGGCCAGGAGACGGTTTTTTCGGCTTACCGCCACATCTCCCTGCCCGACCTGCTGTCGGGGAACCTGAGCGACGGCCAGAGGCAGGCCTTGAAGGGGTCCATCGTGATCGTCGGTTCGACGGCGCTGGGCTACTACGACAAATACCCGACGCCCTTCACCGAGGGCGCGCCGGGCGCCGAGTACCATCTCAACGTCATCGACAACCTGCTCAACCGCGATTGGATGAACTGTTCGTCGCGGGCGCTCACGCTCCTCCTCAGTCTCGTCGCCATCCTTCTGACCTACCTGCTCCAGCGTTTCTCTCCGGCCCTGGGAGCTGGGCTCTCCGCGGCGATTTCGGTCTCATGGGCCATCTACGCTCTCTGGTCGTTCCGCCGCGGCGTCATCGTGGATTTTGTCGCTCCGATGGCGGCCTTCGCTTCCTCTTCCCTGGCCCTGACCGTGCACCGGGCTCTGACCGAGGGCGAGGAGAAGAAGATGATCAAGAGCATGTTCGGGCAGTTCGTCTCGCCCGAGATCGTCAACCAACTCGCCCAGGACCCCTCGAAGGTCAAGCTCGGCGGAGAGAAGCGCGAGATGACGGTCTTCTTCCTCGACATCGCCCACTTCACGAACATCTCGGAGAAGATGGACCCCGAAGCGCTCATTTTGTTCCTCAACAGATACCTTTCGGCCCTCAGTCACGTCATCCTGGAGCGTCGCGGCACCATCGACAAGTACATCGGCGACTGCATCATGGCGTTCTGGAACGCGCCCATCGAGAACAAGGACCACCGCGTCGACGCGATCCTGGCCGCCCTCGCCTGTCAGGATGCCCTCAAGGAGCTCAACAAGAACCTCGACCCGGGCGTGCCCGAGATTCCGTCCGTGCGCATCGGCATCAACTCCGGAGTCGTGACCGTCGGCCTGACCGGCAGCGAGAAGAAGCTGCAGTACACGGTCATCGGAGACGAGGTCAACCTGGCTTCGCGCCTGGAGGGCGCCAACAAGTTCTTCGGGTCCGGCGTCATCGTCAGCGAGAGCGCCTATGCGGGCTGCGCGCCCCGCATCGCAGCGAGGACTCTCGGGCGGGTTCGCGTGGTCGGCAAGGAAAATCCTATCCGCATCTTCGAGCCCGTCGGCGAGACCAGCCGCCTGTCGGCGCAGTGGCGGGAGGGTCTGCCGCTTTACGAGCAGGGCGTGGCCGCCTTCGAATCCCGCAAGTACGACGCGGCTCTTTTGGCTTTCCAGCAGTTCGCCAAACTCTTCCCTCAGGATGGTCCCGGCCTGCTCTACCTCAATCGCTGCCAGGAATACTCGGTCCTGCCGCCGGACGGGACCTGGGACGGAGTCTTCAACCTCACGGCCAAATAATGGAGATCTTCTGGCGCCTGCTGTTCGGGCATCTCCTCGCCGATTTCACCTTTCAGAGCAACTTCATCAACCGCTGGAAGAGGACCAGTTCCCTCGGCCTGCTTGTTCACTGCCTGATGCATCCCACCTTCTACATCGCGCTCTGCTGGCCGTACCTGGGCGAGTACTGGGTGGAGAACATCTTCTTGCGCCTCAATGGCTGGACCTGCATCCTCATCGTGTTCCTGGTGCACTGGCTTGAGGATTGGTGGCGCGTCTACACCATCTTCAAGTACCACATGCCCGACAACACGATCTTCTTCCTTTGGGACCAGATCATCCATTATTCAGTGATCTTCGCGATCGTGCCGATGGCGGTGGGCTCGGCCGCGTCGGCGGGGTTATTCCCGGAGAAATGGCCGGTCCTGGGCTGCCTTTTCATCGTGGTCACCCACGCGTGCACGGTCCTGGTTTACTTTTTGGAGAAGGACATCCACGGCGCGCAATACCCCGGTTTCGACGAGAAACACCTCGCCATGGCCGAGCGACTGGTCCTGGCGCTCTGCTTCCTGTTCCCCAGCATGGCGGGCGCGGCGGCGCTCGCCGCGGTCTGGCTCGGGGTGATGTTCTTCCTGAGGCGCAACCGCTTCTTCGACTTGACGGCCTTCACCTTCTACATGGGAGTCGTCATCTCGGCGTTGAGCGGCCTGGCCGCGCGCGCCGTCTATTACTGACCGCCTGGAGGCGAAGATGAGCGATATCCTGATCCTGTCCGGTTCCCGCACACCCATCGGTTCCATCAGCGGCGCGCTGGCAAACTATACCGCGCCCCAACTCGCCGCCAAGGCCTCCGCGGACGCGCTCGCCAAGGCCGGCGTGAAGGGTTCGGATCTGGGCGAGGTCGTCCTGGGCTGCGTCCTCTCGGCCGGCATCGGCCAGGCGCCCGCCCGGCAGGCCGCCATCGCGGCGGGCATCCCCGCCTCCGTGGGGGCCACCACGGTCAATAAGGTTTGCGGCTCGGGAATGAAGGCCGTCATGATGGCTTCTCAGGGCATCGCCCTTGGAGAGGGCGACTACGCCTTGGCCGGAGGCATGGAGTCCATGTCCAAGGCCCCCTACCTCCTGGACAAGGCTCGCTCCGGCTACCGTTATGGAGATGCGAAGCTCCTCGACGCCGTCCTCAGGGACGGCCTCATGGACCCCTATGACGGGATTCATATGGGTGACTGCGGCGAGGTCTGCGCCAAGGAGCACGCCATCACCCGCGAGATGCAGGATGAGTGGGCGGTCAAGTCCTATCAACGCGCCATCGAGGCGCAGGCCAAGGGCCTCTTCAAGGCCGAGATCACGGGAGTCGACGGCATCGATATCGACGAGGAGCCGGGCCGCGCCAAGCTCGAAAAGGTCGCCAAATTAAGACCGGCCTTCCAGGCCGGCGGCACGATCACCGCGGCCAACGCCTCCAAGCTCAACGACGGAGCCGCGGCGCTTGTGCTCGCGAGCGCCAAGGGCGCGGCCGGCAGGAAGCCGATCGCCCGCATCGCCGGTTGGGCCACTCATAGCCAAGAACCAAAGTGGTTCACCACCGCGCCGGCGGGCGCGATCGAAAAACTGCTCAAGAAGGTCGGCTGGACGAAAGAATCGGTGGATTTATTCGAGGTCAATGAAGCCTTCGCCGTGGTCGCGCTCGTGGTCGCCAAGCTCGCGGGTCTGCCTCACGAGAAGATCAACGTGCATGGAGGAGCGGTCGCTCTCGGCCACCCGCTCGGCGCTTCGGGAGCCCGCATCCTCGTCACGCTCATGAGCGCCCTGAAGGTCCGCGGCGGCAGGCGCGGCATCGCCGGCATCTGCCTCGGCGGCGGGGAGGCGGTCGCGGTTGCCCTTGAGCTCCTTTAAGCTCGGCTCCCGCCTCACGCTCGAATCTTTCGCGCGAGCGGCGGGGGGCGATCTCAAGGTCGTCCTGACCTCCGCGGCCCTGCGGCGCGTCGCCGCCGCGCGCCGCGTCCTGGAAAGAGCCATGGCCTCCGGCAAGCCCGTCTACGGCGTCAACACCGGCTTCGGCGAACTCGCCTCGGTGATGATTTCTCGTGAGCG
>Ga0154439_1134_pt2 | contig 10165 bp, 12 predicted proteins | sample RifGroC2_FD_115943 | JGI IMG/M metagenome (GOLD analysis project Ga0154439, IMG submission 115943) | Elusimicrobia bacterium GWC2_65_9 | reverse complement strand
CGCGTTCCCGGCCGCTTCCTGCTTTCCGGTTCCGCCAACTTCGCGCTTCTCAAGAACGTCTCCGAAAGTCTTGCAGGCCGGGCGATTTACTTGCCGCTGCAACCCTTCACAAGGCGCGAGATCGCCGGCGAAATCGGTTCCCACCCGTTTCTGACCGGCTTCATGAAGACAGGCGACTTGCCGAAATCCTTGCCGCGCTTTAAGCCGGTCTCAGACCGTGAGGTCTATGTCGGAGGGATGCCCAACGTTTGTCTGGGACCGGCTCATGTTCCCGGCCTGTGGTTCAAAGGTTTCGAGCAGACCTACCTGGAGAGGGACATCCGCGGCATTGCGGACCCGCTGGGTTTCAGGCGCCTGATCCGGCTGGCGGCCTTGCGTACCGGGAATCTTTTTTCACCCAGTGAGCTGGCGCGGGACGCGAAGCTAACCGCCGCCACGACCGCCCGTTATTTAGGCTTGCTGGAGCTGTCCTTCGTCGCCAGCCGGTCGCCGCCTTCCTTGAATAACAGGGCCAGCCGCTTGATCAAGTCTCCCAAGTTCTACCTGTCGGACAGCGGCCTTGCCTGTCATCTTGCCGGTGTCGCTGGAGAAGCGATGTTGCGCTCATTCCCTTCCTACGGAGCGCTCTTTGAGACTTATGCGTGGAACAACCTGGCGGCGATTCTCGCGGCCCACCGACCGGAGGCCAGCCTGTCCTTTTGGGGCGTCCAGGGTCGTCACGAAGTCGATTTCGTGATCGAATCAGGCGCCGACTGCTGGGCGATGGAAGTGAAGGCCGCCGAGCGCTGGGAAGCGCGGGAACTCGCCGGCCTGAAAGCGTTCCTGGAGCACGCTCCTCGCTGTCAAGCGGCCATCCTGGCCTACAATGGCAAGATTCCAGTCCGCCTGGGGGAGAAGCTTTGGGCGCTGCCCCTGGGCCTTCTTCTCAGTTAAGTCGGAGAAGGTCCCGGTTCGAGGGCTCGCAATCTGCTTGAATACGCGGAGTTGAACAAAGGGGTTTTATGATCACGCGCAGGCCGCTGATGCCGCTTTTGTTGCTGGCGTTCGTCCTGTCTTGGCCGTTGCCGGCGCCGGCTTCGGATGACGCATTCGTTTCCCAAGCCCATGCCGTGCGGGCCGCGATCCAGGATTTCGCCGGCCCCGCCGGGTTGCGGCTTCGCTCCGAGCAGGAATGGGAGGCGCTTCTGGAGTTGCTGCGCGACCCGGACCCATCCGTGAGGGTCTCAGCCGCGCGCTCTCTCAGGAACTTCGTGGCTCAGCGCGAGGAGGTCCGAACCGCGCTGCTGGGGCGCTATCGAGACGAAACCGAGGACCTGGACGTGCGGCACGCGGCGGCCAAGACGCTCTCCGTGGCATCACTCGACTCCCGGGTTCGGGAGAACCTGCTCGATTATGCCCGGCGGGGCTCGGAGCTCTCTCTGCGCGTCCTCAGCTACAAGGCTCTCTACTTCTGCGCCGATTCCTATCCGCTCGTGCGTCAGGCGCTCCTGGACGCGGTCGAGCGCGCAGGAGACAAGCGCGAGAGGCTGGGGGCTATCTGGGGCCTGTTCTCGGCTTCGGCCAATTCGGAGGTTCGCCGCGTTCTCGTGGAGACGGCCCGGCGCGGGAAGGACCAGGACTTGCGCGTGGAGGCGCTCAAGAGCCTTTACAAGACGATGCTGAACGCGGAGGCCGTCGAGCCGGTTTATGACATGGCCCGCGACGGCGCCGAGGAGCCTGCCGTGCGCTACCCCTGCATTCTTTTGCTCTCGGCCGTGGGCGCCAACCGCACGCGCGAGCTGCTTGCGGAGTTGGCGCGCCGGGAGAGGGACCCCCGCCTGCGCGAGGCCGCGATCACGGCCATGAATCCCTCCGATGAGCGCATCCTGCGATACTTCCACCTCGGCGGCCGCACGGAGACCGGGCGCATTCTGGACCCGCTGGAATCCGAATAGCCGATGGCGATGACGAGGCCGGGGCTGCGTCGTTTAAAAGCGATGATCGCGGGGGCCGCGATGCTGATTTCCGCCGAACCCATCCTCGCCCTGGAGCCCGTCGACCCCTGCGCCGCCATCGACCAGCGACCGTTCGGAATGCACCCGGCGATGGCCTTCGGCTTGGCGGACCGCTACGCCCCGGCGCGCGCGGCCGGCGTGGCATGGACGCGCGATCCCCCTTACGTGATGTGGCAACTCGTCGATCCGCAGCGGACCGGCGACCCGGCGCGCATGCGCTGGGCCGGCTCGGCCCGGGATCCGTCCATCGGCAAAGACCGGCCGTTCGACTTCGACCGGGGCATGCGCGACGCGGTGAAATCGGGCCTTCACCTGATGTGGAACATAGGCATCGAACCGATCTCCGAGGGGTATCTTCAACCCGGCGTCTGGAAACCGACCGACCCGGCCGCCTATGCTAGCTTCGTTCGCGCCGCCGTTCGACGCTACCCGGAAGTCGAGGTCTGGCAGGTATGGAACGAAATCGACCTGCCCGCGACCCGGCGGCTCACGGGGTTTGCCGACTTTTATCGCTTGACCCGCGACGCCATCAAGGCGGTCAACCCCGCCGCGGTGGTGGTTTTGGCGGGCTCGGCCGGCGCCTTCGAATACTATGACCAGCTGCTCGCGGAGCTCGGCGGACGCGGCGTCGATGTCTTCGATTTCCACCTCTACAGCGACCCGCTGGGAGGCACGTTGTCGGCAGGCGAGGGCTACGCCGACATCGAGGCGAACGCCCGGCGCTACCGCGCGTTGCTCGACAATCACGGCTTCGCCGCGACGCGTCTTTGGTCGACCGAGAACGGGAGCTTCTCCGGCGCCGTCAAGGTCGGGCCCGAGGGCCAGGAGATCGAGAGCACGGCGACCGAGGCCGATCAGGCCCGCGACCTGCCGAAGCGCTGGATCGTGGCCCTGGCCTCCGGGGTGGAGAAGCTTTTCTGGGCCTGGGGGATGACCGAGGGCTTCGGCCCGTGGGACGACGATCTCTTCGACCACACCGGGCTGCTCTACGACGGCCATGGCGGACGGCTGGGCGCGCCGAAGCTTGCCTATTGGGCCTACTGGCAGATGACGCGGCAGCTCGAGGGTTGCCGATGGCGGCGGGTGTCGCGGATCAAGACCTCCGCGCCGCACGCGCGCGCCTACCGCTGTCCGCTGGCTTCGGGCGGCGACGTGGTTGTCGCCTGGTGGGACACGTTCCGGGTCCCCGGCTGGACGCCGGGCACGACCGCCGCGATCACGGTGCCGTGGGAGGGCGCGACGGCGATCTCACGCGCCGCGGTTCCGTCGGCGGCGAGCGGGGCGGAGGTCGCCAAGCCCGAGGACGCGTTTACGACCGCTACGCTCGCCCCCCGCGACGGCGCCGTGACGCTGACGCTCGGGGCCGACCCCGTCTACGTGCGGGAGAAGTAGGGAGGAACGTCATGAGAAAAATTCATCTTGTCGCCTGCGCCATCCTGGCGGCATCCCCGGCCGCTTTCGCCGATCCGACGCTGCGCCTGAGGGTCGCGTCGCGCACGGCGCTCGTCGTCGACTCGGTTCCGTCCGCGCGGAAAGGGGCCGACGTGGGAGACTTCTCGAAGGCGTTCGCGGTGATGACGCTGGAGGCCAAGGACGGCGCGGTCACGCTCCAGGCCGGGCGCGAGCCCGTGTACGTCATCGAGGGGGATGCCTCGCTGACGGCGCCCGTGCCCGCGGCGGCCTCGCCCTTCGGCTTCCACCCGGCCGCCGTCCCGGACCCGAAGGACCCGTTTGGGCCCGCCCGAGAGATCGGGGTCCGCTGGCATCGCGGGCTCTACGCCTACTGGATCCTGGTCCAGCCGACGCAGGCGGACATCGACCGGGGAGTCTTCCATTGGGAGCAGAACGACCGGGAGTGGGGCTCCGTGCCCGAGTCGATGGCCATCTTCGGCAACATCGGCCTGCCGGAACGCAGGCAGGCGAAGGAGGCGGGCAAGCCGAGGCTTTCCGGCTGGCGTCTGAACCAGTCAGAGGAAGCCTACCTCCGCTTCGTGAAGGCCGCCGTCGAAAGGTACGACGGCGACGGCGTCGACGATATGCCCGGGCTGAAAGTCCCCATCCGGCACTGGCAGGTCGAAAACGAGCCGGACATCGCCTCCGAGGACACGGAGGGTTACGCGCACATTTATGAGATCACCTACGACGCGATCAAGGCGGCCTGTCCGCAGGCGGAGGTGGCGCTGGGAGGCCAGACGGGGGGCGGGATCCCCGTGTTCGAGAGGTTCTTCGCGCCGGTTCTCAAGAAGCTCGGCGGCAAGCGCGTGGACATCTACGACATCCACTATTACGGAGACGCGAAGCTGGCTTGGCGCGGCGTGCAAGAGGTCTACGACCACGTCCGAAAGCGCCTCGACGAGCTGGGGTACGCGAAGACGGAGATCTGGATCACCGAGATGGGCACCTACAGCGGCGCGCCCGGCGACGAGAAGTCGAGGATGCCTCCCCCCCGCAACGAGCGCGAGCGTCAGCGGCAACGCGACTTGGGACAGATTCCCGAACCCCCGCGATTAAAGCTCCCGCCCCAGAGCGAACGCGAGCAGGCGCAAGACGTGGTCAAGCGGCACGCCTATGCCCTGTCGATCGGCGTAAAAAAAACGTTCTGGGCCTGGGGACTGCTCGAGGGGTTCGCACACGACGACGGGTTCTTCGATCACACGGGATTCTTGTACGACGGCGAGTTCGACGACGACCCTCCCCGCGGCACGCCGAAGCTGGCGTATCACGCGTACCGGAAGATGACGGAACTGCTCGACGGGGCCGACTGGACGCGCGTCGAAATGCCGGCCCTGGGCAAGGATGTGCACGCAATCCGCGTGCCGCGCGGAAAAGGGACGGTCACGGTCCTCTGGCGAGACCCGCCCTACCCGGTCTCGGCGTGGATGCCGCCGGACGCCTTGCGTCAGATGCGCCGACGCCTCGAGGAACTAGGAGGCGGGGTCACGGACGCCGATAATCTCCGCGACCGTTTCGGCGCCTTGCGGGGGATCATCGAGTTCGGCTTGGACGCCGGCGGACCGCCCGCCGTGGACGGGTGGGCGCCTCGCGAACGGGTGCAGGCGCTCGAGAAGCGCGTCCTGGACGGCGCCAAGGAGGCGCCCGCCGAGCTGGACGCGCTCATCGGCGAGGCCCGCAAGGCCTTCCGGCCCACGGGTCAGAAGTAGTACTGAACGCTCAACGCGACCGAGTTGGGGCGGATGACCACGGTCACGCCGCATCCTCGATAGTTGATCGGGAAATCAGAAAGGAAACGTCCTGAACGAGGATGGCTTTCCGAGCCCGCTTCGGCACCGGGCCGGGAGGACCATCCTCCGGACGCGACTACGCGAACTTACTAATCAGTCCTTAGTATAGATTACGCTTGGTGCTCCGAAGAATGAGCGCACGAGCGCGGGCCGGCGCTTGATGCCGGCAAGATCGCTCTCGACGCGGCGCCGGAGCGACTCGTTGCGTTTCAGCGGCTTCTTGCTGACGCCCTCGTTCTTGACGTAGTTCCACACGAATTCGTCCGGGTTGAGTTCCGGCGCGTACCCCGGCAAGAAGTGAAGCTCCAGGCGTCCCTTCCGTTCTTTAACGTAGGCGGCGATCATTTTCGCCCTATGCGACGGATGCCCGTCCACAACAAGAAAGACGGGACGCTTTCTTCCTCGCATGAACGACTTGAGGAACTCATCCCGAAATCTCGTCGCATTGAATCGTCCGGAGTAAACCTCATACCAAAAGGCTCCACGAGCATTGACTGCTGAGATCGTATTGATTGATTGCCGCTGTCCGCTCGTGCGGACTTCCGGCGTCTTGCCCTTTTCTCCCCAGGTCCGGCCCAGAACTTGGTCCGATCTCACACCCGCCTCGTCCATGAAAAATATCTCCGCTCTCCGTCGTTTGGCTCGGGCCTGTAGACGCGGGTATTCTTCGCTCTGCCACTTCTTGATTTCAATAGGATCTCGTTCGTAGGCGCGGCGTAACGGTTTCTGCGGCGTGATGTTCAGCTGATGCAAAAGACGCCCCACGGCAGTCAGCCCCAATGTCTCGCCCAATTTTTCCTTGATGAGCGCGGAAACGATCGTCCTCGTCCAAAGCCCGAAATCGAAACCATATTGCCTGGGATCCTTGCCGCAAATCCAGCGACGGACCCCCGCAACTTCTCCTGCGGCGTAAGCGCCGGCTCGCGACCTGGATGTTTGCGCGCGGCCAATGCCTGCACCCCGTTTTTGCGCTCCGCGCGTAACCATGGATAGATGCAGGGGCGGCTCAATCCGAAACTTTTGATCACGGCGCTGGGCTTCTCGCCCTCCTTCACGCGCTGCACCGCCATGCGGCGAATCTGCTCGGACATCTCGTGGCTGAGAATGCGCCCGTCGATTCTCATTGGAAAACGATAGCATATTCTGCGAGTTATGTATTCTTAACAAGAGACTGGTTAGTAAATGAGTTGACGAGCCTTCCTTTGGTGACATCTTACGTGAGTTGATTCGAAGCATTGAAAGCGGTCTTGCGGCCTGTTATACTCTGTCGTGGGCGACAAGTTCTTCTTTAAACTGATCGGGGCGGAAGACGACCTGCGACTGCGGTTCCGAATCCGGACATTGAAGGAGAAAGTGGTCGAGTTCCTGGTCCAACTCGAACTGCGCGTGGACGGCGCATGGAAACCGGTAGTCCGATACGATAACGCCCACGATTTCGCGCACCGGGATGTCCTTGATTTTAAGGGCAACGAGATCGAGAAGACGCCGTTGAAGCTGGGGACATTGGCGGAAATACTCGAATACGCCGAGCAAGATTTGATGGATCGAGCGGACTGGTACGTCGAGCGATTCCTGAAGAGGCGGAGGACACAATGACGAGCCGGGATAAAGGACGGATGCGCGCGGATATCGCCGAAGTTTTTGACTTCGCGCGTTTCCTTCTGAAAAATCCGGGGATGCTGAAGAATATCCGCAACGGCTCCGCTATCCGCATCCTTCCCGCGGGCGCAAGGCCGGCGGATTCTCCGCGTCTCCCGCGCAATGTCGAGGCCTTCACGGCCGAAATGGTGTTCCACAGGCTCTCGTAGACTCGCCCCATCACCGCCTCGGTATCGTTCATCCATAGCCGTCCGCCCGCGCGTCCCAGGTCATCTGCGCCGGCGCCAAGTTGGCTTGAGTTGTCGTGGACGCGAACCCTGGAGAAGAATGATGAGAGATGGCGATGAGGCAAAGAAAATTAAAATGACTTGCGTATTTTTTATTATTGTCATGTTACTAAGGTTAATAATACCGATCTATTCAATTTATATTCCTTACTTTACGATTAAAACTCATAACATATCGCTTTTCAATTATACTTTTCAGGTTTATCAGGAAATGCCCGCTGCTATTATTGCATTATTGGTTGAATCAGTGGTTAATGCTTTGGTTCTGATTATCTTTTTTGGCGTCTATCAATTGAAAGAGAAAGTAAGGAAGTCCTTAATCTTTACTTTAGTTGTTGGTCTTGCTATGTATATTTTAATCTTTGTTGTCAGTAAGATTGTAGGACAAAGGTCGCCTTTCCCCATGATGGAGTGCTTGATCTATTCAGTTTTAGTGTATTCGTTTACGCGTCAGAAAATAAAAGAACAATTCCAGTAATCTTTGTTGAAGAAACGGCAGAGTCAAAACCTCAACTTTAGAAAGTAATCATTGACAATTGCGATAAGCAAGGTGATTTTGAGTTTGGGCATAAAGCGACTTTGTAAAGGAGCAATAGTATAAAAATACAAAAGGAGTTTTTATGGAGAAATTTAAGGTTTTGGGAACGCGTCTATAATCCGGATTTGAATTATGGCGAATTCGCCGGTGGATTTCCCCAAGCCTAGACGCTATCGGGATTTCCTCAGCCGCGCCTGTGCCGGGCCCGAAGGGTCCCGGCCCAGCCCCGCGAGCGCTCCCCCGGCGTCCGCGGCCGATCAAGACGACGCCGGCCAGGCAGACCCGGGCTCAGAGCAATGGGACGCTCGCCAGGACTGGTCGGCCGGTGACTGGCCCGCGTGATCGGGCCAGCACAACTGCGCCCGGATGAGCCGATTTGTGGCGCAAGGACTGGGAAATTTCGCCATAAGCTCCGGCGCGCGGGAAAGCCGGCCTTGACGACGATCGGGAATAGGGGTTATCCTGAGCCCATGAAGGCGGCCGCAGGCAGCAGTGGGCTAATTTCCCCTACCTTGTAGGCCGTACTTGGCGTAGAGTTCGCCTGCGGTTCCGGGTATGATGGCGGATTGATTAATGCATCCGGCGCTTTTCCGCCTCGTCATAGACTTCTTTTCGTTGCCGGATAGCCCAGATCGTTACCTGATGCCCGCGGATTTCATAAACTACCCGATAGTCGCCCACTCGGAGCTTCCACAGGTCTGAGAGAGAACGGCGAAGGCGCTGCCCATACCTCGTCGGCGCGGTCTTAAGCCGCGACTCTATGGCGCGAAGGATGCGGATCTGCAGATTTCGGGGAATCGGAGGGAAGTCTTCCTTCTCGACTTCCGGCCGGTAATCGACTGCATAGTCCATCACCGCCTATTTGATCCTCAGCCGCGATTTAAGTTCCTCGTGGGGAATGGAGGGCGTCTTGTTTTTTCTTCGTCTTTCAGCGATCGTCTCCAGCCCCGAGTCCTCGATGAGTTCAAGGGCTTCCAAAACGAGGTCCCGCGTCTTTTGCGATAATGAAACCCCTTCTTTTTTCGCCAGTCTCGCAATCACATGGAAGACAGCCGGCTCTATAACCGTGGAGATTCTCGGCAGCGCGCTGGGCATGATTCATGTCTCCGTGAGTCGCAATCAAGTGTAGCACCTTTGCGCCACCGTGTCAAGGTCGTATTTTGGCGGTCGTATTTTGGCGGATCAGAAGTAGTACTGGGCGCTCAACACCACCGAGTTGGGGCTGCGGCCGTACTCGGTCGTTTTCTCGCCGCCGAAACGCTGGAGCGCGGCCGACAGATGCAGGTCGTCGAGGGCGTTCCAAGTGAGCGACGGCGTGAAGAAAGTCGAGGTGTCGTCGGCGTTGACGACGGCATAGAGCTCGAGCTTGACCAAGGGATGCAGGTCCTTGGCCGCGGAGGCCCCGAAGTAGTTCCGCGCCACGGAGACTTCCTTGCCGGCGCGCACGGCCGAGAAGTCGTATCTGAGTTCGTTCGTTTGCCCGTTCCCGGCGTGATAATATTCCGCCACGAACGCGGCGTCCTTGAGCCAGCGCCATGCCGTCTCGGAGGCGATGGTGTAATCATATCCCAGTCCGGCCTTCCAATAGGGAGTTCTCCACTCGGGACGGAAATACGCCCCTTCGCCGTGCAGAGTTCCCTCGCCGAGAGCGCCCGCGAAGTCGCCGCCTAAGACGAGAGAGGCGGTGGAACCGGCGACCTTGCCGCCCAATAAGGATAAATCCCAGCCGGAGAGATTGGCGCGTCCGCGCGCCAGCAGGGATTGATCGACCCAGCGATCCTCGCCGGCCCAGGCCAGCTCGGCTTGGCCCAGCGAGCCCACGCCGAGACGACCGTATAAAGCGTCCACCCCGCGGCGCTCGTCGCGCTCGACCGAGGTCGGCTGGTAGGGATTGAGGACGTCGGTGGGGTTCCAGATCTTGCCCGTGCCCCAGGCGATGCGTTGGCGCCCGGCGCGCAGGACGCCGCGCTCGTCCTCGACGCCGACCCAGGCGCGGTAGGCGCCGTGGCCCCAGCCGTTGAGCGTCCCGGTGGAGATGGTCTGCTCCATGTCGAGCCAGGGCTTGGGCGGAGCATAGCCGAAGACTTGGAACTCGCGCGCGCGAAAAAAAGAACCGATCGCTAATTGCTGGTCGTAGTCGACGTGCGACTTGAAGACGAAGGCGGAGGCGTCGAGCGTCAGGCGCGCGCGGGAGACGTTGAGGTCATACGGGCGCGCGTCGAAGGCCGAGCGCGAATGCTGATAGACGTCCTTGAGATAGCCGGAGGCCTCCACCCCCGCCGCGGCGGGCGCGGCGAGCAGGAGGGCCAGAAGGCTAGCGGCCGCGCTGGTCCTCGCCATTGAGTTGCCCGTCCTGCAGGCGCACCACTCGCCGCGCGCGCGACAGCACGGCGGGGTCGTGGCTGGAGAAAAGGAAGGTGATCCCATGATCCTGGTTGAGGGTTTCCATGAGATCCAGGAGAGCGGCCCCGGTCTTGGAATCCAGGTTCGCCGTCGGCTCGTCGG
>Ga0154439_1119_pt1 | contig 10369 bp, 10 predicted proteins | sample RifGroC2_FD_115943 | JGI IMG/M metagenome (GOLD analysis project Ga0154439, IMG submission 115943) | Elusimicrobia bacterium GWC2_65_9 | reverse complement strand
GCCGGCGCCGCCTGGGCGGCCGACGGCGACGCGCGCATCGACGACCTTCTCGGTCTTGACCGCGCCCTGGAAACGATCGCCGGACGTTCAGTATAATGTTCAATAATTGAACATGGACCTCATCCAGACCCACATAGACGCGGCCGCCCTCTGCATCGACGAAAGCGCCTCGCTGCGCGCGGCGTTGGCTCTCATGGACAAGAAGCGCCTCGGCATCATCCTCGTGACCGGCTCCGACCGTCGCCTCATGGGCACGATCACAGACGGCGATCTGCGGCGCGCCGTCCTGACCAAGGTGAACCTCGATCTGCCGCTCAAGAAACTCCTGGCCCGCAAGCGCGGCACGCGGTATGCCCGACCTGTCACAGCCCCCACCAATACCCCTCGGCCCGCGCTCCTGGCGCTCCTCCAGCAGCACCGCATCCGGCATCTCCCACTGATCGACGCCAAGCGCCGCGTCGCGGGCCTCGTGACGATGGACGACTTCGTCGCCGCGCAAGCCCTGCCCCTTCAGGCGATCGTCATGGCGGGAGGCCAGGGGACGCGGCTGCTTCCCCTCACGAAGGACACCCCTAAGCCGATGCTCCACGTCGGCGACCGGCCGCTGATGGAGATCATCCTCGATCAGCTCAAGGGGGCAGGGATAAGCCAGGTCAAGGTCACGACCCATCACAAGCGCGAGAAGATCACGGACCACTTCGGCGACGGCAAGGCCTTCGGCCTCGACCTCTCCTACTTGTATGAGGACCGTCCTCTGGGGACCGCGGGAGCCTTGGGCCTGATCCGGCCGCCGAAGGAAACGGTCCTCGTCATGAACGGCGACGTGCTGACCCAGGTGAACTTCCGCGCGATGCTCGAGTTCCACCGGGACATGAAGGCCGACCTGACCGCCGCCGTCTGCCAGTACGATCTCAAGGTGCCTTACGGAGTCGTGGAATCGGACGCGGCTCTTATCCGCAAGATCAATGAGAAGCCGACCTTGGAGTTCTTCGTCTGCGCGGGAATCTATCTGCTGGAGCCCTCCGCCTGCCGGCTCATCCCGAAGGGCCGCCGCTTCGACATGACCGACCTCATCGGCCGCCTCGTCAAGAAGAAGCGCCGGGTGGCGAGCTTCCCGATCCACGAGTATTGGCTGGACATCGGCAAGCCGGCCGACTTTGCGGCGGCTCAACGCGACGTCGCCTCCTGGAAAAAATGAAGCCCCCCCGAACACGACCCCGCCCCCCTCTGGCGCTCTCCGAGCCCTTCCTGGGAGGCAACGAGTGGCGCTACGTCAAGGAATGCCTGGACACCGGCTGGGTTTCCACCGCCGGGTCCTTCGTGACCAAGTTCGAGAAATCCTTCGCCTCCTACGTCGGCGTCCCCTATGCCGTCGCGGCCGTCAATGGGACCGCGGCGCTCCACACGGCCCTGCTGGCGGTCGGAGTCAAGCCCGGCGACGAGGTCATCGTCCCCGACCTCACCTTCATCTCACCGGCCAACGCCGTGCGCTACTGCGGGGCCGACCCCGTCTTCATCGATGCGGAACCTCGGACATGGCAGCTCGATCCGGAGAAGACGGAGCGATTCCTCGTCCAAGAATGCCGCCGGGAGCAAGGGCGCTGCGTCGACAAACGCACCGGACGGCGCGTGAGCGCGATCATCCCGGTCCATCTGCTGGGGCTCGCCTGCGACATCGAGAAGATCGTTGAGACCGCCCGCCGGCACAACCTTAAGATTGTGGAGGACGCGGCCGAAGCCATGGGGGTCCGCTATCGGGGCCGGCACGTCGGGACCTTCGGCGACGCGGCGGCCTTCAGCTTCAACGGCAACAAGGTGATCACCAGCGGCGGCGGCGGGATGCTGGCGACCTCGGATCCGAAGCTGGCGCGCTACGCCGCGTACCTGACGACCCAGGCCAAGGACGACGCCGAAGAGTACTTCCACGCCGAGACGGGCTACAACTACCGGCTCAACAACATCCTGGCGGCCCTGGGCCTGGCCCAGCTCGAGCAGCTGGACGGCTTCATCAAGAAAAAACGTCTGATCGCCGCCGCCTACGACAAGGCGTTGTGCCGAGTCCCGGGCCTAGTCCCGATGCCTCGCGCGCCCGCCCATGTCGCGGCGACCTACTGGCTCTACACGATTCTCTTGGCGGAGGACGCCACGCGTGAGGAGCGCAAGGCCTTCATCCGGCGCCTCGGCGCGGTCGGCGTCGGCTCGCGCTGCCTCTGGCACAACCTGTCGGACCTGCCTCCTTTTAAGGAATGCCGGCCCTTCGAGCTCGAGCACTCCAAGCGCCTCTATGAACGGAGCGCGAGCCTCCCCTCCAGCGTGGGCTTGAAGAAGGCCGACCTCGAGTTCTGCATCGCGACCGTGGTCTCGGCCCTCCATGACTGACCGAACTCACTGTTTCATCGAAAGGCTCACCCTCAGGTGCTGGTTCCTCTCGGTCTTGCCTTTTCTCATCCGCAACCGCGTCAGGCACTGCCTTTACATCGACGCATCGTTGATATCCCCGACTTTGGCGAAGCTGACTGCAGGGCTCTTCGGCGTGGTCATCCAGAAGTTCGAGTTCAGAATGCGGGACGTCTTCGACGAGAAGGGCCGTGCAATCCGGATGAGGCTCACCTCCCAGGAAATGGCCCGACTCCAGGAGGACATTGTCGCCCAATCCGAGTTCCAGGAGTGGCTGAAGGAGCACGAGCATCTAGGGCCGCGCATTGCGACCTCTCTCACAAAAAGCATCGCGACCAGGGACCCCGGGCGGGATTTCGACCTATGGCTGGCTCTCTACCTCGTATGGCTCTGCCGCCACCGCACGCTCCGAGACTCCAGAGGAGGAGGCGCCGTGCTCTTTCTGAAGCACCGCCCCTGGTTCGGCTCTCTGACGCGCTACGCCGCCGCGCTGCAGATACGGCTTGAGCCCGTGTCCGCATTCCCTCCTATCAAAAGGCTCCTGATGCGTCGACTGAGCCCCAAAACCAGCGACCTTTTGCGGTTCCTGCGGGCCCATGGTCTCGGCGGACTTCGCCTATGGCTCTCCGGCAAGGAGGTCTTTCCCGTTGCGCCCAAGAGGCCGCGGCTCGCCGTCGAATACTACGGACATCTGAACCTGGATGATGCGACACGGCCCTCGAACCTGTTCTTCTGGCGCAAGTCGAAAATAAAATCCGAGGACATACTAATTCTCTTCGGCCTCTTCAACGATCGATTGGACTCGCGGCGCCTCGCGGAGATACGCCGCCACGGACTCGACGCCGTGGCCATCCACCCATCGGCCGTTTCCGATATTTCTCTGCCGCTCTTCATCCCGAGGGTCCGCCACGAAACGACGATTGCCCCTTCAGGGAAAGGGGATATGGAGACGCTCTGGCTGGAAGAACGGACGTCCGACTACGCCTCGCGCCGCGCTTTCTGGGCGGAACTCTTCGAGCGCACGGGAGTCAAAGTCTTCTTTTCCTGGTACAAGAATGATCCGACTCATTGCGCCATCGCGGACGCCCTCCAAGGGCTTGGAGGGGTCACGGCCATCTACCAGAGATCTTTTGAAGCGAACCAAGACCTAGGGCTGACGGTGGATGCGGATATCCATTTCGCCTTTTCCCGCGCCTCGGTCGATCTAGGGGAACTCAACCGCTCGAATATCCGCTACAACGTGGTCACGGGCTATTTCGGAGACTACCTTTTCGCCCCCCTGCGGCAGAGGGCTCGGGAACTGCGGGAGTCCCTACTCAAAAGCGGCGCCCACAAGATCGTCGCGGTCTTCGACGAATATTCGAAACCCGACGCCCGCTGGACGCCGGGGCACGATTTTCAGAAAGACAATTACAGACTTCTTTTGGAGAAGGTCCTCTCCGAACCTTGGCTGGGAGTCATCTTCAAACCAAAGAGGCCGAAGAACCTGCACCAACGCCTCGGCCCCGAAGTCACCGGATTGCTCTTACGTGCGCAGGCCACAGGCCGCTGCCGCGTGCTCGAGCGAAGCGACTTCCTCAGCGAGCAGACGCCCGCCGAAGCGGCGATGGCGGCCGATATCGCCATCCACGGCCACATCTCAGCCGGGACGGCCGGGATGGAAGCAGCACTGGCAGGGGTCCCGACGCTTCTGATCGATCCAGAAGGCTTTCTCGACAGTCCGTTCTATCGCCTCGGTGAAGGGAGGGTCGTCTTCAAAGACTGGGGAAGCCTCTGGGAAGCCCTCCAACGGCACTGGGACACGCCGTCAGGCACGGAGGGTTTCGGGGATTGGTCCCCGCTGCTCGATGAATTCGATCCATTCCGGGATGGTCGTGCGGCCGAGCGAATCGGGGAATTCCTAGACTCCGTTCTCCAGCACCTCAAAGATGGCCACGGCCGCGAAGCCTCCATGGCCGCCGCCGCTTCACGCTACACCGCGCGTTGGGGTCAAGACAAGATCACTGAGATTAGAGGTCCCGCCTGGCTACGGCCCCGCGACCCGAGCCGCCGCGTCAGGCGCATCGATCCCGATACCGCGCGAAGTATGGGTCCGTCGGCATAGACGCTCGCACGAACTTAAGATCATCGGCAGTATCAACGCTGACAGCGCTGCTGTCAACTTTGACAGCCCGGATTTTCCGGCCACGCTCAAGAATTCGCAGATGCTCGATATACTCGATACGCTCAAGCCGACCTTTTCCCCAGCCCGCGTACTCAAGCAGAAAACTCCTTCGAAAAGGGAGAACGTGGTATGCCTTGAGCATCTCCGGCTGAGGGGTCCGCTCGCCTGAGGGGATGTCCGATCTTGACAAATACATCACGTGCCCCGCTTCATCAAGGACGACCTTGATGTCGGCTGGAGACTTATATTTGCGAAAAGAGTTGACCAAAATCACAACTTCGGCCTGCGGATCGGCCAGAAGCCCCTTCACTGCCACGTCGATGTGTTCCGGCCGCACGAGAGCCTCGTCGCCCTGGATATTGACGACCACATCGCAGTCGAGCCCGAGCGCGGCCTCAGCGATTCGATCCGTGCCCGTTTCATGGTCGCTACGCGTCATAATCGCACGCCCGCCTCCGGCCTCGACGATCTGACGGATCTCGGCGCTATCGGTCGCGACATAAACCTCATCGAGGGACGCGGCCATCATGCAGCGATGGTAGACGTGCATGACCATCGGCAATCCGCAAATATCGACAAGAGCCTTGCGCGGCAGGCGGCTGGAGGGCAACCGCGCCGGGATCAATCCGACGACACGAGGAGTGCGACTCACCGGGTCGCGCCCAAGAGGAGTTGCGCCAAAACTTCAGCGGAGGCTTGCTCCTCTGATTCAGGGAATCGCATCTGTGTCATCGAATAGATCTGCCGTCGGCTCAAAGGTTTGGAGAATAGATCGAGTCCTGCGCGACCTCGTATGTCGTCGGCGTCACGGCGATAAGCGGTACGGATTGAGGACGCGACTGGTAGCGCTTAAGCATCTGGGACATCTCCTGGTACCTGGGATCAGACGGGGTGTAGCCGTCGAAGCCCGCAAGCAGAACTTTAGCGGCGCCGCTGGCTTCGGCCAACGCCAGCGCATAGGCGGCCACCAACGGCACGGGAAGGAGGCAGCCATTGGACTTTATGGAGAATGCATTCGGCTCCACGCCCATTCCGAAGTCAAGCACTTGGACGCCCTTCAGCTTGGATCGGATCACATCAGGAACCGCGCTCAGCGGCGCGATCAGCGGGCGACATAGCGATTGATATCGATCTGAGTCCATGAGCAAGCTTGTCTTGTTGCAGGCGACATAGGCGGTGACTTTATCCGCGGGAAAACCTGGGTTTGTATTGAGACAGACGACAACCGGGTTACATCGTTCGATATAACGACAGAGAGCCGCTAAATGGTTCTTTGTCTGAGGCCCCGATGCCACGAGCAGCATGCTACGACCTCCGGCCCAACCATGCGCTGACCATGCGCCATCGCTTCCGCCTGCGCCCGCATGCCCCATAAGGGCCTCTTGCAACCTGTAGTCACTGTAAGCGCTGGCCCCGGATTCCCTAAGGAACTCAAGCGCCCCGATGATGTGGTGCGCGTTATAATTGCCCTTTCCGAGCATCTCCTGGACATAAGTGGGATGCACGCCGTAAGTGGCGGAAAGGTGGTAGAGCAAGCTCGGCCCCCAATTATGCTCCTTGCGCAAAGCCTCAAACGGTCCGATCGCCAAATGGAAAATCTGTTCGGGAGAGAATTGGCCCCAGCCACGGCGGGAGAATTCGAGCAGCAGCAACTCGGTCGCCGGATTGCCCGCTCCGCGACCCATGCCCGTGATCGTCCCATCGACCCAGGAAGCCCCGGACTCCACCGCCACCATACTATTAAGCAGTCCCTGGCCCATATTATTATGGGCATGGATGCCGATCGGCCCCGGCCATCCGCGCCGCAATGCCGCCACAGTGCGGCGCACCCCGACGTCATCCATATTGCCGAGGGAATCCGCAAAATAGAGAACATCGACGCAGCCCCACGATGCAGCATCCGTCGCCAAACGCGTCAACTCGACTTCAGGCTTTCCGGCCGCCTGCATAAGATTCAGAGCGACATCGTAGCCAAGTTCCTTGAGACGCGCGGCAATAGGTCGGCTCGACTGAGCCTCAGCGAAGTGCGCGGCAACTCGCACCAGCGCCACGGGGGATTTCTTGCGGGGGGAAAATAGCCGGTCTACGGCCGCCGCAGGACCCCCAGCATGGGCCAACATCCCCTTGGCGTTGACCATCACGGCGATGCCCACTCCCCGAGGCAAGGGAAGACTTGAAAGGAAGTCATCTGTGGTATAAGCGTGCGCGCCGAAAAAACGTCCCTGAGCCATAAAGCGAAAGCCCATCTCAAGCACCGAAACGCCGGACTCGGAGCACGCCTGCAAATACGACGCCACCACTTCAGGAGAAAAATCCCAGTCGTTATAATATCCGCCGTCACGGAATGTGCAGTCAAGGAATCGTGGAGAGGACACCATGGTTTTGGATGTTAACACATAAACACCTGCGCCAGCCCGGCGGCATCGGAACGCCCCATCAGACGATTGGATTTTTCGTCAGAATGATGTTTTCACGACATTCCGCGTCTGGTGCCAGCCGGAATTCCTCGAGCGACAACCGCCCCTCCCTTAAACGCTCCAGCGACGGGACCTTGTGGGGGATGTATCCCAGGGAATCGCAGATTGCGATAAACCGCGCCAGACTGACCCCCGACTCCTTGTATAGGCTGGAATTACACTCGAGCAGGATGATCGGGGATATTTTCGATAGGAGCTTTTTTGCCCCCTCCAAGATCTTAACCTCACCACCCTCGACGTCAATCTTAATGAACGATATCCTGTCGAGATCAAACGAGCCGCATATCGAGTCCAGCGCGACGACCTCGATTTCAATGCTCTCGTCTTTTTTCGAGCTATCGTCATCGAGCCTACTGCTTCCCGTATGGTCCTTCGAAAGCCAGAATCGCCCCGTCTTATCCTCGCTCGACAAACCGACCGGGAAAACGGAGACGTTGCCGCAATTATTGATCGCGATATTCTTGCGCAGATATTCGAGCGTGACAGGGCTCGGCTCAAATGCGTAGACCCTTCCCCGTGGACCGACCTGGGCCGAAAGGGCCGTGCTCCAATACCCGATATTGGCCCCCACATCCAGCACGCTGTCCCCCGGCTTAACAACTTTTGACATGAACAAAATCTCTGGGACTTCGGCTTTACGGTAAACAAAACGTTTGCGCGAATATTCGCATGCCGGATTAAGCACCAATTTTGCTCCGGTTTCCATTTCCACGGGGTCGCTGCGATAACTCCCCCATTGCCCTTCTCTCTGGGAAAATATTTCTCTTTCATTCGACACAGGACATCTCCTCGACCTCACAATGTCTCGGTCGGAATACGCAGCCCGTCTAGCTAAGATATCTCCGTTCATACTCCGCGCAAATCCCCCGCATCAACATCCTTGAGCTTTCCGTCAATCCCTCTCTTTTCGCCAATAGGTCGAACTCGGTTTTTTTTGCGCCCAACTCGCCCATGTCGAATGAGCGCGGCAGGCGCATCTTCCCCATCATCTCGCCGGTATTAGGCGTCGTTTGCGTGCCTAATGCGGCGGTCATCCTATTTATGAACGACCAAGGGTCGGCCGCCATTCGCTCGAATGGGATGAACATCACCTTCGCCTTATTCTGTTCATTGAGATTCTCATGTTGAGCATAAAAACCGTCGAGAAGGGACGATATGACCCTCACCGTCTTGTCAAGAGGAGCAAGCCGCACATATTCCTCCGCATACTTCGCCGCGAACCACGGGACGACATGGCCTCCGACTTCGCAACAAAGCTTGAACTCCCTCTCATCCCGGCCTATTCGCTCATGCCAGGCCCCTCGATACCAGTTCTCAACCAGCCACAGAGGATGCCTCACCATGACGATGTAAAGCTTTAATTTTTTCCCAAACGACGTGAAAAGAATTTCCGAGTTGCCAAAAAGATAATGGACCATCATCGTCAATATCGGCTTCTTACGGAGTATATCGCTCTTCACCTCCGCGCCTTCTTTTCCTGAAAGCCGTTCATGATACCGCTCGAAAAGCATATTCTTCTGAACGCCGCTGTCATCCGCGGACCGGAAGTTCGTGTCGCGGGCGATCATAAGGTTGTAAATATCGACATCGGCCATTATATTAAGAAGCGCGGATGCAGCATCTCTGTCCATTGCGCCCAGAGCACAGATGGTCGGAATGTAATCATTCAGATAATTGATCCGCCACAACTCGCTCCGCTCGAAGGAACTGATAATCGGGGCAATCAAGGATTTCCCGGCGGCGGACATCCCATCGACGACAACAAGATTTTCAAGAAGATTCTGCGGTCTAACGATTTTAATGCCGCTATTCATCAAGCCCTCATCCGACCTTCCCGGATCCGGAACAACTCGCGCTTGAGTGCGTCGCCAGTAAGGCGGAAAATCCCGATGCGCCGCCGGATGTCCTCATAGGACCAATCCCACCACTTAAGTTCGCTCAAAAGGCGGATGGTTTCCTCGTCATGCCGGTGCTTCTTGACCATGCCCGGATTGCCGGCGACGATCGCGTACGGGGGCACGTCTCGCGTGACGACGCTGGAGGCGGCGATGACGGCTCCGTCGCCGACCGTGACCCCCTTGAGGATCGTGACGTCATTGCCGACCCAGACGTCGTGGCCCAAGGCGATCCGGGACGGCTCGAACGAGGAGTCCGGGTACAGCTCCGCCGCGGGGATGTCGGAAAACGGGGGCTTAAACGGAAAGGGGTAGGTGCTCAGCCGCGCGGGGCGATGATAGCCGTCGCCGCACAGCAGCAGCACGCGGGTCCCCAGGCTGCAGAAACTCCCGATGCTCAACCGGCCGTGAACTCCTCCCAGCACCAGATGCCCCGCGTAAGAATTGCGCCCGATGCGGAGCTCATCGAGTCGCCCCTCCAGAACGGCGACCTCCACGTGCTCCTCGATTCTGACCCGGCCCAGGCGGAAATTGAGGGCGCATCGGACCCGGCTGGTGGCGGCCACCTCCCAGCCCTCGCGACGGACTCCCGGGAGGAGGTTTTTTCTGTCGAATCCCGAGATCCTAAAGCCGTTCTCGCCGCGCAGAAGGGCGAGAATCGCCTGGAGCCTCGCCGGAGATTTCATTCTATTATGATACAATGTTCAAAGGTTGAACTAACATATGACCCGCCCCATCTCCAAAGGATTCGCCCTCAACGAATACGCCGTGATGCAGGCGGTGGCCGACAACCCCGGGCAGACTCAGCGCGCCATCTCCAAGCACGTCGGCCTGTCTCTGGGCATGACCAACCTCCTGCTCGTGCGCCTGGCGCGCAAGGGCTGCATCAAGATGCGCCAGCTGGACTGGAAGCGCACCGAGTATCTTCTCACCCTCAAGGGCGCCCTGGAGAAGAGCCGCAAGTCCTTCGAGTACACCCTCCATACCATCCGCCTGTTCCGGCAGATCATGACCAACGTGCAGGGGGTGGTGAAGGCCGAGCATGACGGAGGTCTGCGCGAGGCCTTCGTCGTCGCCTGGCCCGAGACCCGCCAGGCCGTGACCGGGGCCCTCGCGGAGTTGGATTTGCCCGATCTGCGCGTCGAGTTCTTCGAGACCTTCGGCAAGCTCGGCTCGCGCCCTGGCGTCGTATTCATCGCGACCGAGCAGCCCGCCCCCAAGCCCGCGCCGGGCCAGCGCCACGTGCGCCTGCTCGACGCGGCGGATCTCAAATTCAAGTTCCCGACATGAGCGTCTCTTATCGCGTGCGCTCGGCGGCCGCGCTCCTCGCCGACCTGGCGGTCTTCAGCCTGAACCGCACGGAATTAAAGAAAGCCTTCGCGCGCTCGCCTCTCGCCGACCCGCCGCCGCCGGGACTTTGCCCCGCCTGCGCGACG
>Ga0154439_1087_pt2 | contig 10837 bp, 5 predicted proteins | sample RifGroC2_FD_115943 | JGI IMG/M metagenome (GOLD analysis project Ga0154439, IMG submission 115943) | Elusimicrobia bacterium GWC2_65_9 | reverse complement strand
CCTCCTTAAGATAAGGTTTCCCTAGGTCGCAAGACCTCTAAAGGGCGCAGGAAGACTACCTGCTTGATAGGCTGCGAGTGTAAGCGCTGCGAGGCGTTAAGCGAAGCAGTACTAATCGCCCGTGCGGCTTGGCCGTATTCTTCGATCCATTCTCTTTTCCCTCGTTTGCAGAAAGGAGAAGGCGTGCAGGACGCTTGTCTGTTCTTTGTTATATTGCTATAATTGGCCCGAAAGGGCCTGTCCGGTTCAAGCGGTTTGTGAGACCGGTGATAATTCCGATAGGGATACACCCGTTCCCATTCCGAACACGGCCGTTAAGCCTATCAGGGCCGATGGTACTAACGCCCAACTCGGCGTTGGGAGAGTAGGTCGTCGCCGGTCTCATAAACCACTTGAACCGCATACATCGCGTCGATATCATCATATTACGTCTGGGCGCAGCCTTGAGTCTCATGTCGGCGGCGTGCGTGGTCGACGCGCAGCCTTTGGCCACGACCGCGCGCCAATCATCGAGCGGCTCTTTGAAAATCCTGGCGTATTATCAAGGCGTCCAGGATCAGGAACTACGTTTCACCGTCAACGACTCAGGCACATGCTCGACGGCGAACGGGGTTTCCTTTGCTTGCGGACAATCCGGCGATGTCGAGGCCAAAGGCAGCGGAGGATCTGCGGCGACGAAGATCATCTGGCAGCCATGGGATAGATTCCAGTACTACGCGATGTTCGGCGTCGGCGAGTACGCGGTGAGCGTTCCCTCCACGACCGTGACGAACCATCTTAACGGCGACAGCCGCGGGACGATTTATGGCGCTGGTTTGAAGGCATCGATCGTTCCCGACACTTTGGTCACTCCGGCGATCGCGCTGGACCTCAGCATTACGCGTTCGCTTTACAATTTCAATCGGCTCGCGCCTGGCGGTACGCCCGGAGCCAGCAATAATATCAATCAGCGTCTGGAACTCATGACGTACCAATTCGCGGTGGAGAGCAGTCGCCTTTTCACCCTGGATGAGCACTGGAAGCTGGAGCCGTTCGGCGGCATCAAGTGGACGAGGGTCCAGACGGACCTCAAGGATCTCGTAGACGGCAGCCATGCGGGCGGACAGAAGGACACGATGACGCCGTTTGTGGGATTGCGAGTTCCCGTCGAGGACCACGAGGCGCTTTTCGTCGAGGCCTCGTTCATAGGCGGGTATCACTACGGCGCCGGACTTGAGTTGCGATTTAAATAGCTGAGGTTATCCGGATGAAACTGACGAAGCAGCAGAAGATAGAAACGTCCCAGGCTCTCGCTGAGAAGCTCAAGGCCGCGCCTCACCTCTTTTTCACCGAGTTCCAGGGGATGAAGTTCGTCGAACTTGACGAGCTCCGCGCCCAGCTGCGCCCCTTAAAGTGCCGCTACGCGGTCGTCAAGAACTCTCTCGTGCGCTACGCCCTCAAGGATGCCGGCGTCGACGGCGTCGACCCCGCGATGCTCAAGGGGCCCGTGGGCCTGATCGTGGCGGAGAACGACGATCCCGTCGCTCCGGCAAAGGTCATCGCGGCTCTCGCCAAGAAGTTTCCCCAGCTCAAGATCCGCGCGGGCTACGTCTCCCGGAAGTGGATGACGCCCGGCGATTGCGCGACCCTCTCGAAGCTCCCGTCGAAGCAGGAACTCATGGGCAAGATCGTCGGTCTGCTCTACACGCTGGTCAGCCAGCCCGTCGCGATCGCGCAGGCCCCTACGCGCGACATGGTCCTTGTCGTCAAGGCTTTAGAGAACAAGCTTCAATCAGAGTCCGGCGCGGCTGCCGCCTAGAACGCAGTCGACAGTCTTGCCTCAAGCGAGATAAATCCCGCATGGGAGCTGTCAAAAAAAGGAGAATAAAATGAGCACCACCAAGTTGTCGCCCGCGCAGCTCGTTGAGGCCGTCGGCCAGCTGACCGTCCTTGAGGCCGCGGAATTCGTCAAGCTCGCCGAGGAGAAGTTCGGCGTGAAGGCCGCCGCCGCAGTTCCCGCCGCCGCCGCCGGAGCCGGGACTCCCGCGACCGCCGCGGCCGAGGAGAAGACCGATTTCATCGTCTTCCTCGCCGCCGCCGGTTCGAACAAGATCAATGTCATTAAGGTCGTTCGTGAGCTTACGGGTCTTGGCTTGAAGGAAGCCAAGGACCTCGTCGAGGCCGCCCCGAAGGCCGTGAAGGAAGGCGTGCCCAAGGCCCAGGCGGAAGAGATGAAGAAGAAGCTCATCGAGGCGGGCGCCACCGTCGAGCTGAAGTAAGGATGCCGTCGACGAGGTGACCGCAAAGACGAAGACCGCCCCCTCCGTGAGGAGGGGGCGGTTCCGTCGTTTTTTAGCCTGACGCGAATAGGCAGACGTTAAGAACGGGAGAAAGCGCGTGAAACAGATCAAGTTCGGCAAGATCCCTCAGGCGATGGAAATGCCCGACCTGCTGGAGATGCAGACCAATTCATTCCGCGACTTCATGCAGCTCGGAGTGGAGCCGGATGAGCGCAAGCTCGTCGGCCTCCAGGCGTCGTTCCTCGACGTGTTCCCAATCGAGTCGTCCGATGGCTCGATGGTCCTCGATTTCGTGCGCTATGAGTTCGGCGAGCCGCGCTACGCCACTCCCGAGGAAGCCCAGGACCACGACTCTTCCTGGAACCGCCCTCTTAAGGCTATCCTCCGCCTGTCCTCCCGCCAGCCCTCAGGCAAGCTCAAGCAGATCGTGGAGCAGGAGGTTGTGCTCTGCGAAGTGCCCATCATGACGGAAACCGCTTCCTTCATCATCAACGGCGCCGAGCGCGTCGTCGTCAGCCAGTTGCACCGCTCGCCCGGCATTATCTTTGAGGAGGACGACGAGAAGAAGATCTCCGCGCTCGGCAAGAAGCTCTTCCTCGCCAAGGTCATCCCGTACCGCGGCGCCTGGATCGAGTTCGAATTCGACCTCAACAACGTCTTGTTCGTGCGCATCGACCGCAAGAAGAAGTTCGAGGCGACCAGCTTTCTTCGCGCCTGCGGCATCGAGTCCGACGCGGATATCCTGAAGATATTCTATCCGTACGAGTGCGTCAAGGTCGGCCCCGAGACGATGGAGAGCCTGCTGCACCGGATCTCCTGCGAGGATGTGGTAGACCAGTCCACCGGCGAGGTTCTCCTCGAGGCCGGGAAGAAAGTCACGCACGAAGCCGTCAAGCGGATGCTCGACAAGAAGGTCTTCGATATCAAGGTTCTCACGGGAGACCCCGAAAAAGACGACCCGACCATCCTCGAGACCCTGCGCAAGGATAAGATCAAGTCCGTTAAGGAAGCGCAGCAGGACATCTACAAGAAGCTCCGTGGTCAGGAGTTCATCGTCCCCGGGCAGGCCGAGGCGTACCTCGACAACCTAATCTTCAAGAACCTGCGCAAGTACGACCTCTCCAAGGTCGGACGGCACAAGGTCGCCGTCAAGCTCCACCACTACCTCTGGAAGCTCGCAGCCCGCCGCGACGTCATGCCGCGTCCGGACAGCCGCAAGCACAAGCACTTCGCGCTGCCCTCCTTCACCCGCCGCACCCTCTGCCTGGAGGACGTGATTGCGGCGATGCAGTACATCATCGCGCTGAACTGCGGCGTCACCCACTTGGCCGAAGGCCAGCCCAAGAACACCGCGATGCCTGCCCGCGGCACCCAGTACGAAGATCTGTCCGACTACAAGGCCTGGGTCAGCGAGTTCGCCAAGAAGGTCAACGGCGAGGCTCTGGGCCAGATGGCCCTCATCGACCTTCATGAGAAGGACGGCGACGACGACATGGACGTCACGAAGCAGGGCCTCAAGAAGGACCGCTTTTCCTTTGCGGACTTCCCTGCGGTTTTCAATACCTGGAAGGCCGCCGTTCCGAACCTCATCGACCGCAACTTCCCCGTCAAGCTCGACGACATCGATCACCTTGGCAACCGCCGTGTGCGCGGCGTGGGCGAACTGCTTGAGAACCAGATCCGCGTGGGCCTGGCCCAGATGTCCCGCGTCATCCGCGACCGCATGTCCGTCCAGGACAAGTCGCTGATCACGCCGCGCAACCTGCTGAACACGGCGCCGCTCGTCGGCATCATCCGCAAGTTCTTCGGCACCTCCCAGCTGTCGCAGTTCATGGACCAGATCAATCCACTATCCGAGGTGACGCACAAGCGCCGCTTGTCGGCGCTTGGACCGGGCGGCCTGAACCGCAAGCGCGCGGGATTCGAGGTGCGTGACGTCCATTACACGCACTACGGTCGCGTGTGTCCGATTGAGACGCCGGAAGGCCCGAACATCGGGCTGATCGTCTCGCTCGCGTCGTACGCGAAGATCAATGAGTTCGGTCTTATTGAATCGCCGTATCGCAAGGTCGTCAAAGGCAAGCTCGGCGAGGTTGAGTACCTCAACGCGGACGCCGAGAGCGGTCAGATCGTCGCCCAGGCCAACACGCCTCTAGACCGCGACCGCATCGCCGCCGACACCGTCTCGGCGCGCTCTCGCGGAGATTTCCCGGTCGTCGAGCCGTCCCGCGTCGACTACATGGACGTCTCACCCATGCAGGTGGTCTCCGTTTCCGCCGCGCTCGTGCCGTTCCTTGAGCATGACGACGCCAATCGCGCCCTTATGGGCGCGAACATGCAGCGCCAGGCCGTCCCTCTGCTCCTTCCGGAGCCGCCGCTCGTGGCTACGGGGATGGAGGAATCGGTGGCTCGCGACTCGGGCTCTTGCGTGGTGGCCCGCCATCCCGGCAAAATTATCTATTCATCCGGCGACCTCATCGCCGTTGCGTCCGACAACGCCAAGAGCAAGAAGGACTCGATCGACCTCTACCGTCTGCGCAAGTACTCCCGCTCGAACCAGGACACCTGCATCAACCAGACGGCCACGACCGTGACCGGCGCCCAGGTGAAGGCGGGCGACGTTCTGGCCGACGGCTCCGCCTGCGCCGAGGGCCAACTGGCGCTTGGGCGCAACCTCCTCGTCGGCTTCATGCCCTGGGAGGGCTACAATTACGAGGACGCCATCCTCCTCTCCGAAAAGCTCGTCAAGGAAGACGTCTTCACGTCGATCCATATCTCGGAGTTCGAGGTTGAGGCCCGCGACACCAAGCTCGGACCCGAAGAGATCACCCGCGACATTCCGAACGTCGGGACTGAGTCGCTTGAGAGCCTGGATGAGAGCGGCGTCGTCATCCCATCCACGGTCGTGCGCCAGGGAGACATTCTGGTCGGCAAGGTGACCCCGAAGGGAGAGCAACAGCTTACCCCCGAGGAGCGTCTGCTCAAGGTTATCTTCGGCAAGAAGGCCGAGGACGTCCAGGACGCGTCCTTGCGCGTGCCGCCCGGCATCTCGGGTAAGATCATCGGCACCCGCGTTTTCGTCCGCCGAGAGAAGCTCGCGAAGGGCGAGGAGCGCAGGCGCCTCGACGCGATACAGGAGAAGCTGGACGGCGACCTGGCCACCCTTAAGCAGCACCGCACGGAGTCCTTCGAGGCCCTCGAGTCCGTCTCCGCCGCCAAACGCGCGCAGGAGAAGGAGCGCCTTGAGCTCTTCTACGAGGCGATGGATGTCAAGCTCCGCTCCGACGCCGCCCGCCAGAAAGAGAATGTCAAGCAGGGCGACGACCTGGCCGTGACCGTCAACAAGGTTGTGAAGGTCTACATCGCTTCCCGCCGCAAGATCCAGGTCGGCGACAAGCTTGCCGGCCGCCACGGGAACAAGGGCGTTGTCGCTAAAATCCTTCCGGAAGAGGATATGCCGTTCCTCCCGGACGGCACGCCGCTCGATGTCGTGCTTTCGCCGCTGGGCGTGCCTTCCCGCATGAACATCGGCCAACTCCTCGAGACCATGCTGGGCTGGGCCGCTCACACGCTCGACATCCAGACCATCAACCCGGTTTTCGACTCGGCCACGGAGGACGAGATCCATGAGAAGGTCCGAGAGGCGAAGAGGCATCTCCGCGAGCAGGGCGTGCCCGACAAGTACCTTCCCAGCGACGATTGCCGTATTACGCTCTACGATGGGCGTACCGGCGAGGTGTTCCACGAGAAGGTGTCCATCGGATTCATGTATATCCTGAAGCTCAACCATCTCGTCGAGGACAAGATTCATGCTCGCTCGACTGGTCCATACAGCCTCATCACCCGTCAGCCTCTCGGAGGCAAGGCCCAGTTTGGCGGCCAGCGCTTCGGCGAGATGGAAGTCTGGGCAATCGAGGGCTACGGCGCCGCGTACATGCTCCAGGAACTCCTGACCGTCAAGTCGGACGACGTCCAGGGCCGCACGAAGATGTACGAGGCGATCATCAAGGGAGAGGCGCCCTCTCAGCCCGGCGTGCCGGAATCCTTCAAGGTGCTTGTTAAGGAACTCCAGGCTCTCGGACTCAACGTCGAACTTTTGAAGCTCGGACAAAACGGCGAGTCCGAACTTAAAAAGTCTCTTTCAGAAGAGAAAGAAGCGGCGAGGAAATAACCCATGACCTTCATCGCGACCCAGGACAAGAAGCTCTCGCTCGGCGGCAAGAAGAAGAGGAAGTCCGACTCACTCGACTTCTTCGATTTCAATGCGATCCGCCTCTCCATAGCTTCTCCGGAACAGATCACGAACTGGTCCTACGGCGAGGTTAAAAAGCCCGAGACCATCAACTACCGCACTCTCAAGCCCGAGCGCGACGGCCTCTTCTGCGAGAGGATATTCGGACCCGCGCGTGATTTTGAATGCGCCTGCGGCAAGTACCGCTGGGTCAAGTTCAAGGGCATCGTTTGCGACCGCTGCGGCGTCGAGGTCACCGAGGCAAAGGTCCGCCGCGAGCGCATGGGCCACATCGAGTTGGCCGTGCCCGTCGCGCATGTCTGGTTCCTGAAGAAGACGCCCTCGCGCACAGGCATCATCCTGGACATGAAGACGAGCGACCTGGAACGCGTCGTCTACTACGCCCAGTACATCGTCCTCGAGGACCTCGTGGATTCCTCGGACCGCATCGTGTATAAGACCGGCGACCTCCTCAACGAGGACGAGGTCCGCAAGGGCCGCGCCAAGTACCACACCAAGCTCAAGGTGGACATCGGCGCCGGAGCCATCCACCACCTCCTTTCCAAGGTCAAGCCTAAGGAGGAGTCTGAGCAGATTCTCACCACGCTGGCCAACGTCACCTCCGAGGCCGAGCGCACCAAGCTCATCCGCCGCCTGCGCATCCTGCAGGGCTTCCTCGAGTCCGGCAACGAGCCGCAGTGGATGATACTCACCACCCTGCCGGTCATCCCTCCCGAACTTCGCCCCCTCGTGCCCCTTGAAGGCGGCCGCTTCGCGACTTCCGACCTCAACGACCTCTACCGGCGCATCATCAACCGCAACAACCGCCTTAAGCACATCGAGGCACTGCGCGCGCCGGAAGTCATGATCTTCAACGAGAAGCGCCTCCTCCAGGAGTCCGTGGACGCGCTCTTCGAGAACGGCGCCCGCGGCCGCGTGGTCGTCGGCGCCGGCAACCGTCCTCTCAAGTCCCTGTCCGACATCCTGAAGGGAAAGCAGGGCCGCTTCCGCCAGAACTTGCTCGGCAAGCGCGTGGACTACTCGGGGCGCTCGGTCATCGTCGTCGGCCCGAACCTGAAGATCAACCAGTGCGGTCTTCCCAAGGAGATGGCGCTCGAACTCTTCCGACCGTTCATCATCCGTGAGTTGATGAAGACGGAGAGTCTCACCCTCAAGGCCGCCAAGCGCATATTCGAGAAGGTGCGTCCGGAGATATGGGACATCCTCGAGTTCGTCACGAAGAGCCACCCCGTCCTCCTCAACCGCGCCCCCACCCTGCACCGCCTCGGCATCCAGGCTTTCGAGCCCGTGCTGATCGAGGGCAAGGCCATCCAACTCCATCCGCTCACTTGCGCCGCCTTTAACGCCGACTTTGACGGCGACCAGATGGCCGTCCATGTCCCGCTGTCGCAGGAAGCCCAGTTGGAAGCCAAGCTCCTGATGATGGCGTCCAACAACATCATCTCGCCCGCGTCCGGAAAGCCGATTGCGGTCCCGTCGCACGACATGGTCCTCGGCCTAGCCTATCTCACCAAAGAGAAGGCCGGTGAGAAGGGAGAGGGGATGGTCTTCGGCGACGCGTCCGAGGTCATGACCGCCTACCAGAACCGAAAGGTGGACCTGCACGCGCGCATCAAGGTCCTCGGCATCAACCGACTTGTCGAGGAGAACCTCTCGAAGGATGACCGAAGGAACGCGCGCGCCTGGACGGACAGCACGACCGTCGGCCGCGTCCTTTTCAACGAGATCGTCCCCGCGGAGCTGCGCTACATCAATAAGTCCCAAGGCAAGAAGGAGCTTTCCCAATTGGTCGAGCGTTGTTTTAAGACTCTCGGACACTTCCGCACCGTCCAGCTTCTAGATGACCTCAAGCGCGCAGGCTTTCACTACGCGACCGTTGCAGGCCTCTCCATCTCGGTCTCGGACATGCACATCCCCAAGATTAAGAAGGAGGAGATCGTCGAGGCGCGCCGCAAGGTGAAGATGATCGAGGTTCAGGCCAAGAACGGCGTCATCACCGAGAGCGAGCGCTACAATAAGATCATCGACATCTGGACGCACGTCACCGAGCGCATCTCGGACGTCATGTTCGACTCGATGCAGGCCGATGAGCGCAAGACCTTCAAGGTCGGCGAATCACGCTTCAACACGGTCTACCTCATGGCCGATTCGGGCGCGCGCGGCAGCCGTCAGCAGGTCCGCCAGTTGGCGGGCATGCGCGGCTTGATGGCCAAGCCGCAGAAAAAACTGACCGGCGGCGTCGGCGAGATCATCGAGCAGCCGATTGTCTCCAACTTCCGCGAGGGCCTCACCGTCCTCGAGTACTTCATCTCCACCCACGGCGGCCGCAAGGGTCTGGCAGACACCGCGCTCAAGACCGCGGACGCCGGCTACCTGACGAGACGTCTCGTGGACGTCGCCCACGACCTCGTCATCACCGAGGACGACTGTGGCACCATCAACGGCGTGCGGCTCGGCAATCTGTCCGCCGGCGACGAAATCATCGAGTCTCTGGACGAGCGCCTGCTCGGCCGCGTGGTCCTCGAGGACATCGTCGTGCCCATAGTCGAGGGCAAGAAGACGGTCGAGAAGACTGTCGTCGAGGCCGGTGAGTACGTCAACGCCGAGGCGCAGGCCGAGATTAAGGCCGCAAGGCTCGAGATGGTCCGCGCGCGCTCCGTGTTGACCTGCGAGGCTCGCCAGGGCGTATGCGCCAAGTGTTACGGCATGAACAACGCCAATGGCCGCATGGTCGAGATCGGCGAGGCCGTGGGCATCATCGCGGCGCAATCGATCGGTGAGCCTGGGACACAACTCACCCTGCGCACTTTCCATATAGGCGGCGCGGCTTCCCGCGTCACCAAGCGCGCCCAGGCCCTCGCGGTCAAGGGCGGCACGGTCGAGTTCAAGAACATCCGCACCATCACCAATCGCGACGGGCAGGTCGTTGTCGTCACCCGCACGGGCATGTCGTTCGTTCACGACAAGGCGACTAGTCTCACCGAGGAACATAAGGTGCCCTATGGTTCGAGACTCAAGGTCAAGGATGGAGCTAAACTCGAGCCGGGCGCCCTCATCGCGGAGTGGGACCCCTACACGATGCCCATTGTCTCCGAGCACGAAGGCAGCGTGACGCTCAAGGACGTCAAGGAAGGCGTTTCCCTGCGCACCGACCTCAACAAGATCACCGGCATCGTCGAGCGCCGCATCATCGAGCAGGAGACCCGGCGCAGCGAACGCGGCGAGGGAGGTCCGAAGCGGCTCAACCCGCGCGTCATCATAGAGAAAGGAGGCAAGGAGGTCGCGGTGTTCCCGCTGCCGACCGATACCATCCTGATCGTGGCCGAGAACCAGGCCGTGCACGTCGGAGAGATCGTGGCCAAGATTCCTCAGGAAGTCACCAAGTCCAAGGATATCACCGGCGGTTTGCCTCGCGTGTCCGAGCTCTTCGAGGCGCGCCGACCCAAGAATTCCGCCATCATCTCCGAGATCGAGGGCGTCGTCAGCCTTGGCATCGGCGCCAAGGGTCTGGTCCAAGTCTCCGTTCGCAACGAGGAGACGGACATGGTTCGCGAGTACCTCATTCCCCAGGGCAAGCATCTCGTGGTCTACCTCGGAGACCGAGTCGGCGTCGGAGAGGCGCTCACGGACGGCGCCATCAACCCGCACGACGTCCTGCACGTCAAGGGCATCAAGGAAGTCCAGGAGTTCCTGGTCAACGCGATCCAGGAGGTCTACCGCCTCCAGGGCGTGACGGTCTCCGACCGCCATATCGAGTGCATCGTCCGGCAGATGCTCCAGAATGTCAAGATCGTCAACTCAGGGGACACTCCGTACTTGAAGGGCGAAATCGTCAACCGCTTCAGCTTCGCGGACATGAACCGCCAGATCAAGGAGAAGGGGGGCAAGGAGTCGCAAGCCGAGCCCGTCCTCCTCGGGATCACGAAGGCTTCGCTCGCGTCCAGTTCGTTCGTCTCGGCGGCGAGCTTCCAGGAGACGACGCGCGTCCTCACGGAGGCCGCGACTACGTCGAAGATCGACTACCTGAAGGGCCTTAAGGAAAACGTCATCATCGGCCACATGATTCCGGCCGGCACGGGTCTGCAAGCCCGCGAAAAACTCATGGAACTCTCCGCGCAGGCCGCGTCGGCGGATCAACAGTAGTCAGGAGATAATAACAGTCATGCCCACGATCAACCAGCTCATCCGCCTCGGGCGCAGCAAGAAGCGCACGCACCCGAAGGCCCCGGCGCTGCAGTCCTGCCCGCAAAAGCGCGGCGTCTGCACCCAGGTGAAGACGACGACCACCAAGAAACCGAACTCGGCC
>Ga0154439_1074_pt1 | contig 11842 bp, 11 predicted proteins | sample RifGroC2_FD_115943 | JGI IMG/M metagenome (GOLD analysis project Ga0154439, IMG submission 115943) | Elusimicrobia bacterium GWC2_65_9 | reverse complement strand
CCGTTCTGGAGGCCGCCCGCGCGGCGAAGGTCAAACGCTTCGTGTACGCCGCCTCCTCCTCCTGTTACGGCATCCCGGCCGCCTACCCGACGCCCGAGACCGCCCCGATCCGGCCGCAATATCCCTACGCCCTGACCAAGCGCCTCGGCGAGGATCTCGTCTTGCACTGGGGCCAGGTCTACGGCCTGCCGGTCGTCTCGACGCGCTTCTTCAACGTCTACGGCCCGCGCGCGCGCACTTCGGGCGCCTACGGCGCCGTCTTCGGCGTGTTCCTCGCGCAGAAGATCCACGGCAAGTCCTTCACCGTCGTGGGCGACGGCACGCAAACCCGGGACTTCACCTTCGTCACCGACGTGGCCGCGGCGCTCGTGCGCGCCGCCGAGTCCGACGCCTGCGGCGAGATCTTCAACGTCGGCTCCGGGAACACCTATAGCGTCAACCGGCTCGTGGAACTGCTCGGCGGACCGGTGACTTACATCCCCAAGCGCCCCGGCGAGCCCGACTGCACCTTCGCCGACATCTCCAAGATCGCAAAGGCGCTCGGCTGGAAGCCTAAGGTCACGATCGAGGACGGCGTCAAGCGGATGCTCGCGAATATCGACGACTGGCGGCAGGCGCCCGTGTGGACCCCGCAGTCGATCGAAAAAGCGACCAAGGCCTGGTTCGAACACCTCACCCCGGCCGATAGGACGCCATCATGACCGCCGCGATGAACCTCCGGCCCACCGCCGACCCCAAGATCAAGACCTTGAAGGAACTGGCCTGCGTCCTGGCCAAGGCCCGCAAGGTCGGCAAGACCGTGGCGCTGTGCCACGGAGTCTTCGACTTGATGCACCCCGGACATGTCGTGCACTTCCGCGAGGCTCGCGCGATGGCCGACATCCTCGTCGTCACGCTGACGCCGGACCGCCTGGTCAACAAGGGCCCGGGCCGCCCCATCTTCAACCAGCAGCTGCGCCTCGACACGATCGCCGCCTTGCGGTTCGTCGACTATGTGGCGCTTAACGATGGGCCGACCGCCGTCGAGACGATCAATAAGCTTAAACCCAATTTTTACGTGAAGGGATCCGATTACGCCGATCAGGGCGCCGATCTGACCGGCAAGATATCCGACGAGGAAGCCGCTGTGCGCGCAATCGGAGGCAGCCTCAAGCTGACCCGGGGGTTCCGCTCCAGCTCCAGCACCCTCATCAACCGCTTTTTCAGCGCCTATCCCGAGGCGACGCAGGAGTACCTCCACCGGATGCGCCGGAAGCGCTCCAGCGACGAGATCGTGACGCGGCTCAAAGGGCTGTCCGACCTGCGGCCACTGGTCGTCGGCGAGGCGATCCTAGACGAGTACTTTTACTGCATCCCCCTCGGCAAGACCCCGAAAGACACGATCGTCGCCACGAAGTTCGCCTCGATGGAGCGCTTCGCCGGAGGCGCCGTCGCGACGGCAAACCACCTGGCGGGCTTCTGCCGGGAGGTCACGCTGCTGACCACGCTCGGGCCGGACTCCGAGGAGGAAGAATTCCTCAGGAGCAAGCTTAGGCCCAACGTCCGCATGGATGTCCTGCGCACGCCCGACCGGCCGACGGTGCGCAAGCGCCGCTTCATCGAGCCCAACTTCATGACGAAGATGTTCGAGATCCAGTATCTCGACGACTCTCCCATCGAGAAGAGCGCCGAGGCCGCGTTGGGCGCCAAGCTCCAGGAGTCGATATCGCGCCACGACTTCGTCATCGCCAATGACTTCGGCCACGGCATGCTGACGCCGCGCCTGCGCCTCGCTCTCAGCCGCTCGCGTAAGTTCCTGGCCCTCAACACGCAGTCGAACTCCGCCAACCACGGCTTCAACCCGGTGACGAATTACCCGCGCGCGGACTACGTCGCCATCGACGGGCCGGAGCTGCAGTTGGCGGCCCGCAGCCGCTACGGCGACCTGCGCGAGGAGTCGGCGAAGCTGCGCAAAACGCTCAAGGCCGCGACGTTCCTGGTCAGCCTCGGTCACCGCGGCTCGGCGATCTTAAGCGGCCATGGCTGGGAAGAGACGCCCGCCTTGGCGACCCGCATCATAGACCGCACCGGCGCCGGCGACGCGCTCTTCGCCGTCACCAGCCCCTGCGTCTACCGCGGCTTCGCGCCCGACCTGCTCGGCCTCGTCGCCAACTGCGTCGGCGCGATGGCCGTCGAGATCGTCGGCAACCGCGAGTCCGTGGAGCCGACCGGACTCTACAGGTTCATCCAGACCCTGCTCAAATAATAATGGCCTACGTCGATTTCGTCATGAAGCTGCACAAGAAGACCTCGCGCGATTACGTCCGGCGCGTGATCGAGCACGACAAGGCGGAGTCCGCCGAGATCGCGATCCAATACGGCAAGGACTATTGGGACGGCGAACGCCGCTATGGCTACGGCGGCTACAAGTACGACGGACGCTGGCGCGCCGTCGCCGAGGACATGGCCCGCCACTACGGACTCAAGCCGGGGGCGAGCATACTGGATGTGGGCTGCGGCAAAGGCTTCCTGCTCCATGAGTTCACGCAGGTTCTGCAGGACGCGAAAGTGGCCGGCGTCGACATCTCCCGCTACGCGCTCGATAACGCTAAGCCCGAGGTCAAGCCGTTCCTGCGCGAGGCCAGCGCGGTCAAGCTGCCGTTCCCGGACAAAAGCTTCGATTTCGTCGTCTCGATCACGACGCTGCACAATCTCTACAACTACGAACTCCACGAGGCTCTCCAGGAGGTCGAGCGCGTCGCCCGCGGCCCCAAGCACGTGATCGTCGAGACCTACCGCAACGAGCGCGAGAAGGTGAATCTCCTGTACTGGCAGCTCACGTGTCGCAGCTTCCACACGCCCCGCGAATGGGAATGGGTGTTCGAGCAGGCGGGCTACACGGGGGATTATTCCTACATCGTGTTCGAATGAGCCGGGGGGCATAAGCGTGCGCATCGGCATCGACTTCGACAACACGCTCGTCGGCTACGACGGCCTCTTCAGCCGCCTGACGCGCGAACGCCGTTGGCTCACCGGCCGCACCGCGAGGACCAAGGCCCAGATCAAACGCGCGCTGATCGCCGAAGACGGCCACGATCTCCGCTGGCAGCGCCTCCAGGCGGACGCCTACGGACCTCGGATCATTGAAGCGCACGCTTCCCCCGGCGCGCTGGAGTTCGTGGCAAAGGCCCGGCGAGGCGGCCATGAGGTCTACGTCGTCAGCCATAAGAGCGAGCGCTCCCACCTCGATCCATCGATACGGCTGCGCGACTGCGCGAGGCTCTGGCTTGCGCGCAACGGCGCCCGCTTGCCCAAGGACCGAGTTCTTTTCGCCTCCACACGCGACGAGAAGATCCGAATGATCGAGCGCCTCGGCCTTGACGTATTCATCGACGACCTGCCGGAAGTCCTGGCGCACCCCGACTTCCCGTCTCGCACCGAGAAGATTCACTTGCGCCCCAAACTGCCGTGGCGCGAGATCTCTCGCAGGGTCGACGCTCTCGCTCAGATCGGAGCAGACGCCGCCGCCGCCATTCATCGGGCTACGGGGCGTCCGTGCGTCCGCGCGACCGCAGTCCGCTCCAAGGGAAACAACCGCCTCTTCCGCGTGGCTCTCGAGGGCGGAACACACGTCCTGCTCAAGCGCTATCTCGTCGACCCGCGCGACACCCGGCCGCGGGCGCGAACCGAATTCAATGGTCTAAGCCTTCTTTGGGAGGGCGGCCTGCGCGACGCGCCGCAGCCCATCGCACTCGACCCCGCAGAGCGTTTCGCCTCCTTTTCGTGGATTCCCGGAAAGCCGATGAAAGGGATGCGGCCGACCAACGACCATGTGATTCAGGCGGCTTCATTCCTGCGGCGGCTGAGGAAACTGTCCGGCCGCTCCCGACGCCGTTGGACAACGCCGGCGGCCGACTCACGCTCGCGCCTATCGGATTACGCGGCGCACATCCGCCGGCGCCTCGCGCGAGTGCGCGACGGCGCGCGGGCGCTGGGCAACCGCGAAGCGCTGCAACTCGTCGAAGTTTCGGTGATTCCTGCGATCCACGCGGTCATCCGCCGGCTCGAGCGCCGCGCCAAGGAGGCCGGCTTGTCCTACGATGCTCCCCAGCCCCCCCGCGAGCGCATGCTCAGCCCCTCCGACTTCGGATTCCACAACGCCGTTCTGTGCCCCGACGGGCGCGTGCGCTTCTTGGATTTGGAGTACTTCGGCTGGGACGACCCCGCCAAGCTCATCGCCGATTTCTTCAATCACGCCGGGCAAAAGCCCCTGAGCGCGCGTCAGCGCGCCCTCTTCCTCGACAGGTTCTGCCGAGGCTGGTCCGGAGCGTCCGCTTTCCGCCGCCGGCTCGACCTCGTGCTCGAGCCGATCTCTCTGGAATGGGTCCTGATCGCGCTCAACGTCCTGTCGTCCGAGACGCTGGCGCGGCGGAGATTCTCGGACCCGTCGCTGGACCGGCGGCGCCTGGTGGCCGCCAGGCTGCGCGCGGCCCGCGCTCGATTGCAGAGGATACCGACATGCTGACGAAAAAGATCGACTTTCATAAGCTGGGGAAAAAGACGCGGCGCGACGTCGCCGACGCGCTCGTCGCCGCCGGCCGCGGCCACATCGGCGCCTCCTACTCGCTCGTGGAGATACTCCTCGTTCTCTACCACGGCGTGCTGCGTTTCAACGCCAAGGATCCCCATTGGGAAGGCCGCGACCGCATGATCCTCAGCAAGGGCCACGGCTGCCTCACGCTCTACGCGATCCTCGCGGACTTCGGCTTCTTTCCCATGGAGGAGCTCAAGAACTTCTGCCGCGCCGACGGCATGCTCGGCGGCCACCCGGAGCACAAGGTCCCCGGCATAGAGGCCTCCACCGGCGCGCTGGGTCACGGCCCCTCGATCGGAGTCGGCATGGCGCTGGCCGCCAAGCTCGACAAAAAGGATCACCGAATCTTCGTCGTCGTCGGGGACGGCGAGTGCGACGAGGGCTCCGTGTGGGAGGCGGCCATGCATGCCGCCAAGCACAAGCTGGATAACTTCACGATACTGGTCGACTACAACAAGCAGCAGTCCTACAGCGAGGTCGCCGAAGTGCTGCCGCTCGAGCCGTTCGCCGACAAGTGGCGAGCGTTCGGCTTCGAGACGCACGAGGCCGACATGGATCACCCCGAGCGGCTGCTGAAGATACTCTCGGGGCCCCAGCCGGCCGGCCCCCGCGCCGTGCTTTGCCACACGATCAAGGGCAAGGGCGTCTCTTTCATCGAGCGCAACCTGAAGTGGCACCACAAGGTCAAGCTCTCCCCTGAGGAAATCGAGAACATCTACAACGAGTTGGAAATCTGACATGAGAAAACGCGCCCTCGACGTCGTCTACCGCCTCGCTCAAGCAAACACGCAAGTCGTCTTCGTGGGCTCCGATCTCGGCGTCGGCACCCTGGACAACTTCAAGGCGGAAATGCCCGAGCGCTTCTTCATGGACGGCGTCTCGGAACAACACCTCATCGGCGCCTGCGCGGGCCTGGCGATGTCGGGCAAGCTCGTCTACATGAACACGATCGCGACGTTCCTGACGCGCCGCGCCTTCGAGCAGAACGTGATCGACCTCGGCCTCGCGAAGGCCAACGTGCGCATCTTAGGCTCGGGCGGCGGGCTCGTCTATGCCCCACTCGGACCGACGCATCTTGCGACCGAGGACATCGCCATCATGCGCACGATCCCGAACATGACGATCATCGCGCCCGCCGACGCCGAGGAGATGGAGCGCGCGATGTTCGCCTCGGAGAAACACGACGGCCCCATCTACATCCGCATCGCCAAGGGCGGCGACCCCATCGTCACGGACCCCAAGCACGGCTTCGAAATCGGCCGCGCCGTCGTCCACAAGCCGGCCGGCGAACTTCTGTTCGCGACGACCGGCATCATGCTCGGCCGCGCGCTGGAAGCCGCCCAGATCCTGGGAGCAGACGGGATCGACTGCGGGATCATCCACTTCCACACCCTCAAGCCGTTTGATCTCGCCGCCCTCCTCGCCGAGGCGGCGAAGGCCCGGGGCGTGATCTCCCTGGAAGAACACACCGTCGTGGGCGGGCTGGGAAGCATGGTCGCAGAAGCGCTCGCCGAACACCGCTTCGCGCGGACGCCCCTCCTCAAGCGGCTGGGCATCCCGGACGTCTTCCCGGACGAGTACGGCTCGCAGAATTCCCAGTTGCTGAAGTACGGGCTGGATGTTCCCAACATCATCGCGCAAGCCCGGCGGCTCTGCGCCGCGAGTTCTTTATGAAGCCCGTCATCTACAGTCCGCTCAAGGCGCTGCGTTTTAATGAGCAGATCCGGGCGCTGACGACGGGCAAGACCGCGGCTCCGGTCCACATCCGAATGAAGCCGACCAACGCGTGCAACCATGACTGCTGGTTCTGCGCCTACCGGGTCGACAACCTCGAACTGGGCGAAGACATGGAGGAACGCGACAGCATCCCGAAGAATAAGTTCTTCGAAATCATCGCCGACATCGTCGACATGGGCGTCAAGGCCGTCACCTTCTCCGGCGGCGGAGAGCCGCTGATCTACAAGCATCTGGAGGAAGGCATCGAGCGCCTCGGCCGGGCCGGGGTCGGCGTGGCGACCTTGACGAACGGCCGTTTCCTCGAGGGCAAGGTCGCCGACGCCCTCGCCCGGCACGGCGCCTGGGTCCGAGTCTCGATGGACTATTGGGATGGAGCGAGCCTCAAGAAGTCGCGCAAGGTCCCGGAGTCCGACTTCGAGAAGATCGTCGCGAACATGAGGGCCTTCGCCGCGCGCGACACCAAATGCGAACTCGGAGTGAGCTTCATCGTCACGAAAGACGACCACCAACACCTCTATGACTTCTGCCGATTGATGAAGGACGCCGGGGTGGATCATGTGAAGCTCTCCGGATGCGTGGTCAGCGTCGACGGCAAGGAAAACAACGCCTACCACGCCGCGATCAAGGATGAGGTCGGGCGCCAGATCCGCCTCGCCCTGGAACTCAACGACGAGGGCTTTAAGGTGGTCGACCACTACCATGAACTGGAGGAACGCTTCGACAAGACCTATTCAACCTGCCCCTACCTGCAGTTTTTGACCGTCATCGGCGCGGACTGCAAGGTCTACACCTGTCAGGATAAAGCCTACACGGAGCGCGGCACGCTCGGCTCGATCAAGGAAAGATCATTCAAGGAATTCTGGTTCTCCGAGGAGAACGCGCGGGCCATGGCCGCCATCGACCCGAGCCGCGACTGCCGCCATCACTGCGTCGCTCATACGAAAAATCTCATACTGACCGAACTGCTGAATCTCGACCCCGGCCATCTGGGGTTTGTTTAATATGAGGACCCGCCCATGAGAAAGGAGAAGACGAAGGAGCCGCAGTACGGCGCGCTCTTGAAGTTGCGCGACGCTCAGGGCCTCTCCCGGCTGGGTCTCATGACCAACCAGATCTGGCACGACGACCCAAGGCGCTTGGCGATACTCCTCTCACGCTATAAATTCGTCGCGAAGATGCTCAGCGGCAAACGCCGAGCATTGGAGGTTGGATGCGGCGACGCCTTCGGCTCCCGGATCGTCCGGCAGGAGACGCAAGCCCTCTGCGCCGTTGATTTCGATCCCCTCTTCATCCAAGACGCTCTCAGCCGCCAAGACGAGCGCTGGCCCTTGGAAATCAAGGTGCACGATATCCTTTCCGGCCCCGTCCCAGGACTCTTCGACGCGGCCTATTCACTGGATGTCCTCGAGCACATCCATCTGGAGGAAGAAGGCGCCTTCATCGCCAACATTTGCGCCTCCCTTGAGGAAAACGGAGTGCTGATCATAGGAACGCCATCGATCCAATCACAGGCCTACGCTTCGCCGCAAAGCAAGGAAGGCCACATCAACTGCAAAGATCATAAGACCCTGCGCGGCCTGGTTTCCCGGCACTTTCACAACGTCTTCATCTTCTCGATGAACGACGAGGTCGTTCATACCGGCTTCTATCCCATGGCGCATTACCTTTTTGCCATGGGCGTGGGCCGAAAAGGCTGAAAATCATGCCTCACACGGAGACTCCCATCGCGCTCGTCGTCGGCGCGGATGGGCTGATCGGAAATGCTTTGCTCGCAAAATTGGCCGCGGCCGGCAGCCCGGTCGTGGGCACGACCCGCCGCAACCCGGCGGGTTGCAGGGTCGTCCGACTCGATCTCAGTGAGCCCCCCGCATCATGGCGGCTTCCGCCCTCGGTCTCGACTGCGTTTCTTTGCGCGGGCCTCACCAAGACCGATGATTGCCGAAAGAATCCCGTCTCTTCGTCCCGCATCAATGTGGATGCCGTGGGGTCGCTCGCCGGTCGGCTCGCCGATCACGGAGCCTTCGTGGTCTTCCTATCCAGCAGCCAGGTCTTCTCTGGGGCCGTCGCCCGTTGCGCACAGGATGCGCCGCCCGACCCGATAAGCGAGTACGGGCGCCAGAAGGCCGCAACCGAAAGGCGCGTCCTGAGCCTGGGAAAGCGAGGAGCGGCCGTCCGGCTCACGAAAGTCGCGGAAACCCTGCTCCCACTTTTCTCCCGCTGGGAGGCGGCTCTCCGGCACGGACAAGAAATCCGCCCCTTCTCCGATATGACGGCCGCCCCCGTCCCGCTCTCCCTCGTCGTGGAGGCGCTCACGCGCCTTGCGGACCGCCGCCTCGCGGGCATCACCCAGGTCTCCGCCGATCGAGACCTCTCCTATGCGGACATGGCCCGACTGGTCGCCGTCCACGCCGGGGCGGACCCGGCGCTCATCCATCCCATCCTTGCCAAGGAATCCGGTCTCGATCTGGAGGCCATCGCGAACCGCACGGCCCTAGACACCACCCGGCTGCGCCGCGAGTTGGGCCTGATCCCGCCGGACGCCGCCGCCTGCATCGCCGCGACCCTCGCGTCCGGCTCGGCAGCCAAGTCATGAGAATCCTGAGACAGGCGGTCCGCGGCCTGGCATTCGCCGCCGGCGCGATCTTCATCGGACTTCTCCACCTCGCCCGACCGCTGCGGAAGATCAAGATCGGCCGCATTCGCACGGACCGCATCGGACACCTCGCCTGCAACACCGACGGCTTCCTGCGCAAGCGGGCCTTGGGCCGAGTCGAACAATGCGTCAGCCGGATCTTTATCGCCGGAGCCCCGTGCAATCGCCAGTTGCTGGACATGATCAAGCGCGTCCTTCCCGTCGTCGAAAGCGACCGGCTCGCAAAGCTCCACGACATTTGCGTCCCTCTCCTACAGAGGACTCCGCTGTGGGAGCCCATGCCTTTCTCCCCCAGAGCGCACGCAGAGTTCAACGCCGCTCCCTCCCAGCTCTCCTTTACCCCCGAAGAAGAAGAACGCGGCCGTCTCTTCCTCTCCTCAGTGGGCCTCCAAAATAAAGACTGGTTCATCTGCTTCCATAACCGCGATTCGGCCTATCTCCAGCGCGAGCAGCCGGGCCGTGATTGGAGCTATCACGACTACCGCGATTGCGACGTCAAGAATTTTCTCCCGGCCGCTGAATACATCACGAGACTCGGGGGCTTCGCTTTTAGAATGGGTTCAGCCGTCAGCGAGCCCCTCGGCGACATGGCAAACCCCCGCCTGATCAACTACGCGGCCAAGTATCGAGACGACTTTCTCGACATTTATTTACTCGCCAAATGCCGATTCATGCTCGGCTGCGACACCGGACTCACCCTCGTGGCGACCGCATTCGACACACCCGTCGTCTATACCAACTCTGCGCGCCTGGACTTCGCCCCCTTCCTTGAGCGCGACATCTTCATCCAGAAGAAGTACTTCGACGAAGCGGCCGGCCGCGTGCTGAGCTATCGGGATATCCTGGCCCGCGGCCACGAATATTTCCTGAATAGCTCATATCTCTCCGAGCACCGGCTCCACCTCGTCGAAAACACGGCAGCGGAGATCCTCGACGCGACGCGCGAGATGCAGGAACGTCTTGCCGGGATATTCCAAGAAAGTCCCGAAGACCGCGAATGGCAACAACGCTACAGGGCCTTATTCACTGCGAGGCATACCTGCTACGCCCATCAATCTCACATCGGCCGGGACTTTTTGCGCAGGAATAAGGATGTCTTGTTCGAAAATCCTCTCCCAAAAAATGGAGTCGCGTGACCGCTACCCCGCCCGTCTTCACCGCCATCGTCGACACCTTCTACCGCCCCGCCATGCTCAAGGAGGCGGTGGACGCACTGCGCCGCCAGACCCATCGCGACATGGAGATCATCCTCGTCGACAACGCCGCCACGCCGCGGACCAAGGACTACCTGCGCGCCGTCACGGCCGAGGACTCGCGCGTCAAGCTCGTGCGCTTCGAAGAGAACCAGTACAGCCCTGAAGACCCGTTGAAGATGCTCGACGCCTGCCTCAACGCAGCCCTCGAGGAGGCGGCGGGGGACTTCGTCTGGTACCAGTCGGACGACGATTATGTCTCGGACGACTATGCCGAGAGGATGGTCTCGCTGTTCATCGAAAACCCCGACTGCGTCACGGCCGCGGGCCTGCCCGTGGCCGTGGACGAGGGCGGCCGGCGCTTGGATCCAGAACCGCGCCGGTCCAACTACCGCCCCCGCTTCATGCCCGGCCGCATCCTCGCCCAGGACGTCCTGCGCGGCGGCCGGACCATGTTCGGCGCGCCCGGCACCATCTTCACCGTCCGCCGCGAGGCCTTGCTCAAGGCCGGGGGCTATCACCGCGCCATCGAATTGAGCCAGCTCTACGGCATCGTCCCCTTCGGGGTCACCGGCTTCGACGAGACCGCCGTCCTCTACTGGCGCCGGCATGAGGGCCAATTGAACAAGCAGCTCTCGGCCCGCGGCTGGATCGGCATCGACGAGACCCGCTCGCTGATGCGGGATTGGCGGATCGAGGAAAGATGGAGGGTCTTCGGCACGGAGGCCGCCCGCGAGGTCGCCGCCCGCGTCGAGAAGCGTTTGAGCCGCACGAGCGGCCTCTGGTTCGTCAATAATCTGCTCGCCCTGCGGCCTGCCGCCGGCCTGCGCATCGCCCGGAAAGTCTGGTACCGTCTTGATTTCTGGGTCCAGGCCTGGGCCTATCTGCTCGACTTGCTCAGGAAGAAATCGTCGCGTGCGATGGACCTCCTGCGCCGCCGCATCAATCTCGTCAACAGGATCCCCCATTGAAAAACTGCCTCGTCTGCGAGACTCCCATCGACGCCTTCGTCGATTACGGCCGCATGCCCATCGCCAACGGATTTCTCAAGGAGGAGGACTTCCCCCAGGAGCACTTCTTCCGCCTCAACGCAGGCTACTGCCCGAAGTGCCATATGGTCCAACTGCTCGAGCAGCCCGAACGCGAGCGGATGTTCCACGAGAACTACGCCTTCTTCTCAGGCACCTCGAAGAGCATGGCCGTCCACTTCGCCGGCTTCGCCGAGCACGTCCTTACGGACTTTATCGACTCCCGGGACCCCCTCGTCGTGGAGATGGGCTCCAACGACGGCATCATGCTCCAGAACTTCGCGGCCAAGAAGATCCGCCACCTCGGCATCGAGCCCTCGGCCAACGTCGCGAAAGTCGCGGTCGAGCGCGGCATCCGCACGCTCAACGAGTTCTTTGACGCGGGTCTCGCTCGCCGGATCGTCGAGGAGAACGGCCAGGCCGACGCGTTCCTGGCCGCCAACGTGACCTGCCACATCCCGTACATCCACTCCATCGCGGCCGGCGTCGAAATCCTGCTCAAGCCCAAGGGCGTCATGATGTTCGAGGACCCCTACCTGGGCGACGTCATCGAGAAGACCTCCTACGACCAGATCTACGACGAGCACGTTTTCATTTTCTCCCTGCACTCGGTGGCCGCGGCCTTCGGCCGCCACGGCCTGGAGGTCATCGACGTGGA
>Ga0154439_1063_pt1 | contig 12287 bp, 6 predicted proteins | sample RifGroC2_FD_115943 | JGI IMG/M metagenome (GOLD analysis project Ga0154439, IMG submission 115943) | Elusimicrobia bacterium GWC2_65_9 | reverse complement strand
GGGAGCCGGGCCGTGGGAAGCGGAGCCGGCGGCTGAGCCGACCGTGAACTGGGCGGCGGCCTCATAGGGCGCCAGGCCCGGGGCGAGCGCCACGATGACCATGGCAAGCGCCAGGCGGACCGTGGCGCGCGAAAATCGCGACGCTTTGACGCGGTTCATCTTCATCCCTCCAGCAATGGTAGCCGTTCGCGGACCGCGACGGCTGGGTCCTCGGGTCATCCCTCCGAGAACAAGAGGCCCAGTCCCTCTAGGCCCCCACAGGGACTCAGCCGCGCTTGCCCTTCACGGGCGCCGGCTTGCCGCCGGGCGTGTAGCCGTAAAGCTTCTGCTCGGCCGCGTTGATCCTGTTCAAGGTCCCGATGATCTTGCGGCGGACGGCATCGAGGCCCCAGCGATCGATATCGGCGGGCTGGAGCTTCAGGCTGTAGATGAACTCGACCGAGACGTCGTCGATGACGTAGCTCTTGTCTCCGACCAGGTACGGCGCGGGGAACTTCTCGCCGACCCATTTCTCCTGGGCGAACAGCGCGTAGGTCAGGACCTGTAGATCCTTATTGAGCTTCGGGCGGGTCTTGGCCGGGCCGGTCTTAAAGTCGTAGATGACCAACGTCGCGTGGCCCGGGCGCTTCGGGTCGGGGCGCAGGGCGATGAAGTCGAAGATCGTGTGCAGGATGTAGCGGCGCTTGAGCGCGCCCGTGCGGCGCGCGAAGTCCTTGAGCACGAAGAAGTTCGGGATCTCGGTTCCGATCAGGATCTCCCTGCGCTCGTGGGCGCGCACGACGATGTCGTACATGCTCTCCGCGCGCATCAGAGAGGCTCTCAGCCATCCCTCGGACAGGTGCGCCGGAGGCAGGCCGACGGCCTTGAACTCGCGCATGCCGTCGTCCCAGCGGCGGCGCAGGCGGGCGGTGAATTCCGCCTTGGTCGGCACGCGGCCGTTCTGCAGGCTCCAGATCAGCCAGTCCTCGGCCGCGTGGACGACGTGGCCCGAGAAGAAGTTGATGTTCTGCTCTTCGTGATCGGTCCGGATCAGGGCCTCGGAGAGGTAGCGGCCCTTGTTGTAGGAGAACGCGATCATCCGCGAGGCCGAGCCGGCCAGGTCGCCGTCGACGTTGTCGCGGTGCTCGCCCAGCATCAGGCCGAGCGCGTTGTCGACGAGCTCGGTCCCCTGGAGTCCCGTGATCTTGGCGAAGTCCAAGGCCTTCGGGTCGGCGGCCATCACGGCGGGGTCGCCGCTGAGCACCAGCGCGTCTCCGGGATTCAAGTACAGGCCGAATTTCTCGCCGAGCGCCATGCGCAGGCGCTCCATCGAGCCCGGCAGGTCCGTGCGCGCGGCCGTGAACGCGCGGCGGCCGTCCGAAAGCCGGGCGGCGCTCGTCTTGACCGTCAGGCCCTGCGCTTTCAGCACGGCGTCGAAAACGGACTGCCACCGCGCGAAGGCCGTCCCGCTCATCGACTTCGGCACGCGCACCTCGAAACGCACGCGCGGGTCGGGGCCGGGCGGGCGCTTGCCGTCCTTGCGGCCGAAGCGCTCGCCGGCGTCCTCCTCCAGAGGCGCCTGGCGGATCTCCTCGAGCGAGCGCGGCGAGAGGCCGACCCGCTCGGAAGCCCTCATCGCCGCGTCGCGCAGGACGTCGATCTCGGCGGGGGTGAAGCTCAGGACGTCCACCGGCGCGGGACCGCCGCCGCGCGGCAGTCCCGAGATGACGGCGCCGTCGTCGGTCACCATCATGAAGCGGATCGGCATCAGCATGCTCATCTGGTAGGCCGAGAGCCGGTTCACGAGCTTCTCCTTCATCGAGCCCGGGGCGTCGTAGGGCTTGCGCGAGAAGACGACGAAGTAGACGCCGGTGCGCTGGAGCTTGGCGATGTCGCTCAGGATCTCCTTCGAGATCGGGCCGTCGAACAAGTCGAGGTCCAGGAACACCGCGCGCGGCAGGAACAAAGACAGCCGCTTCAAGACCCCCTCGGGCTTGACCTTCAGCGGAGTTCGCCGGACCGGCGCCTCGGGCTGCGGGATGGCGTCAGGGCCGTTGGTCCGGCGGAACAACTCTAAATAGGACTGGAACTTAATGACGCGGACCTTGCTGTCGAGGCTCACGGGAGGCTGCTCGGGGCTCCAGCGCGCGCGGTTGTCTTCGAGCACGGCGATGAGGTTCTTGCGCAGGGCGGCGACGCCGACCTGCAGGAGGTGGGGCGGCACGGTCCCCTCGAAATCCTCGCGGGTGAGCTTGCCGATAGGCTTGGTGAAGGCGGCCGTGATCTTGGTCGAGCGGCCGTAGACGTTCTCGCCCCGGATGACCACGTCGATTTCGGCGCCCTTGCGGTAGGCGTTCCACCAGTCGCGGCTGTAGGGATTGTCCTTGACGAGCTTCATCGTGCCGCTGAGGCCGCGGCCGGGCTCGATGGCGAGCAGAGAGCTCTTGGCCGCGGGCTGGAAGCTGAGCTGCGGACGCTGCTGGACGTTCTCACCGACGGGTTCGTCTCCCATGTCGCCCGAGGGCGCGCGCGGCGCGACCGCCGGAGGCTCGAAAGCGGGCGCCGGGATCGCGCCGTCGAACGCCGCGCCGGCGGCGTCGTCGCGCGGATCGGGGCGATCTATCGCGGCAAACATCGCGCCCAGGCGGTCGGCGGCAAGCGCCGGGACCGCGGCCGCAGGCGCCGCGACGGCGGCGACCGCGAGGCCGCCGAGAGGAAGAGACTGCGCGGGCGCGACCGCGAATCCCGAGAGGGCCGCAGCCGGCCCCAAAGCCGAGGGCGCCGCGCTCACCGCGCCAAAAGACGCGCCCAGGCCGCCGGCGGCGGGAACGGAGCGGACCACCTGGGCGCCGGCCGGAACGACGGACGAGACCAGGCAGTTCAGCGCAAGGACGAGCGAAAGATTTTTCACGAGGGCTTCTTCTCGTTTAAGGTCTTCTTCGCCTTCGCTTTCGCCTTGGCGTTCGCCTCGCGCGTCACGGTGCGCTTGAGGTTGACGCGCGCGCGCTCCTCTTCCTTCTTCTTGTCCTCGATCCACTTCTGATACGTCGTGTCCGCGACGCGCTTCTCGATGAGCGCGGTGACCTCGGGGGTGTGGGACTCGACCTGGGCCGGGGTCATAGGCGGAGTCCCGAGATCGCGGGTGTTATAGTGGAAGATCACCATCACGCGCGGGTCGGGCTCGCCGTTGACGTACCAGCGCCCGTCGGCGCGCTTCTGCGCGTCGCCTTCGAGAAGGGCGCGGCCGACGAGGTTGGCCTCGATCGACTCGTCGAATTGGTTCTGGAAGGGCTCCTTGCCCGTGCGATAGACGTGGCCCACCAGGACGTAGCCGAGGTCGTCTTCCCAGAGTTCGGTGCGGTCGGGGCGCACGAAGACCTTATAGCTGCGCCCGGTATAGGGCGACGCGTACCGGATCGTCACCGAGTCCCCGTCGCGCGCCAGGCGCAGCAGGCGCCCGACGACCTTTTCGTTGACGCCGCGAGGAAAGTCCGGGAAGTGGCGGTGGTAGTAGTTCTTGAGCCAGCGCTTGGCGACCTCGAGGCCGCCCTTCTGGGCGCCCTTGAAGCCGGCGGTCCGGCGGCCGAGCGCGAGTTCCTCGGGCAGGCGCATGCCGTTGGCCTCGGGGTAGCGCCACAGCTTTTCGAGGATCGCGAGCGCGGAGTCGAGCGAAGCCTCTTCGTACGCCCCGTTCTTGAGCAGATGGTAGACGCGCGACATCGTCTCCTTCATCACGATGCCGCGGAAGAAGGCGGTGTGGTGCCAGCCGGTCGAATTCGGGTTGCGCATGCGCGCGCCGCCGGAACCGGAGCCGCGGGTCGCCGCGCCGTAGCGCCGGCGGCGCTCCAACCAGTCGATGTACTCGCGCAGGTCGTACTTGTTGACCGCGACCGTCTCGAGGGCCGCGCCGCCGAGCACGGCCTCGAGCGCCCGCTCAAGCGAGGCGGCGTCGTTGACTCCGTGGACGTAGTAGCCCGTGCCGGGCAGGGCCTGCAGAAAGCTCGGGGCCTTCGCCGGGTCGGCGAGCACGAGGACCTGACTCGGCTTGAGCGCGCCGTGCCCGCCCTTGGCCGGGTCGAGTTCGGGAGCCGCCGCGTACAGCGCGTTGAAGACGCGTCCGGCGTTGAGCTTCAGCGCGGTGGACTGAGTGAAGAAGATCGTGCGGCCCTCGGCGTTCTTCGATAGCTCGACCTTATAGGCAAAACCCGCCGACTTGAGCGCGCGGTTGAACGCGGACGTCCACGCGGAGGCGTCGATATCGGAGGGCAGCGCGGCGCCGTAGATGTAAGGCGCCTCAAGACTCGGCCGGCCGAACTCGACGATCTCGCCGCGCGCGCCGAGTTTGACCTTGACGCTCTTGGTGATCTCTCGAAAGCGCGCGATGGTCTTCTCGGCGAACGCCGGCTGGTCGGCAATCAGAGGCTTCGGGTTCTCGGCCTTCGAGTTGTGCGCCGCCGCGCGCGCGCCGTTGTAGCTGACGACGACGACGGGATTGCCGGTGCGGACCTTCAGCTTCGAGATCAGCATCGACGACGCCGAGTTTTCCCCCCTCTCGGGGCGCGCCGTGACGAAGACGACGCGCACGCCCTTCTCGAGGATGGTCTCGATGTATCTGACGAGCTTGTCGCCTTCGGCGGCGGGCTGGTCGAGCGTGTCTAGGATCATAACGACGCGCGGGTAGAGCCGGCCCAGCGGCGCGCCGTCCGACGCGTTCGCGCCGGCGGGGACGCCGTCGCCCGAGCCGCCGCCGTTCAAGCCGTCGAAGGCCCGGCGCGAAACGACCTCGGTTTGATCCCCGCCGGCGGTCTTGCCGCCGGAGGGGAGGTCGTCGACCATGGCCTGGACGGCGTCGAGCGCGGACGCCGGGGCCTGGACGACGGGGCGCAGGACCGCAGGGACGGCCAGGGCCGGCAGAGCGGACGTCAAGGTTCCGTGGATAGAAGAAACCCAGCCGTTCAAGGCGGGGTTGGCGAGGCTCGCGGCGGCGGAGGCGCCCGTCGCGGCTGGAGTCGCGCCGGAAAGGGTCAGACGCGCGACCTGAGCGGAAGATGGCGTGAAAGACGCAAGCAAAAGCACGAAACAATATAGGATGGACAGACCATTTTTGGCGTTATCGCTGGTCATGCTCGCTCCATTCACGCTCTTCCTCTCCCGACGGGCCCGAGCTTCTCGCGATCGAGGGACTTCAGCAGTTCAAGCGTGAGCAGGAAGGCATTGCGGTAGTGGTCCAGGTTGAAGGCGGCCATCGTGTCGCGCTCGGAGTGGATGATGTCGAAGATCACCTCCTGCGACGCGCCGAAAATGGTGATCGCGGGGATTCCGGCCTGGCGAAAAGTGGAGGAGTCCGCGTCGCCCCCATCCAGGTAGGCCTCGGCGAGGTCATGCTTCGACGCGATTGCGACGGCCTTGACGCGGTCGAGGAGCGCGCGCGTGGAGTTGTTTTTCCAGGAGAAGGTCCCATCCACCGCGAGCGTGTCGAGGTTGACCATCGCGTCAATCTTCCCGGCCTGCTCGCGGGAGAGGGTCTCGAGATAGCGCTCGGAACCGATGAGGCCGTCCTCCTCGCGGCCGAACGAGATGAAGACGATGGTCGCCTCGGTGTCCTGGCCGCGCAGGGACTGATAGAGGTTGGTGACGAGCGTAGCGCCCGTCCAGTTGTCGATGACGCCGGCCCCCTCTCTGACCTTATCGTGGTGGCCGCCCAGCACGATCACGCGATCGGTGCGGCCTTTCTTGACGACCATGATATTGTTCTGGCCGCGCCCGATGTCCTGCACGACGATCTCCTCGGGCTTGGCGCCGCCGAGCTTGAAGAGTTCGATGGTGACCTTCTCGCGCTCGGCGTTCGTCAGCGGAGACCGCGCCATCCGATCGTACAACTCCTGGTCGGTGGGGAGCGCGCCCTGCAGGCGAGGAACGTCTTTCCAGGCGACCTGGGCGCGTTGTCCCGGCGCGAGACGTCCGTCGGTGAAAAGCTCCTCGGCGCGGAGGGCGAAATCCTGCGGCGAGAGCGGGGCGTCGGCGGGCGTAAGGCCCGACGGAACTCCCGGCTCGTCCAGGGGAACGGCGAAGACGGCAAAGACGCTGGAATCGGTCAGCGCGCGCACGGTATCCAGAGCGGCGAGCATCGGCGTCGCCGCGAACAGAGCCGGGACCGCGGGGACGGCGGCGAAGGACGGGATCGGCGTCATCGGCGCGGGGCGAATCTGCGCGGACGCGGGGACGCCGAGGATGACGGCAGCGGCGAGGAGGGGGAGTGATCTGTGTTCCATGCGCCAGTCTATCACTCCCCCTCTCGGGGCCCGGAGGACCGAAGGGCCTAAAACGACGGCGGAAAAGGACCCAGGGACCCGGGCCCGAAGGGCTCAACCTACTGGATGTCGAGGAGGAGTTTCGCCTTGAGCTCCCTCAATTTAAGTTCGGCCTGCTTGCCGGTGGCCCCGCGAGCGACGAGCATGCCGGCACGGTCGTAGCCGTCGGGCGGAACCGCGATGCGGTCTCCGACCTTCTTCATAACGCGCAGCTCGCCGAACCCCGGGTCGTCGCGCGCCTTCTTCGGCAGGTCGAAGAACGCGATAACACCCGATTTGTCGGGGATGATGAAGTCGCCGTCGAGATAGGCGAGAGGTTCTTCGGGCATGAACGGCTTGATAGGGATACCGACCGCGGCCAGGAGGTTCTCCTCGACGAGGTCCACGCCCCAGACGGCCTTGACCCAGTCGCGCACGTACTCGCCTCCCATGCGACCGTTGGCCTCGATGAGGCGCGCGCCCTCGGAAGTGTACTTGCCTTCCATATGGATGACGCCGTCGGTCAGGCCCAGGGCCTGGGCGGAGCGGACGGCGAGCGCCATGGACTCCTTCTGGCGTCCCTCGGAGAGCAGGCTCGGCAGGCGGGAGCCCGCGGCGAGGAAGTAGGGCTCGCGCGTGGGCTTGTTGTCGGTCAGCGAGGCGAAGACGGCCTTGCCGCCCTGCATGACGACGTCCGCGTCCCACTCGGGGCCGTCCAGGTACTGTTCCAGCACCAGGCCCGTGCCCTGCTTGAATATCGCGTCCGTCTCCGGCGAGACCATGCGGGCCATTTCCTTGAAAGCGGCGACGGCCTGAGCGCGGTCGTCGACGCGCTTAACACCCATGGCCGCGGCGCCGAAGGCGGGCTTGAGCACGGCCGGGTAGCCGACGAAATCGGCGGCGATGATGAAATCCGCCAGAAGGCGGGCCCGCGCCGAGTCATCCTGGGCCGTGTTGAGGTTGATCACGTCTCGATGCCGCGGAGTGGGCATGCCCGCCTTCTCCAGCACGTCGCGCGTCTGCGCCTTGCTGCGCACGGCCTGCGCCGCCGCGCGGGTATGATAGGGAAGCCCCATCGCCTCGGCCAGTCCCGCGGCCAGCGGCACGTCGTCCTCCCAGAAGGTGGTCAGGCCGTCGATCTTGCCGTTCTTGCGGGCGGAAGCCAGCAGCTTCTTGCGCGTCTTGGCCAGCGCCTCCTCCGGCCTGGAGTTGTCGGAGGCGATCATCTCGGAGACGAGGTTTTTGGCGAAAGTGTCCGGCTTGTCCACCAGGACGATCTGAACGCCCAGATCCTTGGCCTTCTCGAAGATGAAGCGCTTGCCTTCGTAGCCGGCGCCGACGATGACGATACGCTTGCCGCGCAGGGCGTCGCGCCGGCCGCGCTGGAGCATGGTGGCGACCCATTCTCGCGAGTGGCGGCCGACGCGGTCCTTGGCGATCCGCGCGTCCATGTCGTACTGCCCGCCGGAGTCGTGGTCGTTGACCTCAATCATGACCGGCACGAGCTCGCCCCCGCGCTTCTCGATCATCACGTCGAGGCCGATCAGGTCGGTCTGGGCCTGGTAGGGCTCGCCCGGAGAGCGTCTGAGGGCCTTCTCCATCTTCATGATAGCCTGAAGCATCGCCTCGCCCATATCGCGCACGCGGCGGTCGAGGGCCTCCGCCTGCTTTGGCGTCAGGCTCCAATCCTTGAGGAGCTTCTCCCACGACTCGATGACCGCGCTGTCGCGCGGGTCGGCGGCCTCGGCGGTGGTGGGCTTGCCCCACGACCCGACGCGGGCGAAGACATCCATGGTCTTGGCCCCTCCGGAGGGCGTGCGCGCGACGAGCACGCGCAGGGTCGTCTCCATCTTGCGGCCGCCGCGCTCCAGCGGCGCCGAGTTCACGCGGCCCATGACGATGACCGCTCCGTCCTCGCTCATCATCAGATCGGAAGCGATGGCCAGCGCGTGCACGGTCATCTCGACGCGTTGTTCCTTGCGGAAGAACTCGACGCCCCGGCCCGAATGGAATTGCGGGCCCGACGGCTTCACGACGATCTCCTCGCCCGCATAGCGCTGCGAGAAGCGGTCGACCTGGACGCGGATATCGGAACCGGCGACCACGCGCGCGACCCTCCGGCGGACGCCGGCGGCTGGCACGCGGACCAACCTGACCTCCCGGCTGCCGTCCTCGTAACGGATCGTCCCGGTCACGAGGACTTCGCCGCGGTCCGTCATCTTGGGATCTGACAGGAGGGCGAAGAGTCGCGCCGCGATGTGGATCCTCTGCTGCGGGATGAACGGCGCTCGGTGAAGCGAGGAACTCCGGGAGCCTGCGGGCTCAACGACGATCTCGGCCCCGATCGCCCGCTTGGCGGCGCCCGGACTCTGCGACTGCGCGACCAAGGATGAGATCTGTTCGACCAGTTCGTCGACGGGGCGGCGGACGTCCGCCACGCTCTGAACGTCCCTTGTCGGCGCCGCCGTGGCCTGGATGGGCCCGGCGTCCGCGCTGGCCGCCACAGCGAGCGGATGCCGCGGCATCGCGAACGCCTGGACCGGCGGGACCTCGACGCCGTTGGCGGCGCCGACAAGGCTCATACGTAGCTTGTCGTTGACGAAGGCCTCGAGCTTGAGGGAGTTAGACTGGGGCAGGTCCAAGTTCTTCTCGAAGGGCAAGCCGTCGTCTCGGTCGTTGGCCCCGAGAGTGAAGTAGTTGGCGAAATAGCGCACGACGCGGGGGACGTGGTACTCCACGACGGTGGCCCGGCCCTGATCGTCGAAGGTCACGCCCTTCTTAAGGAGGAGGCGGGTGCGTCCGTCCGGGCCCTCCTCCTGGATGAGCCAGGAGGCGTCGAGGGCCAGGTGGACGTCGCCCGGCGACTGCTTGCCGCCCTCGCGGGCGATGGCGACCTTGTGGCGCGAGGCTGGAGAAAGGATGACGACGGTGGGGCGGTTGGAGTCCACGGCCTCGGTCACGACGGCGGTCTTGGCGGGAGGCAGGAAGTTCTCGGAGAGGCTGGCGGTCAGGCGCTGGAGCTCTCTTGCTTGCGCTCCTTCGGGACTCTTGTATTCATGCCGGAGCGTCTTGGCCGTCGGCGCGGCGACCTTCGTGAGGCCGAAGGAGCGGCGTCGCGAGGGGCCGTCGGCGGGAGCGGCGACCATCTCCTCGACCGCGCCGTTGCGCTCGACGGAGTCATAGACGGCGTCAAGATGGCTGGCGGCGTCGATCTTGGGATCAGCGAGCGGGGCGGCGACTTTCTCGACCAGCTTCTGAGCGGAGATCGGGGCGTCCGAGATCGACGCGGCGGTCAGGCCGGGAACGGCGGAAAGGGTCGGGGCGGCCCCGGGCAGAACGGCCGAGACGGGAAGGACCGGGAGGCTGGGCGCCGTGGGAGAACCGTTGACGCGGACGCTCTCCGGGGCGACGATCTTGGCCGCCCAGGCAGGGGCCAGGGGCATCCATGCCGCGATAACGAGGGGGAGTCGGCGCATTGGTTTCTATTATGGAAGGAATCGAGCGCGCCTGCCAGGGGTCTTAGGTCCCAACGCCAGGGGGGCCCTTCCGACCCCGCGCCCCCCTGGCGCAACGGCGCCTTTGGGGCTATCATTCGAACATGAGACCCCCTCTCTCCCGCTTGGGCGCGCTCGCCCTGGCTCTCTGCGCGCCGCCCGCCAACGCGGTCGTCTCGCGACCGGCCTCTCTGATCCCGGCCCTCTCTCTGGCCCAGTCCGTGCCCGCCTTCCGGGAGTCGATGCTGACGCAGATCCGGTTGGTTTCCACGTTAAGCTCACAGTCCAAGCCGTCTTTGAGCCCTCTCGCGGCGTCGCTTCCGACCGCGACCGATCCCTGGCGCGCGGAGTCCGCGCGGATCGTCGGCGCCTTGGTCGCTCAGCCCGCGGCCGTCTCGGCGCACCAGTCCGAACTGCGCGCGGTCCTCGGCGACACCAGCGTCGACGAATTGATCAAGGCGGCCGCTCGCATCCAGGTCGCCGCCGCGTCCGGCGGCGCCCTGGCCGAGGAACTCGACGTCCTGCGCCGGGGCCTGGACCTGGGAGACGCCTCCGCCGTGGAAGCCCTCGCAAACCGCCTCAACGCTCTCTTCGAGGCGTCGAAGACTCCTCTGGAATCGGCCGTTTTCGTGACGGCCGCCGGCCAGGGCGGCTCAAAAAAACCCCTCGTCTCCCTCTCCCGCGCCGGCGAGAAGCCCGCGATGTCCGCCGCGGAACTGGAGGCGTATGTCGTCAAGAACGCCGTCGTCAGCCCCCGAGGCCTCAAGCGCGTCAACTTCGCCTCCGGAGACTACCGTCCCGAGTACGACGCGGTCCTTCGCAAGCTGGGCGTTGACGCGACCGTCATCAAAGCCCCCTCGCGCGCGGAGCTGGGGCGCTTCAAAGAGGAAGACGGCTACCACCTTAAGAGCGAATATGTCCGCTGGGTTATGCCCGCGCACAGCCTGGAGGAGCACGAGAGGGCCCTCGGAAAGAACCGGGGCCAATTCCTGAAGCAGTTGAAGGCCAGCGAGGGTTTCAAGTTCGGCCCGCCCGAACCCCTCACGGCCGAGAAGTATGCCTCATGGTATCCCCTCTATCAGGAAGAGATCGTCTTGAACAAGCCCGGCGGCAAGAGCAACGTCGGGCCGAATTTCGTCCAGGAGCGCATCGAGAAGGGTGATATCGCCGCCTGGCACGGACTTTTCTATTACGACCCCGCCGACCCCGCGGTCATGGTCGGCGGCGTCATCATGAAGGCTTGGTCCGAGCGCGGCATGTTCGTCATGGGCTACGCCGCCTACCGCCCCGATTTTCGCAAGGCCAACCCCAATGTGCGCAACCTCGCCGAGATCCTCCCGCTGGCCCGGAAGCTCGGCTTCAAGGTCGTCAGCTTCGGCCAGGACACCAACTTCTTCGGCTACGATTACACCCTCGGCTTGATGTCCAACAAGGCCGGCCACCTGCTCACGCCCTATCCCGAGGATGAAATCGTCCTCCTGAAGGTCCTCGACACGCGCAAGATCTTATCGGTCCAGGATAAGCAGGGGAAGAACGGCGGATATTTCTTCTTCGGCATCAAGCGGGACAGCCCGCTCGTGGAGCGCTACCTGGCTTCAAAAGAAGCGGGAGAGCCGAAGGAAGCGCAGGAGCTTCTGGGCGGAGGCTACTTCACGCCGGAGATACTGCCCGCGGCACGCACGACCGTGGCGCGCCGCTTCAAGGGCAACGACCCGAACCCTCTGCGCGTGCCGTCGGGCGTGGAAGTCGTCGAGCTGCCGATGACGCCCCCCTCTTCCGGAGACTAAGGTAGCGCGGGAATGGACACGTGACCGCCCTCTCCCTCCTCCTGGCCGCGACCCTCGTTTCCGCCGCGCCCGCGACGCCGCCCGGCGACGAGGCCGTCCGCCTCACCCCCGAGCAGGCGCGCGAGATCGGCATGAAGATATGGCGCAACGAGGCGGGCGGCAAGGTGGAGCTTCTGACCCACTGGAACAAGGACGAGGACTTCGCCTCCCTCGGCATCGGGCACTTCATCTGGTACGTCGCCGGACGGCCGGGACCGTTCACGGAAAGCTTCCCCGGACTGCTCGACGCCTATGAGGCGGCCGGCCAGGCCCTGCCGGCCTGGCTGCAAGGCCGTCCCTCCTGTCCCTGGACCGGCCGCGACGCCTTCTACGCCGACTTCGCGGGACCGCGCCTCGTCGAACTGAGAGAGCTTCTGGCCCGCACCGTCGACATCCAGGCCCGCTACGCCGCCCGGAGGCTCGAGGACGCCCTGCCCAAGGTCCTGGCCGCGGCCGACTCCGGACAGCGCCCGAAGCTGAAGGCGCGCTTCTACGCCGTGGCCGCCTCGCCCAACGGCTTATACGCCCTGGTGGACTACGTGAACTTCAAGGGCGAGGGGATCAACCCGAAGGAGCGCTACGACGCGCTGGGTTGGGGCCTCATCCAGGCCCTGGAGCTGATGGACGACGCTGCGGCGGGACAACCCTCGGTGGAGGCCTTCGCGCGGGGCGCGGATGCAGCGCTCACGCGCCGCGTC
>Ga0154439_1111_pt1 | contig 12617 bp, 8 predicted proteins | sample RifGroC2_FD_115943 | JGI IMG/M metagenome (GOLD analysis project Ga0154439, IMG submission 115943) | Elusimicrobia bacterium GWC2_65_9 | reverse complement strand
ACCCGCGCGCGGTCAAGGAAATGATCCTGCGAGGCAAGGCCCTCGGCGCGAACGAGGCCCTGGCGGCCGCCCTCGTCGACGAGGTCCTGCCGGAGTCCGAGGTCCGCGAGGCCGGTCTCGCCTTGGCGCGCCGTCTGGCCAAGTCGCCGCCGCGCGCGTACGCCGCGGTCAAGCGCGCCCTCGGTCGGGCGGCGGCGGACGACGCCCGTTGGGCGCGCGCCCTCGAGGAGTTCTCCGAGTCCTTCGAGGCGGAGGAAGGCCGCGAGGGTCTCGAGGCCTTGCGGGCAAAACGCCGGCCGCGCTGGGAGGGGCCCTGACCTACGCCGAAGACCTTCTGTCCGGGCGCGTGGCCGTGGTGACGGGAGGCGGCACGGGCCTCGGCCTCTTCACGGCACGGGAGTTGGCCTCGCACGGCGCCGACGTGGCGCTCGCCTCGCGCGGCGAAGCAAGGCTTGCCGCCGCAGCCGCCGAGATCAGAGCGGCGACGGGCCGCAAGGTCCTCGCGATCGGCGCGGACGTTTCGGACTACGCCTGCGTCAAGAAGCTCTTCCAGCGGGTGGACGAGACTTTCGGCCGCGTGGACATCCTGGTCAACGGCGCCTCCGCCAACTTCGTGCGTCCCTCCGAGACGCTGACCTCGGTGCGCTGGCGGAAAGTCGTAGACATCGTGCTCAATGGGACCTTCCACTGCTCGGTGGAAGCCGGTCGGCGGATGCTGGCCCGAGGCGAGGGCGCGATCATCAATCTCGTCGCTTCCTACGCATGGACGGGCGCGCCCGGTTTTGCCCCCTCGGCCTCGGCAAAGGCCGGGGTCGTGGCCCTGACCCGCACGCTCGGCGTGGAGTGGGCCGCCCGCGGCGTACGCGTCAACGCCGTCTGCCCGGGGCTCATCGACACCCAGCAGTCGCGCGAGCGGCTCTGGCCCGAGGAGTGGATGCGCAAGGCCCTGCTGGAAAGCGTGCCGGCGCGTCGCTTCGGACGAGAGAAGGACGTCTCGGACGCCGTCCTCTATCTCTGCGCGCCGGACACTCGCTACGCGGCCGGGGAGGTCCTCACCGTGGACGGAGGCGCCGCCACCGGCGGCGTGCCCTACCTGCGCTTCCTGGAGAAGACCGGAATCGTGCGGCGCGTTCGCTCCCGGAAAGACTCAAAAAAGCCCCCCCCCGCGGGGAACCCTCTCTGATCAGCCAATTGCGTTCCGACCTCAGGCGGCGATATTGTCGTGGTGCTTGGCGTTGACCTCGGCATAGGTCGACTTGGCGGCCTTGGCGGCGGCGACGAACGCCTCCTTCTTGGCCAGAGACTCATCCTTCACCTTGTGCAGGAACTCCGTGCCCTTCTCTCGGCGCTCCTTGAGCCAGTCTCCCAGTTCCTCGCGCGTTTCGCGTCCCGAGCGCGGCGCCAGCAGCACACCGAGCGCGGCGCCGACCGCGGCGCCCGTCAGAAAATAAAAAATCCCGTTGCCTCTCTCGTCGTTAGCCATGACGTCCTCCTTGATGATAGGCCCAAGATGACACTTCGCCGCAAGGTCTGTCAAGAGACCTCAGGAGGGTTTTTTGAGCCGGGAGAGTTCGGCCTGGTATTCCTGTATCTTGAGGTGCAGTTCCTCCTCCAGGCGCAGCTCCTTGGCGTCCAGGGCGCGGGCGCGTTCGCTGAGGGAGGACTCCAGCGCGCGCTTGCGCGCCGACAGGGACTTCTCCATTTCCGCCATGCGCTCGGTGAAGGCGAGGGCGCGCTGGCGCTCGGCCTCTTCCAGGGCTTTGGCGGTCTCGCCGGAGGCGAGGAGGCGGCACTCCTCGAGGGTGCGCGCGCTGTCGAGCTCGCGCAGGCGATCTCGCTCGGCCAATTGTGCGCGCAGGCAGGCGCTGTCTCGCTCGCGCGCGCAGGCCTCGTCGGCCAGGGCGCTGCGGTCCTTCTCGGCCGCCGCCAGGCGCGTCTCGAGATCCTTGATGCGCGCGGCGTCCGTGAGGGTCTTGCGCTCGCTCTCCGCGTGCAACGAGTGGAGGCGTTCCTGCAGGCGGGCGGTCTCATCCCGGAGTCCGGCGCGTTCGCGGACAAGGTCCTCGAAGGCCTTTTCACGAGCGAGACGCAGGGCCTCGTCATGATGCTGGCGCATCTCTCCCAGACGCGATTCGTGCGCGGTCATGCGCTGGGCGGCGTCGCGCGCGTGGGCGTCTCGCAGATCCGCCAGGCCACGGTCGAAATCCGCGCGCAAGGCCTGCTCCCGGCGCAGGGCCTCTTCCTCGCCGCGGCGGCGGGCGATCTCCGCCTGATCGCGGGTCCGCGCGTGCTCGGCCGCGAAGGTCCGTCGCTGTTCGTCGAGGGCCGTCTCATATTTACGCACGAGCTCGGCCTCGCGCGAAGACCAACGCGCGTCTAGATCCTTCTCCTTGCGGAGGTATTCCTCGCGCAGTCCGGCCTTCCACCCCTCGTACTGCTCGGCCAGGGCGCGCGCGGAGCGATCGCACTCCGCGACCTTGCCTCGGTGCTCCTCGTCGAGGGTCTTTTGCCGCTGGTCGAAGGCCGCGGAGAGGGCGGAGGTCTCGGCCGAGGCCGCGCGGCGGTGCTCCTCCAGGAGCTCGACGCGGCGACGCTCGTGCTCCGTTGTGAGCGCGGCCTGGCGCGCGAGGAAGTCGTCCTGGCGCTGCTCTTCGCGGGCGCGGGCTTCCTCCTCCAGGGCGCGGCGGCGCTCGGAGAGTTCCGCCAGGCGCTCCTCGCGCTCCTTTTGAAATTCGGACGACTTCAGGGAGACAAACTCATCCTGTGCGCGCACGCGCTCGGCGTCCTTGCGAGCGGCCTCCTCGAGGAGGCGCTGGCTCTTGTGCTTCAGTTCGGTCTCCGCCTGTACGCGCAGGACGTCGAGCGTGCGCAGGCGTTCGCCATGCTCGGTCTCGAGGGCCTTGCCGCGGGCGAGCCACTCGGCCTGCAGGGCTTGGCGCTCGGCATCCAGGTCGGCGCGGGCGCCGGCTCCGAGGCGCCGCTCTTTCTCGGCCCAACCGTCGATGAGGCGGCGTTAGCTGTCGGCGTAGCGGGCCTCTGCCTCTGTGCAGCGGCGCTTGAAGTCCTCATCGAGCTCGGCGCGCCGCGAGAGCAGGAGCTCCTCGATCTCCTTGGAACGGTCGGCCAGTTGCCGCGAACGCTCCTCGAACTGCTTGGTGACGGCGCTGTCGAGTTGGGCGCGAGATTGCTTGGCCTTAGCCCACAGCCCCTGCTCCAGTTCCGACCACTGCGCCTGGAGCTCGGTCTCGCGGCGCTGGTAGCGCTCCACGAGATCCTTCTCCTTGAGTTGGTGGGCCTTGACCAGCAGTTCCTCGCGGGCCTTGAGCCTCTGCTCCTGGTCCTTGGCGACGGCGCCGAGAGTGCGTTGGGCCTCGTCGTTGGCGCGCTTGAGGGACTCGATCTCGCCCTCGCGGTCCTGGAGTTCAAGCTCGCGCGAACGCACGGAGGCCGCGATCTCCCGGTCGCGGGCGCTGCGCAACTGCTCGACCATGTCGAGCTCGTGGCGGGCGCGTGCAAGGGCCTCATCCTTGGCGCGGCGCAAATCCGCCATCTCGGCGTCGCGCTTCTCGAGTTCCGCGCGGAGCTGTGACCAGGCCTGCTCCTTGTCCTGCTGGGTCTTGGCCATGGCGGAGAGGTCGGCGCGCAGGCGCGCGAGGATCTCCTCGGTGGCCCGGCGGTCCTCTTCGATGCGAGCGCGCTCCTCGGCGCGGACCTCGGTGCGGGCCTCGGCCTTCCAGCGCTCCATGGAACGCTCGCGCTCGACGCGTTCCTTCTCCCAGGCTTCTGCCTGCTTCTGCCATTCGGCCAGGCGCTCGTCGAGCTGGGCTAGGCGCGTCTCGAGATGCTTGCGCTTGGCGACCTCGTCCTGGGCCTGCCCCTTGAGGGCGCCATTGGCGTCCTGCAGGTCTCGAATGGTGGCCAGCGCGCCCCGGATGGCCAGGCGCGCTGCGTCCAAATTGTTGATCTCACGCAGGGCCTGCTCGTCCCACTGCTCCATGTCAGCGTCAATATAAGTGAAAAGTGTTACGGAAAAATGGCGCCGTGGCGGTTGCGGCAGCGGCAACTGGACGGGGAGGAGCGTTTGAGCTACAATGTCCTACCGCCGAGGGAGCCGCCAGGCCCGACGGGGGGAGGGATCGCGTTGAAATCCGAGGCCACGCCGCAGAAGATCGAGGTCACCGCCGCAGCAGCCGGTGTCGTCCGCGTCAGAATTCCCCAAGGCAAGGGTTTCTTTAAGGTCGCAGTGGAGAAGCGCCACGGCGAGTCCAACTCACTCTTCCTCGAAATCAACGGGGCGCGTAAGTTCGAGGTCGGCAACGACTGCGACACCTGCCACTTCTGGTTCAAGATGGTCCAGGAACCCCGCCTGCCGACCACGCGCAAGATCGCGAACCTCCCGAAGACCATCCAGCTGCCCCGCCCCGTCGACGAGTCCCTCGTCATGGAACTGGCCCCCCTCCTCGAGCTCATGGAGAAGGGCGAATACCTGGTCTTCGAGACCTCCGTCAACCTCGCCGGTCCCTTCGACTCCGAGGATGAGGGATCCTATTTCTTCCAAAGCGAGTTCATGGAACTCTGGGACATCGAGGACCCGAAGGAGGAAGGCCTGCTCTCCGGCTGGGAGCACTACGAGGGCCAGCGCCCCCGCGTCTTCCGCCACGGCGACACCGGCGTCGTCGAGAAACAGTTCGACTTCGTCATCCCGCTCGTGCCCCGGGCGGCTCTCAAGGAAGAGTACGTCAAGCTCTACCAACAGATGATCCAGAACGGTGACCGCCCACGCGTGTTGATGCTCGGGATGTACCAGCGAGGCATCCCCGAATCCGTCAAGAAGGGCGCGTCCAAAGTCCTCCACTCCTTCATGGCCGGCTTCCTTCTAGACGGTCACCACAAAGTCGCGGCCTATCGCCGCGCGGGGGTCCCGGCCAAGTTCCTGGTCATCCTCTCCCCCAAGGCCAGCAAGTACCATCTCCTTAAAGAGGAGAGCGGGAAGGCCCAGCAGCGCTTAGAGGAGCGTCTTTCCACCCTCAAGCCGGTCTGAAAATAAGCCTTGAAAGGGCGGGGATCCGGGGTTATGATTCGAAGGACCCCTCGCAATGATCTAGGACTTTAGACCTAGGTAACGAGGGGTCCAGGGCCCCTGACCGTATAGGCCCAAGAGGAATACTCTACTCGTGATGAGACCCCGCCGCCTGGCAGCCCTCCTCGCCGCGGCCGCGCTCGCTTGCGCGGATCTTCCCGCGTCGGCGGATGAAGCTCGGACCGTCACCGCTCGGGGCGCCGTCGCGACCTCGGTCAATCTCGGCGCCTTCAGCGCCCCGGCCAAGAAGCTCAACGACCAGCTCTCCGAGCAAGAGAAGGACATCCTAGCGCACCTGACGGGGGCCAAGACCAAGTCCTTCGCGGAGTTGAAGGCGCGCCACTCGAATCTCAAGTCCCGGCTGGAGCAGGCGCCGGAGCTTCGCCTTGATGAGAAGGCGCTCCTGGGCGAGAGGCTGCGCCGGCACGAGATCCTCCTGGCCCGGGCCGAGGCCCTCGCCCGCGGGGGAGCCCGCCTCGACCCCCGCCTCGAGAAGGTCCTCAAGAACGCCGAGAACGCCTCGCCGCAGGGGGCCTTCGACGCCCTCGATCAGGTCACCAACCAACTGATGACGGCGGCGACCAAGCCCGCCGAAGCGGGCAAGGTCTTCGACAACCTGCGCGCTCGCTTGGGCGCGACGCCTCAGGACCGGCAAGCGCTGGACGCCGTTCGCTTGGACTTCGCCGCCAAAGACAAGGAGCCCATCGTTTTCACTCCTCCCGGAACCAAGGGCACGAACGCGGCCCGTCTGCACGGCGCGAATGTCGAGATTTCGGCGCCCGTGACGGCTCGGACCCTGAACACGCCGCCGGCCTCTCGTCCGCCCGTGAGCCTGGCGGCGCTCAACGCGGCCGCCTGCGAAGCCTGGCAACCCTTCCGTCTCGCCCTGCCCGACGGACAGGAGAAGGCGTTTCTAGACGCCCGAGGGCTGAGGCTCGAGGAACTGCGCCGGTTGGCCTACGGGGCCGAGCGGTCCCTGGGAGGCGACCCCGAGTCCTATCGCAGCTTCGACGACCTCGTCGCGCGCCTGCAGTCCTTCGAGCGGTCCCTGGCCGCCGCGCTGGGCTTGCCCGCGGACATCAAGGACTTCAGCGAACTGCGCCCCCGCCTGGAACGCGTGCGCATCGCGCAGCCCAACTTGGGGGCCTTCGTGGCCGCCCTCTGGCTGTATCGCGGCTTTCTGCGCGAGAGCCTGGTGGCCGGCGCCGTCCCCATCGGCGCCCGCTTCAAGCCGTGGGAGACCTTTCCGAACGGCCAGGGAGGAACCGGAGCAGAGGTCATGGGGGCCCAGCGCGGCGGCGTGGGTTATGTGGGTCTGCGCTACGATGCCGCCGACGGGTCCTCCCGCTTCCAGGGATTTTCGCGCGACCGGCGCAAGGGCCTGATCCTTCTCGTCGACCAGGCCAAGACCCAGACGGTGACGCAGGTCGACTTCGACGGCGAGGGCAAAGTCCGCCAAGCCTTCACCGAGGTCTTCGCGCTCGGGGTCAGGGTCCGCTCCGAGACCCTGGACATGCTCCAGGGCGTGGGCGAGGTCCATCATTATGATTCCTGGGGCAAGGAAGTCCGCGTCGAGCGCAACGACGTCAAGAAGGGCGTGCGCGACATCTCGGACCTGGTCAACGGTCTGGACATGCGCATCGACCAGGACCAGCGCGTCGAGATCCGCGGCGTGCCGGCCCCGGACGGGACTCCCCCCGCCGTCTCCCTGCGCATCGGCTCCATCGACGGCCAGGGCCGCTTCGAACTGGAGAAGATGGTCCTACAGGACGGCACGCAGGTCGTCGTCCGGTCCCAGCGCGTCACCCAACTCCTCGATCAGGCAGGCAAGACCTTGGGCTGGGAAGCCCGGATCGCCGACCTCCTCACGGACCCGGACGCCCGCGCGCGCCTGGCCGGCGCCGCGGCCCAAGACATCGTCGAGGCCCTCGGCTACGACGATCAACTGGGCTACTCGACGGTCCTGGCTGAATTCCTGCGCGACCATGCCAAGCTCGAGCCGGGGTCCGACGATGCGGGCGTGCGATTCTTCGTCAGCGAGGTCAAGAGCGGAGGCGTCGACCCCCTCAAGAACTTCCAGCTCATCTTCAGCTACAAGAACGGGACTAAGCGCGTCGTCAGCGGCGTCTTCAAGCGCGCCCCGACCTTCGAAGGGCGGGTCCAAGACGGGGGCAAGGGGCAGGTCTCCTTCGGCGTCATGGGCGAGATCCTGGTCGACAAGGACGGGCAGGCCCGACAGAACGAGCGCAAGATCGAGCTCGAATATCTCTTCGACGGCAGCCGCGTGCGCTGGCTGACCCTGACCCAGGAAGCGGTCGCGGCCGAGTGGTACAAGCCCTGGCAGAACAGCCTCACCGTCTTCCATCAGTTCATGCAGCGCGAACGGCGCGCGCCCGGAGGCGCCTGGGCCGGGGCGACCAAGAAAGGCGCGGACGGCAGGCCCGTCGCCGACCTATGGGAGTCCGCGGAGAAGCCCAAGGATGCCGAGGAATATTCCACCCTCGGCGCCTGGGCCAATGGCATCAACAGCACCCCCATTCTCGGCCACGGCCTGCGCTTCATCGGCGACGGCCTGGAGACCGTCTACTCCGGCGTCCACGCGGGAGCGGACTACGCCATCGCGGGTATGACCGGCTCAGACCAAATGCGGCTGGAGGCCGACGCGAGCCTCTCGCGCAACCCGCTGGTCAACCTCTTCGTGGCCGGCTTCCAGCCCGACCCGGAGGCGGATACGGAGGGCTACCGGAGATGGCGCGAGAAGGTCTCCGGCTTCCACACCGCGGGCATGACGCCGGGTGAGACCGAACTGCTGGACGCCCGCGCCCGCCGCGACCTCGCCAAGAACCTAGAGGAGCGGGGGACGACGCTCGACCGCGACCCCCTCGGCTTCTACGCGGCTCAGGATGCTCCCGTCAGCCAGGACGAGCGCTTCGAATCTTTTAAGCACTTCGGCGCGGACTCCTACGGCGAGCGCCTGGCCGAGAACGGACATCCGGTCCTGGGAGGTCTGACGCGCGGCGCCGAGACTTTCGCCAAGAGCGCGCCCGCCGGAGCGCTGCTGGGCGTGGTGGGGAAGGCGGCCCAGGGCTTGGAGGCCATGGTCCCGACCATGACCGGGCTTTCCCGCGTGGGCGTCGAGGCCCTGGCCGTGACCGCCCGCGCAACGAACTGGGCGTTGACGGGCGCCATGGTGACCCAATACGGCTTGACCGCCTTGGATCATCTGGGCAAGACGTTCCAGTACTGGGGCGACCCGATCAAGATGTCCATGAACGGAGGCGACTTCCTGGCCGACCTGGCTTTCGGCGGCTTGATGGTGAAGGGTTTCATGGACAGCCGCGCCAAGATCGACCTGGAGGGACTGAAGTCGGAGCCCGAGACTTCTCTCCCCGTCAAGTCCAAGGTCGTGCGCGCGGTCGAAGTCGTCGCTCAGGGAGAGGCGTCGTCGGCGTCGGTCGATGTGACGCCGGACGCCGTCGCCCCGCGCGGCTCGACCGGGCAAGGGACCTCGGCCCCGATGGTGGGCGTGCGCGTCGACCCGTCGGCCCCGAACGGGGGCTCGGGATCGAGCGGCGTCAAAACCGGGCTCGTGAACTCCGTCAAGCAGGGCTTGCGCGGGTGGGTGGACTCCCATTTCGGCAGCAACGGAGCTCAGAATTTAGCCTCCCGGGCGGAGATCCCCGGCGGGGGCCTCAACCTGAAAGTCGAGGCCAACGGTCCTCCCGCGGTCCGCAGCCGGATGAGCGGCGTCGGCCGTTGGTTGGAGGCGCGCACGCCCACCTCCCTCGCTCGCGCCCTGCCCATGACGCCGGCCATGAAGAAGCCCTACCTCCCTGCGCCGGGGCGCGAGCCGCGCAAAGATTCAGTCGAGGCAGTTCGCACGGTCGCGCAGGGCGACGGCGAAGGCGCCGGCACGGAGTCCGACTTCCCGGAAGATTCCTCCCCCCACAACCACGATCCCAATGAAGACCAAATTTACGACAAGACATCTGACCCCGACAGGAATACGGGCGCTGAGATCCCGACGGATTCCATCGACACCTCCAACGGCGATCACACTAAGGGAGAAGGGGCGGATTCCGGAAAGTCTCCGACGGCTCCTAAGCCCGGTGATTTCGGCGGCAAGGGAGGAGGAGGAGGAGGAGGTGGTGGTGGTGGTGGAGGGGGCGGAGGGAGCGGAGAAGATGGAGGAGCGGCGGGCGGCGAGGGCGCAATAGCCGGCAAGGGCGGCGAGGGCGGAGGCTTCGGCAAGGCCGGCGACGGGGCCCCGGCTTTAGACAGCGCGGAGGTTGGTCCTGCGCCTGCGAGAGGCGCGCACCCGGCTGGATTCGGGAAAGACTCGAATCCGGCGCGGACCTCCCAGACTCTGCCCAGCGAGTCGGTCATCAGCGGCGGGCACGCCCCCACTCCCAATTTGGCCCGACGTTTCGACGGCGCGTCTGAGCGTCCGGGCACGGCATCCTCTGTTTTGGCCCCGACACCGATGAGGGGCGTGGGGGCCGGGGATTCTCCGGCTCTGCCGCGGCTCGTGAGCCGGGCCTCGGAGCTGAATCATCCGGGGGAGGCCATTCCCGCGCCCGTGATCGACGCGACCGCAGGCGCGGCGCGCGCGTCCGCGCCGACGCCGGCCGCAAGACCGGGCAAGCCGGAGGAAGAGGACTATAGCTACACCTATCTTGCTCCCGCGCGGCACAAGTACGAGCTTCCTGACAAGGACACGCCGCGTTCCGAGGACTGGCGCTATCTTCTTTCCCTCGGCCTGCGCATCTCGGCGGCGATGGCCGTAGGCTACTTGATCTATCACTCCGACGTCGCCTATCTTCTCGGCGTCACGCGCCGCCGCCGCCGCGTTCCCGGTCCCATATCGGGCGGCGATGATGATGGAAATTAAGTAGAATCGCATTGCCGCCTCGCGCGGAAGGACGATGCTCTCTCGCTGCCCCAGTTGCGGATCTCAGACCCAGGAAGACGAGCGCGTCTGCGCTGCGTGCGGCTGGGATTTCGTCTCCCACAAGCGCATCGAGCTCCCGGCAAAGAAGCCTTCTGCGGCCCCCGCGGCGGACGGAGACTTGGCCGCAATATTGCCGCCGTCACGCGAGGCTCCGATCCCCGTGGAGCGCCAGAAGCCGTCCGGGCCTGAGTCTGAGAGCGCGCGGCCGGAGGATAAAGTCGCCGTCGATCTGCCGTCCGTGAAGGCTCCTCCGGAAGTCGTTGCCGAGCCCGAGCCTGCGCAGGTCAGTGCGGACGAGTCGCCGCTCGAGGCCACGCCGCAGGCGAAGACCGCAGGCGCGCCGTCCGCCCGCCGTTATTCGCCGGTCCACATCGCGGCCGTGGCGGGCGCAGCGATCGCCGTCGTGAGCCTGCTTAACGTCTATCTCCTCCGGCGCTCCGAGACCACTCTCGTCTCCAATCCGCCGATGGGAGTCTCGCCGTCTGGCAAGGCCCCGGCTCCCGACGCGGCCCCTGTCGCGCCGCAGCCCGTGCCCGAGCCGACAAGCCGGCCTCGCGTCGAGAGCCGCCCTGCGGCCGCCTTCATCGCGCCTTCGCGCGTGAGAATTCTTTCTGCGGTCAACGTTCCCTCGCCCGCCCCGGAGACCGCAGTCGAGCCGGCCAGCCCTCCCGTTGCGACCGCGACGCAGGAGGACCCCGAGGATCCTGCGCCCGCGCGTCGTGCCAAACCCACCGGCCCGACCTGGTCCTTCGAAGGGATGGTCTTCGACCTCATCACCGCGCGCGGCGTCTTCGCCGTCAAGCTGTCCTTGCGCGACCCTGACGGCAACGTCGTTGGAGAGACCGAGACGGGCGGAGACGGGCGCTTTAAGATCGTCGTTCCCGCTGGAGGCGCCCGGGGCTACAGGCTCAGTCTCGCTCATGGAGACTACAGCGACCGCTACATCGACGAGGGCGACGCCATGAGCTCCCTGCGCAACGCGACACCCGACGAACGCGGGATCCTCATGAAGGCCGCGGCGCGAAATCTCCCGTGGGTCGGCACGCCCAAGAAGATCGTGCGCCGCGATCTAGCCGTCGTCCCGCGCTCTCATGAGGAGCCTTGACCTACGGCCAGTCCGCCCTTCTCGGGGCCCTGCAGGGCTTGGCCGAGTTCCTCCCCATCTCGAGTTCCGCCCACCTCGCCTTGGCGCCGTGGGCCCTGGATTTCCGCGATCCGGGCCTGACCTTTGACGTGGCCTTGCACCTGGGCACCCTGCTCGCGATCACGGCGACCTATGGGCGGCGCTGGACGGCTCTCCTCGTCGGCGCGGCGCGCGACCCGCGCGGCGAGGACGCGCGCCTGCTGAGCCTCCTCGCCCTGGCGACCGTGCCGGCCGTCGGCGCCGGTCTCGCGCTCGAGTCGAGGGCGGAAGAGTCTTTCCGCGATCCGCGTCTTATCGCCGGCATGCTCATCGTCTTCGGACTGATCCTGGAGGCGGCCGAGCGCTGGGGCGCGCGGCGCCGCGAATGGGCGGACGCGGGCTGGAGGGTCTTCCTCGCCGTGGGCGCGGCGCAGGCGCTGGCGATCGTCCCTGGGGTCTCGCGCTCCGGCGTCACGATCAGCGCGGCCTTGGCGCTGGGACTGACGACGGCCGGCGCCGCGGACCTCTCCTTCATGCTCTCGGCGCCCATCATCGCGGGCGCGGCCGCGCACAAGCTCAAGCACCTGACGGGCGCAGACCTCACCGGGCCCTTCGTCTTCGGCGTGGCCGTCTCCAGTTTGACGGGGTGGGCCGCGATCCGATTCTTCCTGAGAGGGCTTTCGCGCTGGGGCCTGCGTCCCTACGTGCTGTACCGCGCGGCCCTGGGGGCGGCGGTCCTAGCGCTCTCCTTCGCCCGCTGATCAGCGCGCGCAGGCGGCCTCGACGTCGCCGACCTCCTTAGGAACGCAGGTGAGGTTCAGGGGCGGTCCGTCGGCCTGGACGACGACGTCGTCCTCGATGCGGATGCCGCCGAAATCGAGGAAGGTCTCGGCCTTGGCGAAGTTCACGGAGGTCTTGTGCTTGCGCCGCAGGGCCGGGTCCTTGATCAAGGCCTCGATGAAATACACGCCGGGCTCCATGGTGATGACGAAGCCGGGCTCCAGCTTGGCGACGAAGCGCACGGGAATTTTGGTGGGGTTGGGCATCTTCCGGCGCTTGCCGCCCGTGGTGTCGTGCACGTCGAGACCCAGCATGTGCGTCAGGCCGTGCGGATAGAAGAGACGGGTCGCGCCGTTCTCGACGAGGCCGTCGGTCTCTCCTTTAAGCAGACCTAAAGACTTCAGACCTTCAGCGATAATCCTCATCGAGTGGACGTGCAGGTCGGCGGAAACGATCCCGGGCCGGGCGGCGTCGATGCACGATTTCTGAGCGGCAAGCACGACCTGGTAGACGTCGCGCTGTCGGCGGGTGAAGCGGCCGTTGACGGGGAAGGTGCGCGTGATGTCCGCGGCGTAGCCCTTGAGTTCCGAGCCCGCGTCGATCAGCAGCAGATCGCCGCTCTTGAGAATGGCGTCGTTGCGGCGGTAGTGGAGGATGGCGGCGTTGGCCCCGCTGGCCACGAT
>Ga0154439_1008_pt8 | contig 12964 bp, 9 predicted proteins | sample RifGroC2_FD_115943 | JGI IMG/M metagenome (GOLD analysis project Ga0154439, IMG submission 115943) | Elusimicrobia bacterium GWC2_65_9 | reverse complement strand
GCTCGTTCCGGGCCGTCTATTCGGACATATTTTTCGACTGGAGGATCAGTTCGGCCGGCAAGGCCCGGTTCTCCAGCAAGGAGTTCGAGATGGGGCTGGATGGGGCGTTGAGGTCGTTGCGCAGGCTGCTCGCGCTCTGCCGCCTGCCCTTTTATGAGCGTTACGGGAGTTGCTTGGCCGGGCTTGCAGGGAGGGACCTTGCCTAAACATGGAAGCGGCGGGACCGCGAAGAAGGCGCCGGGAGTGCGTCTCAATCCTCCGTACCTGCACGGAGCTTTCCTGGCCTTGAACGCGATGTCGGACGCTTATTTCCTCGGCGACGGTCCGGACTGCATCCGGGCCAAGGGCGAGCAGATCCACGGCCGGCACGACCTCTTCTCGACGCTCATGTCCTGCAAGGGCGAGCACCGCATCCATTACACGGGACTGAGCGTCTTCAACATCGCGCAGAACCTCGAAAAGGAGATCGCCGCGGGCCTGGAGCGCATCGCCGCAAGGCCCGCCTGCGGCGCGGTCTTCATGGGATCTGTGCCCATGTGCACGATCGCCGGCACCGACTACGAGAGGATCGTGAGGGAGGTCTTCGCTGGAGCCTTCAAGCCCGCCTTCGTCGTCCCACCCCAGATCGGCCTGGCGGGAGACTGGCTGGACGGTTATTCCGCGGGCCTCGAGGTCATGGCCTGCGGAATGGACCTGGAGCCCGCCGCTCCCGGCCCCGAGAGAGTGGCGGTGGTCGGCTACATGATGGGCCGCAACGAGGGCGACCACAGGGGCAACATCCGTGAGCTGGAGCGCATCCTGCGCGCTCTTGATCTTGAGCCCGTCTCGACCTGGCTTTCGGGCGGCAATTATGAAAGTCTTCGGGCCGTGCGCCGGGCGGGGACGATCATCGCGTTCGGGCACGGCCGCAAGGCGGCCGGAATCCTGGCTGAGAGGCTGGGCGTCAGGCTTATCGAAGCGGAGCTGCCCTTCGGCCTGGCCGCGACGAAGCGCTTCGTCGAGGACCTCGGTCTCAAGTTCGGCAAGCAGGCGGAGGCTGATGCCTTCATCCGCAAGGAGTTGGGCGAGGTTGTCCCGGCGCTCGAGTGGGTCGTGCCGCATGCCTTTTTGGGCCGGCGCTTCGCTTACGCCGGCGATCCGCACTACGCCGCGGCTTTCGCCGAGATGATCGAGGATTTGGGCGGCGAGATCACGGGGATGATCTTGATGGGGGGAGGCAGGCATCTGACAGAGGTCTCCCGGGCATCCCTGTCGGCGAGGCCCCGAGCGGTTTTCGAGCCCATGCAAAACGCGGTCGAGCGGGACTGGCTCGGGGTGAGCCGCCGGGAGGTGGACGTCCTGGTGGCCACTACCATGGCCGTCGAGTTCATCAGGCCCCGGACCTCGTGGCTTGAATTCGGATACCCTTCCGATTACACCCACTTTCTCAAAGACGAACCCTTCCTCGGGTTCCGGGGCGCCTTGGGATTCTACTCTCGGCTGGCCAACGAAGTGACTCGAGGTTTCTGCATGGACTGGATGACCCCGGAGGAAATGCAATCTCAATCGAAAGCCGTCTCGGAGAATCTTTTGAGCGACGGGACATGCCGCCGCCCCGAGTGATGAAGAAGACCCCAGGAGGATCATTGGCGTCATCCAGCGGTGTCAATCGTTCGGGCCCGGACGGGACGTTGCGGCCCTCGTCGGAGTGGATGTGGAAGAAGGGCTTCGACTCCCATTGGGCTATCAGCACGACGGTCCGCTGCCAGCACCGCTGCCTGTACTGCTACGAGGGAGAGCGGCGCGGCCAGCAGGACGTGCCGCTGGAGCAGACCAAAGCGCTCCTCGACCGGGCCGCCAAGGAGGTCCCCATGGTCATGTTCCTGGGGGCCGAACCGACGATGAACCCACACCTGCCGGAACTCATCCACTACGGCGTGAGTCGCGGCCTCCGAGTGGGGCTTTCCACCAACGCTTTGCGCCTGGCGGACTGGGCCTTTCTGACGACACTGGACAAGGCCGGCCTGGACTTCGTCGAGTTCTCCTTCTCCTACCCGGACGCGTTGACCTACACCCGCGTCACGCGACACAAGCCCGAGGGCTTCCGCCGCCTCCTGAAGGCTCTAGACAATATGGCTCGCTGGCAGCGGGACCTCGCCGCAAACCGCCAGGGCGGCCTGTTCGCTAACGCCGTCGTCAGCGGCTTCAACGTGGACCGTCTCGATGAGATCCTCGGGCGCCTGACGGCACACCTCAACCCGGGACGCTTCGTGTTCAACCTCCTGCGCCTCGACGTCGCGCCTCAGGCGCACGATGCCTCGTTGCGCCGATACATGCAGGTGTCCTGCGCCAAGCTGCGCCAGGCACTCCCGGCGTTCGCCGCCCGCGCCGGCGGGGTCCCGCTGTGCTTCAGCAATTTTCCGCTCTGCGCGATGCCGGGGCTGGAGTCGTCGAGCAACGAGCTCTGCTACCGGCTCAACGGGGTCGACGTCAAACAGAACTTCTTCAACCAGGGACAGATGGACCCTCTGCCGCTGGGAGACCTCGAGAAGACGAGCCGTTCCTTCGATTGGATCTGCGAGTCCTGCGCGCTCTCCTCGCTGTGCACCTGCCGCGGGCTCTTCGACCACGCCGATGCCTCGCCGGAGCATGCACCCCAGCCCCTGAGGGGCGCCTTGCCCCGCGCCCTCGGCGCCTGGGTGAGGCGTCAAGAGGGGGGGCGTTCTGTGTTGGCCGCCGAGACGCCCCTGACCGAGTCTGGCTGGGTGCTGGCCCGGCTGCGGGCGGCCTGCCCGACGGACCGTCTTCTCGCCAAGTCGTCCGCGCGCTGGGCGCCGCTGGAGCGAGGGATGATCGGACTCTATGACGGGGAAAGGACGGCGCATCTCCGCCTCCGCCGGGACGACGGAGCGCGCGGGCACTGGCGCCTGGAGCCAGCCGTCCCTGCGCAGACGCCAGCGTGGGCCAGGGCGGCAGCCGCGGCGCTTGCGGCCGTCCTGCGCCGTCTGCCCGCGCCGCCGATGCGCTGCCTGCCGGACCCCACCCCCCGGGACTCCTCGAAGACGACCGGACCGCAGGCTCGTCCAGAGGCGCCGCCGCCTCTCGAGGATCCCGCCTTTCCCTCTCCCGTGACGGCGCGTTGGGCCCGGTTCGTGTCCGGGCCGTTCCTTGAGCAGGTGCGCCGGGCCGCGCTGCGGGAACCGGCGCTGGCCGGTGGGCGGGCGGACATCGTTAGGCCCGGGGCCATCCGGCTCTCCGGGCCCGCCGGTCCGGATTGCGGGGAGGTCGTGGTGCGCCCCGCCTCGGGACCCAAGTCCCTGGGAGTTATCTGCGGGCCCCTCCGCCTGCAGATGACCTGGCTGGGAGAAGGAGGAGGCGCCGAGGCGTGGCTGCGCGCGTTCCTCGCCGCCTCCTCGAGACTGGGGGATGCGAGCCTACCGCCCGAGGCGCGCAGGATCGACGCCTTTCTCGCGCGGGTCTGGAAGCTCTACGGCGGAGTGCTCTTGCCCAGGATGCTGGCCCACGGAGGCCTGTCGGGGGGGTGGGTCTCGGACGACGGCCTGGAGCTCGAGATGCTTCGTACCCGCGGACAATCCTTCGGGATCACGCTGGGGAGGGCCGAGCGCATGGAACGCCCTTACGCCAGCGGCGATGGGATCGGCCTCCGGTATGTCCTCCCGGAGGGCTTGCCGGATAAGACGCGGTGGATGGCAGTCATCGAGGCCTACGCTCGCCGACTCGCGACGAAGTGTTGATCTGTTGCAAGTTGATCTCGCCTCATGATGTAAAATAAGGCGTTCTCCGACCGGTATGCCCGACCGATACTCCTCCTCCTTGCCCGCGCCGCGCTGGCCCGTCACGGACGCTTTCGGAACGAAGCTCGATGCCGCGGAACTTCTGCGGGGCGTCGCCGGGAAATTCCCGTCGGACTTCCGCCTGACGCTCGACGACACGGGCGCCATCTTGAGCGTGAATGCCTCGGACTTGGCGCATCCGCAATTGGAACAGGCCCTCTCCTGGCTCAAGGACCGTTTCGCCGGACTCTCCGTGCGCGTGGCGAAGGAAGCGCTGCTTCGCGGCGAAAGACCGCGGTTCAAGGATGAGCGCCGCCTTCCGGTTCTCACCGTCGCGCTGCTCGAGGTCTCCCCGGAGACCGCGCAGACCGCCGCCTCCGCCCGCGCCCTGTCGCGACGGCTTGGGATGAAGAAAAACGAACCGGCGGTGGAGCTGAAGATTCTCCTGTCCCGGCTGGGCTCCTCGACGAATGAGGCGGGCCCCGTGGAAGCCGGGAAGGGTCCGTTCTTGCTGGCATGGCGCAGGCCCGCGAACGCGGCGGGCTTTGCGCCCGCGGTTTTTCTCGCCGCCTCGCGAGAAAGAAAGGCCCTCTCCTGGCTGGTCGGACAACTCCGCGAGTCCCCGGGCCCGCTCCCGCAGGATTTTCGGGTCCTCTTGGAAGGGCTCGAGCGCGGGATATTGCGCAGGCCGACGGTGGCGGCGGAGGGCTCGGATATCGTCGTCGATCCCCATCGCTGCGAAGGCTGCGACGTCTGCGCCGGCGTCTGTCCGGCCAGTCGCTTGGAACGCGGGGGCGCCGTCCTCCCGGGCTCCGTCCCCTGCCTACATTGCTTCGACTGCGTGGAGGCCTGTCCCCAGGACGCACTGCGTCCTCCTTATAGTTTCACCAGCGCGATGCGCGCCGAGGCCGCCGGCGACCGCCCCGGCTGGCTCTCTCGATTGCGCGGCGACGCGGGCCCGGCTCTGCCCGCCCCGTTCCCGCCATCCTATCTCCTTCCCAAGCCGAAGGCGCCGAAGAAGCCGCGCTACATTCTGGGGTTGGCTATCAACACGATGCAGGAGCACGCGGCCGCCCTGCTCAAGGACGGCGAACTGGTCGGCGCGGTGGAAGAGGAGAAGTTGGCCCGGATCCGCCATTACGGCTGGCCTCCTCCGGGCACGCACCGCTTCGGCTTCACCCTGGAGGAATCATTTTGCCGCCGAGCCATCCGCCTGCTCCTATCCAAGGCAGGCATCACGCTTGACGACGTGGACCTGATCGCGGTCAACGGCCTGCCTCCCCGCTACGGCATGGCCTACGCGTCGGCGCCTCCCGAAGCGCCCCTGCCCGTCATCCGCTCCGGTCGCCTGATATTCATTCCCCACCACCTCTGCCACGCCGCCTCGGCTTTCCGGGTTTCGGGGCAGAAGGACTCCTGGGTGCTGAGCGTGGACGGCCGGGGAGAGAGGCAGACGGCCGCGGTGTTCCGGGCCCGCCGGGGTGGGTTGAGCCAGGTCTACGAGCTGCCGTCTTTGGTCAGCCGCTCGATCGGCGGCGTGTACGAATCAGTGACGCGCCTGCTCGGCTTCGGCTCCCACGGTCAGGGGATCGTCATGGCCCTCGCCAGTTCCGGCCGTCCCATCATACCTTTCGAGCGCTTCCTGTCCTGGAAGGACGAGCGGACCATGTCCATCGATGAGGACCTCGCCGCGGATCTCGAGGTTTTGAAGCGCCTGCCGGACGCACCCCTGAAGCCAGAGCATCGCGACCTGGCGGCTTCCCTGCAGAAATCTCTGGAAGACACGATCCTCGGCATCCTAGGAGCCTTCGTTCCTTCCCGCCCTGCCGGACTATGCGTGGCCGGCGGCGTCGCGCTTAATTGCCGGATGAACCGACTGATCCGCGAGAAGTTCCGGCCGCGGGAGATGTTCGTCCAGCCCGCGGCCAACGACGCGGGCACCGCGCTGGGCGCGGCGCTGGAGGCGCACTCGCTGACCTCGAGCGGAGGCCGGCCCTTCGTCATGGGCAGCGCCTGCCTGGGGCCGGATTTCTCGCCGAGCGAGGTTGCGGCGGCGCTGGACGCGGCGGGGCTCTCCTATCATCGCCCGGATGATGTCTGCCGGCAAGCGGCGGGACTCCTGGCTCAAGGGAAGATCCTGGGCTGGTTCCAAGGCCGCCTGGAGTTCGGGCCCCGCGCCCTCGGGGCCCGCAGTTTGCTGGCCGACCCGCGCGATTCCGGGATGAAGGACCGGGTCAACATCCTTAAGGGCCGTCATGCCTGGCGCCCCTTCGGGCCTTCCATCCTGGCCGGCCGCGAGGCCGAGTGGTTCGAGGATTCCTTCGATTCGCGCTTCATGCTCTTTACCGTCTCCGTGCGCGAGCAGAAGAAGTCTCTCATCCCGGCGGTGCTCCATGACGACGGCACCACGCGCCCGCAGAGCGTCCATGCCGGCGAGAGTCCCCTCTACCATCGGCTGATCTCCGAGTTCGAGCGCCTGACTTCCGTGCCCATGGTCCTCAACACTTCGTTCAACCGCAAGGACGAGCCCATCATCTGCACGCCCGCGGAGGCGGCGGAGGCTTTCAAAGCCATGGGCGCCGACGCCCTGGTCATCGGCCCGTTCATCGCGACGACGGCGGCGCCGCGCCAATCGGCGCCCATGACCCCAAAAACCCTGAGCGCCCTGCCGGGCGGACGGCGCCTGTCGCTGAGGGTGACGGTCGACTGCGACTTAAAGTGCCCGCACTGCACGATCCAGGACCTGAGCGGCCTGCCCCCCCGTTCGCTTAAGGACGCTCTGGCCGCCCTCGAAGGCGGGCGCCGGGCGGGCTGCGACGAACTGGTCGTGATGCGCGGCGAGCCCGCGTTGTGGCCGCACCTGACGGAACTGGCCGTCGCGGCCCGCGCCATGGGCTATCGTTTTCTCCAGCTCCAGACCAATGCCCGGCCCTTCGCGCGGCCGCGGACCCTTGCGCGGCTGCTGGCGGCCGTCGACGCGGCGGAAGTCATTCTGCTCGGGCCCGACGAGGCGACGCACGACGCGCTGAGCGGCGCTACGGGCTCCTTCCGTGAGGCCCTCATGGGAACCAAGGCCCTGCTCGGCGCGGGTAAAGAGGTCTTGGTCACCGTGCCGGTCCTGCGGCGCAATTTCAGACGGCTTGACGCGGTCCCGGCGCTGCTCTCTCGACTGGGCGTGCGGCGCGTGCAGTTTAATTTTCCGCGTCCCGTCCAGATGCCGCGCGAAGTGGCCGTCGAACCTCTGCTCCGGCTGGCGGACGCCGCCGAGGCCGTGGGCCGGGCCGCGGGGGCCGCGGCCGGCCTGGGCCTGAGCGTCACCACCGAGGGCCTGCCCCTCTGCTTGCTCGATGAGGGACTGAGGTCCGGAGCGGAGAGCGCCGAGGCCTGGGACCGATTCCGGGCGGACGACCTGAACGGAGTCCACGACGGGCTCGGCGTCCAGATCCAGGCCCGGCCGCAGCCGCCGGCCTGCCGGATCTGCGTCCTGAGAGAGTCGTGTCCGCGGACCTGGGCTCTGTACCTTGAGATCTTCGGCTCTGCCGAGTTGAGGACGGTGCGCTGATGGCGGAGATGGCCTATCTGCAGGTGTCGCGGATGTGCAATCAGAAGTGCGTCTTCTGCTCCAACCCCGCCAACGGCTCGATCCTCTCCTGGAAAGAAGCCAAAGCGCTGGTGGGCGGCTTCGCCGGGAAAAAATTCGCCGGCATCATCCTGACCGGCGGTGAGCCCACACTTTTCAAGGAACTCCCGAAGCTGGTGGCCTACGCGCTGGAGAAGGGTCTGCCGCCGCGTCTCATCACCAACGGCCAGAAAACGGCCGACCTGAAATATCTCAAGGCGCTGCATGCCGCCGGCCTGAGACACATGCATGTCTCGGTCCATTCCCGCTCGGCCAAGAAACAGGCCGACCTCTCGCGGAATCCCCGCTCCCTGCCCAACATCGCGAAGACCCTGTACTACGCGGGTATGTTGGGCATGAACGTCGACATCAACACCACGATCAACCGGGTCAACGCCGGAGAACTCTCAACTTTGGCGCGCTGGCTGACGGGACGCTGGCCGTTTCTGCGGCACTTCGTGTGGAACAACCTCGACCCGCTCATGAACGGAGCGGCGCTGGGCCCGGACTTGGCGCCCCGCTTGAGGGACTTCGAGGTGGAACTGCACCGGGCCATGACCGACCTCGCTTCCACCGGACGGACCTTCCGCGTCGCGCGCGTGCCGCTGTGCTACATGTCGGATTTCCCCGAGTGCTCCACGGAGACGCGCCGGATCGTCAAGGGCGAGGCGCGCAGCATCTACTTCCTGGACCAGAAAGGCCTTCAGGAGCAGGACCGGCATCATTGGACCTACGGGAAAAGCCCGCGCTGCGCGCAGTGCTCTCTGGACCCGGTCTGCGCGGGCCTCTACCAGATGGACGCCTATTACTCCTCCCAGGAACTCTGCCCCTCCCAACTGCCCGCGCAAGAAGTTCGGCGCAGGATACTGGAAGACGCGGAAGGATGAACGAAGGCCAAGCCCAGACGCTGTGTATTCCTGCTGTGCCTCATTCATTGGAAGAAATTCCGACGGCTTCCCCCGACGTGGAAATATACGTCAGGGGCTGTAGACCCGGATCTCACGCGGACGAGCGGGCTCGTCCGGCCGCAGTTCCGGAGCCGCCAGCGAGATCCAGCGGCGCAGACCCGTGAAGAACTCGCCGTAGCGGCGGCCGAAGGCGATGTTGTTGAGCAACACTTGCCGCTGACGGGGGTTGCGGGCGTACATCGTGAAGAGGGCGTGGGCGCAGTGGAAGCGGCTGATGTAGAGGGAGTCGTAGGCGGGAGCGTCTGTCACGTTGCCCAACGGGCGTGGGGGAGGGGCCCCCGGGCGCACGACCTCCATCAGCCATTCGGACAGCAGACGAATGGTTCCGTCCGTGTCCACGGTGAACTCGGGGTTGATGACCCCCGGCTCGACAACGGGGCGGAGATTGCCGATGCGGACCTCTCCGGTCGCGAGGACCCGACGATGGCGCGCCGCGATGCGCCTCATCTGGGCGAAGTACTCATCCTGCGCCCGGCGGTCCCACACGACGCCGATTGCGTAGCTCAGGTCGAAGGAGCGCAGGCCGAGGTCGAGGAGATGCTCGAAGTTCTCCGCCAGTTCCTTTACGTTGCCTGGGGTGGCCACCGGGATCACCGAGCAGATCACGCCCGAGCGCAGGACCTTCTCGACGATTCCCCGCAACGCCGCGTAGGTGTCGAGGCCGCATCGTCCAGCAACCCGTTCTCGATTGTGCGTCTTGGGAGCGCCGTCCCAGGAAAGCTCGACGATGAACTTCCGCTTCGACATCCATTCAAGCTTACGGTCGTCGAGGAGGAGGGCATTCGTCGCGATGTAGAAGGACGTCTTCTTGCCCAGGCGGCGAGCGCGCCGCACGGCGTGTTCCGCGCTCTCGCGGAGCACGTCGAAGGCAAGCAGAGGCTCCCCTCCGTAGAACTCAAGGGTCAGGTCGCGGTTGCGGGAGCCGAGCAGGAAATCCACCGCCTTGAGCGCGACCGCTAGCGGCATGTCCTCGCCGTTCTTGACCACGGGACAGTAGCGGCAGCGCAACTGGCAGCGCCGGGTGATGAAGAGTTGGATGCTGGACTTGTCGTTGCGCAGGCCCATCAGAGAGGACTCAGTTCCTGGTAGTTCCGAAAACGCTCCACCACCGAGCGTAGCGCGGCGCTGCGGGTAGGGCGCCGCCGCGATAGGGCGATTGCCTCGGCTTCGAGTAGGGCGTCGAGGAGGACGCGTTCGAGTTCGTCGAGCCAGGCGGGGGGCGAGGTCTTGGTCAGGCGCGCGGCGCAGGCGCGGACCAGGGGGTCCGCGGGGGCCTTCGGCGACGGCGCGGCCGCGACGGAGAATCCGTCGGCGCACAGGGCCGTGAGGCGCACGGCCCGGTAGAGGTTCTCGAGCAGGTCCGAGATAGAGGTCCGGCGTCCGGCGACGAGGATTCGGTGCTCCTGACGCAGTCCGCGGCGCGTTAGCCCGCGCGCAATCTCCTCGATTTGCGCGTAACGGACCGTCCCCTCCCGGCGGTCCAGTTCGACGTCGCAGAAGCTTCCGCTCTCGATGAGCAAGGACGCTCCCATAGGCGGCAGAGTCGCGCCGGTCTTGGGGGAGAAGGCCTCCGGGCGCAGTGCGTCCATTAGTTCTCGGTCCGCTCCGACCCCCGTCCGACAGAACGAGGCGATGTTGGTCCTGAGGGAGTGGATAAAGAACGGGGACTTCGCCATGAGGGCGAGGATCTGGAGGGCGCGCGGGCGGTCGGCGAGGGCGTCATGGTCATCGAACCGGACGCCGAAGGTCTCCGGAGGCACCGAGGACCACCGGCCGTGGGCGATCTTCAACCCGCGGCCATAGGCCGCCAGTTGTCGTGCGAAGTCCGCGGCGCCGTCGGCGCCGAGCGCGACGGTATGCGCCACCGCCCGAGTCATTTTTGTCGCAGCGATGTTCACTGAGAGCGCGTGCCGGCCGAGGGAGTGAAGCGCCTCTCGGTCACCGTTCGCATCCGCGCGAGCATGAGGTGCTCGGCGAGCCGGTCGGCGAAATCGAGGAAGCCCCGGAAGCCCAGGAAGGGGCGGAGGGCCAGGGCGTGATGGAAGAACGACGGGAAGCCGAACTCCATGACCGGGCCGGCCTCCAGCCCCAGGACCTGCCAGCCGAGGTTGTTGGTCACGCAGAGGTCATACGGCGCTCCATCTGAGCGGCTTCATGCCAGACCTCCTCCTCAGGCTCCTCAAGAGGGATGCGCTCCAGAGATCGCGCCCGCGGGCCGAGCCGTCCCGTCCGGGAGACGACCGCCGCCGCCTCGACCCGCGCGCCGAGCAAAGAGGCGATCTCTCAGAATCCCTCGAGGAGATGCGGGTCGCCCAGGTAGAGCAGTCTGCGGTTAAGGAAGACCTGGGGGGCCGCCCACTCCAGCGCCGGCACGGCGCGGTGGAGTTCCGCTTCGATGAAGCGTTCCGCTGCGGCGCCGCGGCGCAGAGGGGCGGCCACCGCCCGCACCCAGCGGGCGCTCGACTCCAGGCCGAACGGCAGTTCCGTCTCGATGAGCGGGACCTGCAGGCGTCTGGCCAGCAGACTCGCCGCCTGCCGGGCGTAGGGCAGGCTCACCACGGCCGATGCCTGCCGCGCTTGAGCCAAGTCGCCGTAGCGACCGCCGGAGGGCCAAGCCGCGACGAGATCGAGAGAGAGGGCCTTAAGCATGCGATCCAGTTCCGCCAGGTTCCCGATCTGGTCGCCCTCGTTGCGGTCCATCAAATGGCCCACGAGGACCACCGCGTTGCGCTTGCGTTTCCCGGGCTGGATTTCGACGTTGCGCGAGATTCCTTCCCAGACGGCGGCGTAGCCGTCCAGCCAGTCCTGGTCGAGCGAGTCGCAACGGATCTCCAGGAAGGGAGTGCTCGTCTTTTTGCGCAGCGGTTTGATGAGGCGGTCGTACTGGATTCCGGCCAGGCCGCACATCGTCAGAGAGGAGACCATCACCAGTCCCGCGTCGGGGCGCTGGACGACGCGATCGAGCAAGTTCGCGATCCTGTGCTCGCGGTTGAACATGATGGTGTCCCAGGTGGTGCCCGTCATGACGATCCGGTGGAAGCCGGAGGGGTCCAGCAGCGTTGAACGCCAGTCGTGTTTGCCCGACAGGTGCTCCGCCTTGAAGGAGATGCATTGAGGACCGTCGACGAGGAGGTAGGCATCGCGAATCGCGTTCACCGCCGCGTAGACCCCCAGGAGGTAGGGGAGGTTGAGTCTCAGAGATTGGCTTTTAATCATGGCCGCCCTGTTCGCAGAGGTACTGCGCGTAATCTTTGTACAGGGGGAATCGGCAGACGCCGGGCTCGAAGAAAGGGAGGGAGAATTGACTTTTTCCGGCACGCGAGAGCCTGCGGTCGAAGAAGATGTCGGAGTAGACGGCGTCGATCTGCCGCCGCCGCAGGAGTCGGTCGAGTTCTTCGGGTGCGTGGAAACGATGAATCGTCTCGCGCGCCCGTGAGTCATCGCAGACCGGGTGCTCATGCGCGCCGTCGCGATCGCACCAAAGCAGCCATTGGAGACCGAACCCCATCTCCCGGATCGTGGACAGGAGCGGGATACCCGCGCTCCAGCGGCAGTCCCGGAGTTGGACCAATCGCGCCGCGTCGCAGACGAAGCCGAGAGAGTGGTCGCACGCTCGACGCCTCAGCGCCTCCCACCTTTGCCGAGATCCCGACCATCGCTCGGCCCAGAGTTCCTCGCAGCGGTTTTGGAGATCGAAAAACTTCGCGATCTCGCTCAACCAACGGCGGGCGCCTCCCATCCCGTAGGGGGGCTCGATGAGGAGCGTCGGGATCGCGAGTTTATCGAGGATCTCCGCCTGGACCCCCTCGTAGGCGCGGTGAGGCCTCACGACCTGGAGATCGGCGTCCCGATAGCGGGAGATGCTCTCGAGGTCGAACTCGGGAAGCAGGCAGCTGTTGACCGTAATTCCCAGGTCGCCGAGCAGCCGGGTCAGCTCGACGAGGGTGCGGTCCCGGGGGAAGCCGACGAGGTTGAGGCGGGGGCCCTCCGGTTTAGAGGCCGGTCGGCCTCTTTTGCACGCGAGCGTGAAGAGGTCCCCCAGCAGGTCCGTGTGCTGGTCCGCATCGCGATCGGGGAAGAGGGTGGGGAGGCCCGACCGGAGACGGAAGCGCTCGATGACCGAGGCATTATCGTCGCCAATGACGACCGCGGGGCACGAGGTGAGGAATACCGTCAACTCGGTCGCGCCCGGTTCCCGGACGAGGCCGGACATGACCGTTTCCAGCTTTCGGGCGCCGCCGAGGATGATCTCACCGTCCTTGATGTCGGATACGATCTGGCGGCAGCCGAGCTGCCTGAGTTCGGAGGCAAGGGGCAGGCCGGCCGAGCAATGATCGGGCCAGGGGTGGTTGAAAAAATTCGCGCTTCCATCGTCGGTTCGCGCCTCGACGAAGAAACACTCCAACTCCTTCTGCACGACGTAGGCGACATTGCGCAAGAGCGGTTTTGCCGAAAGGAGTTCAAGCTCCGGGTTCGCGAAGAATTGGCGCCACTGCTCGTCCACGCCCCACGTCCACATCATCCAGCGGCTATAGGGAGGGGGCCGGCCCGACGCCGCGCCTTCCTCTGCCGCCGGCGTTGGCGTGCCTGGAGGCCCGGCCGGG
>Ga0154439_1069_pt3 | contig 13573 bp, 10 predicted proteins | sample RifGroC2_FD_115943 | JGI IMG/M metagenome (GOLD analysis project Ga0154439, IMG submission 115943) | Elusimicrobia bacterium GWC2_65_9 | reverse complement strand
CGCGGCCCAGGAGGGCCGCGTCATCCTCTTCATCGACGAGCTGCACACCCTCATCGGCGCAGGCGCCGCCGAGGGCGCTTTAGATGCGGCCAATCTTCTCAAGCCCATGCTGGCCCGCGGCGAACTGCGCTGCGTGGGGGCCACGACGCTCGACGAGTACAAAAAGAGCGTCGAAAAGGACGCAGCGCTCGAACGCCGCTTCCAGCCGGACTTCATCGGCGAGCCGAACCGCGAGGACACGGTCGCCATCCTGCGGGGCCTCAAGGAGCGCTACGAGGTCCATCACGGCGTGCGCATCCGCGACGCGGCCCTGGTCGCGGCCGCGGCCCTCTCCGAGCGCTACATTCCCGACCGCCAGCTGCCCGACAAGGCCATCGACCTCATCGATGAGGCCGCCAGCCGCCTGCGCATGGAGATCGACTCCATGCCCCAGGAGCTCGACGAGGCCGAGCGCCGCATCCGGCAGCTCGAGATCGAGGCCACGGCCTTGCGCAAGGAAACGGACGCCGCAAGCGTGGAAAGACTGAAAACCCTCGAGAAAGAACTGAAGACTTTGAAGTCCAAGTCCGATGAACTCCGCGCCCACTGGGGCAAGGAAAAGACGCTCATCCAGGAGCTCCGCAAGACGAAGGAGCAGGCCGAAGAGCTCAAGGCGGACGAGAAGAAAGCCGAGAAGTCGGGCGACCTGGCCCGCGCCGCGGAGATCCGCTTCGGCCGCGTGCCCGAGCTCGCCAAAAAGCAGGAGAAACTCCAGAAGGACCTCGCGACCCTCCAGAAAGATCGCCAACTCCTGAAGGAAGAGGTCGCAACGGAGGACATCGCCGCCGTGGTCAGCCGCTGGACGGGCGTGCCGGTGGAGCGCCTCCTCGAGGCCCAGTCGCAGAAGCTCCTGCGCATGGAAGGGGATCTCCACGAGCGGGTGATCGGCCAGGACGCGGCGGTCAAGGCCGTGGCCGACGCCGTGCGCCGCGCCCGGTCCGGCCTCTCCGACCCGAACCGCCCCGCGGGCGTCTTCCTGATGATGGGGCCGACGGGCGTGGGCAAAACGGAGTTGGCGCGCAGCCTGGCCGAGTTCCTCTTCGACTCCGAGAAGGCCATGATCCGCCTGGACATGTCCGAGTACATGGAGAAGCACGCGGTCGCCCGTCTTATCGGAGCGCCTCCGGGCTACGTCGGCTACGAAGAAGGCGGCCAGCTGACCGAGGCCGTCCGCCGGCGCCCCTACTCCGTCATCCTGCTCGACGAGATCGAGAAGGCCCACCCCGACGCCTTCAACGTGCTCCTCCAGATCATGGACGACGGGCGCCTGACCGACGGCCAGGGCCGCACGGTCGACTTCAAGAACACGCTCCTCCTGATGACCTCCAACGCCCAGCCCGGGGAAATCAAGAGCCGCTTCCGCCCCGAATTCCTCAACCGCATCGACGAGATCCTGGAGTTCGCGGCTCTCGACAAGGCCCAGTTGAGGAAGATCGTCGACGTCCAGCTGGAGGCGGTGCGCAAGCGCCTAGCCGAGCGCCGCGTCGAGCTCGAAGCGACCGGCGCGGCCAAGGACTTCCTCGCCCGCGAGGGCTACGACCCGGCCTACGGGGCTCGCCCGCTCAAGCGCGCCATATCCCGTTGCGTGGTGGACCCGCTGGCCCGGCTCATCCTCTCCGGCGAGGTCAAAGACGGAGACTCCGTCACGGCAGACGCGGGCAAGGACGGGCTCACCTTCCGGACGGCCGCCCGCAAGAAGAAGGAAGAGGACGCGACCGCCTAAGCGCCGAGCGGCGGCTCGCGGCGCAGGCGCTGCACGACCGCGACGGCCGCTGCTTTGACGAGATCGTCCGCCTCAACGGCGATAAATAGGCGCATGGGATCTCGTTGACCGCCATCAATGACCAATCTTGACCGTTCTCATCGACGTCCGCCCCCCTTCCGCGCTACACTGGCAACATCGCAAAAGGAAAGGTAAAACGCCATGGAAAATAATACTTTGACCCTCTCGATCCTGCTTCTCGCCGCAAGCGCGCACGCCCAGTTGCGACCGATCGTACCGTCCTTCCCCGGAGCCAACAACCCCGTCGTCCTCCTGCCGAAGACCCTGCCGAGCCCCTTCACCGGCATGACCATCCAGTTGCCGGCCCGCAGCATCGCCCCGGCTCTGGACCTGCCCGCGATCTCCTTACCGACCCCGGCGGCCATCATTCGCATCCATATCCGTGCCGATCGCGAGAACGTCGTCAACCCCATCCGCCGCATCGTGTCCGTCGTCAACGCCCAGTTCGACGAGCGCAAGGAAGCGCCCCGCGCCCAGGCCGAACAGGACGCCGAGAAAGACCGCCTCGACCATCTCTTCGATGGAGACGCATCGCCCAACAGTCAACCCCCCGCCCGTTCCGGCCACCGCGTCAATCTTCCCGAACTCGAACTTGAGCGGGAACTCGGCCTCTAAGCCGCTACCCTACCAGGAATACTTGACGGTATAGGTCACCACGGCCTCGCCGTCCTTCTTGACGGGCGTTGAGAACTCCACGGTCTGCGCGTCCTTCTTCTCCCACTTCTGCGACGCGTCGACGATCTTCCAGTTCGTCCATCGGTAGAGGTGCTCAACGACGGTCGCCGTGACGTCGGCGTCTTTGTGGTTGCGCAGGCGGATCTCGAAGGTCTCCTCGAAACGATGTTTGTTGAAGTCCGAGGCGTAGCTGACCCGCTTGCGCTCGCCGACCAAGTCGAAGGACTCCCCCATCTTGACCCGGACCTTCTCGTCCTTGGGCGTGTGGTCGATGGCGTCTTCGCCCGCCAGTTGGAGCGAGCCATCGTCATCTTTTTTATAAACGCGCACCCGCCCCTTGGGCAACGGGATGCCGAGGCCGTCGGCCTTCCTGTTATGGATCTCGAAATAAACCGAGATCTTCTTGCCGGAAGATACCCCGTAGTTGGGGTCCCAATAGCCGGAATCCCCGTAGTTGAGCCACTGCACGCCTTGCGCCCCGTCGTAGATGTATATCTTCTTCAGCGGGATACCCGCCGCCGAAGCCATCTCGACCTGCTTCGAGGAATTATCCACCAGCGTCGTCAGGCGCTGGAGCGAGTAGAGGTGGTACTCGAAGAACGATTTCTCCGCCATCCCCCCGTTCATCTCGCTCATCGCCATCTTCGCCATGCCGCGCATCGCGCCCACGGAGGCGGTAGAGCGCGGGGCGCGGTGCACGTCGCCGGCGACCAGCTTGAGCTTGGCGTCCTTGTAGGCGACCCCCGAGTTGTTGGAGACGGTCACCCAGGCGGTGAGGTCGGCCTTATCGTCGTTCTTGCCCGCAACTAGAATATAGTCAGCGTTCCAGGAAAGCCCCCCGGTCAGATACGATATCTCGCCCTGATGCTCGCCCGCCTGCTTGGACGAGAGCTGCCAGACGAGGGTCGGCTTGGTGAGCAAGCCCTGGGGAAGGGCCGGCAGGATGAACTGCCCGGCGGGATTGACCAGGATCTTGTCGCCGACCTTCAGCACCCGCCCCCCTATGTTGGAGAGGAGCACGCCCTTGAGCGTCTCCTTCTTCTCACCGTCGCGGCCCATGGGCCGCTCCAACTCCACTTCCTTGCCCAGGTAGCGCTCCAGAAGCTTGTCTTGGCTGACCAGATCGTACTGGAAGTCTTGCTCCAGGACTTTGACCGCGTCAGGCGCCGTCAGGGATTTAAAGTGCACGCTGGTCGGGTCGATCTGCGCGGCTACGTTCTGCACCTCGACGCGGTCCACGCCGTTCTTTAAGGAGAAGGGCCGCGTTTCCTTGATCAGGCCGAGGTTCGAGTTGTAGACGGTCACCTCCGTCGCCGCCGCGGACACGGCCAATAGGATGGACGCGAAAAGAGAAGGAAAATGTCGGGCTAACCTTGATTTTATCGTAAAATCCCTCCTTCGGGACCAAAAAATGACCGATTCTGCTTTTTTTATAGCAAATCATGCCGCGAGGATTCGAATGGGAGGAGCGATGATATCAGAGCGGATCGCGGAGTCAAACGGAAGGATGTTCGACTAAAATTATGCTTCGGAAATCCCCGCATTCCGTCGATGCCGCTCAGCGTCGCGCCCACCTGCAGGCGTTCTCCGAACTACTGCAGCTCTTGCGTCGCGAGGCAGGCCACCCCTCCGCGCGCGATTTTTACCGTTCCAACGGCGGGAGGGCCCATTTCCTCTGCACCTACGAGCAGTATCTTAACGTCGAGAGCGGGCGCAGCGCTCCCACGCCGGGGCTTCTGGAGAAGATCGCGGTTGCCCTGCAGATATGGCTCCATGAGGGGAAAAACCGCGAGTTGTTTCTGGTCTATCTGCGGCTGGTCCTCGGCAGCGAGAATCTCTTTGAGATGGTCGCGCAGGCGATCCGGGAAGCCAAGAATGCGGCGGCCGCGCCTCCGCTGCGCCAAGCCCTCCAGCGCGACCTGGAAACGCGGCGCCGCCCGGTCACCCAGGAGCAGGCGGACGCGATGTACGCCGATCCGGTCAGCTACTGGCTGTCGGTGGTCTTCTGCAACGACGGCGGTGAATGGACTGCGGCGGAATTGGCTCAGCTTCTGGGCTACCCCGAATCGGCGATTCGGACTTCAGCGCAACGATACCTGAAAACGGGTTTTCTGGTCGCCTCCAAGGACGGGAAACGCTTTCGTTGTTTCGCCTCCGGCAAGGTGCTGGTCATCCCGCGCCGAACCCCGCATCTGCCTCCGGAGCCCGTGCGGCGCTGCGAACGGCTCAACGAGGAGATGGCGCGCAAGCGAGGCTGCGAGGAATTGCGGGAATCCCTCTACTTAAAGTGCTATCCTTCGGGCATTCGCCAATATTACTCCTATCTGGCCAGGACGGTCGCCGGGGCGAGCGTCTACTCAACAGCGGACCGGGGGCCGGACACGGCCTTCTACCAAGTGCAGACCATCGTGAGAAAACTGTTCTCTATCAAAAAGGAGGCCTGGAAATGATTTCAATGAAGCCAATCGCGCGGCTGATGAGTCTTGCCGTGGCGGCCTATTGTTTGCTTCCCGCCGCGACGGTTGCCGCCGGAGGCGCGGCGGCGGACTGCCCCGATCTCGACCGCGTGGACAGGACTTGGGTCGAGCATTCCGGCAAGCCTGTACCCGTTGAGCTGCTGGGGACTCATCTGGCCACGCCGCTCATGAGCGCGGCGCCGCTGCTCCTGCCGGTCAATGAGACGTACTACTGGCTCGGCATCTCCGTGCGCAATCCTTATGCCACAACCAAGGTTCCCAACCTCTCTTGCTACCTCCTTGGAAGCGTGGCGTATTATTACAACGGCGTCGAACAAGACCCTGAACTCGACATCGTTCGGGAAATCAACGAGGGCCGCGAGCCTCAGCTCCTCGTCAACCGCCTCATCGAATTTCGCTGGTTCGATCCCAAGGAAAACAAGAAGCACCGCTGGTTCAACGTCGCCTTGGCACGCCGACTGGATTGGCTCACTTCCGGAGACGGGACCATGGACGAAAATCTAAGACCTATTCCGCTGCCTCGGGCGCCGAATTCCCTCGATATCGCGCAAGCCGCCGATGGACGGCGATATCTGCCGGTCTTCAGCCCCAATCCGAAACGAGCCGCTCCAGCCCGCGCGCTCCAATCAGCTCGCGATTCGACGAGGTGGCTGCTGAAGTAGCGAGACGAAGACCACCCCCCCCCCAGGACCGCGTGGGCCCGCAAGCCGGTGAGCCCGTAGACCGCCGCCATGTCCCCCACAAGACCGGCGTCTACATCATGCGCGAGGCAGCCGGGGATATCCTATACATCGGCAAGGCCAACGACCTCTCCAAGCGGGTGGCCCAGTATTTCAACTCGAACCAGGAGAACGTCAAGAACCAGGCCCTGGCCCCGCTCGTCCGGCGCATCGACTACATCCTCTGCCAGTCCGAGCGCGAGGCCCTGCTCCTGGAGCGGCGCCTCATCAACGAGAATCAGCCGTTCTTCAACGTCATGTGGAAGGACGGCAAGACCTATCCCTATCTCAAAATCACTCTCGGCGAGGATTACCCTCGCATCCTCACGACCCGCCGCAAGATCCGCGACGCGGGCGCTTATTTCGGACCCTTCCCCAAAACGACTCCCGTCCGGGGACTGCTCCGTTATCTCTGGAAACACCGCGTATTCTCGCTGAGGCCGTGCCGCTGGGAATTCTCCGAGAAGAATCCTCTGGACAAGCGAAAAATCAACGAATGCCTATACTATCACACCAAGGAATGTCCCGCCCCTTGCGCGGGACGGATCGCCAAGGCGGATTACCGACGGATCTCCGCACGCGCAGTCCTATTCTTCAAGGGCCGCTATGAAGATCTAAGACAAGGATTCGAGAGGGAAATGAAGGACGCTTCGAAAGCCCTGGACTATGAAAGAGCCGCCCAACTGCGCGACAACATAGCGGCCCTCTCGCAGATGGGCGAACGCGTCCGGGTACGCGAGGTCGAAGCGGACGGCGTCGGCGGAAGGCTTGCCCAAACCCGGATGGTGACCGCGCTCCAGAAAGCCCTCGACCTGCCCCAGCCGCCGGTTCACGTCGAGTGCTTCGACATCTCCCATTTCCAGGGCCGTCAGACCGTGGCCGCCATGGCCTGCTTCATGGGCGGCAAGCCCCATCGCGAGCATTACCGGAAGTTCCGCATCCGCGAGACGGCCGGCATCGACGACTTCAAGTCCATGCACGAGGCCGTGTACCGGCGCTACCAGCGCCTGCGGGCGGAGAAGGCGAGCCTGCCGGATCTCGTGCTGATCGACGGCGGCAAGGGTCAATTGAGAGCCGCAGGGAAGGCCCTGGCTGAGTTGAAGCTCAAAATCCCCCTGGCCTCGCTGGCCAAGCGCATCGAGGAGATCTTCCGGCCCGGCCGCGCGGAGTCCCTCGTCCTGAGTCTCGACGACCCCGCCCTGCTTCTGCTCCAACAACTGCGCGACGAGGCCCACCGCTTCGGCGCGGCCTACCACCGCCTGCTGCGGGATAAGGGCCTCTTCGACGCCTGACGCCTACCCCTGCTTGCCGGCCAGTTCGCCGAGGCCGAACATGGGCATGAACATCGCGACGACGATGGTGCCGATGATGATGCCCATGACGACGATGACGATGGGCTCGATGAGGGAGGTCAGGCCCTTCACGGCCGTGTCGACTTCCTGATCGTAGAAGTCGGCGATCTTGGAGAGCATGACATCGAGCGCTCCCGTCTCCTCGCCGACCGAGATCATCGAGGTGACCATGTTCGGGAATATGCCTGACTTCTTAAGCGGGTCGGAGAGGTGGCCGCCCTCGCGGATCGACTCGCGCGTGAGCATGACGGCCTCCGCGATGACCACGTTGCCGGCCGTGGCGGCGACGGTGTCCAGCGCCTGCATGATGGGAACGCCCGACTTAATGAGGGTGCCCAGGGTGCGGGTGAAGCGGGCGACCGCGACCTTCTTAAGGATGATGCCGAAGATGGGGGCATGAAGGGACTTCGCGTCGACCCACTTGTGGCCGAAGGAAGTTCCGTAGAATTTCAGGAAACCTTTGTAGGCGAGATAGGGCGCCCCGACGAGCACATACCAGTACGTCTTCATCGCGTCTGAAACGTCGATGAGGATCTGGGTCGGCAGAGGCAGCTCGGCGCCGAAGCTGGCGAAGATGTTCTTGAAGGTCGGGATGACGAAGACCATCAGGAAGATGGTGACGAGCGCGCAGATGGAAAGGACGATGGCTGGGTACATCATGGCCGACTTAACCTTCGCCTTCAGGGCCTCGGAGCTCTCCATATAGTTGGTCAGACGCTCGAGGATGGTGTCGAGGATGCCGCCCAGCTCGCCAGCCTTGACCATGGAGGTGTAGAGTTCGGGAAAGGCGTCGGGATGCTTGCGCAGGGCGTCCGAGATCGAGAGACCCGACTCGATGTCCGACTTGACCACGCTCAGGACCGCCTTGAAGGCCGGGTTCTCCGCCTGCGTCTCCAAAATCCCAAGGCTCTGGACGATGGGCACGCCAGCGCTCACCAGCGTCGAGAGCTGGCGCGAAAAGAGGACTAGATCCTTGGAGGTGACCTTGCCCTTTGACTTAAAGAAGGCCTTGATGACCCCCAGGGGGTCGGCTTGCTTCTCCGCGATCTCCAGCACCACCAACTTCTGCGCGCGGAGCTTGTCCACCGCGGACTTCTGCACGTCGGCGTCGATAACGCCCTTCATCATGAGTCCCGCTGAGGTCTTGGCCTTGTAGCTGAAGACGGGCATATTTTCTCCTCAAGTCACTGCGACCCGAAGTCTCCCCGAATTAACGCGGAGCCGGAGGTGCGGCCATATTGCGCTGCATGAGGCGGCGGAGGTCTTCCGGGTCGAGCGAGTGAAGCATCGCCTCCTGGAAGGTGATCTTCTGCTTGAAATAGAGTTCGGCCAGGGACTGGTTCATCGTCTGCATGCCGACCTTGCCGCCGGTCTGGATGGCGACCTGGATCTGCTCGACCTTCTGCTCGCGGATGAGGTTGCGGACGGCGGCGTTGACGATGAGCGTCTCGGTCCCCAGCACGCGTCCCGCGCCGGAAGCGTGGTTGAGCAACTGCTGGGCGACGACGGCCTGCAGGACGAAGGAGAGTTGGACGCGAACCTGGTCGAGCTGGTGCTGGGGAAAGACGTCGATGATGCGGTTGATGGTCTGGGCGCAGTCCGTGGTGTGCAGGGTCGCGAGCACCAGGTGGCCCGTCTCGGCGATGTTGAGCGCGGCCTGAATCGTTTCCAGGTCCCGGAGCTCGCCGATGAGGATGACATTGGGGTCTTGGCGCAGGACGTGGCGCAGGGCCGTCGTGAAGGTTTCCGTGTCCTGGCCGACCTCGCGCTGGTTGATGATGGATTTCTTGTGCGCGTGCACGAACTCGATGGGGTCTTCGACCGTCATAATGTGGCAGGAGCGCGTCTCATTGATGAAGTCGATCATGCTGGCCAGCGTCGTGGACTTACCCGAGCCGGTCGGACCCGTGATAAGGAGGAGCCCCTTGGACAGCTTCATGATCTCGAGGATGGCCTTGGGCATCCCGATCTCGTCGAAGGTCTTGAAGTTGTTGGGGATGGCTCGGATGGCGGCTCCCACGCAGCCCATCTGCCGGTAGACATTCATGCGCACGCGGCCGATGCCGCGCAGGTTGAACGCCAGGTCCAACTCGCTGGAGGCCTCGTAGCGCTCACGCTGCTGGTCGTTGAGCAGGGAGTAGATCAGCTGCTGGGCCATCTCCGCGCTTAGCTTCTCGAAAGGCGTCGGCACAAGCTGGCCGTCCACGCGCAGGATCGGGGATGCTCCGACAGTGAGGTGCAGGTCGGACGCTCCCCGTTCGTGCATCAGAAGGAAAAGCTCTCCCATTGATACCATTGTCCTCTCCTTGGTTGACGACGCTCAGGTATCCACGTCGGACGCGGTCACCCGCATCATCTCTTCGACCGTGGCGGTACCGGCGAGGAGCTTGCGGATGGCGCACATGCGCAGGGTAAGCATGCCCTGCTTCATCGACTGATTCTTAAGCTCCATGGCGGAAGCCCTGTCCAGGATAAGTTGACGGATGGCGTCGGTGACCTCCATGACCTCGTAGAGGCCCTGGCGACCGCGGTAGCCGGTGTTCGCGCAGTTCTCGCAACCCTTGCCCTTGTGCAGGACGATCTTGCCCTTGCCGGTCGTCTGGAGCTGGGCGTCGATCACGCCGAGCTTCGTGAGCCAGTCGCGTTCGACCTCATAGGGCTCCTTGCAGTTGGGGCAGATGGAGCGCATGAGGCGCTGGGCCTCGACTAAGAGCAGGGCCGAGCTGACGAGGAAAGGCTCGACGCCCATCATGCCCAGGCGGGTGATGGTCTGGGAGGTGTCGTTGGTGTGCAGCGTCGAGAAGACGAGGTGGCCGGTCAGAGCGGCGTTGATGGCGATGGTCGCCGTCTCCTGATCTCGGATCTCGCCGACCATGATGACGTCCGGATCCTGGCGCAGAAAGGAGCGCAGGGCCGCCGCAAAGGTCAGACCCACCTGGTTATGGATCTGGACCTGGTTGATGCCGCTGAGCTGGTACTCGACCGGGTCCTCAGCCGTCATGATGTTCGTGTCCGGCGTGTTGAGATTGGCCAGCGCAGAGTAGAGGGTGGTGGACTTGCCCGAGCCGGTGGGGCCCGTGACGAGGACGACGCCGTAGGGCGCGCTCATCGCTTTCTTGAACACGGACATGGCCTCGGGCTCAAAGCCCAGTTGGGTCATGTTCACCTTCAAGCCCGAGGAGTCGAGGATGCGCATGACGATCTTCTCGCCGGCGGAGCAAGGCAGGACCGAGATGCGCAGGTCGATCTCCTTGCCGTCGATCTTGAGCTTCATGCGCCCGTCCTGGGGGATGCGCTTCTCGGCGATATTGAGGTTTGAAAGGATCTTCACGCGCGCGCAGATGGCGCTGTGGAACTTCTTGGGCAGCGCCGGCTGCTCATGGAGGACGCCGTCGATGCGGTAACGGATGCGCAGTTCCTTCTGGTAGGGCTCGATATGGATGTCCGAAGCCTTGGTCTTCACGGCGCCCGCCATGATCAGGTTGACCATCTTGATCACCGGCGCTTCCTCGGCCTGTTTCTCCAGCCCGATCTCGATATCCTGGTCGCTCTTCTTCTCCTCGATGTGCTCGACGCCTTCAGCCGCGGCCTCGTCGACGTCGGATTGCTTGATGATGCCCTCGAGGATCTCCTGGGAGGTGGCCTGCTTATAGTACTTTTCATGGGCCGCGGTGATCTCGCTCTCAGAGGCAAGGCAGCCGATGACGTCGCAGCCGCTGAGCATCTTGAGGTCGTCGAGGACCATCACGTCGAGGGGGTCGGCGATGGCCACCGTGAGGCGGTCCTTCGTCTTATTGAAAGGCATGAGCATTTTCTGCCGGGCGATGGCCTCGGGGACCGCCTGTACGGCCTCCTCCGGGATGTCTCCGATATCCGCCAGCGACACGAACGAGATGCCCGTCTTTTCGGCCAGGAACTGGAGGAGATTCTCCTCCGGGACGATGCCCTTTCCGATGAGGATGGTGCCCAGCTTCTCTCCGCCGCTCTTCTGCGCGTCGAGCGCCTCCCCGAGTTGAGAGGGGGTGATAAGCTTCTCCTCCACGAGCAGATCGGCAAGGCGGCGCGAGAGTCCTAGCGATATGACGTGCTGGGCGTTCGCCATTCCCAGATAGATTAGGGTCCCAGCAAGGCTTTGTCAAGGCCGATGCCGCGAACGGGCATATAAATAAGAAGTGAACTCCTGGGGAGCTTACAAGCCCGTATTGACGGTATCCGACCCGAATGAATCATCGTCTTCGGCCGGGGAATTCAACTCGCTCTCGTTGGGCAGGGAGAGTGCAGGAAGGTCTTTGGGGGCCTCCCCGGCCGCGTCCTTCCTGGCGACGCGCGGAGCGCGGCCCGCGAGCAGACGTTGCGCCTTCGGATTCTTGCCGAAGACCAGGCCCATCGACATGTCTCCCGCGAAGAGGTATTGAATCTCAGCGCCTCCTCGCGCCGAGGGCACGAAACGGTACTCGACTCGATAGGTCTGGCCGCCGGCGCCGCTGGCGCTCCAGATCTCCTTGCCCGCGTCGGCGTCGGCGTTGTGGGAGTACTGCAGCCACCGGGCGACCGTGCCGCGGCCGCCGTCGAGCGGAAAATCCTTAACGAGGGCCACGGCCGCATCGAGCGCACTGCGCTTGGCGCTGTTCTTGGTCGCCGGACGCGAGAAGGTCTTGACCTTCGATCTCGCCTTCGGCTTTTCCTCCTCGACGCGCGGCGCGCTGCCCGCGAGCAAGCGCTGCGCCTCCAGATTCTTGCCGAAAACCAGGCCCATCGACATGTCTCCCGTGAAGAGGTAATGAACCTCGGCGCCGACTCGTGCCGAGGGCACGAAACGGTACTCGACGAGATAGGTCTGGCCGCCGGCGCCGCTGGCGCTCCAGGTCTCCTTGCCCGCGTCGGGGCTGGCGTTGTAGGAGTACTGCAGCCACTGGGAAACCGTGCCGCGGCCGCCGTCGAGCGGGAAATCCTTGACGAGGGCCATGACCGCATCGAGCTCGGTGGATGCCTCCGGCTGGACCGTGGGAGGCGAGGCCGGCTCGACCGCAGGCGTCGGCGCAGTCATGCTCGGCTTGATGGACGGGGTCCGGGAAGGTTCATCGACCGGCTGGGCGCCGAGATGCTCGCGCCCATCGTCGAGCGAGGCCATCTGCTTGAGGTCTTTCGGTTGGCGAAGCATGAAATAGCCGATCACGCCCAGGAGGGCCACGAGAGCGGCGGCCGCAAACAGAAATGGCTTATTGCTGCGCACCGACCGCGAGGAAACGGTCGGCGCCGCCGGGGCGGGCTTAGCCAGGCGCGACAGGACATCCTGCTCGGAGGGGACGCCGGCCGGCGTCGGCGCAGCCTCGAAGACTCCCGAAAAGGCCAGGGTCGCCGGCGGCTGGGCCGGAGAGGGCGCGCAGGCCATATCCTCGAAGCCAAACGCGGACGCCGCTATTGGGACCGACGCGGGAGCGGTGGCCGACTCGGGCTGCATCATCTCGCCCAAGGCGACCATACTGGGCGGCGGCGCCGCGCTCTCCGCGGCCGGAACGGGAACGGCGGTCGTTTCGGGCGCGCGCGACTGGAGGGAAATCGACGCTAACTCAGAAACTGGAGTCAGAATGGGCATTGCCGTTTCCGGGATCGTCGCTGGCGGCGAGACGGATGATATATCTGCCGGGGCTTCAACCGCCGGGGCCGACACGGGAGCAGAAGGCGCCGCGCCGTCGTCAGGCCCGACGACACGGAAGGACCTAATCGTCGGCACGACCTTGAAATGCTTTGGCTTGGGGAAAGCGGCCTTCGTGGAAGCCTTTTCGGGCGCCGTCGCAACGGCATCCGCAAGCGAAGGAGGGGCCGACGCAGGCGGCGAGGGCACGACGGCAGAAGGAGCCTCAGCAGGGGGGGTAGCCGCAAGTTGCGTCGGCGCTGCGCTTGCGATGGTGGGTGAACTCGGAACAACCCCGACCGGTAGTTCCTTCGACCATTCCTGGCATAGTCCTGGCGGCGCAAACGGAACCGCGTCTAACGAAACGAACGACGCTTCGGCCGGCGGAACCAACGACGCCGCGGCCGGCGGCATGAACGACGCCTCGGCCGGAGGCGTCAACGACGCCGCGGCCGGCGGCATGAACGACGCCTCGGCCGGGGGCGTCAACGGCGCCGCGACCGGTGGAACCAATGGCGCCGCGGCCGGCGGCATGAACGACGCCTCGGCCGGAGGCGTCAACGGCGCCGCGACCGGTGGAACCAACGACACCGCGGCCGGCGGCATGATCGACAGCGGGGCGGCGACGGGCATGAGGCTCTGCGCCGGGGTCTTCAAGCGCAGGGCGATCTCCTTCTCCGCCAGGCGGTGCGCGAGGTCGGACTCGGAGGACTCTAGTTCCGAGACCCGCATATAGAGTAGTTCGAGTTGGGCCGTGAGCTGCGAGACACGGCCCTTGGAGCGCCTCAGTTCGGCCTCCGCCGCAGCCGACTGCGGCAAGAGAAGGTCGGAGAAATCCTTATTGAGCGGGGCGTCCGAGAAGAGGCTCTCGGTCGCGCCGGGGAAGTCCTCGT
>Ga0154439_1080_pt1 | contig 15453 bp, 15 predicted proteins | sample RifGroC2_FD_115943 | JGI IMG/M metagenome (GOLD analysis project Ga0154439, IMG submission 115943) | Elusimicrobia bacterium GWC2_65_9 | reverse complement strand
CTTAAGCTCATGAACAAGCCCTACGAGATCGCCGCGGCCGAGCGCGTCTTGGCCGACACCAAGCGGGCACGCATCGCCACGGTCGGCAACTTCATGTTCGGCTTCCCCGGCGAGACCGAGGAGGACTTCCAGCTCACTCTCGACTTCCTGCGCCGCAATCGCGCCTCCTTCGACCGGGTTTACGCCAGCGCCACCTTCACCAGCCTGGAGGCGGATGCGTGGCTCTCCGAGCACCGGACCGAGGCCGGGATCAAGGATGACGGGCCCGAGGCGCACCACCTCTACTGGGAGTCGGCGGACGGGACCAACACCTACCCCATGCGCCTGGCGCGCTACGAGCGCTTCCGCGCGCTTGCGGTTGAACTCGGCCTGGACGCCTACAAGGGGATCAACGGAAGCCTGGAACTGGAGCGACACGCGGGCCTGGCGGCCTACCACCATTACCGCGGCGACCACCCGGAGGCCGTGCGAGAGCTGCTCGACTGCCTCGACTTGGACTTCCGGCACCCGGCCTTTCGTGAGGAGCTCGCGGCATACGCCCGCGACCTCGCCCTCCTGCGCCGCGCCCTGAAGGCGGCCGCCAAGGCCGCGGCCGGGAGGGACGGCCCGTGGCGATCGCGGGCCGAGTCCGCGCTCGAGGCCATGCGCGAGCGCGCCAGGATCCAGTCCGGGCCCGAGGGGCTGCGGCTGCGCTGGGGCCGCGCCGAACCTCAACTCAAGGAAATCGAGATATTGGCTCGCCGCGCCGCCCAATGGATGAGTTCTGTATGCGCGAGATGAAAACAGAGGAGCAGAAGGCGAACCTCGCGCTCAACGTCCGCGAGCACGATGAAAAACGCATCGTCCTCTCGAGCACGCCGCGTCGCGTCTTCCTCCAGATCAACGCGGCGTGCAACGCGGACTGCGTGTTCTGCTCCAAGGGCTACGATTACCCGACCTTTTCCTTCGACGATTACCTCAAGGCCGTGGGGCCTCGTCTCAACCGCGTGCTCTCCCAGGCGGAAGAGCTCATTCTCACCGGCTCGGGCGAATTCCTTGGGCTTCCCGACGCCGAGCGCATCCTGGCTTACTTCAATCGCGAGTTCCCGCACGTGGACAAGTACATCGCCACCAACGCCTCGCACGCGCGCCCGCGGGTATGGGAACTCATCACGGGCGGGGAGAGCCGCTACACCCTCCAACTCTCCCTGCACTCGGCGGACCCCGAGTCGCATAAGGCCATGATGCGCTACGGCGCCTGGGAGCAGGTCCAGCGCAACATCCGCTTCCTTGCCGAGCGCCGCAAGGTGATGGGCAACCCGCGGCTCAAGGCCATGTTCGTCATGACCACGCTCAACGCCGAGCTCCTGCCCGAGTTCGTGCGCTGGGCCGCGGGCGTGGGCGTGGACGAGGTCATCGCGGGCTATTTCTACATCTACGAGTCCCAGCAGAAGTATCTGTCGCTGTACTTCAAGCAGGGCCTCGCCAACCGCGTCATCGACGAGGCCCGCAAGACCGCGGACGAACTTGGCGTGACCCTGCGCCTGCCGCCGAAGTTCGGCGGCTCGCCTCCCGGCTGGGTCAAGCCCTCCTCCTGCCCCGAGCCCTGGCACCAGATCATGATCAACGCCGACGGGCGGGTCCTGCCCTGCGACGTGTACGGCGATTTCGACGAGAGCTTGGCGGGACGCTCCTTCGACGAGGTCTGGAACGGCCCCGGCTACCGCGCCGTGCGATGCTCCCTGCGCGCCGGCGCAGGCTGCCTGGAAACCTGTCCTCGCCAGAACGCAGCTGCCGTCAACGACTGGAGCGCGCACGTCATCCACCGCCGCAAGGACCCCGCTCAGATCGTCAAGGAGCGCCACGAGGCGCTGAGAAAGCCGTGACCCAAGACCCCGAGATCCGCGTCACCTGGAACATCCACTGGAGCTGCAACTACCGCTGCAGCTACTGCCTCTTCGACGGGCATTGGACCGATTACGGCAAACGCAACGCCTACCTGACTCCCGATGAGTGGCTGGTCCATTGGAAGCGACTGCATGAACGCCATGGCCGCGCCTATGTCGTCATCAACGGAGGCGAGCCTTTCGCCTATCCCCGGTTCGTGACGTTATTGACCGAGGTCTCACGGATGCATTGGCCGATCAACGTGACCACGAACGGCTCGCTGCACCTCGACGACTACCTTCGCCATGTCGATCACTCGAAGGTCTCTCTGTCTTTGAGCTTCCATCCCCAGTACCACACGGTCCAAGAGTTCCTTACGATCGTGCGCAAGGTCCGCGAGGGCGGCGTCCAGCTTGGTTGTCTTAATTTCGTGGCCTGGCCGCCCATGCTGGCCGACCTTCCCGCGGTTCTGGAAGCCTTCAAGGCCTCCGGAGAAAGCCTGAAGGTGATCCCTTTCATCGGTCAGTGGCGCGAAGCGCGCTATCCGGACGCCTACTCGCCCGACGAGAAGGCCCTGCTCGGCATGACCGCCGGCGAGCCCGGGGAGAAGGACTGGCTTGCCGGCAAGCGTCGCAAGGGAATGCTCTGCCGCGCCGGTCACCGCTCCGCCTTGTTGCTGCCCGACGGGAAGGTCACACGCTGCGGCCAGATCGGCGACCCCGGCATCTTCTCGGATTTCCTCGCGGACGGCTTCCGCCTCCTCGACGCTCCGGCCCCGTGCGGCGTCGAGCTCTGCCCCTGCGACGAGTGGAAGGTCATTCCCGATGAGAAAACCCCGGATCAAGCCGGGGCCTGGCTGCCATGAGCTTCCTGCGCCGCGCCGCGGCGGGAGCGCTCACGGCGTTCGGCGTCTTCCTCCCCCGGCGGAACGTGAACGCGCCTTCGAGGTCAATCTCCGGGAGATGGCTCTCTTGGCCCATCAGGCGGGCGCGAAGATCGCGTTCTGCGCCCTTCCCGCCAACCTGCGCGACTCCGTCCCGACAACGGGGGCCTCTCTGCCCTGGGACCAGCCGGATTTCTTCTCGGCCTGGACCGCCTGGGAGGAGGAAGACGCCGCTCGCGCGGTTCGGCTGTTCGCCGCGCGCGTCGCCTCCGTTCCCGGGGACCCGCACGCGCATTACTGGCTGGCGCGGGCTCTGGATATGGTGGGACGCACGCGCGAGGCGGCGCGCTCCTATTCCCGCGCGGCCGACCTTGACCGGCCGGGCGAGAGGACCAGTCCGGCGCGCGCCGGGATCGTGCGCCGTGTGGCCCGCGAAAGTGATGCGATCCTCGTGGATCTTGCCGCAGCCTTCTCCGCGCGATCCCCTTTGGGGACGACGGACGGGACGCTGATGCGAGACGCTTGCCATTGGCGCCATGCCTACGACCCTTGGGTGGCGGACCTCAGTGGGAGTGGAGGGATATGATCCATTCGGGGCTTGCCAAAGCCTGCTATGCGCCCGCCGACCTGTTCCATGAGGAGGCCTTGACGCTGATCCGGCGCGCGCGCCGGGAGGATCCCGCGCGATTCGCGCGGGCGGTTTCCTCCGCCCGCGCCTTGTCTGAGACCGTGTACAGGGACCATCCCGAAGGCGACTGCGCGCGGCGTCAGGAGCCGTTGTGGTCGCACATCTCGGAGGCCATGCGTCGCGAGGGCCGCCCGCGCGAGGCGGAGCAGGCGGCCGCCCGGGCGCTGGCCGCCTCCCCAGGCTCCTATCGCGCTCGCCTCGCCGCGGCTCTGTCGGCGGGCGGCGCCGGGCGGGCCGACGAGGCCGCCGACCGTCTTGAGGAACTGCGGACACGCCGTCCGGACCGCCGCGAGGCGAGGTTGTGGGCCGCTTACTGGCGGGCGAAGGCGGGTCCCGCGCGCGCGGAGAGGGCCGCCCGGTGACGACGACGCGCGGCTGCGCGGCCGACGTACGGCGGGTGATCGACCGGCTGCTGGGCGATCCCGAACACCGGCAGAAATGGGGCACGGTCGCGGGCGAGGACGGCAGATTCCTCGAGATGTGCATCGGGATGATTGGAGCGAAGAACGTCCTGGAAGTCGGGGCCGGAACGGGCCTTTCGTCTCTTTACATGGGCCTGGGACTCCTCAAGACCGGGGGGAAGCTGACGACCATCGAGTTTGATGCGGAGCGTCTGCGTCGCGCGAAGGCGAACCTGGAGGAAGCCGGGCTTTCGCAGACCGTCGATTTGATGGGAAAAGACGCGTGGGATGTCCTTCCCCGCCTCCAAGGGACTTTCGACATGGTCTTCTTGGACGCCGTCAAGATCGACGCCATCCATTATTTGGACATGATCTTTCCCCGAGTCAGGCGGGGCGGGGTCATCCTGGCCCACGATGTGAATTGGGGGCATGACAACACCGAGAATTGCAAGATGCGGGATTATCTGGACGCGCTGAAGGCCCATCCTTGCCTGGAGACGGTTTTGGTGTCCGATGAGAGCTTTAACTTGCAAGGGATCACGGGAGCGGGCATGGCCCTGAGCCATAAGAGCTGCGTTCATGGAGAGTGTCCCGTTCGTCCCGGTCGAAAGCTGGCGAGGCTCCCGGCCGGCCGGGGATTCGCTCCCGGCGACCAACTCGGCCACATCGTCTTGGAAAAGCACGTCGACGATTATGGAAACCTCGGCTATTGCCTTCTGCTCGATCGATCATGCACGAAGCAAGAGGTCATCGGACTGTGCGAGCAATATTTTCTTCGCCATCATCAGCAATCGACTCTGTCGGTCCATCTTTACACTTCCAGGGAGGCTTTCGACCGCAGAAATGATCTAAGCTCTCCGCCCGAACGATACTTCGAGCATCTCGTCGCCCAGTGTTATCGGCACCCCCGCGCCCCTTATGATGAAATCCGATACTATCGAGACTCCCAGATCCTCCTCTTCGAGAAGGGCCCTGCGCCGGACCCGGAGATGAAAAGGGAGGCGGTGTCTTGAGCGGCATCGACGCGCGTCCCGGGCTCGAGTTCCTCTGGTTCGTGCAGGATCTCTGTAATTACAAGTGTCCCTATTGCTTCGTTTCCGGCCAAAGACGCGAGGCCCGGCCGTGGCTGGTCAACACGCGCCCGACCGCGCCGTGGGTCGAGGCCTGGGATCGGGTCGCCGACCTCTACGGCCCGGCTTGGATACGCTTGACCGGCGGCGAGCCGACGCGCCTGCCCGGCTTCCTGGGCCTCATCGGGGCGATGACGCGGCGCCACTCGGTCTCCTTCGACACCAACATGTCGTGGAGCCGCGATGAAATCCGGCGCTTCGCCGAACTGGTGCCGAACGACCGCACCACGGTCGATGTCAGCCTCCATCCGAGCGAGGGATACATGAGCGAGGTTCTGGCCAAGTGCGTCATGCTCAAGGAGCGCGGCTACAAGCTGATCGCCCGACTCGTCGGCTACCCGCCTCTGTTGGACCAGGCGTCGCGCCTACGTTCTCTCTTCGGGGGGGCGGGGCTGCGCTTCATCGTCAACCCATACCAGGGGGAGTGGCAGGGGCGGGAATATCCGCGCGATTACACCGCCGCGGAGCGTCGCACGATCGAATGCGCGAGCACCGCGCTCGATCCGGCTCTCGCCGAGGATCGCGAACAAGTCGAGATTGCCGCCCATATCCTGCGCATGCACGAAGAGTCCCCGCGCGGCCGGCTCTGCCGCAGCGGCTCTCTGTACGCCCGCGTGATGCACGACGGCTCGGTCTACCGTTGTCAGCCTTACGAGAGCCGAGGCTGGGAGACTCTCGGCAATCTGCTCGACGCCGATTTCCGGCTGCGCGGGGCCTCCACGCCTTGCCGCTCGGATTTGTGCGAGTTTGAGTACAAGTATCTGGCCGCGACGGAGACGGTCCGATGACGCGCGAGTGGTGGCTGGACGAGCACGCGCCGACCTTCACCTGGGACCTTTGGTACGGCTGCAACTACCGCTGTTCCTACTGCTGGTGGGAGATGGGGGACCTCTGGGAGGAGCTGGCGCGCAGCCATCGCCTGCTGGCGCCCGAGGATTGGGCCGCGGCCTGGACCCGCGTGCGCGACCGCCACGGTGCGGCGCGCATCGACGTGCTGGGCGGCGAGCCTCTGGCCTATCCGCGGGCCGGGGAGGTCTTTGAGGCGCTCTCGAAGCTCCACCGCCTCGTCATCACCACCAACCTCTCGCCGCAGCCCGAGAAGCTGGATCTGCTCGCCTCATGTTTATCTCCCGAGCTCGTGCATTTCAGCGCGAGCTTCCATCCCGAGTTCACGAAGATCGATGCGTTCATGGGAAGGCTCTCGCTTCTGCGCGCGCGGGGATTTCGCCCGGCGGTGCTGTTCGTGACCTGGCCGCCGCTGCTGCCGCGCTTGGCGGAGTACCGCGGCGTCTTCCAGGACGCCGGCTATCCCTTCAGCGCGATGGTGTTCCAGGGCGAGTTCTCCGGTCTCCTCTATCCTGACGCCTACACGCCGCAGGAGCGAGCCCTCATCGCAGGCGAGATCGGAGGGGAGCCGGCGCAAAAGGAGGCGGAGCGCGATTACCGCCTCGATGTCCGAGCCACGCTGGGCAAGCCCTGCCACGCGGGGCGGGTCTACGCGAACGTGAAAGCCGACGGTAGGATCTTCCGTTGCGGTCAGGACGCCTTCGGCCGCAAGCCCATGGGAAACCTCTTCGACGAAGGCTTCCGCCTCCACGACGAGCCTCGTCCGTGCCCGTACGAGCGATGTAGCTGCCTGGAGTTCAAGTACCTCGACGAACTGCGCGTTCCGGAGGCTTCCCGATGAGCGCGCCTGAGCGGCGGGAGACGACGTCCGCGGCCCTGGGGCGTCCGGCCGGCGAGGGCGGCCTGCTCATCGAGCGCGGGGGGCTGGTCGTCTATATAGATCCAAACGGCGCTTGCGAAGGACTGCCGAAGGCCGACATCGTCTGCGTGAGCGCCGTCGACCCGCGCCGGGCGCCGGAGACGGGGGTGCGCGCGGTCTCGATGCCGACGACGATCATCGCGGGACTGCCGCAGTGCGTCTCGCGATTCCGCCTCAACCAATTGCCGCTCCTTCACGGGCAGTCGCGCACGGCCCTGGGTCTGGAGCTCTTCTTGTCGGGCGACGACGGGACGACGGTCCGCTGGCGGCTGCGCTGGTCAGACTTGGACGTCATGCATCCCATATGAAGCGGCGATATTGGAGACCGGTGGATTGGACGCATGCCGCGCCCCTGGCGGCGCTGGTGGCCGCTCATGCCACGGTTCAGTCCTATCTCCTGCTCCAGAGCGGAGGGCTTGCCGGGTTCTCCGCCGACAGCGCCGACCGAATCATCCTTGCGTTTATATGGGGCGGTCATCCGACCTTCTTCATCCAGCCGTCGGCCTGGCTGCCGGTTTTCTTCTGGATTTACGGGACGCTGCTGCGGTTCTGGCTCGATCCGCTTTGGGCGCCGATCGTGTTCACCGTGGTCTTGAGCAACCTGTCCCTGTTGGCTCTCTACGGGATATGCCGGAGGATCGGCGGCGGGAGGGAGGGCAGCCTATTGGCGGCCGCCGCCGCGGGCTTTATGCCTCTCTCGCTCCAGGTCAGCGGGCAGCCCTACTTCGACCCTCTCTTCATTCTCATCCTTCTTTGCGCCATCCATGCCTGGCTGCGCTCGGAGGGGGGGCGGCGGCGCGGGTGGCATTTGGCGTCCGCCGCGGCCATGGCCGCGGCCGCGCTGACGCGGTTCGAGGGCTGGCTGTTCGTCGCCGCCTGGCTTGCGCTGACGCGGAGGCGGCCGGGGCTGCGCCTGCGCTTGCTGGCGCTTGCGCCGATCGCGCTTTATCTCCTCCATGAGGTCGCCGCATACGGCGGGTTCGAGTTCCTCAGGCTCCAGCGCGACCGCGGGCTCGTGAGCGTGCCGCCCCTGGACTGGCGTGTCCTGGACGCTCTGTGGACCAAGGTCTTCGCCGATGGGCTGCTGCTCCCCTTCATCCTTGCGGCGTTTCCCGCTCTGGACTTCAGACGGGCCGAGGTGCGCGAGACGCTCGGCCTGGTCTGGCTTCCTTTCCTGGCGTTCATCGGCATGACCCAGTTTCTAGGATTCCCGCTGCCCTTCGAGCACTTGGCCCCGTTTCTCGCCCTCCAGATGATTCCCCTCGCCCCGGCCCTGGACCGGGCGCTGGAGGCATGGAGCTCTTCTCTGCGCGCCTGGGCCGCGGACTGGGACCGGCCCGCGAGGTTGGCTCTGGCCTTGGTCCTCATCCTTGGCGTAACGGTTGGGGCGATGATGAGAACCTGTCAGCCGCCTTGCTCGCGCGCGCCGATAGGCTTTGTAAAAGAACTCGGTCAGAAATTGAAGCCGGGCGAGCGCTTCCTCCTGGAGCTTCCGCTCGTCGGCTCTCATAACCAGGACGCCGACGAAAGATTTGAAGACCCGCGGATGCTGCAGCTTGCGGCCTTGCCGACAGAGATGGAGTTTGACCGCATCTTCAGATACCGGCACGGCTCGACGGATGACTTCTTCACCTTGGACACCGCCGATCCTTCCGTCCTGGAGCTTCCGGAGGCCGAGCTCGGAAGGGAGCTCAAGCGCCTCTCCGTGCGCCTGATCCTGGCTCGCCGCGAGCACAAGAAGCTCGAGAGGCTGGGCTGGCGACCGGCCGGCGAGCTGCGGCATTACCTATTCTATGCGCGCGCCGAGGACAGGCTCTATCCCCTGCTGAGGAGCGGGATGGAGCCTCATGGGGGGCGGCCCGGAAGAAAGACATGAAGTCGATCGTCTTCATCAATCCTCCGATGACTCTCGAAGCCCGCTACGGAGGCTTGGCGCGGGCCGGGGCCATGGAGCCCCCTTTCGGACTCTGCTCCCTGGCCGCGGTGACGCGGCGGCAGGGTTACGAAACTCGCATCATCGACGCCGAGACCCTCGGACTGTCGGCCGACCAGGCGGCGCGGGAGGCTCTGGCCTGCAAGCCGGACTGCATCGGTCTGACCGCGACGACTCCCGCCGTCGACAGCGCGGCCCGCGTGGCCGAAAGGATCAAGGAGGCCGAGCCTTCGGTTCCGATAATTATTGGGGGCTGCCACGTCACGGCCATCCCGGAGGAGACGCTGCAAAGCTTCCCGGCTTTCGACCTGGCGCTGGTCGGCGAGGGCGAGGTCACGATCCTGGAGCTTCTGCGCGGACTCGATCAGGGGACAAGCCTCGATCGCGTCGCGGGCCTCGCCTTTCGCAGAGGGAACGGCGTCGTCCGCACTCCGCCCCGCCCGCTGATCAAGGATCTGGACTCCATCCCCATGCCCGCCTTCGATTTACTGCCTCCGCTCGAGCGTCATTACAGCGTGACCGCGCAGAGCGTCGACCGGTTTCCGGCGGTTTCGCTGCTCACCTCCCGCGGCTGCTACGCGCGCTGCGCCTTCTGCGACACCAATGTCACGGGCAACACGATGCGCGCGCACGGCGCGGCTTATGTCGCGCGCATGATGAGACTCGTCAAAGAGCGCTACGGCATCCGCAGCGTGATGTTCGAGGACGACAATTTTCTGGCGTTGCGCAAGCGTCTTAAGGAGCTGAAGCTTCTTCTCCAGGAGGAGCGGCTCGACATGACCTGGTCCTGCACCTCCCGCGTCGACATCGCCGACGGCGAGACTCTGAGGCTCGCCAAGCGGCTGGGCTGCTGGCAGGTGCTCTATGGGGTGGAATCCGGATCACAGAGAATACTCGACTTCTACGACAAGCGGATCACGGTGGCCCAGTCCGCGCGCGCCTTGGAGCTGACCAAGGACGCGGGCCTGCATACCAAGGGGTTCATCATCATCGGCAATCCCCTGGAGACTTTGGAAACCCTCGAGGAGACCCGGAACTTCGTCATGAGGGCCGCTCTCGACGACATCAGCATCACCTACTTTACCCCCTACCCCGGAGCCGCCGTTTGGGGCGTCTGCGGGGAGTACGGCGCGTTCGACGGGGATTGGAGGAAGCTGAGCTGCTTTGAGATCGTCTTCATCCCCAAGGGCTTGAGCCGCGCGCTCCTTGAGGAGTACCAAAGGAAGATTTTCAAGGAGTTCTACTTCCGCCCGCGCGTCCTCTTGGGATACCTGAGGCGGATCAGGACCAGGAGGCATCTCGCCGACCTTATGGGAAGCGGCCTGGCCCTGACGAAGCATGTCTTCCTGAGGCCTTCTCCTTTCAGCTACGGCATCCGCTGATGTTGAAAGAAATTCCCGGTATCTCCCTGATCTACCCGATGTACAACGAAAGGGAGAACATCGCCCAGGCGGTGGCCCACGGCGCGGCCGTCCTTTCCTCCGCGGCGCCGGACTGGGAGATCATCGTCGTCGACGACGGCAGCGACGACGGCGGCGCCGCGGTCGTGGAGCGTCTGGCCTTGGAGAGTCCGCGCGTGCGCCTGATCTCACGCCGCCGCAACGAGGGGCTGGGCAAGACCTTGAGAGAAGGCTTCGCCTGCGCCCGGCATGAGGTGCTGATCTACAGCGATTCCGACCTGCCCTACGATCTCTCCATCCTCCAGGACGCTCTGCCTCTCTTGGCGGAGGCCGATTTGGTCGCCGGGTTTAGGCTCAATCGCCGGGAGACTTTGCTGAGGCTTGTCTATTCAAAGGTCTACAACCTCATTATCAAGGCACTCTTCGGCCTGCAGGTGCGCGATGTTAATTTTTCCTTTAAACTGCTGAGGAAAGACGTTTTCCGAAAGATCAAACTTGAATCGCGGGGCAGTTTCATCGACGCGGAGCTTTTGATCAAGGCGCGCAACGCGGGCTTTCGTCTCGCGGAGATCGGCATCGTCTATACTCACCGCAGGCATGGGATTTCCAAGCTTTCGAGCCTTTCCACCATCATCGAGATGATCGGTGAGATGTGCCGCCAATGGAAGAAATCGACTTATCCCCGGCGGGCGGACGCGGGTTCGACTTGCTACCGATCCGCCGGCATCAAGGATAGGATTCATACGTTCTACCGGTGGAAGAGCTGCCCTTTCGAATTTCTAGAGAAACTTGTGCCGCTGGAAGGCCGGATATTGGATATCGGCTGCGGGCACGGCTTGTTCGCGCATTGGCTGGCCGCCCGATCTCCTCGGCGCGAGGTCGCGGGCTGGGACCCCGATCCGCGCAAGATCGCGCTGGCCCGCCGGCATCTCCCCTCTCTTTCCAACCTGCGTTTTCATGATGGCGCGATTTTTCCCGCCGCCGCGCCCTCCTCGCTTTCCTCCGTCACCGTCATCGACGTCTTGGCTTATCTTTCGCCGTTTGAGAAAGAGACGCTCTTGCGGCGATGCCGAGAGTCCTTGATTGCCGGCGGCATCCTCCTGATCAAAGAGATCGACACGCGTCCTCTTTGGAAGTACGCATGGACCCGCTTTCAGGAGTTCTTGGCGCTCCGCTGGGGGCTGACCGCGACCCCCTCGGGGAGTCGGGCCCTGCATTTCGAGGCGGCGGACCGGCACCGCGACCGGCTCCTATCGCTCGGCTTCGAGGTCCGGGTTTTCAGGCCCAAGACGCGCCTTCCCTATCCGCATGCGGTGATCGTGGGCACTAAGGCGTGAAGCGGCTGATCGTCACCGCCGATGATTTCGGGCTGTGTTCCGGCGTCAACCGGGGCGTCGCCGAGGCTTTTCGCGGCGGGATCGTCACCAGGGCTTCGATCGCGCCGGCGGGCGAAGCTTTTCTCGAGGCGGCGGAGCTGGCGAAGTCGATGCCTGGCTGCGGGATCGGGATCCACCTCGCGTTGACGGAAGAAAAGCCCGTTTCCCCGCCCTCGCGCATCCGTTCCTTGCTCGGTCCCGGCGGCCGGTTCCTCAAGACGTACCTGGACTTATCGCTGCGGTGCGCCGCGGGGGGGATCGACGGCGGCGAGCTCGAGCGCGAACTGCGCGCCCAGATCGAGCGGGTCTTGGACGCGGGGCTGCGGCCCGAACACCTGGACAGCCACTGCCATGTCGGCGTGCTTCCTTTCTGCTTCGAGCGGATGGCGCGGCTCGCTCGGGAGTACCGGATCCCTTATTTCCGGCTGCCCGTGGGCCCTCTGTCGCTTGAGCCCTGGAGCGGCTTGCCGCGTCCGCGGCTGCTGCTGCGCTCGTTGATGCTGGCCGGAGTCGGTTCCTGGGCGCGGGTCCTCACGAGGCGCCTTCCCGCGCCGGGAGTCCGTTGCGCGGAGCGGGTCGTGGGCCTGCGGCATTCCGGCTCATTGGACAAACGCAAGCTCCTGGGCATCCTGCGGCGGCTGCCGGAGGGAGTCACCGAATTGGTCTGCCATCCAGGCATGGCAGACAGCGAGGCCCAAGAGCGCTACGGGCATTGGGGCTATGATTGGGAGACGGAATTGCGGGCATTGACCGATCCGGAGGTCAGCGCGTTCATCGTCAAGGAAGCGATACAACTGACTCCTGCCGACTTGATGCTCCCGTCGGGGGAATGATATCCTCGCGTCATGACCAAGCCCGCGCGCTATCGTCACGCCACCCACGTCTCGTGGCGCCGCGTCGATACGGAGGCCGTGATCCTCAACGTCGACACCAGCGAGTACTACTCCCTCGACAATACGGCTGCCGATATCTGGGAGCGTCTGGGCCGCGGCAAGAGCCTGGCCGCGACCGTTTCCGAGGTCGCCGCGCTGTACGGGGAGCGTTCCGAGCGTGTCGAGAAGGACGCGCGCGCCTTCCTCGCGGACCTGCTGGCCGAACGCCTCCTTGAGACCATTGCCCTTTAGCCGGGCAGATCGAGGCTCAGAGGCATCGCGACAGTTCCCGCATTTGCCGGCTCAGGAAACCAAGGTCGCCCGGGCGGTCGCAGAGCGCGGACGCGCCCAGGATGCGTTCCTCGATCCAGGCCGCGTCTTCCGGATGCCGGCGCGCGTGGCGGCGCGCCAGCGGCTCAAGAGGGAAAGAAGGCGAGAGGATGCCGTCCTCGGCCCATGCGCGCAGGGACAGGGTTCGCCCGTAGCCGTTCGTCCACCGGTCGAGGGGGCTGGAGGCGTCGGGGCCCGTCAGGCGGCCTCGCCAGTGGAGCAGCAGTAGGGCCGCGCTCTCTCGAAGGAGCATCTCGGCCAAGGCTTTGGGCGGCGGCGGCGGCAGGCCCGCCGCCTCCACGACGGCCACGACGTGTCGGCGCAACAGAGGGCCGTCGCCCGAAACCGCGGCCGCCCCCGCCGCGCGCCAGGCCAGGGCCTTGAGCGGGTCCTCGCCGTAAGCCGACCAGGCGAGCAGCCGCAGGGACGCCGGGGTCAAGGCAAGAACCGTGCCGGCGTAGGAGGAGTCCTGCCGCTTGAAGGAGCGCAAAGCGGGCCAGAACCCGGGGTCCTCCCCGGCCGCGGCCAGACGCGGAAAGACGAGGCACGCGCCGGCGGCTGAATCGAAGACCGCCGTTTCCGGGCGTCCCACCGCAACGCTCAACCGCGCGACCGCATGCTCCGCATCCCGCGCTGCCCGAGGCGCGTGGAGGATCTCTCCTGAGGTCGCGCCGACGGCCGCGCCCTCGGGCATGGCCTCCATGAGCTCTCGGGCCCGCGCGTCGAGAAGGACCGCCGCCGCGGCGCAAAGCTCGGCCAACCGCGCTTCCGCGCCTTTCGCCGCCCCCGCCGCCGCGCGCTCGCCGGCGCCCTCCAAACGGCGCAAAGCCTCTTCGCGCGTCGGCGGCGGGCCGTCTCCGGCGTGGCGGACCACGTCGAGGAAGGACTTCACCGCGGTGCGCGACCGCCTGGGTCCGGCGGGTTCATCGAGGTAGGCGCGCGACAGGCGCGCGTGGGCGTGCAGTTGTTCCGTCCAACGGTCAAGGCGACGGCGCGTTTCCACCCACGGGCCGTCCTCACCCCCCGCCGCGCCGGCGGCTTGCGCGCGGAAATCCCCATGCCGGCGATAGCGCCGCCAACTCGACTCGTCGGCCAGCACCGCCTCGCCCAGTATCGGGAAGACGCGGCGCAGGCGCGAGTAGCCGCGCGCCCAGCGTTCCAGGGCGCTCGGCTCCGCTTCGGGTCCGGGGTCGCGCCAGACCGCCGTGAAATCGATGTCGCTGACGCCGGGGCGCCAGCCTTCCGCCGAGTAGCCGCGGTGGACATTCAGATTCGAGACGGGCTGGCCCGACGCGCGGGCCCAAAGGCGCACCGAGGCGGCCGCGGCGTCGTAGTAGAGGGCGAAAGCCGGGCTCAGGGCCCCGTCCAGGGGACGGCCGGCGGCCCAATCGGCCAAGGCGAGAGGCAAGCCGTGCGGCGCGGCGCGCCGGCCGGCGGCCGCGGCCAGCTCCATCCAGAAACCGAGGCCGCAGGCCGCGTGCCTCGCGGGGATCAGGAGCGCGCCCCAGAGCGCCGCGGCCGCGTTCCCTCGCCGGACGTGGAAGACCGCGGAGGCGGCGGCGCAAGCGGCGCCGTAGGCCAGGAGCAAGGCGCCGGCCGCGGGAGACCAGGCGGACATGGCGGCCAAAGCGGGCAAGGCCGCGGGCGCGAGGCGCTCGAGCGGCAGGGAGCGCGGCAGGACGAGGGTCTGTCGCGCGCGCGCGCGGCCCGAGCTCCAAGCCCGCCGCGCGAAAGATCGCCAGTCGGAGCGCCGGCGGCGAAGAACGCGCATCGCGCTCTCGCGCACGAGGAGGCCCGCCAGCCGCATGCGGGCCAGAAGGAGCGTCCCTTCTTCGTCATCGAGTCTCTCGTCGAGCCGGTGCTCGAAAAACGCCGCCTTCTCGACGGCGAGGTTGCAGGCCCGCGGAGACCTTTCGTCCGCCGAGGCTTCCACGGCGACCTCGAAGGCTTCGCTGTCTTCGGGCAGAAGGTTGAGACCGCCGATCGCTCGCGCGCCGGGATGCTCGCGGATGGCGTTCTGGAGCGCCGCGAACGCGCCGGGCAGGACCACGGCGTCGTCATCCAGGAAATAGAGCCACTCGCCGACGGCCAGAGGCGCGGCTTCGTTTCGCGCCGCGCCGCGCGGCGGCCGCCGCGCGTAGGCCGTCTGGACGCGCGCGTCTCGGCGCGTCCAGAAGGTGGAAACGCGCGCTCCCTCCGCGTCCTCCTCGCGCACCACGACCAGCACCTGCACGACGCCGGAGTCCGATTCGGCCAGGACGCCGGCCAGACAGCGGTCCAGCAGGAGAGGGCGTCGGTGGGTGGAGATGATGACCGTGACCTGGGCTGGTCCCATCAGCGGTAGAGCCGCGCGTAGCGCGCGGCCACGGCGTTCCAGGTGTAGGCCAGCGCGTCGTCGGCGGCGCGTTTGCCGAGCCGGGCGCGCAGGCCCGGGGCATCGAGGAGACGCGCCATGGCGGCCGCCAGGGCGTCGGGATCCTTGGGAGGCACGAGAAGTCCGTTGACTCCGTCTCGCAGGTAGTCGACCACGCCGCCGACGCGGGGCGCCACCACGGCCTTGCCGCAGGCCATGGCCTCGAGATTGGCCATGCCGAACGTCTCGACACGCGCGCCCGAGACATGGAAGAGGCACTCTCGTGTCAGGGCGCGCGCCTCCTCGGGCGGCCTCAGACCCGTCAGGCGCACGCGGCCGCGCAGGCCCAATTTCATCACGAGGCCATCGATATGAGCCCGGTGGAACGGCGCGCCGCAGAGGACGAGGTCCGCGTCCGTCCGGCCGAGGCGGCTGAAGGCCATGAGCGTGACGTCC
>Ga0154439_1099_pt14 | contig 16425 bp, 12 predicted proteins | sample RifGroC2_FD_115943 | JGI IMG/M metagenome (GOLD analysis project Ga0154439, IMG submission 115943) | Elusimicrobia bacterium GWC2_65_9 | reverse complement strand
GCTTCCTCCCGGGACGCGCCCCACCACAGCACGGGGCCGACGGTATTCTTCTCCTTGTCCTGGATGTTGGAGCCGTCCGCGGCCGGCTTCTCGTAGCGGTAGAGCGAGACCACGCCCTTCTTGCCCCCGGGCTCGATGACCAGGCCCAGTTTCGCGGTGTTGGGGACCTTGGCCTCGGGGTAGCCCTGAAGTTCGTAGACTGCCGGCAGGGCGTTCATCTCGGCGTTGGTGCTGAAGAGAAGGGCCGGCCCGCTCCGATAGAAGGCGCCGTCCATCTTCCGGCCCTTGACGAGGATGAACCACTTCTTCTCCTTGGAGTCGGGGTCGTCGAGGAGGTAGACGGCGGCGGCGCCGTCCTGCGAGGTCTTCTGCAAACTCATATCCTCGGACTTGTCGCCCGCGATCTTCGTCGGGAATATTGCGTCGGGCCCTAACGAGAGGCCCACGGGCGGGACCGGACCCTGGTAAGGGAGATCCACGGCCGTGCCCGGGCCCTTGTTATTCTCATAGCCGGCGTTGCTGCCCGAGGCTTCGCCTTCAGTTTCAGTGGGCCAAACCCGATAGGTCTTTGCCTCCGAAACGATGGAGATATAAACCTCGCGCTTGGTTTTGTCGCTGCTGATGAGGTAAGGATTAGTCATATGCGGAACGCAACGCTTGATGATAGCGGCAAGATCATCATCGCTGTATTGCTCTCGCTTGAGTATGTCGATGGCGATGGCGATATCCGTGACCCCCGTCATCCCGTTCTTGGCGTAGATGCCGGATGGCTTATCGACCTGTTTGGCGAAGAAGTCGAGGCTTAGGTACTGCGTTGAGTTTTCGAACTCGATGACCCCATATTTTTCAAAACCTCGGAGTCCGCGGACCTTTTCTTGTTTTTCCAACGGGCAAAACTGGTTATCCTTGACCCCAAGACCCGAATGGAAGACGAAGCAGGGCTTCCCTTGTGGATTGAGCATGATTCGGACGAGCTTTTCAGTCTCCGGATCGAAGCCGTCATTGGCGCCGGGGTCGGCGTCGCGAAAGCCCATCGCTCGAAATTTCTGCGCGTCACCCTCCATCTCCTTGCCTCCGGAGGCAAGCGCGGTCAAATCGGAGGCCCTGCTCGCGGCGGCCGCCGGCTTAAGCGGGGCGGCGGGCGGGTCTCCCGCGCCGGACGTCACCCTCCAGATCTTCAAGGCATTGTCGAACTCCAGGTGGTAAGGCTTGCCCTCGATGCGGCCCAGGTCCGGCTTGCCCTGGACGGGAACCGTGAGGCCGTCCGCGTCGAGCCGGGAAAGATCCGCCATGGCGACCGGGCGCAGGTAGCGCGGGTCCTTCATCCCAGCCGCGCCGTCGATCAGCTCTTTGGGGAAAAAGAGGGCCGAGCCCTTCTGGCCTCCCTGTCCCAGGACATAGTATTCCTTCTCCCCGATGACGATCGACCCTCCCTCCGCCGCCTGGCTCGCGCGCAGCTTGGCCAGTTCCTCGATGGAGGTCGTCGCCGCGCCCTCGCCGTCCTCGGCGCCGGGCCTCTTGAGCGTGATCCGGTGCGCCCCGTCGACCGTCTTGGCGCTGAGGGTGTACTGTCGCCCCCCGCCGCGCAGGCTGAAGGTCGTGTCGCCCTCCTGGGTCATCGGGATATACTTGGTCGCGTAAGGCTTGCTCGGGTCCGTGATGTCGACGATGCCGATCATGTTCTGCAGGTTGTTCTTGTCGTCCTTGACCGTGCACATCTTAAACGACAGCGTGCGATAACCGTCGTCCTTGGGACCGTAGACCTTCACGACATAGGCGCCCTTCTCATAAAGATCCGCGAACTCGAAGCCGGAGGCGGCGCCGTCAAGCGCCGAGCCCTTCCGGGCGGGTGGGGCCTTGACGTCGGTTGTTTCGTTCTTCCCCACGCTGAGCGTGATCTCCTTCTGCGTTTGAGCCTCGTTGAGGATCTTCGCGGCCTCGGCGGACGCGGCGTCCAGGAAGGCCTTCACGCCGTCGGCGGCGGCGATCTTGCCGTCCTTCAGGGCGCCGACCAGCCTCTTGCTGAACTTCATGCCGGGCTTGAAAGTCTTGGCAAGGAGCGGGTCGGCCTTGACCCAGGAGGGGAGTTCCTTGTCGGCCTGCGGCCCCATCACGAAGTAGAGCTCCGCGACCCGTCCGGCGGGCTGCTCGGCCGCCCACTTCTTGGCCTCGGCGAGCGCCCCGGCAAGAGCCTTATCGTCCTTGGCCAACTCGGGCTTGAGGAAAGAGGCGAACCTCTCGCCCACCTCCGCGCGCGCCGCGGAGTCCTTGTCGATGAGGCAGGCGACGGCGTTGACGGGGCTCTTCTCGGCCCAGGCCTGCTCGGAACAGGTTCCAGCGGCCTCCGCGGCCAACGCCATCCCCGGCGGGACTGCCGCCGAGGAAGCGGCCAACAGGGCCGCCATGACGGGATTGAGGGGTTTCATGGCTCTCTCCAAGCGATCATCGGTGCGATCCCGCTGAGTTTAGCTCCTCCGCTCGATCTCCGCCTGGGCCTAAAGACCTACTTCCCGGCGAAAAAATTCGGCGCCGACCAGTGCCTGACGGACGCGCCCCATTATGAAATATCGGATGTAATATCCGATATTTCATGATATACTCGACTCATGATGAAGCGCTCCCTGCATCTTCACGTCCTCTTGCGAAAACTACAGGCCAACCCTGTGGTCGGTCTTCTGGGGCCGAGACAGGTCGGCAAGACCACGCTGGCCGGTCAGGTCGCCGCGGCGCGGCGCGGCCCAGTCCACCGCTTCGACCTGGAGAACGAGCGCGATGTCGAGCGTCTGGCGTCTCCTCTGCAGGCGCTGGAGGGGCTTAAGGGCCTTGTCATCGTCGATGAGATACAGCGCCGCCAAGAGCTCTTCCCGACGCTGCGAGTGCTTGCGGATCGCCGTCCCCTGCCGGCCAGGTTCCTCGTGCTGGGAAGCGCCTCGCCGGAGCTGCTCAGGCAGAGTTCCGAGTCCCTCGCCGGGCGAATTTCCTACCACGAGTTGCCGGGCCTGTCTCTGGCGGAGGTCGGCCGGGGCGGCTGGAAACGGCTTTGGCTGAGAGGTGGTTTCCCGCGTTCCTATCTTGCGCAAAGCGAGGCCTTGAGTCGGGATTGGCGACGCGATCTGGTCAAGACGTATTTAGAGCGCGAACTGCCCGGCCTGGAATTGCGGCTGCCGGCCGAGACGATGCGGCGGTTCTGGGCCATGTTGGCCCATTCGCACGGGCAAATATGGAACAGCTCCGAGTTCGCCCGCTCCTTCGGAGTCAGCGACAAAACCGTCCGCGGCTACTTGGGCGCGCTGTCCGATACATTCATGGCGCGGCTGCTTCGGCCTTGGCATGAAAACCTGTCTAAGCGGCAGGTTAAATCGCCGAAAGTCTATTTCCGGGACAGCGGCCTTTTGCATTTGCTCTCCGGCATCGAGGATTTCAGCCAATTACAGACCCACCCTCGCTGCGGGGCATCCTGGGAAGGTTTCGCGCTGGAGCAAGCGATCCAGCTGACCGGCGCCTGGGACGAGGAATGTTATTTCTGGGCCACGCATCAGGGCGCCGAACTCGATTTACTTCTCGTCCGCGGCCGCCGGCGCGTCGGCTTTGAATTCAAGTACAGTCAGTCTCCGGGTCTGACGCCTTCCATGAGAACGGCGCTGGCGGACCTGCGGCTGGATCATCTTTGGGTGGTCCATCCGGGCTGCGAGCGGTACGCCCTGGCCCGACGCGTCGAGGCCATACCATTGATGGACCTGGCCAAGTCGCTCTCCAAATCGCTTAGTTCGCCCGTTCCTCCAGGCTCTTGATCCGGATCTCGTGGTCGCCGAGCGTCCTGCCCTGCTCGTCGATCACGCGAGGCAGGCTCATCGACCCTGACTTTCGGGGCTCTTAGCCACTACAGCGTCCCCGCGGCCCCATTCCCCGTCTGAGAATTAAATGGGATTGAGTTGTTGACAGGTCCTTTGTAGTGATATATGATACTACAATGGCCTACCTGGTGACCCGTCGCGTCGGGAAGTACCTCTACCGCTATGAGGTGGAGTCGTACCGAGATCCCATCAAAAAACAGCCCCGCCAACGCGTGCTGCGTTTCCTCGGGCGCGTGGACAAGGAGGGGCGCGTCGTCGTCCCTCCTGCTATTCGCGTGGACTCGATCTCGGGCTCGTTGCCTGTGGGGGCGCTGGCTCTGTTTTACGCCGTGGCGCGCGAATTGGACATGGTGTCCCACATCAGGGAGGTGCTGGACGTCGACCATGACGCAGCCGTTCATGTTCTTTGCCTCGTTCTCAACCAGATCGGACCCCGGCGACCTCTGAGCGATCTTCCCGCCTGGGTCGCCCGCAGTCCGATCCCGCGATGGGAACGCCTGGATGTGCGGCGGCTCAATCGGGAATCCTTTGGGCGGGCACTGCACAGGCTCTGCCACACGACCGCAGACGGGGGGCTCGAAGACCTCGGCCTGAAGCTTCAAGAGGCGATGACGAAAGTTTGGCGGGGCGACACGCGTGAGCCTGCGCAGTTCTACTACGACGTCACACGCCAGGTGTACTACGGCAACGACTGCCCTTATGCCGAGCCCGGATACTTCCCAGGGGGAACGAATAAGAACGTGCTTGGTTTTGGGCTGGTCACCTCGCGCCACCGACAGCATCCGGTCCTGTGCCGCGCCATCCGCGGCTCACGCAGCGACACGCTCACCGTGCAGGACGTGGTCAACCACCTGAAGGCTCAGGGGTTTAAGAACCTCACCCTGATCTTGGACCGCGGGATGATCTCGCGCGAGAACGTCGAGTTCATTGTGAAGTCCGGGTTCAATCTGGTCGGGCTCGTCCCCGAGACGAACAAGGAGGTGTGGGACTACGTGACACGCTGGCCGGGTTTGGAACTGGAGCGTCCGCGGCACTTGGTGGAGCGGGGTTCGGGGGCGAAGGTCTATGCGCGGGCATGGCGCGCGCCGCTGCTTGGTCGCAAGGGCATGCGCGTCGCCTTGGTTGTAGACCCGATGCGCGCCACGCGTGAGCGCCTTGAGAGGGACGGCCTCATTAGTGCCGTGGAGAAAACCACCAGCCCGAAGAGATTACGTGAGCTGCGGGAGGATCTCGGAGCACTGGCGATCACTGCGTCGGGCCGCAGAGGGTTTGCCGTGGATACGGCCGGTGCCACCGAGGAAGGGCGCGGCGATGGAAGGTTCTTGATGTTCTCAACGGACGGGGCGTTGGGAGCAGAGCAGATGTTTCGGATCTACTTCCAGAGGGATGAGATTGAGAAGGCGTTTCAAACAATCAAGGGGAATTTATCCCTGGGCCCGATTCGCTACAGACGACGAGATCGGATAGATGGCTACACGACCGTGGTCTACCTGGCGTACTTGCTGTGGAGTCGCGCCCAAGAGCGGATACGGGGGAAATACCCCGATTTGACGGTGAGCAAGGCGCTGAGTCTCGTCGAGGATGTTCACCTCGTTCGCGTTCAAGCAGGAAAAACAACTTCGGAATGGACGACGCGCTGCTCAACGGAGCAAGCCAAACTACTCAAGCTCGTCGGAGCGTCACGATTTCTGTAGTGGCTAAGAGCCCCGAAAGTCAGGATCGACTCCCGCCAAATCGTCTTCATGCGGCCCGCGAAACTCTCCAACCGGTCCACGACCGCGGATCTCAGGGCGCCCATCTCCCGCATCATGCGGCCTTCCGACGCGCGCAGATCGCTCTGCAGGCGTTCGATCTGAAGGGCCAGCCCGCGCCGCACCCCGCCGATCTCCGTCCTGACTGCCTTGAATTCGGATTTCATCTCCTCGCGAAGATCCGACAGTTCGGTCTTCGTAGCCATCTCCGCCCTGACGGCCTTGAACTCGGATTCCATCTCGCCGCGCAGACCCGCGAATTCGCCGCGCAAACCCGTGAACTCGCTGCGCAGACCCGTGAACTCCTCTCGCAAACCCGCGGCGTCGGCTTTCATCGCCTCGCCGAAAGTCTCCAGATCCGCCTTCGTCGCCGGCCTTTCGCTCATCATATCGCTTCCCGCCAGGATCCAGCGTCAGCGCGCTTCCAACGTCGTGATCCGCCGCTCGTGGTCCTTCATCCCGACCTGGACGTCCGTCAACGCCTGCCCGTGGAGGACCGCGGCGCGTTCGGAGTTCTGCGCTTTCCCGGTGAAAGCGTCGATGGCCTGCAAGACCCGGGAAGTCCCTTCGCGCATCTCGGTTCTGAGGCTGCCTTCCAGGTAGTCGATGCGCTTATTGGTGTCGAGGATCGCCAGCGCCAGCTCGCGGCGCGCTTCGGAGAGTTCGGTCTTGGTAGACATCTCCGCCCTGACGGACTTGAACTCGGATTTCATCTCCTCGCGAAGATTCGACAGCTCGGTCTTCGTGACCTTCGTTTCCAACTCCTCGCGCAGACCCGTGAACTCCGCTCGCAAACCCGCAACATCGGCTTTCATCGCCTCGCCCAGAGCCGCCAGATCGACTTTCGTGGCCTTCGTTTCCAACTCCTTGCGCAGACCCGCGGCGTCGACTTTCATCGCCTCGCCGAGAGTCTCCAGATCCGCCTTCGTCGCCGGCCTTTCGCTCATCATATCGCTTCCCGCCCCCGGGGGCCCTCAAGACCGGCCGGCCCCATCAGGATACGGACGACCCCCTCGATAAGTTCCCGTCCTCGGGAAATCATACCCACTCTCGCGGCCGCAGGCCAGGGTCCAAAGTCCCAGGGCCGCCGCCCACGCCCCCGGAGCTTGAAATCCTATTTGCCTGCGACCGTCGCCGCGGCGGCGGACTGCCCTTTCACGCGCGCCTGGACTGCCGCCAGTGTTTCGGCTTGCGTCTTGCGCATCGTCGCCACGGGCTCAGTCACCTCTGCAACAGATTTCTCAGCCTTTTTGAACGCTTCATCCATCGCGATATCCGGGGGATCTGTCTTACAGTCTTTACCAGCACTTATCGCCGAGCACGCAGTTTGGAGTAACCCCTTGGCTTTATCAACGACCGTAACGACGGTAGCGGCATCGTCCGCACCAGCGCCTTGAGCCGTTGCGACAGGCTCCACAGGCTCCACGGTCGGAGGGGTGATCTTCTTGCCCTCCGGTTGCTTCGCATTGACCTTGCCGATGGCGGTCTGTAGGTCGGTGAGTTGGTCGTTGACGTCATTGACCCCACTGACACCATCGACGTTTCCGCGCGCACTCTTGACGATGTTGCCGATTTCCTTGTGCACGCTGCCTTCCTTTAACAGTGTGTCGGCGAGATTGCTGATGGCGATCTTCGCCTTATTGGCGTCAGCTTGGATCTGATCATACTGGCTCCCGAGATTCAAAGCCAGAGGGACATCCGCTCCTTCCGCCTCTGTCTTGGCGGCCTCGATCAGCTGCTGAGCGTTGCTGTAAAAGGTTTCCGCTTTCTGGATTGACGGTTTGGATAAATTGATCACTTTAACAGCCTCGTCGCTCTTAAGATTCCAAACCCTGCCATCGTTGAGGCCGTTAAGGCCGTTGTCAAGGCTACTCAAGGTATTGCTTAGTTCTGCGGAGACATCGCCCGCTGGCTTCACATCACAGGCGCCCTGCCCCGTAAGCTTAGCCCGCGCGCTCGCTATTTTTTTTAGTTCCGGCTTCACTTTAGCAATAAATGCATCCTGCCCCGAGCTCCGAGCGGCCACGGTTTGGGAATCCTTTTCAGCCGTCTTCTGGCTCAGTTGATCGACGAGGGCGCAGACTCCAGCGATGCCTTGCAGCTCCGGGGTGTCGCCCTTGACAAAGTCCAAGCCAACCACGGACCCGGACTCAGGCTCCTTGATCTTCTTGTCGTCAGGCAACGACGTCTCTCTATGACAACCACTTGCAATTTGCTCCTTAGACTCCTTGCCCACGCATATGTAGAGGACAATAGAATTGCCTGATCCACCCTTCGCGTACGTGACACCGGGTTCGCCGCATGTGCCAACTGCACTCGCGATTATATTAGTCCTTCCACTGGAGCACACATATTGTTCTTTAGGATTACTTTTCTCAAGGAAACCCTTAAGCAGGTCGGTCGTGGTGCCTGCAACGAACTTCGTCATCTCGCCGGCGAAGGTCTTCAGGGACTCGTTGCGCAGGTCGGCGCCGATGAGGCCCCAGTCGTTCTTCTCCTTCTTCTTGTATTCCAGCTCGAGGTCCTTCTCCATGCGCGACTTCTTCTCTAGGAAGGCGAGGGACTCGCCGACGCTCTTGGAGCCCTTGTCCTGGCTGCCGCCGAAGCCCTTGTCCTCCTTGCCGGCGCTGGGGCCGCCGGCGGAGCCGCCCGCGCCGCCCGCGGGAATCGCCGTCTGGGCGGCGGCGTTGAGGTCGGCGGCCGCCGAGCCGGAGCGGTTGAAGCCCTCGCCCTGCTTGCTTGCCGCCGCCTTGAGGGCGTCGATGCCGGAACCGCCCTGAGTCTGGCCGCGCGCCACGCCGCCGTAGCCCTTGGTCGGACGCGCGTTGCCAGTCGAGTCCGCCATCGAGGCCTTGTTGGGCACGTTCGCCGCGGAGATGCCCCCCAGGCCGGCCGAGGCGCTCGATCCGCCCCCGGCCACGCCCAGGCCGCGCAGGCCCGAGCCTCCCAGGGCGACCTTGGGCATGGGCATGGGCGCCTTCTTGGCCGCGGCGCCGAGGCCGCGGGCCGACGCCGCCAGGGCGTCCTTTAAGTCGGCATCCGAACGCGACGACGTCGGCGAACCGGGGGGAGTCCCCGCCAGCGCCGAGTTCGTCGGGGGCTGCTGGGCCGCGCTCGGCCCCATGATGAGGGAACTGGGGTCGCGCACGTTGAGCGGGGTGATGATGTCGGCGCCGCCGCCCGCGGGCCCTCCGGGGGCCAGGCCGTCGGTGCGCTCGTACGGGCTGCCGCCGCCGCCGAGGCTGCCGGAGCCGCTCGATCCGGGGCCGCTCCAACCCGGCTTGAGCGTGCCGTCGCCGCCCTCGGGCGTCATCATGAAATGCTCGGCCAAGGGCGCCATGAACAGCACGCCGAGGCCCGCCAGAATGAAGGCGAGGTCCTTCTTCTTGAACTGCTTGAGCCTCTCGGCGAGGGTCAAGCCCGCGCCGAGGCCGCGCACCTTCACCTGGGGCTTCTTGGAGTCCTTGAGCGTCGGGATCTTGGGGGTTGCGTCCATGGTCATTCTCCTTCGGATGAGGATCGGATCATTGAGCGTTGAGCACCTGCTGAATGTCGTCTATGTTCTCGACCGTGCACGATTCCGCGGTATAGCAGCCGTCGTTGGAAGAAGTGCACATCTTGACGTAGCTGCATTGCGCGTCCGCGAAGGACTTGCAGTCGCCCTCCACCGCGCCGGCGAGCGGCTTGCACCGGATGTAATCGAGGGACCATGCGCTCTTGGTCTTCCAGCCGTTCGTGTCGCAGCCCGCATTGCGATACTGGTTGATGGCGCTTTGCGTCGTCTGCTTGGATGAGTCCACTTGGGCGCTCTGGCTGGCACAGCTCGCGCTGTCGTCGGCCTGATCCTGGGTCACCATGCGGGTCTCGGCCTGGAAGTCGTCCTTGACGGCATTGTCGTTGTAGTCGACGATCTTCTTGCTCTCCGTCGTCTCGAACTGAGAGCACTCGTTCGAGCAGTTCTGGTTCTTCGTCAGAGGGCACTCGCGCGTATGCTTGCAACGCACGCCCATATACTCGCTGCATTTGGCCTTGAGATCATCGCCCAGGGCCTTGCATTTCTTGGCCTTGCTCTTGCTGCAGCCGCCGCTGCCGCAGTCCATGTCTTCGAATTGTTTGGAGATGGCCTCCATCTCCGCGTTGAGCTTGTTTTCCTTAGGCCCGTACTGATCGTCAAGCTCTTTGCACGTCTCGGCGTCCTTCGTCATCTGCTCGGCATCCTTCTGGGCGTCCTCCGCGATGGCATCGGCGCCTATCGGGATGTCGAGGGACCCTTCCTGTAACTGCGCGATCGCCAGAATGTCCATTCCCTTCCCGGAGACGGCGTTGCCGTCGTAGATGGCGCCGGTGTTGGTGGTGGCGAACTCGCCGGGGCAGTCGTCGTTGCAGTTCGGGGACGTGGCGATGGCGGCGCGGCCGCGGCCCTCGGCCAACTGGGCGAACGCGCGTTTGCTGCCCATGGAACGCGCGGCGACCGCGCCGCTCTTAGCCCGCGCCTCCATGGCCGAGGAGCGAGCGGAGGAGAGCGTTCCCTTCGCGCCGCTCTGGATGGCGGTCTTGGGCGCCGTGACTTTCCCCGTCGCGTCCAGGCCGCCGCTCGCGCGGTCGCCGGGACGCGAGCCCGCTCCGATGAAGCCCGAACCGCCCAGGAGGCCCCGCAGGAAGCCTCCGGCGAAAGCGCTCTTGATGAAGCCCTCGTGCTCCCCCGCCAACTCGGCCTCGGAAAGCGCGACGCCCTCTTGATCGGGGTTGGACTTCACGTCCTCGACATTGAGCACGCCCGCGATCGAATGCGCGCCGCCGCTCATGGCTTCCAGGTCCTTGCGGCTGCCCTTGACCATGTCAAGGGAGTCGGCCGCCGTCCCGCCTGCGCCCACCCGGCTAAAGAAGGCCCCCCAGCCGACGGCGCGCGCGGAACCCGCCTCCTTGGCCGTACGGAAAGCCGCCATCAGTTCGTGAAACGACCGCCGTCCGCCCAAACCCAGGCCCCAGCGCGAGGCGTCCACTCCCGCCTTCTGGGCGATCCAGGCCACGCCCGCCGCCAGGCGCGCGCCGCCGGGCATGTCGATGAGGATATAGGACGGGCTCACGAAGAGGGTCGACGACAGGAGCACGAAGAGCAGCGATAAAGACGCGGCCTTGCGCTGGCGCAGGAACAACAGCAGCGCCGCTAAAAGACCCTTCTTCTTGTTGCGCTCGAGGAATGTGGAAGGCATATCGCTCTTCGCCCGGCTTTTACTGGCCCTCCAGGATCGGAGTGTCGTCGGCGATATGCTTCTGGGTCTCCAGGGCGCTCTGAGTGTAGGAATCGAAATCGTCGGAATTCGTCACGCTCTCCGGGGCCGCGCAGTCCTTCGTGGCCGTGCCTTCGAGGGCCTGGTCCGTGCAGTAGTTGACCACGTCGCCCTGGACGGTCCCCACTTGGGCGGCCACGACCTGGCCCATGGCTTTGGCCATCGCCGCCATCTGCTTGGCTATGTCCACCATCATGTAGCCCATGCCGACAAGCATGACGCCGATGGCGATGAGGGCGATGCCCACCGCGGTCATCGGCCAGAAGAGCAGGCCGACGCCCACGGCGATGAGAGCCGCGCCCGCCATCATCATCATCTGGCCCTGCTGCTTCATCTTCCGCGCGTTGTCGGCCATCTTGGAAATCGCGTCCATCGCGCTCTGCAGGTCGGAGTCGTACGCATAGGTTTCCGGCGTTTCCGGCGTTTCCGGCATCGACACGTCGGGCGCGCCGCTGGTCCCGCCGTCCGTGGAGACGGTCTGGCCGTCGGCGGCGGCGGTCAGCGCGCCGCCGTCGGTCTTGGACTGGTCGAAGGCGCCCTGAGCGTTGGATGCCGCGGACTCGCCGCTGCCGGCCTGGGCGCCCAGCAGGGACATGCCCTTGGCCATCTTCAACTGGCCGATCGACCGGCTCGTGCGCGCCTTGGAGACGTTGCGCACGCTCGCCCTGGACTTGACCGGCTTGGCCTTAATGCCGGAGAGCTTCCCCTTCTGGGCGGCGATCTTGGGCATGCTGGCGCCGAATTTCGGCGCGAGGGAAGCGCCGGCGAATATGTTCTTGCCGCCGAACTGCCCGCCGAGAGTGTTGGAGAGCTTGGCCCCGCTCAAGTTGTGCTCGAGCCGGCCCCGCGCCTCAAGAGCCGCCTTGGCGCCCTGAAGAGCGTCGATCTCGACGGGAGCCTGCGCCTCGGCCTCGGGCGCCGGCTTGTCCTGCGGCTTGGCCGGGACGGCCGCGGGGAGAGGGTCGAAGCGGATCTCGCCTTTGCCGGCCACGCCCAGGCGGTCGCCGCCGCCCGAATGAACCTTCATGGAGGAAGAGATGGCCCCCATATCCGGCGAGCCGAGGCCGGGTACGCCGGTCTTGAGCATGGCGTAGCCGAACAGGGCGCCGCCGAGCGCGGCGAGGACGGCCGCCAAGACGGCCAGCTTGCCCAGCGCGCCGAGGCCGGCCAGGAACTGGGCGATCCGGGCGGCGATGCCGGCTGGAGCCGCCTGTTCCCCCAGGCCGGCCGCCGCGCGGGCGACCCCGCCCGTAGCTCCCCGCCAGGAGCCCGCCGCGCCCCGCGGCCCGCTCCAGGCCGCGCCGCCGCGCTTGCGCTCCTTGTCCTTCTTCTTGAGGTCCGGGATGTCCGCCGCCGGAGCCCCCAGGTTGGCTTGAAGGATGTTCTCGTTCTCGTTGGCCATAGGTCAATCCAACTGCGACGCCTTGGAATTGGCCGCCGCCAACGCCGCGCCCGCGCTGGCGATCATTCCGCCCGCCGAGATCGCTATCAGCATCGGAATGCTTACCCCCGGGTTTATAGCGCCGTATATCGCGGCGGCCGCGCCGACGGCGGCGCTGATTCCGCCGATCATGATATCGCCTGAAGTCGCGATGATCGCGGCTCCCAGGGCGGCGATCAAACCGCCTACGGCTATAATCGCGATCTGGACGATTGGCGTCAACACAACCGTCCCCTCCCCCCCCCTCAAGATCATTATGAGAGCAAACAGAACCGCCAACACCACCAAAAGGGCCGTCACGGCGTCGATCATCCATTGATAGGTCGCCGCGTTCGTCGTGCTGCCGGTATCGGTGCTCTGGCAGTCGCCGTTGGAGTCGGCGTACTGGTCGCTGCCGCAGGCCGTGGTGCCGCCGCTCGACCCGCTGTCGCTGCTTTGGCTCGACGTGTCGGAGGCGCCCTGCGAGACGCCCTGGCCCACGCCGGGACCGGAGATCACGTTGCCGCCCGCGCCGGCGTTGTTGTCGAAGGGCGCGGCGGCGAGGTCCGCCTGGCTTTCCGCCTTGCCCGCGCTGGCGGCCTGCCGGGAGAGGCTGAAGGCGTTGGCGAGCTGCCGCTTGGCGAAACCCTTCGATTTGCTCTTGCCGGCGGTCGCGCGGGCGGCCTGGGAGTAGGTCGGCTTGGAGCCGCTGCGATATGACGACAGCGCTCCGCCCTGTGCTTTGTTGGGCCCGCTTGCGTCGGCGAAGGAGCGGTTGATCCCTCCGGAGAGGCCCGCGCCGCCGACGAGAACGGGACTGCTCGCGAATGAGGAACTCAGCTTGCCGAAGGCCCTGGGCATGCCGGCTCCCGCCGAGGCGCGCGGATCCGCGGCGGCGGCCGCCGCGGCGGAAGGAGGCTTGTCGGCCTCTTCCTCGGCCTTCTTGCGGGCCGCTTCCTCCGCCGCGCGCGCCGCCTCCGCCTCCGCCGCCTTCTTGGCGCGCTCCTCGGCGGTCAAGCCGTCCATGCTGCCCGAGATATAGCCGAGGGAGTTCGGGATCGATTTGTCGTTTTTGATGACGCCGGACAAGTCGTCGTACTTCTGGTCGCCGCGGCCGGCAAACAACTTCTTGTCGGCCTTCGCGCCGGGCTTGGCGCCCCTCATCATCGAACCGATCTGCCAGGCGCCGGCGCTGAGGCCGCCGACCAAGGCGAGGGTGAGCAGGGTCTTGGCCAGCGAAGCGCCCGCGCCGACGGCGCCCGTGCCGGCGCCCGCGCCGCCGAAGGCGCCCCGTAAAGCGGAGGGGCCGGCGGCGCGGGCGCCGAACCAAGCGGCGCCGCGCTTGCGGTCGCGGTCCTTGCCGACCTTCGCCAGCTTGAAGGTGGGGACTTCGCTCGCCTCGAAATGACTGGTCGCCATGATTTTGCTCCGCTTGCCGCCTAGGCCCAGTGTAGCCCCGGACCCCCTTCTTGTCAAGAAAAAGAAGGGTAATTACCTGTTTTTTACTTTCTGCTTGGGACCTCTAGGCCGGAGATTTCTCCAGAGCCCGCTGAGACGGCAAGCCGTTCAAGCTGAAGAACATCCCTTCCGGCGCCTTGCCGTCCTCGAACTCCGTGGACGGATAGGACTTGGGCGGCATCATCATTGTTGCGGCCAGGCCGACCAGAGCCAGACCTCCCCCGATCATGATGTATGGGCTGACCCCGCCCATCATCCCCGTCCCTCCCTTGAACGCTGTAGTGGAGCCTGGGGTTGTTGTTGAGGGTGTGCCTGAAGTTGAGGCCATGCCCGCCACCATGCCGGCAAGGACGAGGCCCGCGCCGGCGGCCGCGAGCACCCCGCCTTGCAGGGTCTGACCGTAGGATCCGCCGGCGATCTCGGCGCCCAGGCCGATGACGACCGCACCCATGGCCGCGACAACGAAGCCTATGATCTTGGAGATCATGGGATTGACTTTGGCGATCAGGCTCGCCGCGACAAGAAGGAGAGCCGCGACGCCTATGATGATCTGCGCCGTCAGGATCTCGTTCTCATAGGGAGTGACGTCCTTGGTCTCGGGTTCGGGAGGGGCCTCAGACTCATTGGTATCCTTGCTCGTTGTCGCGGCCATGCTCTTTTGCTGGGAGGCGCCTATGCCCGTGCCATCCGTGCCGATGGCGTTGGAGTCGCCGATGGCGCCGCCCGTGTTGGCCGCGGAACCGTCGTAGGTCTTGCCGCCGGCCGCGCTGGACGCAGCGCCGCGGTTTTCTCCCTTGACTGCCATGGCCTGGCGTATGGCCCCGCTGCTTCGGCCCGCGCGCGCGGCGACGCTGCGCCCGCCCGTGACGGCCGAGCCCCGGCCCCCGGCCATGGCCCCCGGCTGGCCGCCCTTGGCGGCCGAGACGAGCGCCGAGGCGTCGAGGGCGCCCTTGGGCGCGGCGCTCCCGCTGACCGCGACGGCGCCGGCGCCGAAATTCTTGCTCAGTTCGCCGAATTTCTTGCCCAAGTTGGGCAGGGGCTTTGAGGCCGAGGCGTCGGCGTGGGCGGAACCGGCGCCCGAAGCCGCGGCGTCGGCCGAGGCGGCGGCGCCGGCCGAGGCCGCATCCGCCGGATTCTGCGCGCCCGCCGGCGCGTTTTCCTTAAAGGCGCCGGAATTGGCCTTTGCGAAGAAATCGAGGGAGGCGGAGTTGCCGTCCTTGCCGTCGGCGGCCTTGGAGTCCGAGGCCGCTTCCTTGGGCTTGGGCTGGAATATGGACAGGTTGCCGCCGGCTTGGTCGGAATCGCCGGGGCCGAAGAGCTTGTAGCCGACCATGCCGATGCCGCCGGCCAAAGTGGTGCCCGCCAGGACCAGGGCGAGCAGGCCGGCCTTGGTGGCGAGCAGGCCGCCGCCGTCCGTCGTGAAGGCGCCGAGGCCCGCGCCGGAGCGGCCGCCCGCGAACAAGCCGGAGAGGATGCCGGCCCTCTTCCTCTCCTGCGGCTCTTTGTTGACTTCGGGACGGATGTCGGGAATCGGGGGTTTCTGGTCCATGAACTCCTCCTACAAACCGCTGAGGCTCCGGCTTAAATTCTGTTGCTTCTTCTGCTGTTGTTCCTCTTGTTGTCTGGCCTGCTGTTGCTGCTGCATCTGCATCATCATGCCGGCGGCTATCTGGCCGACCGCGCCGGGAAGAACGCCCGCCAGGACCACGCCCATGATCATGGTTCCCATCTGCTGGGCCATGGCGCTGGAATCGTCGCCGCCGGCCGCGGCCTCGCTGGTGGGCGGCGCCTTGATCTCTTTGCTGGAAAGCTCGGGAACGCCGGTCTTGAGGTTGGCGGGGGCCTCGTCGAGACCGGCGTAGAGACCGACGCCCGCCTTGCCGTCGGCCCCCGCGCCGATGCCGTCGCGGGCCTTGGCGCCGTCAAAAACCCGGCTCAGAGCGCCGACCGAGGCGTCGCCGCCGCGCAGGGAGGCGGCCTGCGTCGCCCCCGAGGCGGCCTTGCGCAGGGCGGCGGCGGCGCCTGAGGCGCCCTCGACGCGACCATCGTCGCGCAAGCCCCGGGTGGAGCTCAAGGCGATCTGGGAGGAGCGCGTGCCGAAGGCGCTCGCAGCGCCCGACGCCGAGGCGCCGAAGCCCCCGGAGGAGTCGCCCAGGCCGGAGAGGACGCCGCCGGCGAGCTTCGGAGAGGTGAAGCCGCGCCGGGCCTTCTCGCCGCCCCAGCCGCCGGCGTCCTTCTTGTCGCCCACGCTCTTGAGGGCCTGGGCCAGGCTCGTTTCAGCCCCCGGAGCGCCGGCAGGCGCGGACGCGGGGGCTTGCGATTCCGGCGCGGCCGAGTAGAGCATGGAGGAAGTCGAGTCCTCGGCGCTCTTTTTCCTATATGAGCCGCCCATCGAGAGGTCAAGGGGCGAACCGGGCGCTCCGGCAGGGCCGATGGCGGCGTCCAGGTTCTGCTCGGCGCCGGCGTCCGCGGCGGTATGGCTCGTGTCGACGCGCCCGGAGCCGACTGAGGTCCCCATCAGGGGCAGGCAAAGCCACATCCCCGTCAGGCCGAAGAGCGCCAGGATGGCCCACCAGAACTTCTTATAAGGATCGTCGGCGGCAACCACGCGAACGGACCGCGGCGAAACGGGGGTTAATTGGACGATCATA
>Ga0154439_1082_pt1 | contig 16670 bp, 16 predicted proteins | sample RifGroC2_FD_115943 | JGI IMG/M metagenome (GOLD analysis project Ga0154439, IMG submission 115943) | Elusimicrobia bacterium GWC2_65_9 | reverse complement strand
GGCGGCGCTGGAGTGCATGGCCGTGCCCGCGGCCGCGCGGGGCGCGCTCCTGGCGGAACTCCTGAGGGAGAACAGCCGGGAGACCCCCACGCGGCGGCGTCTCTTCCGGGTCATCGCGGGGCGGGTTCTGCGCCGCCGTCCCGTCGTCTTCATCCCGGTCGCGCATCGCGTCGACCCGCTCGGAGTGGAGATTCGCGAAGCCCGGTCATGGGTGGGCGCGGGCCGCGACCGCGTGCGCGCGCGCCGCGCCGACGCGCCGGACGTCGTGCAGGAGACGACCCCCGAGGACTTCGCGGGGAGCTTCGTCGAGGAGAATTTCGCGTGAGCGTCAAAGTCTACGTCAATGTGCACGACCTGAAGGGTTTTTCGATCAAAAATTGTCCGGTCATGGAGGAGCCTTCGGGGGTGCTTATGTGCGCGCCCGACCACTATCAGGTGCTGACCGTCAAGAACCCCTACATGCGCGGCCACATCGGCGGGGTCGATCTGCCCAAGGCGCGGCGGCAGTGGGCGGAGGTCAAGGAGGCCTTCGACTCCGCGGGTTGCCCGGTCTCCCTCATCGCGCCCACCCCGGGGCTGGAAGACATGGTCTTCTGCGCCAACCAGTCCCTGGCCGGCACGCGCCCCGACGGACAGAAGGTCGCCCTCATCGCGGCCATGCGCCACGTCTCGCGCCGCCGCGAGGTCGAAGCCTTCGAGGCTTGGTACGCGGAGCGCGGCTATCGCGTCGTGAAGCTCAAGCCCGGAGGGCACGCCACCTTCGAGGGCTCCGGGGACACCGTCTGGCACCCCGGGCGGCGCCTCCTCTGGGGCGGGTACGGCTTCCGCACCGACGCGGAGGTTTTCACCCAGGTGGCCGAGGCCTTCAAGACCCCGGTCATCCTGCTCAAGCTCGTCAACGCGCGCTTCTACCATCTGGACACCTGCTTCTGCCCGCTGACCCCCGAATCGGTGCTGATCTACCCCGCCGCCTTCGAGGCCGCCAGCCTCGAGCTCATCTTGAAGATCTTCCCCATCGTCGTCACCGCCAACGAGACCGACGCCGTCGCGCGCATGGCGTGCAACGCCTCCGTGGCGCGCTCGCGCACCGCGATAGTGCAGAAGGGCTCGCTGAGCGTGGCCAACCACATGCACGCCCTGGGTCTGGGCGTCTGTGAGGTGGACACCTCGGAGTTCATTAAGTCGGGCGGCAGCGTCTACTGCCTCAAGCAGCTCCTATGGTGACGGCCGCCCGGTTATGACGCCGAAGGGCGTTAAGACTTCGCGGCCGGCTTGCCGCTCTCGGCGTACAAGGTCACGGCCTTGTCCATCGCCGTCAAAAGGTTCTGACTGAGCTCGGCGATTTTCGCCGTCTTGAAGGCGTTGGAATCGCCGCTCGTGATGATCTCGGAAATGAGGACATTGAACTGTTTCCAGAACCCGTCGACCTCGGCCATCTGCTTCTTGATCTCCGGTTGCGTGGTGGCGGGGATTCCCAGTTCCTTGCTGCCTTTGAGAAGGGCGTTGTGGGAGGTCTCAAACAGCTGCCGAGTCGACTTCAGGTTGGACAGAGCCTCGCTCTTGTTCTCGCCCAGGGCGATCAAGCAGGTCTCCTTGGTCATCTTCTGGCTCAACATGCGCTGGCGGCCGGCGATGTTGACGACGGCGCCCGTTTTCTTGATGCCGGCCTCCTCCGCGGCGAACTCGTACATCGTCACAGCCTTGTCGCTTTCCCGAAGGATGGGGTCTCCCAACGTGGCGATGTCCGCCACCGATGAAGTTCCCGCCGACTGCAGCGCGCGCACGTAGCTGCCCCACAGAAGCTTGACCTGGGCGAACTGCCTCGAGATCTGCTCGTTGGGCGGCGCGGGGATGCCGGCTTCGCCGTCCCCATTGGAAAGGCTGGCCAGGCTTTTATCGAAAGTCGAGATATCGGCGTCCATTTTTTTCTTGTTATCTTCCGCGGCGATTCCCAGCTTCATCAGCAGGAACTCGGCGGCCATCTTCTGGCTCAACATTCGTTGGCGGCCGGCGACGTTGATCACCTTCGCGAACTCCTTTTCCGACGCGGCCGAAGATCTTTGCGCCGCCAAACCGCACATGGCGACTAGGGCTGCCGTCAATAAATAATAGTTTTTCATTTCTCCTCCCGTATATTTTCAACTTTTGCGTCTTAACGGCGACATCCTAGCATAACCTAGTCGGTCCAGGAGACGCTCAAAATCAATTTTTATTTTTCTGGGACTTATCCTCGCCTCTGGACACGGAAGTGGTCGCAGGCTATCCTTTAAATAGAAATGCCGGGTCCTGTTCGCCTTCTGTTCCTTCTCGTGCTGGCTCTGTCCGTGGTCCTGCCCCTGCGGACCTGGGTGGCGGAGCCCATCATCATCGCCAGCCCCTCCATGGAGCCCACCCTCAAGGTCGGCACCCTCCTGCTGCTAGACAAGTGGACTCTCGCTCGGCGTGGTCCTCGGAGGGGGGATGTCGTCTCTTTCCTGAACCCCATCGGCGGCGAGGATCTAGTCAAGCGGGTCATTGCGGCGCCAGGGGAGACCGTGGAACTCCGGGGCAAGAGCGTCTTCATTGACGGTCGCACCCTGGAGGAGCCCTATGCCGTTCATTCCCGCCCGGGTGAACGCCTGGAGGGCGACGACCTGGCCCCCCTGGTCGTGCCGGAGGGCTGCTATTTCGTCCTGGGCGACAACCGCGACGAGTCCAAGGACTCCAGCGTCTGGAAGAGTTCCTCCGGCGAGAGAATCTACTTCGTCCGGAAAGAGGCCCTTCAGGGGTTCGTTCGGCGCCTGCCCTGGGCGGAGTAGAATCTTCAAAAATGAACACCATCTTGGACGCCAAGCCATTGGGCTGAAGTCGTTGAATGAGAAAATTGCTATAATGCGTTGACGTTTTCGGGCAGTTAGCTCAGCGGTAGAGCATTGTCCTCACACGACAAGGGTCACAGGTTCAAATCCTGTACTGCCCACCATCTTTAAGACCCAGTAGCAGCCAACGGGAGGCGCGGTACAGATGCGCAGCCCGCGTGTGGCGGCGATTGCGCGGGCGCGTTTCTAACCGTCCAGTCTCGGGGCCATCTCTCCGGTGTCGTCGTCCTCGGGGCCCGATGCGGCGCCCTGCACGGGGTAGCCGTCCGCTTTCCACGCCGCGATCCCCCCCACCATCTCCTGCACCTTATAACCGCGATGAGCCAGCTCCAGGGCGGCTTTCGGCGCCAGGGCGCATGTGATCGTCCAGCAATAGCAGATGATGATCTTGTCCTTGGGCAGGTCGGCCGCCTTGCGCGGGAGCTCCGCCAGCGGGATGTTCCAGGCGCCGGGAACATGTTCACACGCGTACGAGTCCCTGTCCCGGACATCCAGGACCACCACCGACGGGAGCTTCATGATCTCATGAACCCCCCTCGGGCTGTTCTCGAACTGCAGCTTCGCCTTGAAATAATCCACGGCGTTGAGCGCTTGGACCGGTGATTCCAATGTCTGCGGCATAAGCCACCTCCCTCGTGTTACTGCAACTTCGCGAGTTGGTCCTCGAGTTCCTTGTAATCGCGCTCCTTGGTGATGTCGGGCTCGACATGGACCCAGGCTATCTTCCCGTTCTTGCCGATGAGGACCGTGGCGCGCTGGCTGATGTTCGCGTCCGGGAAGTAAAGTCCGTAGGCTTTGCAGACCTTGCGCTGCATGTCGGCTAGAAGGGTGTGGTTGAGGCCCATGTGCGTCTTCCAAGCCTTATGGGACCAGACGGAATCGATCGAAATCCCCGCGACTTCGGCGCACTTGCCGAAACGGGAGAGATCCCGAGAAAAGCACGCGTTCTCCTTCGTACAGGTCGGAGACCAGTCGAGCGGATAGAAGAAAAGAGCGACCGGCTTCTTGCCCAGAAATTTGGACAGCTTCCACTGTTTGTTCTCTGAATCCGGAAGTGAGAAGTCGGGCGCGATGGAACCCAAGGAGATCGGCGTGGTCTCGGGAGCGGCGGTGGCGGTGGTCATGGTTTCTCCTTGATAATCCAAATGTCTCTTGACGACATCCTAATATTAGCATTATTACAATCTTCTGTCAAGGCAGGCGGCGGCCAGAGGCGCCTTCATTTCTGCTCCCATAGCGTGTCGGCCTTCGCCGCCCAGATGAAATCCGCAGGCGCCCCGCCTTTGCAGGGGACGCAGTTCTTGGCCGACAATTCCAGACTCATAGTTCTATCCCAGCGCCGACAGTCTTCCCGGATAAGCCCTTGACGCGCGTTAATTGGTTAATTACAATACCTATATATAATAGTATATCAACATGAAGGAGTCAAGGAATGGACGCCATCCACGCAAGTCTCGACGAGATCCGCCGGCGTCATGGACTTTCCCGCCTCTATCTCATCGGCGGCGATGATGCCGGCGAGGCGGCGTGCTTCGGCGCGCGCCGCGCGGCCGGATTCCCCGTCCCCCTCGGGCCGCGTCGAGGTGTTCGGCGACCCGGCGCAGGAGGTCGAGCGCGTGCTGCGCGCGAAGATCGCGCCGTATGTCGAGACCGACGGCGGAACGGTATCCGTGCAGCGCATCGATGAAGCGGCCGGCTTGGTCGTGGTGTCCTTGTCCGGGGCCTGCGCGGGATGCCCGAGTTCCGTGGTGACCCTGAAGGTGGGCATCCAGCGGGCTCTGACCTCGGCGTTGCCCTGGGTCCGGGAGGTCGTCCCCTCCGAGCCTCCCCGCGAGCCGGATTTCGGTTTCAAGTTATGAAAACATTGATCGACGCCGTCAACGGCCACATCCTCGAATCGATCCGGCCGCGCATGCGAGCCAGCCCGACTTTGAAGGACGTGATCGTCTGGGCGGAGGCCTTCCAGGCCTCCAGTGGAACCTTATCGTTGGGGATGGCTCTAGGCCAGGGAGCCGGCTGCAGTCCGTTTTGCGGCTGCGCATCCAAACAGATCGCCGAACTGATCGGCGACGAACTGCGCGAGCGCTTCCCCGAGATCAAGCGCGCCGCCGGCGCGGCCGCCTTCCCCGCCGCGGCGGTTCTCGAGGCCTGGGGCGCGAAAGGCCGCGCGCTGCCGCCGGCCTCGTCGACCCCGCGGAGGGTCCCCGAGGATTCCCCGGAGGCCATAGGAACGCGCGTCTTCAACGTCGCGCTGTCCCCGCGCTGCTACCGCCTCAAACCGGACGCCGTCGGCGCGCACGCCCCGCCTCGGGCCGGGCTCTACGAATTCGTCGTCTTCGATGAAAAAAAGAACCCGGAGATTCTCTTCGTGGGCCTGTCCTGGCCGCGCACGATCCAAGACGCCCTTCGGGAGCACCTGGACGGGCGTCTCGAGCCGTCCTCGACGCGCCTCCTCGCGTACCGGCCCGACGTGTATTTCGATTTCGTCGAGGAGACGGACGCTCGATCCGCCGAGGACTATCAGGACTTGGCGGCGGCTCTCGTCTCCCGCCACGGGCCGCGCTTCAATGAAGCCCCCGCGCCGATGAGCGGGCGCTTCGCGCGCGTCGCCGTCGCGGAGGGATGAGGCGTCGTCGGTTTTGCCAGTCCTGGCCTGGTTCTCCCAGTCCTTCATTGGGGGTGAGGCTATCTGCGGGCTTGACCGCGTTGGGAATTACGGCTATCTTTCATGGCAGGGGAGATCAAAACACATGAACGCAGCCAATCAAGCGACGATTCTCGTTGTCGAAGACTCGAAGCTCCAGCAGATGGCGCATAAGACCACGCTCGAAGGCGGTGGCTACAAGGTTCTGCAGGCGATGGACGGAGAATCTGCGCTTGTACTCGCATCCCAGGTCCAGCCGGACCTGATCCTTCTCGATCTAGGCCTCCCTAAGATGAGCGGTCTTGAGGTCTTGAACGAGTTGCGCCAGGGAGAGAAAACCAGGGACATCACGATCCTCATCCTGTCGGGAGACGGGAAGGCGGCCAATATCCAGGAGGCCATCATCCTGGGCGCCAATGGATATTTCAACAAAAACATGACCTCTCCCGAGGACATTCTCGCCAAGATCGCCGAGAGCTTGCCGGATAGATCGGGCAGCCAGTGGTCGCCTTCGAACGTCTTTAGGCTCGGCCTTCTCGGCGACTGTGGAGACGTGGACAAGCTGAGGCAAGCGCTCAGTCTCCAGAACGGGCTCAATTGTCCAACCTGCGGGACCGCTCTGCTCATCGAAGCCAGACCGGATCCCTCACAGAATGAAGTGCATGCCATGTCCTGCCGCCTCGTCTGCCCGGGCTGCTCCCGGACGATATAATGCGCGTCGGGCGTTCCTTATGATTCGCAGCGAGCTTTGGCACCCCATGATGGCGCATTTTCCCATCGCCTTGCTCACGCTGATGCTCGGGGTCAAATGCCTGGACGTCCTTTTCGGGGACCGGGCTCGGTTCCATTTCTCGGGGATCTTGTACCGAGTCTTTCTCTATTGCGGGGCAGGTTCGTTGGGGGCGACTCTTTTTTTAGGAGAGATTTCCGGGGATGTCGTTAAAAAATCGCTCTGCGATGTGACTGCGCTTTACCGGCATGAAGATTTGGCCTATCGGGTGCTTTGGTTTGTGCTCGTCGCTTTGGCCGTGGATTTTTTCAGGCGTTTAAAAAATCAGATTCCCGGGTTGGCGCTGGTCCTATCGCAGCGATCCCTTCAATGGATCGAGATGGGGATCTCGGTCTGTATCTTTTGGTTTTTGATTAAAACCGGTCACTCCGGTTCCAACCTGGTTTACGAACAAGGGGCTGGCGTGGTCAGGCCCGTCAGTTGCAAAACCCCGGTTGGCGACGCTCGCTGACGTCAGCGAGCGGTTTCGATCTGTCCCTTATGGTAGTTGTATTGGGAGCCCATGGTGCTGTGTGGGATCGTGTACATGATGAGTAGAACCACTGCCGCAACGGTCACCCACTGCGGTCGTGCCTTTTCCCGGTTCAAAATCAAGGCGATGGCCCAAAAGATAACGCAAATCAAAAGCTTATTGTCGGTCAGGTCATAACCATAAGGGAATCCGGCCCAATAGGCGCCAAAGGCATATTTTTGAACGATGGGCCCTAGAACCATTCCGCCTAAAAAGAGGCAGCCGGTGGTGAGCATACTGATCTTGAAATAAATTCGCGTTCTGAAAAGGGCCTCAACCCCCGCCAAGGCTGATAAAAGCATCGAGAAAAACATGAAGATGATGTGTGGGGCCAGGATTGCCGTGGGAACCGCACCTTTAAATCGAATGACGATGGGGGCTTCCGGGCCTGCCAACATCTGTTCCTTCTCGCTCGTGTGGATGCTGACGTAGTACTGGAGTTTTCCTGCGGGAGGCTGGCTGGGAAGTTCGCCCACCAGTTGATTGCCGTCGGGCCTGAGAGGTCTTTCAGTCCAGGGATCATCGGTGGGATAGCGGCGAAAAAGAAGCCTTCCGCTCATGCCCGTTTCCAGGATCGGTATCAAGACGGGGGCATTCGTTTCGCTTTCATGACTTCGGGGCAACGGGATCTTGATTCGATTTCCAGCGGCCTCAATGATGACCTTTTTAGGGTAGGTGGGGCCGGTGGTTCGTTGATAGATGATCGCCGCCAAAGTGATAAATATTGCAACTGGAACGCTGATTTGGAATCGATGCTTCGGCATGGTCGGTCTCTCAATGTCTGATTTTCGATTGGAAAGTCGTATCATGCCCGATTTTCAATGCGGGGTCAAATTGCGATTCTGGTGCGGCGAATCACCGGCCGACGATCTTCTCGATTTCGTCGCGGGTCAGGTAAGGCGCTCTGCGACCATGGACCTAACGCCGCCTGGGCCCAATGCCCTCGCGGGGCGGGGTCGATCGCACCTGGGAGGCCTGGCGGTCTTGCCATAAAATCTTTAAATATGCCGCTCGCGTCGCCGCAGAAGGCGAACATGCCCGAGAGCCCTCGCCGTCCCGCGCCCCAAAGACGGCTAGCCGCCGCCCTGTGCGCCGCGCTCTCCGTCGCAGCGCCGGACCCCTTGTCGGCGCAAGCCGCGGCACGGATCGTCGGGAACTCCATCGTGCCGGTCTCTCCGTTCGTTCCGGTCGTGGGAACGCCGGGAGTTGCCTCGTCACTGGGCCTTCCGCGGTCTGGTCCTCCCTCTCCGGCGCCCCCGACGGCCCCCGCCATCCCGGCGCGCGCGGCGCAGTTCCCGCACCCTTTCGCCGCCGGCCCCGTCGCGATGGAGACGGCCGTCCGCGAAGATATCGACGGGGCGGTCGCGGGCTCCCGCGAGAATTTCGATCGCGCGGCGCATTGGGAGGGCGCCGGCGTCGCGCAGGAGGCGGGCGAGGTCGTGGCCGCGGCGGCCGAAAGCGCGCCGGCGCCCCAACTCCAGCCCCCGGGCCGGCGCGGAACCTCCGACTCCCCCTCCGAGCGCAAGCTCCTCGACCTGGTATCCAAGAAGCTGGGTCCGATCATCGATGAGACGGACGCTCCCGCGCTCTACGAGTTCCTCGACGAGGCATTCGGACGGCTCAGCGCGGCGCAACAGCGGCTCTTCCCGACCGAGGTCGTTGCCGTCAACCATGTCTACGTCGTCGATACTCCCGCTATCAACGCTTTCGTCTATCCCGTCAAGGAGGCCGGGGTGCGCCGGTTCAGCAACCACGTCTTCATCACGACCGGCCTCCTGAAGAAAATGCTCGATTCGGATCCCGCGGCGCTGCGGGAGGGCGTCGTCCGGATCGTCGGGGTCCTCTCTCACGAGCTGGCTCATCCTCTCGACAATGCGGACGCCGAGGGCATCCTCGCCAACTACGGACGCGAGGCCGGCGGCCAGGCGCGCGAGACGCGAGCCGACTCCGAGGGAGCGATGATCGCCAAGAAGGCCGGCTATCCCGTCGAGAGCGTCTACGAGGGGCTCAAACGCCTCTTCGTCGACGACCGCGGCGACCGCGGACTCTTGGCCTCCTTGGCCGACACCCATCCGCACAACGACCTCCGGCTGGCGGCGCAGAGGCTCCTGCTCACTCTTGATCGCTATGAGAATGGGACCTCGACCCCGAAATATCCAGGCTCCGTCGGGGTCGCCCTGCTCGGCGAGCTCGCGCGCCTCAACAAAGGCGCCGCGCTCGGCGCTTTCGTCGCGCTTAAGGACCTCGGCGACGCCCTGGACCGGCTCAAGAAGCTCCGTGAGTTGCAGCGAGGCGACGCGTACAAGACCATCGAGTTCAATCGCATCCTCCTCGCGCTCGACGCGATGCTCATGGGGAAAGGCGCCCCGTTGAGCGACGAGGAGTTCCGGACGTTCACGGAGATCATCCTCGTCGTCGCCAAGAGCGGCGCCCCGGAGGTCCTCGACCGCGAAGCAATGAAGCGTTTCTTTACCGCGGAGTCGCATTCGGCCGAGTTCCTCGCCTATCCCTCCCATGCGGCCTTCATGAAGAAAATCGCGGCCTACAACAGCCCCCGCTATCTCGCGTGGATCGGCGAGAATTTCTTCTTCAAGAAGGAGAAGAGCTATGGGGACGTCGAGCGTACCCTGCACGCCCTGGCCAAGGCGCTCCCCTGCGAGCACGCTTTCGCGCTTTTCGGCGAGAGGATCGCGGAGGACCTTCACGGCGAGATGCACCTGCGTCCGAGCCTGCGCTACGTCTATGAGAATCGCGTCGCCAAGGGGATGTCTCCCGAGTTCCAAGCGCGGCTGGCGGTCCTTTTTCATGCGAAGATCCTCCCCCGGCTCTCGGAGGAGGAGCGCATCTCTTTCCTCATCGACTCGACCCTTGGCGGGTATTCCTATGTCTTCCCCCAATACCGGGACCGCAAGGCGAAGGACTACGGCCTGGGCATCCTCAAGCAGCGCACGCTCCTGATGGGAGACCCGCGGCTGTGGGCCCTTCAGCAGGAGTACCGCGGGGTCCTGCGCTCCCTGTGGGAGAACCGCGGCTATTACGGCGCGCTGGATCTCATCACGGAGTCCCAATCGACGGACTGGGACGCGATCTTCTTTGTGCTGGGGATCGATCCGCGCGACGGCAGGAGCCAGTTGCGTAGCGCGGTCAAGCGCTTCACCGGGACCCCCGCCTATGCGGCCATGGTCAAGACCATCCGGGAGAGCCAGTTGGAAGCGTTCCGATTCTTCAAGCTGGGCAAGGGGATGATGGCCGACGTGGATTGGATCGATGACACCCTCGCTTCGTATCTTTCCGGGGACTTCAACGACGCCCTCAAAGGCGACCCGGAGCTGCGCGACTTTGCCAAGCAGGTCTTCGCCGCGAGCTACTATGACTCTCGCCAGGGGCTCTATCGGCAGGGCTATCGCCGGCGCATGGCGCAAGCTCTCGCCTCCGCGGCGCCGGCGGGGGTCTCGATCGGGCGGCTCGCGGTCCTCCACGAGGCGACCCTCCAGGACCTGCTCGGAGCCGCCCGCATCGCAGGCGGCCTCTACGACGTCCAGGCCGAACTCCTGGACGCCGCCCCCCTCTCGGAGCCGGACAAGCGGACGCTGCTCAAGGCCGTTTTCCTCGAGGGCTATACCGAGGCCAAGCGCGTCTCGGGCCTGACGTACAACAGCGCCGGCGAGTGGCTCCACTCCAACGGCGGGCGCTCCAAGAGGGTCCTGCGCATCCTCGTCAAAAACGGCCTCGTCTCCGGCCCCCTGGATTTGTTCTCGCGGCTTGCGGCGCGCGAGGAATTCCGCGCGAGCCAGAAAGGCGATGGCTGGACGAATTACGTCTCCGCGGTGAGCTCCTTCAAGGACGAGCTTCTGGCGGACCTCGACGCCGCGCTCGCGCAGGCCCCCTCCCCGGCCGACGGCGCCCGCGTGCTCCAACGCTTCGCCGAGACGGTCGTGGACCCCGCCGATGGGGACTACCCGGCGGTCGAGATCGCCAACACGCCGGAACTCCGCGACATCAAGACCCGCCTCGCCGCGCTCGCTTCCTCCTTGGAGCCGGGATTTGCCGACGGGCTCAAGCTCTTCCGGCGTCTGACCGGCAGCGGCGCGACTCCGTCGACGGACGCCTTCTTCCAGAAGCGCCTCGAGCCGGTTTTCGACGAGAAGGCGGCCGCGGACGCGGGGCTGGCGCTTTCGACCATCCTCGAGAAAGGCCGCATCTCCGGGACGGAACTCCAGCTCTCGCTGACTCGCCGAGTCGTCGAGCCCGAGGTCCGACGGCAGGAAGGGCGGCCCGCGGAGGTCGGCGCCCTTAACCGGCTCATCGAGACGATCAACGCCTACGTTCGGCAGGGCTCGCTCAAGAAAGACGAGTTCCTCGAGAGCCTCGCCTGGCGCCTGGGCCTGGGCGGGCGCGAGCTCGGGGCCTTCATCGAAGACGAGAAGTCCTACAACTGGCGCAAGGCCAACCCGCTCCTCCTGCGCTTCGGCTCCGCCCTGAGCTCCGAGATCGGCCGCCTTTCCTCGGACTCCCGCGATGAATTCATCCGCTTCCTCATCGAGCCCGAGGGGCGGGAACTCCCGGCCGCCATCCTAAAGGAACTGGAGAAGAACTCCTATCAAACAGCCCTTGCCCTGGACCTTGCCCAGGGAAAAAACCGTTCCAAGTCCGCAGTGAAGGCCCAATCGGACCGCGCGGCCTACTTGATGAAGCTGGAAATCGAGGCGGCCCTCATCGACGCCTCGCCCTTCGAGCGCATCCCGCTTTTCGAACTGCTTTTGAGCGCCGGAGACCGCGCCCTCTTGAAGGCGGAGGATTTCCCCTACAACGTCATCCGGCCGTTCCTGAAATACGCTCCGGACTCCACCGGGGAGAAGATGCTGGCCGCCTTCCTCGCCGTCGTCCCCGCGCACGAGCGGAGCGTGAACCTCGCCTATCTGCTCAGCCAGGCGGGCAGCGACAAGACCAGCGTCAAGCACACCTTCGAGGCGTTCCAGACGGTCGGCATCAAGTTCGGCCAGATGAGCTCCACCTGGAAGCTCTTCGGCGAGGAGATCGCGAGGCAGACGGCCTCGCTCAAGAGCTCCGCGCGACCCATGAGCAAGGCGGAGATCCTCGAAGTCGCGCGGCGCGAGCTCTCCGCCGAGGAATTCGCCAAGATCCGGCGGCTGAAGAGGGTCATCGGCAGCGCGAGCCTCAAGACCGTCGTCATCGTCGAACTCGTCGACGGCCGCGAGGTGGTGATGATGCTGCGCCGCCCGCGCGCGGCGGAGCAGATCGAGGGGAACCTCCGGCTCGGACGGGAGTTTCTGCGCGAGCTCGATCTCCGGGGCCTGAGTTCGGCCTCCGCGATGTTCGAGTCCATCCTCGAAGCCGTCCGCGCCCAACTCGCCGAGGAGCTCAAGATGACCAAGGAGGCTCGGAGCATCGGGCAAGCCGGACGCCACTACGAGGCCTTGAACCGCTCCATGGGCCCGCGCCTCGGCGGCTGGCGCTTCGAGGCGCCCCGCGTCGTAGACGACTTCCAACCCCGCGACTCCATCCTGTTCATGGAGCTGGCGTCGGGCGCCACCTTCGAGCGCCTCTCGGCCCGCGACCGCGCCCAGGTCGGCCCCCTCATCGCGGAATCCTCCCTGCGCCTGCTTCTGCGCGAGGGGTGGTTCGACGCGGATCGCCACACGGGCAACCAGCTCATCGACCCCGAACGCAAGGTCATCTATCCCATCGACTTCGGCCAGGCGACGGAGTTCTCGAAGACGGCCTTCTGGAAGCGCGACGACCGCTACGAACTCGCGCAGTTCTTGCGGGCGCTGGGAGAAGGCAACGCCGGCGCGCTCGTCGTCCACGGCCGGGCCATGAGCGCGGCGACCGCGCCCGCCGACCTCTCCGCGCTCAAGACGGAGGTCGCGAAGATCCTCGTCGGCGGCGGGAGCATGGCCGACCGCATCATCGCCCTGGTGACCGCCTTTGCGGGGCAGGGCGTTGCGATGGAAGGACGCTTCACCTTCGGCGCCTTCAAGGGGCTGATGACTCTCTACGGCGAGGCTTACGTGCCGGAGGAGGGCTTCCGGCGGCTGCTGGCCGGTGAGATCGCCCGCATCCTCAAGGCGAAGTTTCCCGTGGCCGCCCTCGACGCCCGGCGCGGGTCGGCTCCATGAGTTTCAGGAGATTTCGGGCAAGGTGAAATAAACGGTGGCGCCCTTTCCCAGTTCGCCTTCCGCCCAGATCTTGCCGTCATGGCGTTCGATGATTCTTCGCACGGTGGCGAGCCCGATGCCGGTTCCCGGGAAATCCACGTCGGAATGGAGACGCTGGAAGGCGGTGAATAACCGGGAAGATTGCGCCATATCGAACCCGGCGCCGTTATCGCGCACAAAGAAAGCATCGGCGCCGCGGGTGGGCGTCTTGCCGAACTCAATGAGCGCGCGGTCGCGTTTGCTCGTGTATTTCCAGGCGTTGCCGATCAGGTTTTCCAGGGCCACCCGCAGAAGGGACGAATCGCCGTGGGCGGTCAAATCCCGCCCGATGATGAAATCGACTTTGCGCTCGCGATGGACCGCGAGCAATTCCGAGGTAATGGAGGACGCCATACGACTCAGGTCGACGCGCTCGCGCTTGAGCGCCGCGTGCTCCGCCTGAGAAAGATTCAGCATGTCGTTGATGAGTTGAGACATACGATCGACGTCGTGCGCGATGGCGCTGACGCATTCGCGTCCTTGCGCGTCCAGCCGATCCGCTTGGTTTTCAAGGAGCACCTGGCTGAAGCCTTTGAGAGTGGTGAGGGGAGCGCGAAGGTCGTGCGATAGCGCGGAATTAAACGTCTCCAGCTCTTCATTGGCGGTTTTCAACTGCGTCGTCATCTCCGTGAGTTCCAGGGCGGCTTTGCGCAGCCATATCGCAATAGCGACCAGGCCGAGAATTCCGGACAGCGTCAGCGCGGATGCGAGCAGAAACGTCGTGCGAAATTGGGCCCTTATTTCTTCCGCCAAGCCTGTGATCGGGCGCGAGATTTCCAGCGCGCCGCGAACATCGCCGACTTCCCAGTCCCTCTTGGGGCTCTGCGGGTGCGTGTTGTGGCATTGCAGGCATTGCGGCTTCATGCGGTCGGCCGTGGCGTAACGGAGCGCGTGAGCGCCCTGGAAGGTCTCAAAGCGGTAAAAGGGCGCATCCGGGCGGCGTCGAAGCTCGGCGATCGCCTGGCGCTGGAAGTCATCGAGAGGCGCGCGGTCTTTGCGCCACGGGAAAGGATAATCGCTGTAAAGCTTGACTTGTATGCCGAGATGCCGGGAGATCCGGTCGCCGAGCTTCAGGGTGAACGTGGCCGGAAGAGGGATCGCTCCGGCGTGGATCTCGAAATCGTGAGCCACCTTGACGCCCAACGGCAGCAGTCGAGCGACGACGTCGGACGTGTAGAGTTCGCGCATCTCGAGGATTGAAGACGTCTGGATAGCGCCGTCGCCAAGCGCCATCTGTTCCGTCAGGCGCTCGGACAGTCTCGACATCTCCCAGATCAGGGCGGAGGCGGTCAGAGCGAAAAAAAAGCCTACAGCGGCGATATTGCGTTCGGAAAGGAGTCGTTTCACTTAAACCTCCGGCGCACGCATCCGGATAGAGCTTTAATTTATCATTTTTTCTTTTCCTTATTTTATATCCCGTCTCTACGGGGGCCTCGCGCTCGGGGCGTTTTCTCTCAGGATCGCGATGGCTTCCTCGTCCGTCACTTGGGAGAAGTCCTCGTAGAACTGTCCGATCGCCATGAAGTCGCCGGGGGCCTCGAGGCAGACCACCTCATCGGCGCCGCGCTCGAGGACCCGCACCGTGTCCGGCGGCGCGACCGGGAGCGCCGCGACGATCCGCCCCGCCCCCTCGCTCCTGAGCAGTTCGATGGCGGCGAGCAGAGTGCGCCCCGTGGCGGCCCCGTCGTCGGTCAGGATGACGGTCTTGCCCGCGACCGGCAGCGGCCGCGCGGCGCCGCGGTACATCCGGTATCGCCGCCGCAGGCTTTCCCGGATGCGCGAGATCGATGAAGCGATGAAGTCGGAGGGGATGCGTTCGCGCTCGATGAGAGCGGCGTCGATCGCCGCGTCCGTCAGGCTGACCGCGCCGATGGCGAACTCAGGATTGACCGGATGCCCGATCTTCTTGGTCAGGATCACGTCCAGCTTCAAGCCGAGTTCTCGCGCCAGCACGCCCCCGATCGGCAGGCCCCCGCGCGGAACCGCTAGGATCAACGCGTCCTTGCGGTCCCGATAGCGCTGAAGCTTCGCAGCCAGGCGGCCGGCCGCGTCAAGGCGGTCACGGAACATATTGATTGGCGGCGCAACGATATTTCCTGTAAGTAATATAAGAAGGAATGTTGCGTCGATATTTTAAAGCAGGAGCCTCGATCCATTCAAAGGAGGAGCGAACATGAAGACCGTGATGGCTGAGATCCGCCCCGAGGTCGAATATCCCCAGCAGGACGAGACGATCATCTCGCCGCATTACACCTTCCGCATTGGGGCGCCCGCCGGCGCCGAGAGCGTGGACGTTTCAATCGACCAGGGCCCCTGGCTGGCTTGCCGCAACGCGGCCGGCTTTTGGTGGTACGATTGGTCGAGCTACGATGACGGCGAGCACGAGATCATCGCGAGGACCCGCGGTCACGGAGGCCGCTGGCTCGTTTCCACTCCCCACGAGTTCATGGTCGCGACGACGGCCTGATCATGGAGATCCGGGCCGTGAAGTTGGGCGCGGCGAACCGCCCGAGGGCGCCGGACTTCAGCGTTTCGGGAACAGGTCCACGAGCTTGGAGGCCGCAGCGCCGTCGGGGTCGACACGCAGCCGCTCGAGGCCGCGGCGGGCCGCGGACTGCGTGGGGCGCGCGCCTTCGGCCCATTGCGTGAGCGGAGGCTTGCCGGATTTCTGGGGCATGGTGTAGCCGATGAAGACGGCGACGGCCGCGAGGAAGGCGGCCTCGATGCCGAGCTTGAGCGCGCCGTTGCTTAAGTCCAGGAGTTTGCGCAGCAACCAGAGGCCCGTCACGCCGCCCGCGATGCAGGCCGGGACCATCACGTGGTAGAGAGCGCCGGTGTAGTCCGGGAAAGCCACGACGTAGCCCAGATAGACGAGAGCGGCCAGGAGGGCCGGACGGATCAGCGCCATGCCTCCTCCGACTTCAGGGTGAGATGGATCTTCAGGAACGGCTCGCGGAAATCGGAGGGAAGGGCCGGGAAGGGGGCCGCGGCCCGCACGGACTCCAGGGCGGCGCGGTCGAAGTTCGCCTCGCCGGCGCTCGACTCGACGCGCAGGTCGGTGAAGGCGCCGTTGCGCAGGATGGAGAAGACCACCGCGCCCTCGGCGTCGAGCCGGGGCATCCTCTTCTGCCAGGCCTGCCAGAGCATGAGCCGCACCTGGGAGATGTACCACGGGTAAGGGAAGTTCGGCAGGTCGGTGGCGACCCCCGCGCCCGCCGGGCCGCCGGGGCCGGCCGCGGCCTGGGCCGGGCCCGCGCCCGGGGCGGCCGTCATCGACGGCGCGGGCGGCGCCGCGAGGGCCGGCTCCTCCTTGCCTCCGCGCAGCAGGCTGGGGCGAGGCAGGGCGATCGGCCCGCGATGCCCCTTGCGCGCGAAGCTGTCGGGGTCGGCCTGCGCGGTGATGGGTGCCACGACGGTCGGGGCGGCCTTGGCCGCCGACGCCGGGCCTTGTGAGGAGATGATCGTCGCCGAGGGCCCGACGAAATCGATCATGTAGACCTTGTCGGTCTTGAGGCCGCCGCGCTGGGCGGCGAAAAGGAGGACGACCGCGCCGACCGCGTGCAGGCCGAAGGAGCGCGCGAGGAAGGGCGCGAAAAGGAGGACGACCGCGCCGACCGCGTGCAGGCCGAAGGAGCGCGCGAGGAAGGGC
>Ga0154439_1071_pt2 | contig 18155 bp, 14 predicted proteins | sample RifGroC2_FD_115943 | JGI IMG/M metagenome (GOLD analysis project Ga0154439, IMG submission 115943) | Elusimicrobia bacterium GWC2_65_9 | reverse complement strand
CCGCCTCGGCCTGCCGGCCCGTCCTCTTCGTTCCCCGGACCGCGCCCGCCGCGAAGCTGGCCCAAATCCTCGTTTACGGCGCCGTGGTCTTGAGCGTAGACGGCGACTACGACGAGGCCTTCGACCTGTGCCGCAAGGCCTGCGACGAGTTCGGCTGGTACAACCGCAGCACCGGCTACAACCCCTTCACCCGCGAGGGCAAGAAGACCTGCGCCTTCGAGCTCTGCGAGCAGCTGGACTGGGAAGTCCCCGATCTGGTCTTCGTGCCGGTCGGCGACGGCAACATCATCAGCGGCGTCTGGAAGGGCTTCACCGATTTCCACGCGCTGGGGCTCATCGACAAGCTGCCCCGGCTCGTCGCCGTGCAGGCGGAGGGAAGCGCGGCGATCGCGCGCGCCCTGAAAGACGGCGGAGGCATCCGTCCTGCCCGAGGCAAGACGGTGGCCGACAGCATCTCGGTGAGCCTCCCGAGAGACGGCACGGCGGCGATGCAGGCCGTCCGGGAATCGAGAGGATATGCCGTGACGGTATGCGACCGCGAGATCCTGGCCGCCGTCCCGGCCGTCGCGCGAGGAGCCGGCGTCTTCGCCGAGCCCGCCGCGGCGGCCGCCTACGCGGGACTGGCCAAGTGCGCGGCGGCGGGGCGCGTGCGCCAGAACGATTCGACGGTGATTCTCATCACCGGCAGCGGCTTGAAGGACGTGCAGAGCGCGCTGAGAGCGTCGGACCGGCCCCGCCGGGTCGCTTGCGACATGGCCGCGGTGCGCAGACTGGTCGCGCGGGAAGGGTCGTCTTGGACCGGGAGAGGGGAATGAAGATCAACGAAGCGATCCTGGAAAAAACGGCGAAGCTGTGCCGGGAAAGGAATGTGGTCATTCCCACCTTTGCCCAGCTCAAGGACCCCTCCACGGCCGCCGCGGCGGTCCGCGCTCGGCTCAAGAAAGTCGGCATGAACGACCTCGACCCGGTCAACCTCTTCCGCATCACCTGGAAGAACGACGTCGAAACGGGGTTTTTCGGCGGGGTGAATTATCTCGAGATTCCCCGGGAGCTCACCGGCATCGACGCCCGCGTCATCGGCCTGGTCGGCAAGTATTTCCCGACCGGCGCGCACAAGGTCGGCGCCGCCTTCGCCTGCTTGGCGCCCCGCCTGGTCACGGGAGAGTTCGACCCCACCTCGCAGAAGGCCGTCTGGCCCTCGACCGGCAACTACTGCCGCGGCGGGGCCTTCGACAGCGCGCTGCTGGGCTGCGCGGCCGTGGCCATCCTGCCCGAAGGCATGAGCAAGGAACGATTCGCCTGGCTCAAGTCCATCGGCGCCGAGATCATCGCCACCCCGGGCGCCGAGTCCAACGTCAAGGAGATCTACGACAAGTGCCATGAGATCAACCGCACCCGCAAGGACTGCATGATCTTCAATCAGTTCGCGGAGTTCGGCAACCCCATCTGGCACTACCACCTGACCGGCGGCGCCATCGAAGAGGTCTTCGAGAACGTCAAGGGCGGCAACGGACGGCTGGCCGGCTACGTCTCGGCCACCGGCTCGGCGGGGACCATCGCGGCCGGCGACTATCTGCGCTCGAAGTTTCCTCAGGTGCGCGTGGCGGCCTGCGAGGCCCTGCAGTGCCCGACCCTGCTGCAGAACGGCTTCGGCGAGCATCGCATCGAGGGCATCGGCGACAAGCACATCCCCTGGGTGCACAACGTCCGCAACACCGATCTGGTCGTCGCCGTAGACGATGAGGACTGCATGCGCCTGCTGCGCCTGTTCAACGAACCGGCGGGCAGAAAGCGACTGGCCGCCGAAGGCGTGGGCAAGGAAGCGCTGGAGAAACTAAGCCTGCTCGGCATCTCCGGCATCGCCAATATGCTCGCGGCCGTGAAACTGGCGAAATATTACGAACTGGGCCGCGAGGATCTGGTGTTTACGATCTTCACCGACTCGGTGGAGATGTACCGCTCGCGTCTGGGCGAGCTGGAGGACGAGCGCGGCAAGTACGGCGAGATCCAGGCGGCCATGGACATGGACCGTCGCATGCGGGGCGCTTCCACCGACAACCTGCGCGAATTGAGCTACCGCGACCGCAAGGCCCTGCACAACCTGAAGTACTTCACCTGGGTGGAGCAGCAGGGCAAGACCTCCGACGAGCTGCGCCGCCTCTGGGACCCCGCGTTCTGGACGGAAACCTTCGCGCAAGCCGCGGCATGGGACAAGCTCATCGAGCAGTTCAACCGAAGGACCGGACTGGCTTGATGAAGTTCAAGCTCAACGGAGTCGAGAAAGAGGCCGCGGGGACGGGCGAGGGCTCGCTTCTGAGCTGGCTGCGCGATGAAGAAGGCGTCCTATCGGTCAAGGACGGCTGTTCGCCCCAGGCCGCCTGCGGCTGCTGCACCGTCGAACTCGGCGGGAAGGCCGTGCTGTCCTGCGCGACTCCCATGCGCCTGGTGTCGGGCAAGGAAGTCGTGACCATCGAAGGGATGGGCAAACTCGCGCAGGACGCCTTTGCCGAGGCCTTCTCTCGCCGCGGCGGCGCGCAGTGCGGCTTCTGCATCCCCGGCATCGTGATGCGGGCCTGGAACTTCCTCAAACGGAGGCCGGAGCCGTCGCGCAAGGACGTCGAGCAAAGCCTCAACCAGCATCTCTGCCGGTGCACGGGATACAAAAAAATCATCGATGCGATCGAGGAAGCGGGCAAGACCTTGCGCGCCGGCAAGCTTCCGGCGGCGTCGCCGGAAACGGGCCGGGTCGGCATGCGCCTGCCCAAGTACGACATCAAGGCCGCCGTCCTCGGCCGGCGGCCCTACGTCGCCGACATGAAGGCGCCCGGCATGCTCCACGCGGCCCCGCGCCTCTGCGATCATCCGCGAGCCAAGGTCCTTAAGATCGACGCGTCCGCCGCCCTGGCCCTGCCGGGCGTCTCGCGGGTATTCCTCGCGGGCGACGTCCCGGGAAGGCGCCTGCAAGGTTCGATCGTGCAAGACTGGCCCGTCCTGGTGGCGGTCGGCGAGACGACGGGTTATGCGGGCGACGTGCTTGCCCTCGTCGTCGCCGATACCCGGGCCAAGGCCCAGGAGGCCGCGCGCGCCGTCCAGGTCGAATACGAGATCCTCAAGCCCATCGTAGACGTGCCCTCCGCGCTGGCGCCCGGCGCGCCCAAGCTCCAACCCAACGGCAACGTTCTCAGCGTCTCCCGGGTCAAAAAGGGCGACGCCGACAAGGCCCTGAGCGAATGCGACTACGTCCACGAGGCGGTCTACCAGACGCAGTGGGTCGAGCACGCCTACCTGGAGCCCGAGGCCGCGCTGGCCCTGCCCCAGGACGGGCGGCTGATCGTCTACACGCAAAGCCAGGGCATCTACGAGGACCGCAAGCAGCTGGCTGCGATGCTGGACATTCCGGAGAATCTCATCGACGTCGTGCTCGTGCCCAACGGCGGCGGCTTCGGGGGCAAGGAGGACATGCTCGCCCAGAGCCAGGCCGCGCTGGCCGCGCGCCTGCTGGGCAGGCCGGTCAAGCTGGAACTGACGCGCTCGGAGTCCATCCGCATGCACTCCAAACGCCACCCCCTGCGTCTGGAGTACAAGCTCGGCTGCGGCAAGGACGGCCGTCTCAAAGCCCTGCGCGCGCGCATCTACGGCGATTCGGGCGCCTACGCCTCGGTGGGCATGAAGGTGCTCGAGCGCGCGGCGGGACATTCGACCGGGGGCTACTTCGTGCCCCACGTCGACGTGGAGGCGACCGCCGTCTACACCAACAACGTCCCCTGCGGCGCCATGCGCGGCTTCGGCGCCAACCAGGCGACCTTCGCCATGGAGTGCGCCGTCGACGAGCTCTGCGCGATGGGCGGCTTCGAGCGCTGGCAGTTCCGTTGGGACAACGCCCTGACCGACGGCCTGACCACCGCGACCGGGCAGGTCCTGACCGGCGGCGTGGGCGTGCGCGCCGCGCTTTCGGCGGTCAAGGACCGCTTCCAGGCCGCCCGCTACGCGGGCATCGCCTGCGGAATCAAGAATACGGGCGTCGGCAACGGCATGCCCGACTTCTCCGAGGTGGAAATCGAGGTGCTCGCGGCCGACCGCGTCGAGATCCACCACGGCTGGACCGAGATGGGCCAAGGCGTGGACACCATGGCCGTGCAGGTCGTCTGCCAGGAGACGGGCCTGCCCCCGTCTTTTCTCAGCGTCCGAACTCGCACGAGCGACGCCACACCCGCGGGCATGACGACGGCCTCGCGCGCGACGAGCCTAGTCGGCAACGCCCTCATCGACGCCTGCAAGACGTTCCAGAGCGACCTCAAGCGCGAGGGCCTCGCCGCCCTCGTCGGGCGGCGCTACCGCGGCCGGTGGGCCTGCGACTGGACGACGAAGCCAGGCCGCGACGCCCACGGCAAGCCCGTCTGCACGCACTACTCCTACAGCTACGCCGCGCAGGTCGCCGTCGTCGACGACGGCGGCCGCGTCTGCGAGCTCATCGCGGCTCACGACGCGGGCAAGGTCATGAATCCGACGCTTTTCGAGGGGCAGATCGAGGGCTCGCTGCACATGGGTCTCGGCTACGCGATCAGCGAGGAACTGGTCATGGAGAACGGGCGACCCAAGTCGACCAAGCTGCGCGACTGCGGCGTCCTGCGCGCCAAGCAGACGCCGAAGCTCACGGTCATCGCCGTCGAGATCCCCGACCCGCTGGGGCCCTACGGCGCCAAGGGTGTCGGCGAGATCGGCCTGGTGCCGACGGCCGGAGCCGTGGCCAACGCCTATTGGGCCTTCGACGGCAGACGCCGCCGAATCTTGCCGATGAAAGACTAGTTATTTCGTAGAATCGGTTCCAGTCATTCGAGGTATTGAGAAAGAAAAACAGGAGGACACAAAGAGATGCCCGATATCGGCGCCGTATTGAAGAACGAGATCAAGAGACTTTCTCATCGCACGACGAAGGTCTTCTACTCCCCGCTGAAGAAGGACGTGGTCGAACTCAAGCGCGTCGTCATGCGGCAGAGACAGGCGATCCAAACACTCGAGAGGAACAGCGCGCGACTTATCGCGGACTTGAATTCCCGCATCGCGCGTCTGCCGGAAGTGACCGCCCAGGACGCCCAGAAGATCCGCATCAGCCCGCGGATTATCCTGGCGCAACGCAATAGGCTTGGTTTCTCGCAGGAAGCGTTCGGCAGGCTGCTCGGCGTCAGCACGCACACCATCTTTCTTTGGGAGCACTCCAAGAGCACGCCGCGGCAAAAGATCAAGACGGCGTTCGCCGCAATCCGTCATCTCGGAAAGCGCGAAGCTCGGCAGAGGCTGGAAGCGATAGCCTCGGTCAACGGCGGCGCTCAACAGACCAGGGGCCGCACGGGAACTCCGCCGCTGAAAGACTGATGCTCTACATTCAGGATGCGTCGTTCGTCGACTGGCGCACCCTGAGGATCCGCCGCGGCCACCTGAAAGTCGCCCCCGGCCCCAAGGGGGATGTCCGTTTCGTGTCGCGCATCCCCCAGGGGGCTTCGGTCCTCGACTGTTCCGGGCGTCTCGTCACCAAGTCATTCGTCATCGCGCACCACCATCTCTACTCGGCCCTCGCCCTGGGCATGCCCTTGCCGCCCCGCGCGCCGCGCAACTTCGCGCAGATGCTCAAGCTCGTCTGGTGGAACCTGGACCGAAAGCTCGACGCGGAAATGGTGAGGGCCTGCGCGCTGGCCGGCGGCATCGAGGCCGCCAAGTGCGGGGCGACCTTCCTCATCGACCATCACTCCTCTCCCAACGCGACGCGGGGAAGCCTGGACATCATCGCCTCGGCTCTTGATGACATCGGTCTTTCGCATCTTCTCTGCCTTGAGCTTTCCGATCGCGACGGCGAACGCCGCCGGGAGGAGGGGCTGGCCGAGACGAATCGATACCTAAGCGGACGTCAAGGGCTCGTGGGCCTGCATGCTTCGTTCACGGTCTCCGACGGCCTTCTCAAACGCGCCGTGGCCCTGGCGGAGACGCACGCGACGGGAATCCATGCGCACGTCGCCGAGGCCCTGTCCGACGAGAATGACTGCATCCGCCGCCGCGGCATCCGCATCCTTGAGCGTTTTTCCGCCGCCGGCGCCCTGCGCTCGCCGAAGACGATCCTCGCGCATGGACTTCATCTCGACAAGAAGGAGCGCGCGATCTTTCGGCGCAGTCCCGCATGGCTGGTGCAGAATCAGGAGAGCAATCAAAACAACGGCGTGGGCGACTTCGACTCAGCCGGCCTGGGCGGCCGCCTCATGCTGGGCACGGACGGGCTGAACGCGGACATGCTCGCATCGACCCGCGCGGCCTATCTCGCGGGACGGGCGCGCGGGGGGATGTCGCCGCTCGACGCTTATCGGCGCCTGCGCAAGGCGCACGAATATCTGGCCGTCAACGGCTTTACCGGCGACGGCGAGAACAACCTCGTCATACTGGACTACGCCCCCCCCACGCCGGTCACCCCCGCGAACCTGGCCGCCCATTTCTTGTACGGCCTGGGGCGCTGCCATGTGGAGAGCGTCATCAGCGCCGGCCGGCTCATCGTCCGCCGGCGCCGCATGGTCGGCGTGGACGAGGACAAAATTCGTGAGTTCACAAGCAAACAAGCGGAAAAATTATGGCGAAGACTGTAAAGGCTCCTCTGAAAATCAACGCGGAAAGACTCTACGGCTCGCTTGCCGATCTGGGCAAGCTCGGAGCCTACAAAGACGAAACGACCGGCCTCATCGGCGTCAACCGCCTGGCCCTGACGGCGGCCGACGGCGAGGGCCGACGGCTCGTGACGAAGCGGCTGCGCGAGGCCGGGCTTCAAGTCACCGTCGATCAGATCGGCAACGTCTACGGCCGTCGGCAGGGGCGCGAGGACGGCCTCGCGCCCCTGATCCTCGGCTCGCACATCGACTCGGTCCCCACCGCGGGCGCCTTCGACGGCTGTCTGGGCGTCCTGGGAGCCCTCGAGGTGATCCGCGCCCTTGACGACCTCCGGTTCGTCACGCGCCGGCCCATCATGGTCGCCTTCTTCACGGATGAGGAAGGCTGCCGCTTCGGCACGGACATGTTGGGCAGCGCCACGGCCACGGGACGCCTCAGCCTGGAGACCGCCTATGCCCTCAAAGACCGCGACGGCCTGACGGTGAAGGGCGAGCTTGAGAAGCTCGGCTTCCTCGGCTGCGAACCGGTCGGCGCGCTCCGGCCCCACGCCTATCTTGAATGCCACATCGAGCAAGGTCCGCTCCTGCGCGGCAAGGGCCTCGACGTCGGCATCGTAACCGGCGTCCAGGCCATCTCCTGGCACGAGTTGACGCTCACGGGCAAATCCGCCCACGCGGGCACGACCCCCATGAGCTTCCGCCGCGACGCGGGCCTGGCCGCCGCCAGACTCAACTGCGCCCTGCGCGAAATGGCGCTGTCGGGCCCGTACGGCAAGGAGATGCGCGCCGCCATGGGCGCCGTCAGCCTGACTCCGAACATGGTCAACGTCGTGCCGGGCCGCGCGCTCTGCACGGTCGACCTGCGCAACCCCTCGGACGAACTGATGGCCAAAGCCGAGAAGGACTTCGCGCGGCTCTGCGAGAAGATCGCCTCGCAGGACGGAGTGACGATCACGAGCCGCCGGACGGCCAAGACCCCTCACGTCCCTTTCGACGCGTCCGTCCAGGCCCTCCTCGCGTCCACGGCCGACGGTTTGGGATTGAGCCACGAACCCATCCTCTCGGGCGCGGGCCACGACGCGCAGGAATGGAGCCGGGTCTGCAAGACGGCGATGGTCTTCGTGCCCGGAGAGTACGACGGGATCAGCCACAACCCGCGCGAGTTTTCGACCTCCCGGCAATGCTCCGACGGGGTGAACGTCTTGCTGGGCGCGGCCCTGGTCCTGGCCGAGGAGGCCTAGGATGGCGAAGGTGCGCGCGGTTCTGACGCAGACGGTCAACGTCTTCAAGGAAATGCCGGACTCCGTATCGGACCTCGGCCGCCTCATGGGCCGCCTCCAGGACATCCGCCGCGCCAACGTCGAGCATCACCTGCGGCTCATCGCCGCCGCGAGCGCCGCCGGGGCCTCCATCATCTGCCTGGGAGAGCTCTTCACCTCGCCCTATTTCGCGCTGAGCACGGACCCCATGTGGCTGGACTTGGCCGAGGACGTCGAGCGCGGCCCCAGCGTGGGCGCCCTGCGCAAGGCGGCCGCCGAACGCAAGGTCGTCGTCGTCGCTCCTCTCTACGAGCTCGACGGCGCAACCGGCAAGCGCTTCAACACCGCCGTCGTCATCGAAACCGACGGCCATATCCTCGGCAAATACCGCAAGACCCACATCCCCTGCGGAGCCAACGAGCGGGGCGAGTTCGCCGAGACCTTCTATTACGGCCGCAGCGAGGGCCCGCAGAACGCGCCCTCCCCCGACATCCTGGGCCAGAATCCCTATTTCCCCGTCTTCAAGACCTCAGTCGGCAACGTGGGCATCTCGATCTGCTACGACCGCCATTTCGAGGGCGTCGTCGCCGCCCTCGCCCGGGCGGGCGCGGAGCTGGTGTTCTCGCCGGCCGTGACCTTCGGCGCCAAATCGCGCAGGCTCTGGGAGCGGGAGTTCCTGGTGGACGCCTGTCGCCACCGGCTCTTCATCGGCGGCTCCAACCGCAAGGGCACGGAGAAGCCCTGGAACCAGACCTACTTCGGCGAGAGTGGCTTTGCCGGCCCCGACGGCGATATGCTCCCGAATCTTTCCAATATCCCGGAGCTCGTCATCGCCGATCTCGACCTGGGCGCGCTCGCCCGGCCGGACCCGTCAGGCTGGAACCTGAGGCGAGACGCGCGGCCCGGAATCTACTAGGACGCCGAACTCCCGCTCGATCTTGGGCCAGTCCACGTTCTTGAAGAACGCCTCGATGTAGACGGAGCGTCCAGTCGTGCCGTAGTCCAGGACGTAGGCGTGCTCCCAGACGTCCATCACGAGAACCGGCAGGCAGCCCGCCGGATGGCCGATCTCGTGATGGTCGATCCAGTGGTTGGTTAAGACCCCGGCGGCGGGGTCGAAATACAGGACGGCCCAGCCGATCCCGCGCATCATCCCGATCGCGGAAAACTCCCGCTTCCAGTTCTCGAAGCCGCCGAAGCGCCGCTGGAGCCGGCGTGCCAACTCGGAGTCTTCGCGCAACGCGGGCTGCCCGGCCTTCAGCGAACCGAAGTAACGCTCGTGAAGGACCATGCCGTCGTACTCGAAACCGAAGCGGCGCTTGAGTTCGGCAAACTCAGGCCCGAATTGTCCGGCCTGCGCCAGGGCGTCGGTCTTTTGGGCCAGCAGGTTGACGTTCTTGATGTAGCCCTCGAAAAGCGCCCAGTGCTGGGCGATCTGATTCTCGCTGATGCCCTGCAGCGACGCGGGTTTCAGGTCGGCGCGCAGCGCGTATACATGACTCATGGAATCCTCCTGGTTCGTGCGTCAGACGATGGGGATGTTGTAATTATTATAATTATTACTGATGCCCAACGCAACGCCCGCGCGCGCCGTCAGCGCCCATCGCCTTGGGACGATTCTTCCTTGTGGGCCTCCAGATAAAGGCTCTTGAGCTCCGCCAGGAGGTCCTGAGAGCGGGGTCCGAGTTTCTTGAAATCAAACTCGTGCCAGAAGTTGATGGTGTCGGCGTAGGCGCTATCCACCTTGCCCATCGCCTCGGGCTTCTTGACGGACTGGTAGTAGAACTTGAGGCCCTTGCGGTAGCCGTTGGCATGGTTGAGGCGGCCGAGGATATCCTGGGCCTGGGCGATGATCTCGGGATGGTTCTTGGTTTTGGCGTTATGGCAATTGGAGCAGGCCCGCTGGATGATGGTCGTCGAGTAGACGCGCGCGTTCAACGCCCCATGGCAGGTGATGCAGTTAGGCCCGCGTCCCGTGGTTTTGAGCTGTTCGAAATGACGGCTTTGGGCAAAGCGCTCAAGCACGGGAAGGTGGCAGCCGCCGCAGGTCTTGGGGATGTTCTTGAAATAGAAGGGGCTGGCGGGGTCGGATTGGGGAAGGATGCCGACATGAGCCTCGTCCTTGGCGGCCTTGGCCGGGTCTCCATTGTGGCAAGCCGTGCAGGAAAGCCCCGCCAGATCATGGGCGGAACCCTTCCACTCCTGGTAGTAGTCGTAAATCTTCTTATTCTGGACGCGAAATTTATCGTCTTTGTGGCACTCGACGCAGGATTCGCTCCGTCCGGCGGCCGAGGCCGCGCTCCCCCAGGGGTCTCCCAGCACCGCAAACAGGCAGGCGAGGATCATGAACTTGTCCAGCTTCGGCGGGATTCTGCGCATTGATGTAGAGCCTCCTTCCTATCATCACAGGCAACGATGCTGCCATCACCGCGTGCCCCGGGACTCACGGTGGCATAATCGTTGCTGCGATTTTACACTCTAGAGAGATATCCATGCTCAGGAAGCTCAAGCACGCGGGGGCGCTCTATATTGGGATCGGAGCACTGGTTTTTCTCCTTTCCCTAGGCGGGCTGGTCCACTACTCCGAGAGCCCGGGCTTCTGCAACTCCTGCCACATCATGGGACCCTACTTCGCGGCCTGGAAATCCTCGAAGCACAATAAAGTCGCCTGCGTGGAGTGCCATTATCCTCCCTCCGGGGTTCAGACCATCCTCTGGAAGAAGTTCCAGGCCTCCACCCAGGTCGTGAAATATATCACCCGCACTTATTCCTCCAAGCCCTTCGCCGAGGTCGAGGACGCCTCCTGCCTGCGCTCCGGCTGCCACTCCGAGCGCCTGCTGGACGGCCGGGGCGCCGATCATGCCAAGCTCATCCGCTTCAACCACGCCTCGCATCTGACCCGGGACGGCGATGGGCGCCAACTGCGCTGCGTATCCTGCCACAGCCAGGTCACGCTCAACAAACACATCGAAGTCAACTTCAAGACCTGCTACCTCTGCCACTTCAAAGGCCGCGTCTCCGGCCGCGGCCTCAATCCCCTGAAGGGCTGCCTGAGCTGTCACGCGCTCCCGACGCGGAGCTTCAAGCTCGGCAACATGACCTACAACCACCGCGAGTTCGTCACCCAGCGCGGCGTCTCCTGCGCGGACTGTCACCTCAATACCGTGCGCGGCACGGGCGAAGCGCCCAAGGAACGCTGCCTCGACTGTCATAATACGCGCGAAAAGCTGGACCAGTACGGCGGCGTCGCCGACTTGCACAAGAAACACGTGACCGGGCACGGCATCGGGTGTTTTCGCTGCCACAACGAGTTGAATCACGGCTTCGCCGAGTCCGAGGGTCAAGGGGTCCTCCATATCCGCAAGCCCGCCTCATCCATCTTCTCCAACGCCGCGCCGCGGCGTCGGGAACCGGGCGCATCGATCGAATGCGCCAACTGCCATCAAGACAAGCACTCGGGCCAAGAGGCTATGTACACCGGTCAGGCCCGGTCCCTCGGGTTGCCGGAAATGCCCAGCCCCATGCATGCGGCAAGGGTGGCGTGCATCGGCTGTCACTACGACGACGGCAAGACCCGCAAGAGCCTCGACCGCGAGTTCAAGGGGGTCAACTATAAGCCCTCGGAACAGGCTTGCGTGAAGTGCCACGGACCCAGGTTCGAGGGCCTATGGAGCGGCATCAAGAAACAATTGGAGACCGACCGGGCCAAGCTGGACGGCAAGTTGAGCGAAGCTCGCGAGGCCCTAGAGAAGTCGGCGCTGACGGGCGGGGAACTCGTCGCGACCAAGGCGGCGCTCGAAAAAGCCGCTCGGCTCCTGCGTTTCGTCAGGGACGCCCACGGCGAGCATAATATCTACCTCGCCTCCCAGGCTCTGCGCGCGTCGGACCAGCTGATGAGAGGGGTCGGCGAGAAGGCGGAAACGACCCTCCCGGATACCTCGGGTCTGCCGCTGATCTCGGGCAGATACTGCGCGACCCTCTGCCACGACCAGGTCGGCGTAAGGGTCCCGCCCGAGACCGTCAAGGCCTTCGGCAAGACCATGCCCCATAAGACGCACGCCGAGCTGATGGGCTGCGTCGACTGTCACGACATCGGCGCCCACAAGCGGGTCCCTCTCCTAAAGAACGTCAAGGCAAAGTGCCGGGAGTGCCACGCGAGTTGACATAGTTGATCGCGTCCGGGGCGAAGAGCGCCTTGCGCAACAGGTCCATGATGAGGGCATAAGTGAGGTCGACCTCGCCCTCGGCCCTGCCCCGCGCGGTGCCTGCGGGGTCCGCGGGGCGGTAGCGCACGAGGAAACCCGGTCCCGTATAGTCGACCTCGTCGCCGCTGACGACGAGGCCGTACTCGCGGCCCGAAAAGCGCCCGTGGACGGTCTCCGCGCCCTCCTCTCGCTCCAGGGCGAAGCCGTCCCGGTCCTGGTCCCGCTCCCAAGACCCGCGCGTGCCGAAGAAGCGCGGCTTGACCACATACGGGCCGCCGTCCTCGGGACAGAAGACGTCGCAGTTTCCGCACTCGTTGCAGAAGTCGGCGAAATTGGCGAGCTGGTGCTTCTTGTCGAAGCGCAGGGAGCCCTCGGTCCGGCTCGTCCAGGAGTTCCCCTCGCGTCGGAGCTTGACGATGGGGACCTCCCCGCGCGGCAGGGCGTAGGCGAAGTTCGCTCCGTTCGGGCAGACCGGCACGCACTTGTCGCAGGTCAGACAGTCGAAGAGGACGAGGCGGCTGCCGACCTTCTTCGGCAGGCCCGAGTGGCGCGCCGCCGCGTAGCGCGGGTCGCGCGTCGCCTCGGCGACGTAAGCCTTCGTGTCGGCCAGGATGGCGCCGCCGCGGCTCTTACGGATGAACTCCGGTATCGTGGCGGCGCCCACGGCGTCCATGCGCCGGGCCAGTTCCTCCCCGTAGCCGCGCAGCCGGCCGTAGCCGCCGGGCGCCAGAAGGTCGCTGCAGACCGTGACCGGCGCCAGCCCCAGCGAGACCGCGTCGGGGTAGTTCGTCTTGTCGATGCCGCCGGAGAAGGAGATCGGGATGCCCGCGCCGAGGCGCTCGCGCAAGCGCCCCACCAGATTCATGGCCAGCACGTGCAGGGGGGCGCCGGAGAGGTACATCGTCTTCTCGGAGGCGGGCAGGAATCCCTCCCGGTTCTCGACGACCAGCGTGTTGCTGAATTTGACCCCGAAGCCGCGGCCCCGGCACCGGGCCTTCGCGCCGAGACGCTCGATGAAGCCGCAGGCCTGCTCCCAGGTCGCGTCCTTGGCGAAGGCCTCGTCGGGCACATGCACGTCCACGTATCCCATCGCGCCGTGGAGCAGGTCGCGAAGGTCCTTGGGGCCGAGCAAAGTCGGATTGAGCTTGACGACGCAGTCGAGGCCCATCTCCTCCATCATGAAGGAGGCGATGGCCTCGATTTCACCCGGCGGACAGCCGTGAAAGGCGCTGAGCGTCGCCGAGCCCGACAGCGCCGTGCGAAAATCCAGGTCGCGGAACTTCCGATGGCGCTCCGGGATCTGCGCGCGCAGCCTCTGGACCGTCTCGCGGGCGTCCTTCATCCCTTCGATGAAGGCCCGCACCTTAGCGCCGCGCACGCCCTTCAAATCGTAGCCGACGCTGATGTCGAAGACGGATCGGCCAAAAGAGCTCTCCAGCGGAATCTTCCCGCTCGCCTGGAGGAGGTCGATCAGCATCGACGCTTTCACGTATTCCTCGAGCGACTCCTCGGTCCTCAGTTCCTGGGACCACTCGACGTTGTAGCCGACATTGCGCATGTCGATGCAGGGCCGGGGAATCTTAAGACGATCCAGGACCTGCACGGTCTTCAGCTCGAAGATCCGCGCGCCGCCGAGCCAGGCCAGCACGATGTTCTGCGCCAGTTGAGTGTGCGGGCCGGCGGCCGGCCCCAGCGCGGAGGAGGCCGTCCCGCCGTGGAAGCGCACGGAGAAGTCCTTGCCGGGGTCTCCGCCGTAAAAGGAGCGCCGCGGAAGGTCGAAGACGGCGTCCTTGAGTTCCAGCTCACGCAGCATCCGGGAGACCAGGCCGCCGAACGGGAAGGGGATGAATTCCGACATGCCTGACATCCTACAAAACGCCTTGCCTATTCGCGCCAGGATGGCTTTAATCGGAAGAGATGTCCCCGCGCTCCAGCATCGTCTTCCATGTCAACTCCCGCCGCTTCCAGGTCTCCGGCCGGGACTGCTTGCGCACGCTTGCGGAGTTTCTGCGCCGCGAGCACGGGCTGACGGGGACGAAGGTCGTCTGCGCCGAGGGCGATTGCGGCGCCTGCACGGTCCTTTGCGCGTCCATCCACCAAGCCGTGGGCGGCCGCCTGCGCTATCAGGCCGTGAACTCCTGCATCCTCCCCCTCTACGTTCTGGACGCGTGCCACGTGATCACCGTGGAAGGCCTCCAGGACGGCGCGGCGCTCCACCCGGTCCAAACCGCGCTCGTCGAGAACTTCGCGGCCCAGTGCGGCTACTGCACGCCGGGATTCGCCTGCGCCATGACGGCGCTGGCCGAGGAGGCCCGCCGCGAGGGCCGAACCGCCGTCAGCGAGAAGAAGGCGCGCAACGAGCTGACCGGAAACCTGTGCCGCTGCACCGGCTACGATTCCATTCTGAAGGCCGCGCAGACCGTCCGCCTCGACCCAACGCGCGGCCTCGCCGAACGCTACCACAATACGGAGCGGATCCGCGAGTTTACGGAATTGAGCGCGCGCTCCGTGGCCATCGAATCCGGCGGCGTTGCCGTCTTCCTCCCGGCATCGCTCGAGAAGGCGCTGGAGCTGCGCAAACGCCTGCCCGGCCTGAAGGTCGTAGGCGGAGCGACCGATCTCGGCGTCCTGGTCAATAAGGGGCTCGAGAGCCCCGTCGCGATCCTGTCGCTCCAGCACGTCGCGCAGTTGCGCCTGGTGCGCCGGGACGGCGGCTGGGCGGAGGTCGGCGCGGGCGTGACGCTCAGCGCCCTACAGCCCTTCGCCGAGGAGCAGGCTCCGGAGCTGGGACGGCTGCTCAACGTCTTCGCCTCGCCGCAGATCAAGAACCGGGCGACCATGGTCGGCAACGTCGTCAACGCCTCCCCGGTCGGAGACCTGATCCCCTTCCTGCTGGTCAGCGACGCCGATCTGACGCTGAAGAGCGCCGATGCCGAGCGCGCCGTCCCCCTCGACGGCTTCTACCGGGGCTATAAGAGGACGGACCTGCGCCCGGAGGAGCTCGCGACCGCGATCCGCTTCCGGCTGCCGTCGGCCGGCTCGCTCACCCGGCTCTACAAGGCCTCCCGGCGCAAGGACCTCGACATCTCCGCCGTCGCTTTCGCGGCCCGCCTCGAGTTGGAGGGGCGCGTCATCCGCTCCGCGCGCGTCGCCTTCGCAGGCGTCGCGCCGACCGTCGTCCGGCTCAAGGAGCTCGAAGAGGAGTGGACGGGGGCCGAGTTCTCCCGCGCGCTCTTCGAGCTCTCCGCCCGGCGGTTGACCTCTCTCGTCTCGCCCATCTCGGATGTGCGCGGCTCCAGGGAGTTCCGCCTCAAGCTCTGCCGCAACTTCCTCCTTAAGTTCCACGACGACGTCCGCGCCGAGGTCGCGCCGTGAGCGTCGGCCGAGAGGTCTTGCACGATTCCGGGGCCGGGCACGCGACCGGCGAGAGCGTCTTCATCGACGACCGTCCCCGGGCCCAAGGCGAACTGGAGGTCGGCTATGTCGGCGCGCCCGTGTCCGCGGGCCGGCTCAAGCGCGTCGACGCGGCCAAGGCGCTCGCGATCCCGGGCGTGGTCGCGGTCTTCACGGCTGCAGACCTCCGCCACAACCGCTGGGGCGCCATCGTCGCAGATCAGCCGCTCCTCGTTTCGGACGAGATCGGCCACATCGACGAGCCCGTCTGCGTGGTCGCCGCGGAGACCCGCGAAGCGCTCGAGGCCGCGCGCCGGGCGATCTCCATCGAGGTCGAGGAGGGCGCTCCGGTCTACGACATCGACGAGGCCGCGGCCCGCGGGCTCATCCTTTACCGCTCCCAGGGCCTTTCGCGCGGCGACGCGGCCGCGGCCATGGCGCGCGCCCCGCACCGCCTCTCGGGGAGTCTCGAGATCGGCGGCCAAGAGCACTTCTACCTCGAGTCCCAAGCCTCCGTCGTCTATCCTCTGGAGGACGGCCAACTGGAGATCCACACCTCCTCTCAGCATCCGACGGAGGTCCAACACGTCTGCGCCGAGGCCCTCGGCCTGCGTCAGCATCAGGTCGTCTGCGTCGTCAAGCGCATGGGCGGCGCCTTCGGGGGCAAGGAGAGCCAGGCCGCGCCCTTCGCCGCCATGGCCGCGCTCGTCGCCTCCCGCCTCAAGCGCGCGGCGCGCATCGTCCTCTCCAAGGACGACGATATGCGCACGACCGGCAAGCGCCACCCTTTTAAGAATCGTTACGAGGTCGGCTTCGACGCGGACGGGCGGATCCTGGCCTTGCGCGTGGAACTGCGCGCCGACGGGGGCGCCTACACGGACCTCTCGCCCTCCATCCTGGACCGCGCGGCCTTCCACGTCGACGGGGCCTATCACATCCCGGACATCCGCGTCGATGGAATGGTCTGCCGGACGAACCGTCACTCCAACACGGCCTTCCGCGGCTTCGGCGGGCCCCAGGGCAATCTGACGATCGAGAACATCCTCGAGGAGATCGCCCTCTTCCTCAAGAAGGACGCTTTCGAGGTTCGCCGCCTCAACGTCTACGGCGTCGACGAGAGGAACACGACCCATTACGGCCAGCTCGTCGAGAACAACCTCCTCCCCGAGCTCTTCGCGCGCCTGCACGAGACTTCCGGCTACGCCGAGCGCCTTGAAAGCGTCCAGGCGTTCAACGCCTCCCGTGTCGGCAAGCTGCGCGGACTCGCGATGACCGCGGTCAAATTCGGAATCGCCTTCACCACGCGCTTCCTCAACCAAGCCAACGCCCTCGTCAACGTCCACCGCGACGGGACCGTGCAGGTCTCGACGGGCGCGACCGAGATGGGGCAGGGCGTCAACACCAAGATCCGCCAGGTCGTCGCCGAGGCCTTCGCCATCGAGACCGAGATGGTCCGGGTGATGCCGACCTCCACGGAGAAGAACCACAATACCTCCCCCACGGCGGCTTCGAGCGGCGCGGACCTCAACGGCGCGGCGGCGCTGGCCGCGTGCGAGGAGATCAAGGCGCGCCTGGCCCCCGTGGCGCAGGGCGCGGGGAAAACCCTCTCCTGGCCGGAGCTCATCGACCGGGCCTACCGGGAGCGCGTAGCGCTGGGCGCGTACGGCTACTTCCGGACCGAAGGCCTGGATTTCGACGCCGCGACGCGGCGGGGGAGGGCGTTTAAGTACTTCACGCAGGGAACGGCGGTCAGCGAGGTCGAGATCGACGAATACACCGGCGACCTCAAGCTCCGCCGCGTGGACATTCTCATGGACCTGGGGCGACCTCTCAACTGCGGCATCGACCGCGGCCAGGTGGTCGGCGGCTTCATCCAGGGAGCGGGCTGGATGACGACCGAGAGCCTCGCCTACGACGCGAAGGGCCGACTGACCTCGTCTTCGCCCACGACCTACAAGATCCCCGGCATCCAGGACGCGCCGCGGATCTTCAACGTCGTCCTGCTCGATCAACCCGGCAACGACGGCGGCATCCGCCGCTCCAAGGCCTCGGGAGAGCCCCCGCTCCTGCTCAGCGCGAGCGTCCTCATGGCGGTCAAGAACGCCCTGTCCCAAAGGAGCGGCAGCCTCCCGGGCCTGCGCTGCCCGGCGACCCCCGAAGAGATCCTCATGAGGCTGCCCGAACCCGCCCAAGGGTGAGACCTCAGGGCTCGTTGAGGTTCCTCAAGACGGCGTCCGTCGCGACCGGAACCTCCGCGACGGGACGGTTGCGAAGGAAGACGTCGAGGCGGCCAGCCGCGGAATCGAGACGCGAAACCTCAACTAGGACTGAGGGCGCCAGCAGGACCGGATGGCCGCGCCGCCCCTCGAAAACGGGCGCGGCGGCGTCGCCCGCGGCGGCCCAAAGCGCTTCGTAGACGGCGGGCTCGAAGACGGGCATATCCACATGGAGGATGAAGGAGCGCGCCGAGCCCGAATTGGCGATCAGACGCTGGAGGGAGGCCAAGGGCGTCGCGTCCGGGTCCGCCGCGACCCAGCCGATCTCTCGCGACAGCCCCGCGCAGCGCGGCAGCCACTCCCGCTGGACGGCGACCGAAAGCGCACCGGCGCCGAGGAGGCCCGCGAAGAAATCAAGATGCGCCTCGAGTAGCGTCT
>Ga0154439_1053_pt1 | contig 21485 bp, 18 predicted proteins | sample RifGroC2_FD_115943 | JGI IMG/M metagenome (GOLD analysis project Ga0154439, IMG submission 115943) | Elusimicrobia bacterium GWC2_65_9 | reverse complement strand
GCCTTGCAGGCTGAGCGGCATGTGCCCGATCTCGTTGAGGAAGACCGTGCCCCCGTCGGCGATCTCGAAGAGGCCTTTCTTCTGGCCGACGGCCCCTGTGAAGGAGCCTTTTTCGTAGCCGAAGAACTCGCTCTCGAGCAGGTTCTCTGGGATGGCCGTGCAGGAGATCTCCATGAAGGGCTCGCTGGCGCGCACGCTGCCGTAGTGGATGGCGCGGGCGAGGCGGTCCTTGCCGCAGCCGCTCTCTCCCAGGATGAGGACGGTGCCGAAGGGGGTGGCGGCGATCTTGCGGGCCATGGCCAGAGATTCCTTCATGGAGGGGCTCTCGGCCACGATGGTCTCGAAGCTGTACTTATCCCGGCCCTTCTGGTGGGCGCGGTCCAGGCGCCGCTTGAGCTGGGCGGTCTCCAGCACCCGCTTGAGCGTGATCTTGAGGCCGGCGAGCTGCAGGGGCTTGGAGATGTAGTCGGCCGCGCCCTCGCGCAGGGCGGACACGGCGCTCTCGAGGTCGGCGAAGGCGGTCATGATGATGACGGGCAAGTCGGGGTTGCCGCGGCGGGCGAGCTTAAGCACGTCGAGGCCGCTCTCGGTTCCCAGGCGGAGATCGGTCAGAACGACGTCCGGGTTCTCGGTCTCCAGAGCCTTCTCGGCCTGCTCGAGATCGGCGGCCGCCACGGTCTTGTAGCCCGAGTTGGCGAGGTCCTGGGAGAGCGACCAGCGGATGAGCTCTTCATCGTCCACGATCAATATCTTCGCCGACATTCTAGACCTCCGCCGATTCCGGGCTTTCCGCCGCGGGCAGCCGCACGAAGACGCTGGTCCCTCGATCGGGGACGCTATCGATCCAGATCGTGCCGTCATGCGCCATGACGATCTGCCGCGACAGCGGCAATCCCAGGCCGCTGCCGTTCTCGCGCGTCGTGAAAAAAGGGCGGAAGACATGCTCGAGGTCCGCGCTGGGGATGCCTCGGCCGGTGTCGCTCACCTCGATCAAGACCGTTCCGGCGGCCTCGGCGCGCGCGGCGACCGCCAGGGTTCCGCCCGCCGGCATGGCGTGGACGGCGTTGAGGCAGAGATTGAGGAAGACCTGCTCGATCTGGCCCGGGTCGCCGCGCAAACCCGGCAGGTCCTTGGGGATGGAGCGCTCGAGACGGACTTTTTGGGAGCGCAGGCGGCTCTCAAGGAGGTCCAGGACCCGGCCGATGGGTTCGTGCAGGTGGAAGGGCCGAACCACGGCCTCGGGCATGCGGGCAAACCGCAGGAAGCTGCCCATGGTCTGATCCATGCGGTTGAGCTGGCCCAGGACTTTGCCCAGGATCTCGCGGCGCGGGCTGCCCTCCGGGGCCTCGGCCTGCATGATCTGCATGGCGGAGCTGATCCCGGTGATGGGGTTGCGAACCTCGTGGGCAAGATGCGCGGAAAGTTCGCCCAGAGCCGCCAGGCGTTCCATGTGCGCTACCTGTCGGCGGTGCAGGTCCACGATCTCCTTGCGGTCCTTTTCCAGACGGCGGACCATGGAATTGAAGCCGTGCGCGATGGAGCGCAGCTCCCCGGAGGGGAGGTTGTCGACGCGGGTGTGGAACTCGCCGTGGGCGACTCGCCCCATCGCCTCGATGATGCGGCCCATGGGCTCATCGATGACGCGCCGCACGATGAGAAGGGTCCACAGGCCCACGGCGGCAAACGAACAGAAAAGGATGATGAGGCGGCCCTTAAGATTGGCTTCGGCGACGGCCTGACGGTCACGCTTGGGCGAGACGAGTCGGATGTAGCCGATGGGGTCTTCATGGGGCGCGTGGCAGCGTGAGCAGGCTTTCCAGTTCCGGATTGGGAAATCCATGATGATGTGCTTGTCCGGGTCGAAGGCCCGGGGCTCCTCGCGCCGCGGCTTGACGCCGTTGGCCAAGTCATCGGTGTTGACGGCCAGCTTGTCGTGGGTGAGGAGCAGCATGCGCTCTTCGCCGCGGTGGTTGTGGAGGGCGAAAAGATGCTTGATGGGGTCGCGCGATTCGCGGAGCATGGCGTCCGTGATGACCCTCTCGACGATGGGGAACATGCTGGTCATCGTGACGCGTTCCATGTCGAGAACGCTGCGCCGCGTGTCTTGGATGTAGAGGATAAAGGTGGCGGCCGTGATCACCACCGTCGAGGAATAGAAGGCGATGAACGTCTGCCGGGCCAGTGGGGCGCTGCGCCAAGCGATGCGAAGACGCCGGAGCCATCGATCGGGGCGCGTTCGTCTCATCGGGTTACTTGCCCTTTGCAACGTTTAAGCCAAATAACTGACACTGTTGACAAATCCAGGCGGCGGGTCTACACTCCTTTCTCAAGCCTGCTTTTTTTATGAAGACCCCGTGGCCCCGACGCCTTGCATCGTCTTTTTTACTCGTTATACTATCGATTCTTGGAGCGCTGCTCTTGCGAGCGCCGTGGCCCGAGAACGATTTCAAGGACCTTCGCGATTCCATGAGCGATCATGGTTCGATGCTGAGCGCGGGCCATGCCTCTCTTGGGAAAGGGGCAAGCAGTTGCGTGTTCTGCCATTTCTCCCACCAAACCAAGATCCAGCGCCCCTTGTGGATGAAAGAAGGGCGCTTGGACTCCTCGGCCTTTGGGCGAGAGTCTCTGCGGGTCGGAGGGGCCAAGACCGGTCTCTGCCTGTCCTGCCATGACGGCAGCATCGCTCCCGCGCTCAAGTCTCACTCGTCGCTTGCCGCGGGCTCGCGTCGGCAATTCCAGGCCATCGATTTTGGCGCCGGTCACCCAGTGGGCGTGGACTATCTCGCCGCCTTCCATCGCAGCCCGGACGACTACAACGATCCGGCCCTCAACCCCAAGATCATTCTGGAGGAGGGGAAGGTCGGTTGCCCTTCCTGCCACGTCACCCATGATCTCAACGCGGTTTCCGCGTCCAACGTGCGCGACGAGGCCTGCATGGACTGCCACCGGCGCTGAGCCTTCGACGATGGTGCGCGAAATCGCGCACCCATAAACGCATAAGTGAAGGCGATATTCCTGAAGTCGTCGTATAATCGTTCGTTGTCGTTTGGCGGGATGGTAGTTTTGTTGCTATGCGCCTAGGCATGACGAGCCCAGAATGGCTGGTGGTCGGACTCAATCACGCGACGGCCCCCGTCGAGATCCGTGAGGCCATTTCCCCTAAGCCGCATGAGGCGGGACGCATCAACACCCTCGTCAGGGAGGCCACCGGTCAGGAAGGCGTCGTCGTCATCTCCACCTGCAGCCGCTTCGAGGTCTATTGCCAGCCCGACAAGGACGGCGAGCAGGCCGTGGTCGAATGGCTGGTTCGCCGCGCCGGACGCGACATCTCCTCGTCCCTTTATGTCCGCCGCGGTCCCGAGGCCGTCAGCCATCTTTTCCGCGTCGCCGCCGGTTTGGACTCCTGGGTGGTCGGCGAGACCGAGATTCTGGGGCAATGCAAGGCCGCCTACCAGGGCGCCTGCGCCGAGAAGACGGCCACCCGTTACGGCCATCTGGCCTTTCAGCGCGCCCTCATGGTAGGCAAAAAGGTCCGCAACGAGACCCGCATCGTCGGCGGCATCGCTTCGATCGGCGGGGCGGCGGCGGTCCTGGCCCGCAGCATCTTCAACGAGCTCAAGGAACGCGTCATCGTGGTCTTCGGAGCGGGGACCATGGCCTCCTCCTCCGTGCGCCATCTGCGCTCCAAGGGCGCGGGCGAGCTCTTCGTCAGCAACCGCAGCCTCGACAAGGCTCAGGCCCTGGCCGCCGAGCTCGGCGGAAAGCCCATCACGCTCGCGGAAGGTTTCGACCGGCTGGACCAGGCGGATATCGCGGTTTTCTCCACGGGAGCCGACCGCTGCCTGCTTGACGGGGAGGCCGCTCTTGCCCTGTCGCGGCGCCGAGGCGGCCGGTCACTCTTCATCATCGACATCGCGATGCCCCGCAACGTGGCCCCCGAGGTCACCCAGGCCGAGGGCATCTATCTGTACGACATCGACGACCTCAAGGGCGTCGTGGAGAAGAGCCTGGCCAAGCGCGAAGAGGACCTCGCCCGCGCGGCCGGCATCGTCGCCTGCGAGAGCGCGGACTGCTGGGGGCGCATGACCCATCCCCTTCCCGCCGCCGGCGTGCCGCTCGCGCCCGTCGCCGCCTGAAAGATCGTTGCCCCCGGCTGGGCTCGAACCAGCGACCAACCCGTTATGAGCAGGCTGCTCTGACCAACTGAGCTACGGGGGCGTCACGCCTATCTTATTATTTTCGCAGGTCGGCGACGGCGCGGATTTTTCCGGTGCGGGGATTGCGCGGCAGGCCGCCGGGCGCGAGGACCTCCACCGCGGGCGGCGCAAGCCAGCCGCGCGCGACGCAATCGCGCAGCTCGAGCGAGCGCGCGAGCAGCGCGCGGCCGAGCGCCGCGGCCAGCGCGCCGTCGCGTCGGGCGTCGCGGCCCCGGCGCTCGACGCGGATCATCAGGCAGTCTCGGTTTCCTTTAATGGAGATCACGGCCTGGTGCAGGGGGCTCAGACCTTTCACGTCGCCGACCGCGCGTGAGGCGTCCTCGAGATCGAAGTGCGCGCCGCCGACGTTCAGGCGGTCGTCGCGGCGGCCGCGCAGGAGGAAGCGCGGCGCGGGGTCGCCGCACCGGCAGGGCGCAAGCCAGCGGCCGAGATCGCCGGTGCGGTAGCGGATGATCGGCATCCAGCGACGCACCAGGTTCGTGGCCAGGATCTCGCCGTCCACGATCTCCATATGCTGGAGGCCGGCCGCATGGTGTTCGCCCGGGCCGCAGTCGCGGCACTGGTAGCCGATGAGCCCCGCGTCCACGCTCGCGTAACCCGCCGAGCGGATGAGGCTTGCGCCGAGGCTTCGGCGCAGTTCCTCAGCCGCGGCGGGGCTCAGCCCCTCGCCCGCGTAGAACACCTTGCGCACGGAAAGGCCGCGGACTTTCTTCTCACGCGCCAGGCGAGCGATATCGAGCAGGGTCGCAGGCAATCCGACGACGGCGGTCGCGTGGAAGACGCGCAGAGCCTCGAGCGCGTCTTGGGGCGAGGCGTTGCCTCCGATGGGCAGCTCGGTCACGGGGAGTTGGCGCAAGGCGCGGGAGATCGCGGTGAACGAGGACCAGAGATTGCCGGCCATGAACAGGTTGGCGACGACATCGCCTTCCTTGAGTCCCGAGCGGCGCAGTCCGAGCGCCAGCCAGCGGCAAGTCTCATCGAACTCGTCCTGCGTGAAGAGCGAGAACTTGGGCTTGCCGGTCGAACCGCCGCTGGCGAAGACGAGTCCGGTCCCCTCCCAGGTGAGAAGGGCCTTCGACTTCGGAGGCGTGTTCGCGTAGAGGTCGCGCTTGGTCAGCGGCGGCACGCGCGAAAGGCCGGCGTCGCGTCCCAGGCGCTTGAGGCGTCGGCGGTAGAAGGGCGACTCGGCGCGGGCCTGGTCCAGCAGGGAGCGGGCGGCGCTCTCCTCCGGCATGGAGAGAACCGACTGCGGGGCCGAGACCCAGCGCACGAGCTCCGCCAGGGGCCGGCGCCCGTCGTGCGGCTCGCCGGCTTCGGCGCTGAGCATGCCGCCGAGCTCGGCGCAGCGCGTGACGCCGAGAAGGGAGAGGGTGCGCGCGTAATCACCGGTTTGAGCGGGAGCGACGAGGAGGCCGGCGCTTTGGAGATGGGCCGAGGCCGGACTTACGAGCGCGGCCAGCTGTTCGAGGTCGCGGTAGGGGCTGATCTGGATGAAGCGGCCCAACGGCGATGTCCGCAGCCCCGGCCGCTTGCGGAAGGCGACGGTCCAATCCTGGCCGCGCGGTGAGGCCAGGATCTCCCCTTGACCGAGCAGTTCGGCGGCCAGCGCGCGATGGCGCGCTTCCAGCGAGACGACGGCCTCCTCCGGACGGATCGGACCCTTGGGCAGGAGCCGGGATATTTTTTGAAGTTCGGAGGCCAGCGCGGCAAGAAAAGGCCGCTCGGGGCCTTGGATGAACAGGGCTTGCGGCGAGGCGCAGGCGGCCTGATCCCAGCGCGCGATGTCGACGGCCGCGCGCCGCGCGGCTTCGCGCGTTCCCCAACGCTTGAGCCCGCGGCGGCTGACGACCGCAAACGAGAGTTTGGGTCCGAATTCGAGCAGTCGACAACCGAGGCCGAGGTCTTTGCGGTAGGCGCGCAACGCCTCTTCCGCGCCCCACACCGCGATGCCCTGCAGGGACGCCTTGAAGACGCCTTCAACCGCCGCGTCGCCGCTTTTCCAGGAGACGACGGCAAGCGTTCTTGCGACCGAGCCCTCGGGATCGGCCGCGCGCAGGCTTTCGGCGAACAGCAGAGGGAACTCGCGGTCGGCGGCGGAGGTCTTCAACAGGACGACGTTGTTCGTCAGCAGGCCCATCAGCACCGAGTCGATGCAGCCCAGGAAGATGTTGCCGGCCGCGACGGTCAGCACCGCGCCGAGAGGAGCCGCGCGCACCGCGAAGTCGGCCGCGGGCTCGATGGACCAGCGCTCGAGCGCGTCGGCGCGGCCGAGTTCCGCGCGCAGTCGCGCGGCCAGCGCGCGGCGGTCGAGCAGGGCCGGGATGATGTCGAGAGTCCGTTCGATCATGGGCGCCGAGAAGGCGCCGCTTGCGACGAGAAGCGCTCGAGCGCGGCGGCGGCGGGAACCCCCGCGCTCCGCCCACAGACGCCCCGTCTTGTCGAGCGCGGCCAGAGTCTTCCAGAGAGGGCGTTCGGCGGCGAGCGCGCGACGAGCCTGCGCTTGGCGGCAGAGCGCGCGCGCCGAAGCCATGCCCAGAAGTCCGCGCTCGGCGAAGCGTCCCCAGCGGTACTCTTTCATCGCGCGAGGTGCTCCACGGCGCTCAGGGCGCAGCCCTTGGCGGCGACCTTCACGGCGCGCCCGCGCAGAATGAGAACTTGCCCCGGCGTCCCGCAGGAGCAGCGGGATTTAAGCTCCCCCCAATCGGAGGTGAGCACGGAAAACGAGGGGAAGCTGGTGAGGTAGGGCGTGATGAGTTGAAGAAGTCCCTTGGCGCGCGGCGGCAGAATGCGCAGGGTTTCAGGATCGCGCACGAGCACGCGCGAGTAGTTGGGAACGTGCATGCGACCGAGGTGGCATTCGACGTAGGGGATGCCGTGCTCGACGAGGCCGTAGAGGTCGCGAAGGTTCGACGACGGCAGTCCGAGCCAGCTGGAGATGTCGGCGCGGAAACGAGTCCGAGTGATCGCGGCGCCTTGGCGACCTTTCCAACCCCCGCCGGTCAGCACCCAGGATTTCGGGCCGAAATGGAGCGGCGGCAGTCTGCGGCGCGCCCATTCCTCCTGAGCGAAGCGCACGTGAGCGGGGAAACCCAATACGCGCAGCGGCAGACTGGTCGCCGCCATTCGGCGCAGCGCGGAGATCACGCCGTCAAGGTCGAAGAAGAAATCCCGCCGCCGCGGATCCCAGCGCAGGGCGTAGAAGACTTCTCCTCGCGCGGTGAAGGAAGTCAGCAGTTCATCGGTGAACGCCGTGCCGAGGTCCTTGGCCGCGCGGGGGTCGTAGGTCATGCATAGATAATGAGTCTTGAGCGCGGGATCGACCATGCCTAGCGCGCCATAGACGCTTCGCGCCGAGCTGACGACGCGGCGCAGCGAGCCGGCGTCAAGGCGGATGCGGCTTTTCTGGCCCGAGGTACCCGAACTGGTCAGTTCGAGCGCGGCGCGCAAGGGGGGCACGGGGCGGAGGTCGAACTCTTTGAAGACGCTGATGAAAAGAAAAGGAAGGCGCGCGACGTCGGATTCGCGGCGAAGGGACTCGGGGCGGAAGCCGGCGCGCGAATAAAGCCTGGACAGCGCGGGAAAGCGCCGCGCCTGGAGCGCGGCGCAATCGCGCAAGGCGCGGATGAACAGAGCGCGGTGCGCGGGTTTGCGCGTGAACGGGGGCGTCTTGAAGAGCCCGTCGATTGCGGACATCGCGCGCGTCAGCGCGCCCCGGACAGCGCGACGTCGACGTAGAGCGCGCGCCAGAGCCGGAAATATTCCTGCAGGTAGTCGAGATACCCCGTCTGCAGGGAGATGCCGTGGAAATCGAGCATGGCGAGAGAGCGCGAAAGCACGACGTAGTCTCGTCCGCCGCCGGGCGTGTCCCAACGCATGCTCGGGTAATAGGCCGAGGGGAGAAATCCCGCGCACAGCGCCTGGCGGAGTTGTTCGGTCGCGGTGGCCTCGATGAGGACCTCGAGGTAGCGCACCCCCGCCGCTTCCAGGAAGCGCGCGCCGTGATCGAGCAGTTCGCGCGTCTCCAGGTTCTCCGAGCGCGCGCCGGTCAGCACGCAGTGTCCGTCTTTCATCGAGCGGTAGCAGTAGAGCTCGGTCTTGCCGTCGGGCGAGATCAAGAGCAGGTTCGGCTCCTGGAACGGGAAGAAGTCCAGCCCGAGCTTGCCGTCGGATTTAACGTCGTGGAAGCGGCGCAGGACGAACTGCGCGGCGGTCACCGTCTCGAAGGCGAGGGCGGGGCCATGCGGCGGCTCCCACGACACGGCCCCATCGACGAACTCGGCGGGGCCCAAACCCGCCTCGCGCTCCGCGATCGCGTAGAAGCGCTCCAGCAGGCGCGGCAAGCGCGGCGTGGCGGCGCGGCGCGCCAATGCTCCCTCGGCGTGCAGGACCGCGAGGGTGTGCGTCTCGGCGCTGTTGACCTTGTGGACGTTCGGGAACACCCCGAGCTTCTTGAAGTCGAGCTTCTCGGTGAGGCGCTGGGGCGCGAGCCCGATCGTGCGGGTCGTCGCGTAGACGCTTTGGACGAGCCGCTCTCGGCGCATGAGGAGCTCGAGTCCGAAATCCATCGCGCGCTCGGTGAGGTCGCGCCCGCGGAATTCCTCGGCCACGACCGCTCCGAAGACCTTGCCGAGCCCTATCGCGCGGTCGATGGTGAAGATCACGCTGCCGACGACCTTTCCGTCGCAGCGCGACAGCAGCCAGAGGTGCTTGTCGCTGGCGATGGCCCTCAGGCATTCCTCCGCGTTGTAGACGAGAGAGAACGGGTAGGAACCGCCGTAGATCAAATGGTACAGCCAGCGGATCTGCAAGGCGTCGTCCGGGCGGGCGGGTCCGATCGTCATGCGGCGCCCGTCTTCGAGCGCGAAGCTCATCTCCGTTTGGGAGTCCGTCGTCGCTTGGGAGTCCATTGCCGCCATTCTAGCGAATCTTGCAATTGATATGATTGACTCACTCATACCTAGAACGATGGAGATCATTATGCCCACCGCCGCCCCGACTTCCGAGCTATTCCAGTTGCGCGCGCGCCGCGCCGTCTACCTGAAACCCGAGCCCGCCTCTTGCGAGGGCATCGAGACGCTCGAGACGATGGACGCGGCCTATCGCGCGCTCTGCGCCATCCTCTTCAACTTCGTGCCGAACTCGGGACACCCGGGAGGCAGCATCTCCTCGGGGCGCATCGTCTCCTCCCTGCTCTACAAGAACCTGCGCTACGACTTCTCGCGGCCCGACACGAGCGACAACGACGCGCTCGTCTACGCGGCGGGCCACAAGGCGATGGGCCTCTACGGCATGTACGCCCTGCGCGACGAGTGGGTGCGCATCGCGCGCCCCGACCTCCTGCCCCCCGAGCGCCGGCGCCTGCGCCTGGAAGACCTGCTGGGCTTCCGTCGCAACCCGACGCAGTCCACGCCGTTCTTCCGCCGGTTCAAGTGCGCGGCCCTTGACGGCCATCCGACCCCCATGACGCCCTTCGTGCCCGTCGCCACGGGGGCCAGCGGCGTGGGCGACACCTCGGCCGTGGGCCTGGCCCTGGCCGCGATGGACGTCTTCGGGCCCCAGGGCCCGCGCATCCACATCCTGGAGGGCGAGGGCGGCATGACGGCCGGCCGCGTCCACGAGGCGCTGGCGACCGCCGCCACCGCGGGCCTGTCCAACGCGATCATGCACCTGGACTGGAACCAGGCCTCCATCGATTCCGACCGCGTCACCGCCGAGGGCGACAAGCCCGGCGACTACGTGCAGTGGGACCCGCGCGAACTCTTGTACGTCAACGACTGGAACCTCGTCGAGGCCGGCGACGGCAGCGACTTCAGGAGGGTTCTGGCGGCGCAGAAGGCGGCGTTGGGGCTCGACAACGGCCAACCCACCGCGATCGTCTACCGCACGACGAAGGGCTGGAAGTACGGCATCGAGGGCAAGGGTTCGCACGGCGCGGGACACGCTTTCTGCTCGGACGCGTTCTACGCCAGCGTCGAGCCCTTCGAGACCGCTTTCGGCGTCAAGCTGCCGCGCTTCGAGGGGGAGAAGACCCCGGAGCGAGTCGAGGCCGCGTATTGGGAGACCCTGCTCGCCATGCGCAAGGCCTTCGAGACGAAGAGGCCCGACGTGGCGCTTTTTGCGGCGGAGCGCGTGGCCGAGGCGGGTCGCGCCACGCCGAAGGACCGGCCCGTGCGCGCAGGCGGGCCCGACCTGGAGGCCCTCTATGAGTCCGACTTCAAGCCCGAGATCGTTCCGGCGCAGCTGCGGTTGACGGCCGGAAAACCAGCGACCCTGCGGGGCGCTTTGGGCGACGCGCTGGGCTATCTTAATACCGTCACCAAGGGCGCCATCCTGGCCTGCGCGGCGGACTTGGCCGAGTCCACCAGCGTCTCGCCCATCAACCAGGGCTTCGGCAAGGGCTGGTTCCACGCCAAGAACAACCCGCTCTCGCGCCTCATCTCCGTGGGCGGGATTTGCGAGGATGCCATGGGCGGCGTGATGGGGGGCGCGTCCAGCCTCGGCTTCCACATCGGCGTGTCGAGCTCCTACTCGGCCTTCATCGCCGCGCTCGAGCATGTGCCGGCGCGCCTGCACTGCATCGGCCAGCAGATGCGCCACGAGGCCACGGGGGAACCCAACCGGACCTGGATCATGGTCAACGCCCACGCGGGCCCCATGACGGGCGAGGACGGGCCGACCCACGCCTGCCCGCAGCCGCTGCAACTCCTGCAGGACAACTTCGCCAAGGGTTCGCTCATCACGCTCACGCCCTGGGACCCGCAGGAGGTCTGGCCTCTGCTCACGGCCGCGCTCCAGGCGCGTCCGGCGGTGCTGGCCCCCTTCGTGACGCGTCCGGCTTTCCCCGTCCCCGACCGGGCGAAGCTGGGCCTGCCTGCCGCGCACGCGGCGACGAAGGGCGTCTACGCCCTGCGGCGCGGCGGCAAGGCCGCGGTCGTACTCCAGGGACACGCCGCGGCGCACTGTTTCGTGCGCGACGTCCTGCCCAAGCTGGACGCCGACGGCGTAAAGTTGAACGTATTCTACGTGACCAGCGCCGAGCTTTTCGAGCGTCTTCCCGCCGCGGAGCGGCGGGAGCTCTTTCCTCCGGAGTTGGCCCAGCGCTCCATGGGCATCACGGATTTCACCCTGCCCACGCTCTGGCGCTGGGTGCGTTCCGATGAAGGTCTGGCCGCCAGCTTGTATCCGTTCAAGGACCACGGCTACCTGGGCAGCGGCTCCTGGGATAAGGTGCTGGAGCAGGCCGGGCTCGACGGCGCGGGACAACTGCCCGCCATCGCGGCCTGGATCAAGAGCGTCGAGTCTCGTTTCTAAACGGGGGCATGGATATGGCGGAGAAGGCCTGCGTCTGCGTCGAATGCCGCTACTGTCAACTCGAAATCGAGAAGGAAAAGGCTAAGGCAAAGCGCATCTGCGAGAAGACCGGCGAGAAGCTCAAGCTCGGCGAGGTCATCCACCGCTGCGCCTGCAAGAAGTTCAAGCCTCCGTCCCCGACGCCGCATTGGGGCGCTTGACGGCCCCACCCGGGACGGGGCCGAGTTCGTCCCGGGTGAAGCGATGAGTCGCAGCCCCTAGTCGACCTTGACGTTCACCTCCCGGCTTTTCGGCGCTTCGGGCTTGCGCAGGGTCATGGTGAGCAGGCCGTCCTTGTAGGAGGCCTTCAGTTCCTCGGGATGAATGCCGCTGGGGAGCACGAAACTCCTCTGGAACTGGCCGTAGACCGTTTCTCGGCGCACCCAATTCTTGCCCTTCTCGTCTTTTTCGGCGCGGCGCTCCCCCTTGATGGTGAGCACTCCTTCCTCCACCGCGACCTTCACGTCCTCCTTTCGCACTCCCGGCAGGGAGGCCGTCAGGACGTACTCCTTCTCGGTCTCCTGGATGTCCACCCGCGGCGTCCAGGCTCGCGGCGCGGTGGGAAATTGAATCGGTCGCCCGATCCCCGTGAACAACTCATCGAAGAGTTCCGACATGCCGGTGAGTCCCCGCAGGTCGCGCATAGGATCCCACGCCGCCGTCTCTCGGTTCTCCGCGGTCGCCATCGATTTATTATTGCGTTCCATAACCCCTCCCCAATAATTGGTATTCAGCTTATATTTATAACTTCGCAACAAAGATGCCGGAGTGCTTGACGCGGGCCTCCGCTCCCGCTACCCTTTGAGTCGAAGATCCCATGCCTGCCATCGATCGCGCCGCCGACGCCATGAACTGGATGTTCCCCACGCTGCCGTGGACCATCCGCCTCTCCTACCGGGGCCAAAGCCGCGCCATCGGCCGCGGTCCGGAGAAGGTCGAGATGTCCTGCAAGACCCATGAGGCGCTGGCGGCCCTCGCGCGTCACGATCTCTCGGCCTTCCTCGACCACTACGCCTTGGGCGACGCCGACCTCATCGGCGACATGTACTCCTTCGTGGGCGCGCGCAGCCACGTGCGCCAAGACGAGCTCTGGCGTATCAAGTGGAAGTATCAGCTGCGCTTCCTATGGACGGCGCTCTTCCCGTCTTCGGAACGCCGCAAGCTGCGGGCGGTCTCCTCTCACTACGATCTGCCCAACGACTTCATCCTCTCCTATCTCGACCGGCGCACGAAGGCGTACTCCTGCGCGATGTGGGACGATCCGCTCAATATCGGAAGCCTGGACGACCAGACTCTGGAGGATGCCCAACACAATAAGTTCGCGATGGCGGCCGATGAGCTCCAACTCCAGCCGGACGACAAGTTCCTCGACATCGGCTGCGGCTACGGCTACATGGTGCGCCTCGCCGAGACGAAGTACGGCTGCAAGGGCGCCCTGGGCATCACGCTCTCGCAGAATCAGGTGGACGCCGGTTTCTCGAGGAACCTCAAGCTCCTGCACTACATGCAGGTCCCGGCCGCGGGCCAGTTCGACAAAATCTACACCTGCGGCATGATCAGCCACCTCGACCGTTCCGAGGTGGAGCGCTATTACCGGCACGTTTACGGGATGCTTAGGAGCGGCGGCAAGGTCTGGTTTCACGCCATCATCCCGCCGGCCAATGATGCGGGCCTGACCAACTACACGACGATCTCGGGGACCTTCAGCCAAAAGTATGTCTTTCCCGACCACTTCCAATTTCCGCTCCACGTCCATCTCAAGATCATCGAGAAGCTGGGATTCCGCGTGAAGAAGATCCACTTCCGCTACGGCCATTACGCGAAGACCCTGCGGCACTGGTACAAGCGCTATGTGGAGAACCTGCCGCGGACGCGTCCCATGATCACGCCGACCATCGAGAGGGCCTGGCACCTCTATTTGACCTACGCCTCGGTCGTGGACGGGCCGAACTCGGTGCTTAAGCAGATCCTCTGCGAGAAGCCCTAGGCCGATGCATCCCATCCTCTTCTGGTGGAACGGCAAACCGCACGCGGCCTACTCCGTCTTCGTCGTCCTCGGCTATATCAGCGGCGTGTGGTGGCTCAGGACCCGGCTCAAACACCATCGGGCCGCGCCGGAGGAGCTGTGGGGCATGGTGGCCACGGTCCTGACCGGGGCCGTCCTCGGCGGCAAGTTGGGCTTTTTCGTCGTCGAGCGCGCCGACTTCCTGGATGATCCCTGGCAGATGATCTCGGACTGGAATACCGGCTGGGTATTCTGGTCGGGTCTGCTGTTGGGCATCCTCTCGGGCTTGGCCTACCAGTGGTGGCACAACCGGGAGTATCGTCCGCGCGCCTACCTCCCCGTGGCCGACGACTGCGTCGCGGCGCTCGCCATCGGGCATGTCCTGGGGCGCCTGGGCTGTTTCATGGAAGGCTGCTGCCACGGCCGTCCCACCGCCATGCCGTGGGGGATCGTCTTCACGAGCATCGCCTCGAGCGTCGAGCCCTCTCTGCGCGGCGTGCCGCTCCACCCCACCCAGCTCTACGAGGCCTTCGGCGAGTCCGCGGCCGCCTTCTTCCTCATCCGCTTCGTCCTGCCGGCCGCGCGGAGCGCGCGGCTGCGCTACGGCACGGCCTTCTTCGGCTACCTGCTCTACTACTCCATCCTGCGCTTCGTCGTGGAGCTGTTCCGTGGCGACGACCGGGGCGTGTTCCTCTGGCCGGTCCTCTCACCCTCGCAGTGGATGTCCTTTTTCGGCGCGCTCGCGGCGGCCGCGGCGCTCTGGACACGCGGCGTCGTCGAGATCGACGCCAAGGGCCGCTCTCTCTTCACCGACGGCAAGCCCTAATCGGCCTTCAAGCCGATGCTTCTCAAGAAGGCGTCCTCCTTCGGTTCGCGCCCGAGGAAGGACTTGAGAGACTCCATCTCTTCATGCGAGGAGCCGACCTCCAGGATCTTGCGCCGGTAGTCCGCGCCGATGGCCGGGTTCATGACCCCTTCGGCCTCGAAGCGGCTGAACATGTCCTGGGCGTAGACCTTGGACCACATGTAGCCGTAGTAGCCCGCGTCGTAGCCCATGAGATGGCCGAAGCCGGCCTCCGGGTGGGTTCCCTCGGACATCGGGATGAGGAACACCTCTTTCATGACCTTGGCGTAGGCGGCGCTCGTGTCCGAGGGCGGGGTCGTGTGGTAGAGTTGGTCGATGGAGCCGAAGTTCAACTGGCGCAGGTTGAAGAGCCCGGAGTCGGCGTTGCGGGCGGCGATCATCTTGTCGAGCATCTCCTTGGGGAGCTTCTTCGAGCGGTCCTGGTAGTGGCCGGAGAGCGAGGAGAGCACCGCGGGGTCCCAGACCCAGTTCTCCAGCATTTGCGAGGGGCCCTCGACGAAGTCGCGCGCGACTTCCGAGCCCGAGAAGCGGGAAAAGCGCGCCCGGGTCAGGGTCTGATGCATGATGTGGCCGAACTCATGAAAGAAGGTTTCCACCTCGCCGTGGGTGAGGAGCGACGGCCGGTCGGCGGCCGGCTTGTCGAAGTTGGCGACGATGGCAGCGACCGGCTTGCGGTAGGTCCCGTCGGGCAATGAGCGGCCCTTGATGAGGTCGAAGGCGGCGGCATGCTTGTACTTGCCCTCGCGCGGGAACAGGTCCATGTAGAAATAGGCGAAGGGCTCGCCGCTCGCTCCGCTTGCGGCATCTGAGACGGCGTAGAACCGCACGTCGGGATGCCAGAGGGCGCCGTTCTCGATGCGCTTGAACTTCACGCCCAACAGTTTCTGGTAGACCTCCAGCATTTGCTCGGTCACCAGGTCGGCCGGGAAGTATTCCCGGATCTTTTGCTCGTCGACGGAATAGCGCACGCGCTTGAGCTGGTTGTCGTAGAAGCGCCAGTCCCAGGCGCGGAAGACGGGGTCGGCGTCCTTGCCTTCGAAGACGCGCTTAAGGGCGAGCAGCGTCTGGAGCTCGTCCTCGGCCAGGGGGCGAAGGCGTTTCTTGAGGCGGTCGATGAACGCCTTCACCGTCGCCGGGTCTTTGGCCATGCGCTGCTCGAGGACGTAATGCGCGTGGGTCTGATAGCCGAGGATGCGCGCGGCCTTCTTGCGCAGGGTAAGGATCTCGCCGAGGAGGGGGAGGTTCTCCCGGGAGGCGCGGTTGTTGAACTTGCCTTCCAGAACCTTGCGCGAGGCCCCGACGCGGACGTTGTCCATGAACGGGAAGTAGTCGGGGTAGTCGAGGGTGACCTTGTACTTCCCATCCGCCTTCTCTAGACGCGAGACGAAGTCCTCGGGCGCGCCGTCCATCTCCGCGCGGGTGAAGAGGGCGGAGTCCTTGGATTCGTTGATGTTGCGCGAGAAACGGCTCTCGAGCTCGGTCAGGCGCTTGCGCGTCAGAGTCAACTGCTCGCGCTCCTCCCGGGGGAGTTCCAGGCCCGAGCGGCGGAAATCCAGCAGCTGCTTCTCCAGCAGGCGCGCGGCGTCGCCCCTGAGGGGCTCCCCCTTGGCCGCGTAATCCTTGAGCGCCTTGTAGAGGTCCTCGCGCGAGAAGACGTCGATGGAGAACTTGCCGATCTCGGTCTCGCAGTCGTTGCCTGCGGCGCGCACGGCGGAGGAAACCGAAACGCTCTTCAGGAACTGGCCGGAGGCCGTGTCCTCGTTGAGCTGGGCGAGGATCCCGTCGAAGGCCCATGGGGTGTTGTCGAAGGTCCGGCTCGTCTGGGACAGGGAGGAGAGTCCGGCCAGGGCCGAGGCCGCGCGCTTCTGCGCGTCGCGGCAATCTTGAAGAAGGGCCGCCGGAGTCGGATCGTAGTTCAGCGCCGGCGCCGGCACGAAGGTCCCGGCGCGGGCGGCGGCGCAAAACAACAGGAGGAAGAGGGGAATTTTCATGGTGATCTCCTTAAGGCAAAGGCCGCCGAGTCGGGCGCTCGGGCGGCGCGGCGCGGGTCGTCGGCCAGGTCGATGAGATAGAGCATGGGGCGCCAGTTGGCCTGGACGGCGGCGGCGATGGCCCCCGCGCCGGGGTAGAAGCCGCCCTCCCATATAGATTTCGGGGTCAGTTCGAAGGTCCAGGAGAAGATGCCGCGCTCGCCCCACGACCAGTCCGTCAGGTCTCCCGTGGCGATATAAAGACCGCTCGACTGCATCGGGCGATATCCGGTCATGCGGCCCATCTCCTCGGCCATGACCTGGTAGGCCTTGAGCGCGACCTTGTCGTCGATGGGGTCGTTCGAGCCGCCCCATGGATAGAGGACCAACTCGCTGAAGGTGTGATAGGAGAGGAGCGTCGTGAGGTTCGCGCGCGACTCGACGAAGGCCTTGACCGCCTTGGTCTCCGGCTCGGAGAAGGCGGAGGGTCCGCGGTAGGTGTCGTCGCCCGGGTAGGCGGAAGAGCCCTTGCCTCCCCAGCCCCAACCGTAGTTGCGGTTGAGGTCGACGCCTAAGGAGCCGTCCGCGTTGACCCGCATGTTCTTGCGGTGCATGTGATAGCGGTCGCCGGAGATGTCGTATTCCCCGCCGTCGGGGTTGACCATCGCGATGACATAGATGTCGCGCCCGGCGAGCAGGCTCGCCACCTCGGGGTCCTTGCGGTTTTCCAGGAGGCGTTTGGCCAGGAGGAGGGGGACGTCGGTGGAGAGATGTTCGCGGGCGTGGTGCATGCCGAGGAAGAGTATCCCGGGCTTCTTGCTGGCCGCCGTCCCCTTCGCGTCAGGGCACAGGCGCAGGGCCCAGATGTCGCGGTCCTGCATGGTTTTGCCGATGGAGAAGAGTGATGCCAGGTCCGGGGCCTTATCCGCCAGGCTCTTGAGCTCCGCTGCGGTCTCGGCGAAGTTATGGTAGGCCGCGTCCTTTGCGGGGAAATCAAGGGGCCTCAGGCGCCGGGGAATCGGGTCGGCGGAGAGGATCTTCAGACCCGCGGCCTTGGCTCGGGCGAGCGCGGCCGTGGTGGCGAAGCCCGACACCCGGCCGGGGCGGACCTCTTCGATGCTGACGCCGGCGGTGGCGGCGGCGGTCCGCGTCTTGGCGTCGCCGGCGTCGATGACGACCCATAAACGCTGGTCCGCCGGGAAGGTGGCCGGCGCCTCCGGCGCGCAAGGGGCTTCGAGGGCCTCCGGGGCGGTCTGTCCCGAGCCTTGCCCGTCGAAGCGGGGGTCGGGGGCGGCTGGGGCACTGACGGCGGTCCATAGGATGGCCGCGAAGAGGGAGAGATTTCTCATGGGGGATCGGCGTTCTCGATGGGTCCGCCCTGTCTCTTGCCGGGCAGGAGGAGCGGCGTGGCCCCGGGCAGGTCCAGGGCTTTGTTCTTGCCCTTGTCGATGGCGCGGCGCTGTGCCGCGAATTGGCGGGCGTAGTCCTTGGTGCGTTGGAGGCCATGCTCATAAGTGACGATCTCGCGCGCTTCCCCGCTCTCGGCGCTCTCTTCGCTTTGGGCGGAGGGCTTGGCCAGTCGTTCGATGCCCAGGAGCTCCGATTCCTCCTGGAGATGGCGGGCCTGCCGTTCGTTGTCATAGCCTGCGCTTTCCGCCGTCAGAGGGATCGTCACCGTCATAGACGAGGGCGGCGGGGGCTCCAACGCGGCGCCGCCGCCCGAGGAGTCCGGTTCTTCGGGCGCGCGCCGGCAGCCGGCTGCGCATGCCGCCGCGAGGAACACCGCGGCGAGGAATCTATTTCTTCGCACTGAATTTAAGCTTCAGCTTGCGGGCGACGAAGGGCGTGACGAACTGCTCGGTGCCGGCGCCCAGGCGGGCGATCTCTCGCACCATAGAGGAGGCCAGGTAAGTGTACTGGTCGTCCGGCATAAGGAAGACGGTCTCGACATCCTTATAGAGCCGACGGTTGAACGAGGCGAGCTGGAACTCGTAGTCCATGTCCGAGACCACCCGCAGGCCGCGGATGAGGATCTTGGATTTTTTCGTCTTCAGGTAGTCCACGAGGAGTCCCGAGATGGTGTCCACATCGACGTTCGGCAGGGGCCGGGTGGCTTCCTCGACGATCTCCAGGCGCTCGGAGACGGAGAAGACGTGTTTCTTCGTCGCGTTGTTCGACACCGCCACGACCACCTGATCGAAGAGCTTGGAAGCCCTCTGGATGATGTCGAGATGACCGCGCGTCAGCGGGTCGAAACTGCCGGGATAGACCGCGATTCGACTCATCTGCGGAGTTTATTATGTTTTCCTCATATAAAGGAACTTAATAAACACTTCACACATCACTCCTATGAGGGCAAAAACGAGCACCAGAGGGTACATGCCGAAGTAAATCGAAGCTAGGCAGCCAGCGCCGGCGACAAAAATACCGGCGGGTCCGATCCAATGACGGAAGAGAACCCATATCTTCTTTTGACCAACGGGTTCTTTGGCGGTCCAGGCATAAGGAATTTTAAACCTTAACACTTCCGGATGAGCCTGGGCGACAGGCCCAATCCACTCCAGAACTTCCGGGTGACTCATAGCGACTGGGCCGATGAATTTCAAAACCTCAGGATGAGCCTGGGCGACAGGCCCAATCCACTCCAGAACTTCGGGATGATTCATCGCGACTGGACCGATGAATTTCAAAACCTCAGGATGAGCCTGGGCGACAGGTCCGAGCCAGTCCAGGACTTCCGGGTGAGCTTGGGCGACGGGTCCAAGCCATTTGAGGACTTCCGGGTGGTCTTTTATCAACTTCCGAAATATTTTCGACTTAGATCTGCCTCGGGCGGGATTTTGGTCATGGACTGGCGGTACAACACCGCTGGATGCCGCGGAGAATGGCCGTCCGACTGAATCAAAAAGTCGTTCACCAGAAAACTTTGATTCAACGGCGCGCTCCAATCCCGACAGCATGGGAATCGGGGACACCGGTAAATCCAATAACTTGACCGAAGTCTCTTGGGGGGCCGCAACCGGGATCAGCGCTGGTCCGATGATGAAGCCAAGGAGAGCCTGCGCTGAGACCGACTTAACCGACAGCGGCAAAGTCGTCAGGCTCCTGAGTTGTGCCACGCCTCCGACCATATTGGGGCCTTGCAGTAGTGGAATCGAGCCGCCGAGAGGGACGCCGATGCCTTTTGGAGCGACGGGGATCACCGCTTGAGAACCAATTCTCGCCGCCTGCGCGCTCGCGGGGAAGGAGGACAAAACCAGGCTTGTGCAAAGAAGTCGGCTTAGGGCGGATCGCAACGGGGACTTCTTGGCTCGGTATCGGTACATGTAAGAAGTATAAGCAATTGCGCCTTGGGCCCCATAGGTCACTTGGGGTGGGCAAACATACACTAATGGGCCCAAGCGTTTTGGGCCCTACGAACAGCGGTTCGTTCCGGGTCAAGGCTCGGGAAGGCGGCGGAGGGCGGCGACCGCGTCTTCGACGCGGGCCAGGAGAGCCGCCGGATCCGGGCGGCCCTCCTTTGGAGAGAAGCGAGGGTCGCTCATGGCTCCGGCGACCGCCGTTTCCAAGCGCGGCAGGGCCTTGGCGCTCTTAAGCCGAGCCAGCGCCTCCGCGGCCTCGGCCAGGACCTCGGCGTCAGGGTGCGCAGCCAGAGGCAGGAGGGAGTCTTCCGCGAGAGGGCCGTACGCGCAGGCTAGGCGCACGAGCGCGACCATGCCCGCCGGTTCTTCAGTCTCGGAGCGCAGGGCTTCGCGCAGGAACGGCCAGGACTCTGCGGCGAGCGCGCCCGTGAGTTCGGTCTTCTTGGCGGACAGGGCGGCGATCACGGCCGCGCGCGCGGCTCCCCGCGCGGGGAAGTAGGCGAGCAGCCTTAGGAGGGCCCGCGCCGGGGCCTCGGCGCGGGAGCGGCCGAGGGCCGAGATCGCTCGCCGCGCGGTCGCGAGGTCCCGGTCCCGCGGGCGGGGTCCGAAGGCGCGCGCGATGCGCTCGAGAGGGGCCGGGTCGACGCAGCCCAGACGTTCGACCGGGATGAGGACGTCTTCAAGAAGGTCGCGCGGCAGGACTTTCCGGTCCAGCGCCCCACAGAAGTTCGTGCGTTTGTCATCGAGCGGCAGATCCAGGGCCGCGAGTCCCTGGGCGGCGGCGGAGCGGACCTCGGGGTCTTGCTCCTCGTCGAGCAAAAGAGCCGTCAAGGCAGAGTAGGCTCCGGGATCGCGGGTCAGGCCGAGGAAGACCGTCGCGAATAACCGCGCCTTGGGCGGGCGCTTCTGGTCACGGGCATAGGAGCCCAGGGGCGCCGCGGCATGACGGCCCAGGGGCAAGATCTCGCGACCGAGGGTTTCGGCCTTCCGGTCCATTTCCGCGATCTCGCGGGCGTCCTTGCCGGCTTGGGAGGTCATCAGCGTCTCGAGGCGGTCCAACACGCGCGCGACGACGGCGGCGGGATCCTCGGCGCGGGCGCAAACCACGAAGAAGGCGGAGAGGACGAGGGCGTTCATTTGGCCGCGGCGACCGAGGCCTGCCCGACCGAGAAATATCGCGCTTGCGGATGGTGGAAGACGAGCGCCGAGACGCTGGCCTCGGGCTCCATCATAAAACCCTCGGTCAGGCGCACGCCGGCGTGCTTCTCCGGCTCGAGCAGGGCGAAGAGTTTCGTCTGGTCCTCGAGGTTGGGGCAGGCCGGATAGCCGAAGCTGACGCGCAGGCCGCGGTATTTTCCCTGGAACCTCTCGCGGACCGTCATGCCGGCCGGGTCGCCGATGCCCCACATCCGGCGCAGGCGCTCGTGCAGGAGCTCGGCGAAGCCCTCGGCCGCCTCGATGGCGATGGACTGGAGGGCGTGCGACTTGAGGTATTCGCCCGCGTCGCGGTAGCGGTCGGAGAGTTCGCGGATGCCGGACCCGCAGGTGACCACGAACATGGCCGCGAAGTCGCGTCCGGCCCCGGCCGGCCTCACGAAGTCCGACAGACATAGACGCTCGCCTACCGACTGGCGCGGGAAGTCGAAGCGGGCCAGGGCCTGCGCCGACTTCGGGGACTCGTAGAGGTTCATTCGGTCTCCCTCGGCGTCCGCGGCG
>Ga0154439_1039_pt2 | contig 23546 bp, 18 predicted proteins | sample RifGroC2_FD_115943 | JGI IMG/M metagenome (GOLD analysis project Ga0154439, IMG submission 115943) | Elusimicrobia bacterium GWC2_65_9 | reverse complement strand
GCGAGACAGAGCTCGAAGAGGACCGCCGCGCGGCGGCGGTGCGCGACGCCTCCGACAACGGAGAGCGCGGGACGCGGGCCGCGCGAGCGAACGAGCGCCGCGTCCAAGCGGCGGCCGGACTCGGCCGTGCGCCGCGCCAGGAAGGGCTGGGCCGCCGCGGCCGTCCTCAGATCGGCGACCAGCGCCCGCGGGTCTCGCGGAACCAGCAGGATATCCGCGCCGCCGCGGAAAGCGGCAAGCGCCGCCTCGCGCTCGCCGTAGCGCTCTGAGACGGCGCGCATATCGAGAGCGTCGGTCGTCACCAGCCCGCGAAAACCCCAGGAGCGAAGGAGCCTCGGGCCGGCGGAGGAGAGGGTGAAGGGGATGCCCCGCGGCTCCAGGGCCGGGACCAGGAGGTGAGCGGTCATCACGGCATCGGCGCCCCGGGCCAGGGCCTTGAAGGGCGCCAGTTCCCGCCGCCGCAGCGCCGCGAGCCCGGCGTCGACCCGGGGCAGGTCCAGGTGGGAATCCTGGCGCGTGGAGCCGTGCCCGGGGAAGTGCTTGAGGCAGCCCAGGGCTCCGCCCGCGCGCAGGCCGCGCAGGAAGGCGCGGGCCAGGCGCGCGGCCGCGCGCGGCCGGTCCGAGAAGGCGCGCAGGTTCACGATGGGGTTGGCCGGCTCGTCGGCCAGGTCCACGACCGGCGCTAGGACCCAGTCCACGCCCATGGCGCGCGCCTCGCGGGCGGTGATGAGTCCCTTCTCGCGCGCGACCTCGGCGCGCCCCGAGGCTCCGATTCCCAGGTTCGTGGGGAGGGCCGAGGCCCCCCGCGCATGGACCCAGGCGCCTTCTTCATAATCCGCGCAGAAGAGCAGGGGGCGGCCCGCGGCACGGCGCAGGCGCGCGGTCAGCGCCGCGATGGAGGCCGGGGTCCCGCGGTAGAGGCAGAAGCCGCCCACGCCGAGCCGCGCGAGGTCCTCGGCCTCGCGCGGGTCCCGCTCGCCCACGACGAAGCCGGGGAACACGAGGCGGGCGGGATCAGACACCGACCGATGATGCCTTTTCCGGGCGCTTCCGGGCAATAATTGTATAATCAGACCGCCGTACACTTCCTCTCAATGCTCCCTCGCGCCGCCCTGGCGTTGGCCGCCCTCCTGGCCCTGAACATTCCCGCCGGCGCCGCCTTCTCGGCGGTCGCCTACGACGCCAAGACCGCGCCCTTAGACGAGCTCTCCCGCGACCTGCTCACGACCAACGGCTACGAGTTGCGCGAGGACGGCAAGATCTGGGACAAGATCTCCGACGCGCCCGTCCCCCGAGCCGGGATGTCTGGTCTCCTTGCCCATCTCGCCGGGGCGCGGCGCCTGAAGGCCCTGCTCCAGCTCAACATTCTCCTCAACCGCGGCGAGGGCGAGAAGACGCCGACCGGCGAGGAGCGCGAGATCGTCCGGACGATCGTGCGGCAAAACTGGCCCGTCTTCGGCGTGGGCACGCGCCGAGACTTCCGCTCCTACTTCAGCCTGGAGGAGCTCGAGTCCCTGGACAAGATCCCGCTTCGCTTCGAGAAGGACTCCGGCCTCTCGACCCTGAAGGACCCCGAGCCCGAGCCGGTCCCGGCCGCGGCCCCTTCCGCCGCCGTAATCCCTCCGGCCGCCGTCGCCGCTGCCTCCGTGCCGCTCGCCACCCCGGATCTCGGGACGCTGAAACCCTGGACTCCGCCCGCTGCGCCGGCGGCGGTGAAGCCTTCCACCTCCGTCGCCGCCCCCGCCGCCCCGGCCCCTCCCGCGCCGGCGCCCGAGACTCCCAAGCCCGGCGCGCCGATGGTGAGCGCCGAGCAGTACGCCCAGTTCGTGGCCGAGGGCCCCTACACGAAGGAAGGCAAGGCCCTGCTTCAGATGATCGGCCAAAAGGCCCCCGACTTCTGCCTGCCCCTCCTGCGCCGCACCGTGGTCACGGCTATCCCGCAGGTCGTCTTCGACGGCGCGCGCACGGGCGCGGGACTGCGTGCGGGCCTGGTCACGCAGCCGGATCAGGCCGATGGGCTCCTCATCGTCGCCTTGAGCCCCGGCCCCGTCTACGTGGAGCGCAGACAGAGCCTCTTCAGCGCGAAGCAGGCCGTCCTCCTGGCCGAGTCGCCCCGCTTCTACGCCGAGTTGGGCGTGCCCGCTCCGGCGCTCGACGCCCTGCGCCGGGACGCGGTTGCCGCGGGGACGCAGAATGGAGATTGGGGCGCGGCGAAGGTCTTCGCAGACGGATCCCGACGCGGCTCGTACTCCGCGCCGGAGCAGGCCGGCGAGCTTCTCGAACAACTCCTCCTCCTCGGCCTCTCGCGCGAAGACCTGACGGCCTCGGTCTACGCGGCCCGGCGCTGGGCGCGCACCGCGCGCCTGCTCTTCTCCTCCCGCGTCAAGGACGACTTTGGACAGGACTCCTTCCTCGACGGCGACCGCCGCGCGGAACTGCGCGGCTGGCTGGAGAGGCCCGACGAGGACGAGGACCTCACCCTCGGCTCGTGGGCCGCGGCGCGGGTCGCCGCGCTCGACCCCCGCCGCGGCGGCCCCGAGAGCGAGCTCGCCTTCGAGCAGCGCGCGGGGGGGACCTGCGTGAGGGCGGCCCTGGAGGACGCCCTGGCCCAGGCGGCGCGCGCGCGCGCCCGGCGCGTGGGGACGATCGAGTCGCTGCTGGACGCGGGCCTGCTCGCCGCCAAGGACGCCAAGGCCGCCGCCCAGCGCGCGTCGGACGAGGAAGCCGACGCGCGGCGGCGCCTCTTCGCAGCACTCCCGGCCTGTCCCCCCGCAGACACCCGGCGCGAGCAATCCCTGCGCAAGGCGGCCCTCCTCGTCGCCGAGGCGTCGCGCGCCGAGCGGGCCCTGCGCGAGCGCAAGGCCAAAGAGGAAAACCATGAGCGCAAGGACTAGCCTCTTCCTGCTGATCCTGCTTGCGCCCTCCGGCGCGCGCGCCGAGGATTGGCTCCAGTCGGCCGAGAACGCCGCGCGCTCGGCCGCCGTTCCGGGAGAAGCCTCGCCCGAGAAGCCTAAGCCGGGCCGGCAGGTCCTCGCCCCCGCCTCGCGCTTCTTCCTCGCCGACCTGCCGAGCGTCGGCTGGCGCCCCAACGAAGAGGAGGGCGCCTCGGGCTCCGTGGTCCGAGTCTTCGGGCCCGACGACCCCTCGGGCCGGTTCCGGGCCGTGCTGTCGGTGCGCCTGGTGGACCGGGACTCCGCCGGCTTCCAGCCCGTCAAGCGCGCCATCGACGCGATGCGCGCCGCGGACTCGGCCGTCGCGCGCTCCGCCACGTCCGTGCGGCCCCTGCGCGTGCCCGCCGGCCTGGCGCGGACCTTCGAGGTCGTGGAGACGCGCCGCCTGCCCGCCGAAGAGGGCCCCTCGACGCCGATCGAGATCCACCACTACGTGGCCGTCATCCCGCACGGCGGCGAGGCCTACTTCGTGGTGCGCCTGGCGACCGCTCGGGCGAACTATCTGGACTTCCGCGACGACTTCGTGCGCTTCCTCAGGTCCCTGCGCCCCCTCGGCGCGACCGGCCGTTAGTCGGCGTCCAGGCCCCGCTGGGGGCAATGCGGACGCAAGGCGCATCCCTCGCAGGCGGGGCGCAAGGCCCTGCAGACGCGGCGGCCGTGCCAGATCATGGCGTGGGAGAAGTAGTTCCAGTCATTCTTCGGCACGCAGGCCATAAGGTCGCGCTCCACTGCGACCGGGTCCGTCTCGTCGGTCAGTCCCATGCGATAGGCCAGCCGCTTCATGTGGGTGTCGACGACGACGCCCTCGGCCTTGCCGAAGGCGTCGCCGAGGACCACGTTGGCGGTCTTGCGCGCCACGCCGCGCAGGGTCAGGAGTTGGTCCATCTCGGCGGGAACCTCACCCCCGAACCGCTCGAGGAGGGCCTTAGCCGCCTCTAGGATGGACTTGGCCTTGGAACGGTAGAAGCCGCAGCTGCGGATGATCGCCTCGAGCGTCGGCGGGTCGGCGTTCGCGTAGTCCGCGACGGTCCGGTAGCGCTGGAACAGGGTCTTCGTGACCTGGTTGACGCGCACGTCCGTGCATTGCGCGGAGAGGATGGTCGCAAAGAGAAGTTCGTGGGCGTTGGAATAATCCAGCTCGCACCTCGCCTCGGGGTAGAGCCTGCGCAGCCCCGCGACGATCTTCTTGGCCCGCTCGGCGCGCGCCGTCATTTCTTCTCGATGGGGTAGTAGTAGACGCCGAGGTTCACCGGATGATCGACGAATCCTTTGACCCATTCCCTCATGGCGTAGATCCCGGCCGGATGGACCGTGAAGACGGCCGGAGCTTCTTCATATCCCTTCTCTAGGATAGTCTTGTACAAGACCGCGCGCTTGACGGAGGACGGCTCGGTCACGGCCTTCTCGATCATGGCGTCCAATTCGGGATTCGAATAACCCTGGGCCGAGGGGTAACGCCCTTGGGAATGATAGAAGGCATAGATGAAATTATGGGCATCGGGGTAATCCGCGATCCAGCCGCGCGCGAAGATCGGCATCAAGCGGCGCTGAGCCTTGTCGACGAAGTTCGCCCAATCCACCCCGCGCAGGTCGACGCGGAACTTGGGGTTGAGGCGCTCCACGCCCTTCTTGAGGATCTGCGCCGCGGCCTCGCGCACCTCGCCGCCGGTGTTGTAGGTCAGCGTGAAGCGGAAGCCTTTCTCCCATAAACGGCCTCCGTGCGCCTTGCGCAGGCGCTCCTCGGCCTTCTTGAGGTCGTGAACATACCGCGGCTGACTCGCGTCGGAGCCGAAAACGCTCGGAGGGATGGGCCCCATGGCGCGCACGGCCGTCCCCTTGAAGGTATCGCGCAGGATCGCGTCATAGTCGAAGGCGTAGGAGAAGCCCCGGCGCACGTCCGGGTCGGCGAAGAAATCCGGCGGGATGCCGTCGCCGTCGAGCTTCCCGGAGCCGATGTCCGGGTTGGCGACGGGGTTGATCTTGACCGTGAAGAAGAGCGCCGGGTCCGTCTGCAGACGGCGCAGGCCGTCGACCAGCTTCACGCCGGGCAGGCCCGCGAGTTGAGAGGCGTAGGGCCGCGGCGTTTCGATCAAGTCCGCGTCCCCGGCCATGAGCATCAGGCGGCGCGTGTTGAGTTCGGGCACGGCCTTGACCAGCACGTGCTTGAGCCTCGCGCCGCCGCGCCAATAGCCGTCGTGGCGGTCGAGCAGGACGTAGCGCGCCGTCTTGTCCCAGCGCGCCAGCTTGAAGGGACCCGCTCCGTTCATGTGCTCGAAGAGATAGGACTTCTCCTTGGGCGGGTCGTTGTACGCCCGCCAGGCCGCGGCCGTCCCGTCCCATTCCCCATGCGCGACGCACCAGGCCTTGGGCACGACATAGGACCAACGCGCCATGATCCCGAGAAAGGGGCCGAAGGGACGCGGCAGCGTGACCACGACGTCGCGTCCCTCCACGCGGACGGCCTGCTCGAGCGCGGCGAAATCGAGGGTCACGGTCCCCGATGAGTTCCTCGTGCCGGGCGCGCCCGCGATGGGCTCCAGCAGCAGGGCCGAGGGCCCTCCGGAACGGTCCGTGATCATGAAGCGCAAGAGCGAGTAGCGCGCGTCCTCGGCGGTGACCTCGGTCCCATCGTGAAACCTCACGCCCTCGCGGATGGGGAAGCGGTAGGTCCGGCCGTCCTTGGAGACGAGGCCGTTCGCCGGGTTCGGGACTTTCTGCGAGAGGCGCGGCTCGAACTCGGAAAGCGAGGAGCCCTTGAAGGCGATCAAGGTCTCGTAGACGTTCTGGATGACGGACTGGCTCGAGCCGTCATAAGGGAAGGCGGGGTCGAGGCTGCCGACCTCGCCGATCTCGAGGTTGGTGAAAGTCTCGGGATTCTTGACCGGCTCGGCGGCGAACGCCGCGGCGGCGAGGATGAGCGCGGGGAGCATCGGCCGAGAATAGCGTTTAGCGCGGGGGCTGTAAAGCCGCTCGGGCGCGCTCCGGCCATCCCGCCGATGGAAGGGCGGCTCATTCCAGGCCCTTCTACCCAACCGCGCCCAGTCCAATGACCTTGTCGGGAGTAGGACCTCTGAAGAACGCGCCTGGTCCGTACGGCCCAGGCGAGGAGCCGACCCCTCGGCTACACTCCAACAACGATGCAAAAAAATAATCCCGCCTCAAGCCCGGGCGACATCATCGCGGAACTCGACGCGCTCCTTGGAACGCCCCGGACTCCCCGGCCCGCCCAGGACGACCGGCGCCCCGCAATCGTACTCTCCGCCCCGACACCCGCTCGCCCTTCCGCCGGACTCCCCTCGCCGCAGCCGCAGGAACCCCCTCGCGCCGATCCGGCGCGCCAAACGCGCCGGCCCCGCATACTTGTCGTCGATGACAATAACGACTACCGAGAGACCGTCCGATTTCTCCTGACTGAGAACGGCTATGAAGTCGTCGAGGCCGGCGACGGCGCCCATGGACTGAAGATTGCCCGCGAACGGCGCCCGGATCTCGTCCTGCTTGACTTCAATATGCCGCAAATGAACGGTTACGAACTCGCGCAGGAGCTGCGCAAAAACGACGAAACCCGCGACATCCCGCTCATCATGTTCTCCGGGTCGCCCCACAAACGGAATCTGCGCGGAACCCTCATGGATCTGTGCGAATTCCTGGAAAAACCCGTTTCCAACGCGCGTCTGCTTCAGACTTTGAATCGGGCGCTCGCCGCCGCGCCCCCCTCGCCCGCAGGCTCCCAAACCACGCTCGTCCCGCGTGAAGCGGAGCGCGGACTTGAACTGGAAGCCGGTCCTGAAGATGATGAGTCGGATGATGACGATCTTCTGGTCGATGCGCCTGAACCGGAAGATAATGGCAAGAATGACGCAGTTGAAGGTCTCGAAGTCATCGCGAATGACTCTCCTCTCATATCGCGCGTCAATAAGATTCTCGTGCGCGCGGTGGCCATCGGAGCCAGCGACATCCACATCGAGCCCCAGGAACGAGAACTCGTGGTCCGAATGCGGGTCAACGGAGCGCTGCAGCGCGTCTATTCAATGCCCTCGGCGCTGGCCATCCGAATCACCGCGCGGCTGAAAATCATGGCCAACCTCATTATCACGGAACGCCGATTGGCGCAGGACGGCCAGATTCGAGCGATCATCAAAGGCAAAAAGGTGGAGTTCCGCATCAGCTGCCTGCCCAGCCTGCACGGCGAGAAAATTGTGATGCGCGTGCTTGGCGGCGGAAAAATCAAGGGAAGCCTCGTCGATTCCGGCTTCTGCCCGCGGGACCAGGACTGCATCGAACACGCCCTCAAAACGCCCCACGGCCTCATCCTCGTCACGGGTCCGACCGGCAGCGGCAAGAGCACGACCCTCTACACGATGATCCGGTCGGTCAATACGCCCGACGTCAACATCATGACCGCCGAGGACCCCGTGGAGTATGAACTGCCCGGAATCACGCAAGTCCCCGTCCGCGCCAAGATCGGCCTCACCTTCGAGTCGATCCTGCGATCCTTCCTGCGCCAGGACCCCGACATCATGCTGGTCGGAGAGATCCGCGATCTGGAGACGGCGGAGATTTCGGTCAAGGCGGCCGTCACCGGACATCTCGTCTTCTCGACTCTCCACACCAACAGCGCCCCCGCCACGGTCACGCGCCTGAAACATATGGGTCTCGCGCCCTACCTCCTGGCCGCCAGCCTCAAACTCGTCATCGCCCAAAGGCTCGTGCGCGGTCTCTGCCTTGCATGCCGGGTCCCGACGGCTCTCAGCGACGCCGACAGGAGGCTCCTCACCGAAGCGGAGGCCGCCCCGCTCGACAACCTCTTCCGCGGCATGGGCTGCCCGGAGTGCCGGCAGACCGGCTACAAAGGACGGTTGCCGCTCTTCGAAGTGATGCCGATACGCACCGCCGAAATGCGTCAGAACATCCTGGAGTCCAAGAGCGCGGACCTTCTCGCGGAGCTCGCCGTCGCCGAGGGAATGACGAGTCTGAAGCAGGCGGCGCTGGCCGCCGCCGCGGCAGGCCGCACCTCGCTGACGGAAGCGTTGAAGGTGATGGCGGATTAATCCCATGAAAACGATGGAAACAGAAGGGACCGATACGCTCATTGAGCGCGCGCGAAAGGCGTCGGGACTCTGCGAGCCGGAAAACTACGAGGAGGCCGTCGGCCTCTACCGCCAAGCCCTGCGGGAGAATCCATCATGCGCGGACGCCTACTCCGGGCTGGCAGAGGCCTACGCCCTCTGGGGTTTCCGCCGGGAGGTCTCCGAGCTGGAGAGCCGGAGCTATTACGACCAGGCTTTCTCCTGCGCCGAACGCGGCCTGGAACTGGCGCCCCTCACAGCCTGCGTCCACCGCGCCATGGCCGTAGCGCTCAGGAGAGGATCTCGGGCGGATGCGGAGCGCCGCTGCTCGGAAGCCGAGCTCGCCGTCGAGATCGCCCCCGAATGCGCGGACTCGTGGTACGAATTATGGCGCGCGTCGGGCTACAGCCTCGAGGATCCGGCCGTCAAGAAAGCCCTGACCCTGCGCCCAGCCTTCTTCGCCGCGCTCCATGATCTGGGCGTAGTCCTCTGCGAGCACGAGCGCCACGCGGAAGCGCTGCGTTTCATCGACCGCGCCCTGGCCGTCAATGCGGGCAGCCGGCTGGCTCGCTACAATCATGCCATGGTCCTCCACTTTCTCGGCCGGGTCGAAGAGTCCTGCGCCGAGATGCGCGCTCTGTCCAAAGAGCGTCCGGATGATGCGATGATCGCCTACGGCTTGACGTTTCTTGAGGAACACCTTGATGGTCAGACACCAGCATAACCAGCACCCCGCCCAGGGGAATCAGCCCAAAGAATTGCTCCGCTGCCTGGCTCAGTCGGCCCGCTTGGTGACCCTCTACACGGCCCGGCATCCAATAGCCTCGACGGCCGTCAACGACTGTCTGAGCGCCCTCCAGGCCCTCATGACGGCCACCGGAAGATCTCAAGTTGCGGTGGCCCTCATCGAGGGACGCTTGGTCATTGACGGCGAACCGATAGCCTCCAATGTCCAGGTCATCGAGGGGCTGCTCAAGCTCTTCCGCGCGCATAATCTCCACAGCGCGACCCTCCTCGCCGCAACGAGCGCCGATGAGCTGGGCTCCTTCTGCGAGTTCCTCTCCCGCCCCGGAGGGAGCGTGGAGCCCGCGGAGTTTCTACGCCGGCACGATATCCTGAACATCCGGGTGAACGTCGAACGATTCTCTCGCGCGCCGGCCAAGGCTCGCCGCCCGCCGGTCGAAAGCCCGATCTCAGCCGCGCGCGCTTATCGCGGCGCTTCCGCGAATGCGCGGCGTCAGAAGCTATCCGGAATGCCGCTCGGTTCGTTCATCAAGGCTCTCGTGGACGAATCCGTGCCCGACCAGGATGAGCGCGCCCGCATCTATGCGGATATCCTGGACTCAGTGAAGAGTTCGTTGGCGCGGAAGGTGGCTGAATCCACGAAATCATTCCAGGACGAAAGCCGGCACGCGCAAGAAGGGCGCCGGCGCGCGGAAAGACTGATAACCACGGTCGCGGAAGGGCGCGTCGTGGTGGACAAAGACGGACGGGTCCTCATGATGGACCCCATCGCCGAGGCCATCGCCGGCCGTCCGCTCTCCGCTCTGGCGGGCAAGCCGATCCTGGAGAACGCCGGCAGCACCGAGCACATCGTGACCTTGGCCTCCCCCTCTTTACGCGACGAAGTCCGCGTGACCGGCGATGAAGAGTTGCTCGGCGCCATACGCCAAGCGACCGCAGTCGTTCAAGACGAGGAGGGCCGCGTCGTCGGAACTTACGGCATCGCGCCGTATATCGCCAAGCTCAGAGAGGCCGCGCGCGCGAAAGATGAATTCATTTCGCACGTCACCCACGAGCTCAAAGCGCCCTTGTCCGCCATCAACTCCGCTCTTGAGATCATCACGCGCGGCGCAGCCGGCAAGCTCACGGCGCAGGAGAATCGCTTCCTCGACATCAGTCTTAAGAATACCCGTCAACTGACGCGGATGATCAACGAGATCCTCGATATGGCCCGCTTGCAGTCGGGCCGCATGTCGCTGCTGCCCGCCCCTACCTCGCTGGACCTCATCCTTCACGAGGCCGTCGAGAGCATGAAGCCTTGGGCCGCCTCGAAGGGACTGAGCCTGGCGGTCGCCGAGAAAACCTCCCTGACGGTGATCGCAGACCGCAACAGGATCGTCCAAGTCCTAACGAACCTTCTCTCGAACTCGATCAAGTCCACACCCGAAAGCGGCAGCATCACGGTCGGCGCCGGGACCGGCGCGGGCGCGCGCGCGGGCAAGGCCGTGGTCTCGGTGAGCGACACCGGCCACGGCATCCCCCTGGAGATGCAAAAGGTGATTTTCGAGAAGTTCACGCAAGCGGCCCCTCCAAACCAACGCCGCGAGGGGGTCGGCCTGGGCTTGCCGATCGTCCGGGAGTTCGTCTCCCGACACGGCGGGGAGATCTGGGTCGATAGCGCGCCGGGGCGCGGGGCGGTCTTCTCTTTTACCCTCGCGTTGGCCGAGCCCTAAGTTCGCCTCGGACGCCGGGCGACATCTCTTACAATCCGGTTGATCCATATCAATCAATGCGGCGGGCACGCGTGATAGAATCGGCGTGAAGGAAGCCCCGCCTGCATAGAAAGGAGATGACCCGGATGGAAGCCGCCAAAACCTGCTGCTGCAAGCGCTCCTGCCGATTCCTCGAGTTCCTCGAGTCCAGCATCGGAAAGAAGATCATGCTCGCGCTCGCGGGGTTCCTCCTCTGCGGCTTCCTGATCGCCCACCTCGCCGGCAACCTGTTCATGTTCGCCGGCGCCGACGCCTTCAACCACTACGCGGAAGCTCTTGAGGCCAACCCCCTCATCCCCCTGGCCGAGGGGGGCCTCGTCGCGCTCTTCCTCCTCCACATCGCGCTGGCCATCCGCGCCAAGTTCGCCAATCAGGCCGCCCGTCCCGTGGACTACGAGGTTTATCGCGGCAAGGGCGCGCGCACCCCGGGCTCCAGGACGATGGCGATGACCGGCGCGCTCATCCTCGCCTTCATCATCATCCATGTCGCCACCCTGAAGTTCGAGGTCGGAGGCTTGAAGGGCCCCGATCTCTACGCCCACGTGACCGGCTGGTTGAAGAACCCCCTGTACGCGGGCTTCTACATCCTGGCCGTCGCGGGCGTCGGCTTGCACCTCTCGCACGGCGTGCAGAGCGCCCTCCAGACCTTCGGCGCCGGTCATCCGCGCTACACTCCGATGCTCAAGAAGCTCGGGCTGCTCTTCGCGGTCTCAATCGCGGCGGGTTTCGCCAGCCTGCCCATCTACTTCGGATGGTTCGCACCCAATACAACGGCCTGTTGCGCGGCCGAGGAAGGCGCCCAGTGAAGCTCGACTCCAAAGTCCCCACCGGCCCCATCGAAGATCAGTGGGACAAGCACCGCTTCGAGCTCAAACTCGTCAATCCCGCCAATAAGAGGAACTACAAGGTCTTGGTGGTCGGCGCCGGTCTGGCGGGAGCCTCGGCGGCCGCCTCTCTGGCCGAACTCGGCTACAACGTGGAAGCCTTCTGCGTGCAGGACTCGCCGCGGCGCGCCCACTCCATCGCCGCCCAGGGCGGCATCAACGCGGCGAAGAATTATCCCAACGACGGCGACTCCGTCCGACGCCTGTTCTACGACACCGTCAAGGGCGGAGACTTCCGCGCCCGCGAGTCCAACGTCTACCGCCTGGCCCAGGTCTCCAACGCCATCATCGACCAGTGCGTGGCCCAAGGCGTGCCCTTCGCCCGCGAGTACGGCGGCCTGCTCGACAACCGCTCCTTCGGCGGCGCTCAGGTCTCGCGCACCTTCTACGCGCGCGGCCAGACCGGGCAGCAGCTCCTGCTCGGCGCCTATTCCGCCCTGATGCGCCAGGCCGGCGCGGGAGCCGTCAAGATATTCCCCCGGCGCGAGATGCTCGACTTGGTCGTCGCCGACGGCCGGGCCCGCGGCATCGTCTGCCGCAACCTCGTGACGGGGGCCGTCGAGAAGCACCGGGGAGACGCGGTGCTCCTTTGCACCGGCGGCTACGGCAACGTGTTCAACCTCTCCACCAACGCCAACTCCTGCAACGTGACCGCGGCCTGGCGCGCGCACAAGCGCGGGGCCGCCTTCGCCAACCCCTGCTTCACGCAGATCCACCCGACCTGCATCCCCGTCGCGGGCGAACGCCAGTCCAAACTCACCCTCATGTCCGAGTCCCTGCGCAACGACGGCAGGGTCTGGGCGCCCAAGAAGAAGGGCGACGTCCGCAAGCCCCAGGACATCCCCGAGGACGAGCGCGACTACTACCTGGAGCGCAAGTACCCCGCCTTCGGCAACCTCGTCCCGCGCGACATCGCCTCGCGCGCGGCCAAGCAGATGACCGACGACGGCCGCGGCGCTTTGGGCGGCCTGGCGGTCTTCCTCGACTTTGAGGACGCCGTCAAGCGCCTGGGCAAGGACAAGATCGCCGAGAAGTACGGCAACCTCTTCGACATGTACCACCATATCACCGACGAGGACCCCTATCAGGCGCCCATGCGCATCTATCCGGCCGTGCACTACGCGATGGGCGGCCTCTGGGTCGACTACAACCTGATGACGACCATCCCGGGCCTGTTCTGCCTGGGCGAGGCGAACTTCTCCGACCACGGGGCCAACCGCCTCGGCGCCTCGGCCCTGATGCAGGGCCTGGCCGACGGCTACTTCGTGATCCCCTACACCCTGGGCGGCTATCTCGCCGGCGCCAAGCTCGGCAAGGTCACGACCGACCACGACGCCTTCCGCGCGGCCGAGGACTCCGTCGCCGCGCGCACCGCGAAGCTCCTCTCGACCGGAGGCAAGCGCACGCCCCAGGATTTCCACCGCCGGCTCGGCAAGATCATGTGGGAGCACGCGGGCATGGGCCGCAACGCCAAGGGCCTCCAGGAGGCCATCGCGGAGATTCCCCGAATCCGCGAGGAGTTCTGGAAGACCGTCGCGGTCACGGGATCCGGCGAGTCGTTCAACCAGACTCTCGAGCGCGCCGGCCGCGTGGCGGACTTCCTGGAGTTCGGCGAGCTCCTGGCCAAGGACGCCCTCGCGCGCGAGGAATCCTGCGGCGGCCACTTCCGCGAGGAGCATCAGACCGAGGACGGCGAGGCCAAGCGCGACGACGTGAATTTCAGCCACGTCGCGGTCTGGGAGCACAAGGGGGAAGGCCGGGAGCCCGCGCGCCACACGGAACCCCTGACCTTCGAGAACGTCCACATCGCGCAAAGGAACTACGCATGAACCTCACGCTGAAGGTCTGGCGCCAGAAGGACGCGAAGTCCCCGGGCGGCCTCGTCGAGTACCAGGTCTCGGGCGTGTCCAATGACATGTCTTTCCTGGAAATGCTCGACATTCTCAACGAGGAACTCGTCGTCAAGGGCGAGGACGCGATCTGCTTCGACCACGACTGCCGCGAGGGAATCTGCGGGATGTGCGCCTTGATGATCGACGGCCAGGCCCACGGCAAGGATAAGGCCGCCACGAGTTGCCAGCTGCACATGCGCCGCTACCAGGACGGCGACACGATCACCATCGAGCCCTTCCGCGCCAAGGCCTTCCCCGTCGTCAAGGACTTGGTCGTGGACCGCTCCGCTTTCGACCGCATCCAGGCCGCCGGCGGCTTCGTCTCGGTCGGCACCGGCGGCGCCGTCGACGCCAACTGCCTGCCGGTCCCGAAGCAGAATGCCGAGAAAGCCCTGGACGCGGCGTCCTGCATCGGCTGCGGCGCGTGCGTCGCGGCCTGCCCCAATGCCTCGGCCATGCTCTTTGTGGCGGCCAAGGTCTCCCAGTACGCCCTCCTGCCGCAGGGCCGGCCCGAGCGCGAGAAGCGCGCGCTCGCCATGCGCTCGGCGATGGACGCCGAGGGCTTCGGCCACTGCTCCAACGAGTATGAGTGCGAGGCCGCCTGCCCCAAGGACATCAAAGTCTCCAACATCGCCCGCCTCAACCGCGAGTTCCTCCGGGCCTCGGTCCTCGCCGAGTAGACGCCGTCTTGAAGCTCAACGCGACGATCGCGTCATGAAATTCTTCACGGTCGCCGAGGCGGAGCTTCTCATCCCGGAACTCGAGAAGGTCTTCGACGCCGTGGCCGAACTCACCGCCCAGGCCGAGGTGAAGGCCGGCTCCCTGCGCCGTCGGCAGGCAACGCAGGACCGCGACCCGGCGGCCTCGGCCATCGAACGCGCCCAGCTCCAGTTCCTCGCCTCGGGCATCAATCAGTGGCTGCAGAAAATCGTGGACTTGGGCGCCCTGCCCAAGGGCGTGGACCCGGCCCTCGTGGACTTCCCTTCTCGTCTCGACGGGCGCGAGGTCTATCTATGCTGGAAGCTGGGCGACAAGAAACTCACCCACTACCACGCCGTGGGCGAGGGATTCTCCAACCGCAAGCCCCTGCCCAAACGCCGCCCCTCCTAGACGTCCCGCTCAACGCAGGGGCTCGGGCTCGCCGCCCTCCAGTTCCCGGATATGGTCCTCGAGGAACATGCGCGTTCCCTCGTCCGGCGCGAAAGCAAGGCCGCGCTTGAAGAACTTGAGCGCGAACTCCTTGTTGTCCTGCTTGAGCAGGCACAGCCCCATGCCCGCGTAGGCGCGCGAGACCGCGGGGCCGTCCGCCTTGCGGGTCGACGCGGACGCGATGGCTCGCGTGAAGGCGTCTCGCGCTTCCTTGATGCGCCCCTCTCGAAGATAGGCGGCTCCGCGCCGCTCATAGACGCGCACGATCCGCGGGTCCTTGGAGTCCATCTCGTACTCGGCCGCGGCGAGTTCGTCTCGGGCGCGCTCGTAATCCGCCTTATCGAGAGCCGCATCCGCCGCGCGCAGACGGGCCTCGACCGCGTCGGCCTTGACCGAGACTCGCGTCAAAGCTCCGGCCGGAGCGCCCAGAAGCAGGGAAACGATAAAACCCGTGAAGATCATCTCAACCCTTAGGATAGCGGGCGTCGGGGCGCCGAGGGTCGAACTCGGAACCTCGTGGTCCCAAACCACGCGCTCTGCCAATTGAGCTACGCCCCGCCCGCCGATGAGCAACGGCTCGACGGGATTATATCACTTCGAGTCGCGCGGCCCGCCTCGCAAACGGCGGAACTCGACCAAGATATCGGATTTTCCCCAGTAATGCCTCATCATGGCTTTCAGGGATTCGAAAGTCCATAGAGATGCCATGGTATAACTCGCCTTATGCCAAACGAGATCGGAGTCGATGTATCTTGCCGTGTGAAGAAGACTGTTGAAGGCTCCAAGCCCATAGATAACGATCACGTCCCCGAAAGAGAGTTTGTCCCCAGGCTTTAAGGGAGCATACTGCTCCATCAAGCGCGCCTCCATTTCCGCCCGTTTCACATACTTGACCCCCACGCCAGGATCGTCCCAGAGCAAGGTGGCGTTCCAGCAATTGGGACCTTCGCACGATGGAGACTGATTGGTCAGTTCGCGGGGAACGGCAGGGATAAAATGTCGCAATGAAACCGGCCCGGATCCGGATTCTGCCAGGGCTTTGGCGAGTTTCTCGCGCACGGCATGCGTCGTGTCCCCCGTGCCGCGCGCCAACGTTTCCGCCGCGACGGCTCTCTCATCGTCATTGGGGCCGACATGCAGCGATACGTCTTGAAGGCGGGGTCCATAGGCGTAGGCCGCCTCGGGCCCGGCCGAAAGGTTCAGGTTCCCGCTATTGTCATAGGCCCTCAGGATGATGGATAGAAATTCGTCCAGATTTTTCGCGTTCTTGTATCGATCAAAAAGCTCCAGGGCGGCGAAAGGAGTCCCTGCTGCGGCGGCGGAGGGCGACGCCAAAACAGGCGCCGGCGGGGCGAAATTGGACGCAAAAATCGCGGCGACGGGGATGCCGGGGGCAAGAGCAACCGGAACGGCCGCCCCAGGAAGGGACGCGAGTATGGCTTTCCCGGTCGCCGCCGCCCAAGAAAAAGCCGGGGCAACCGCCAGGGTCAATGCGATGAGCAGGGAGCGCATACTTACAGTGAGGTTAAGCCTCGCGCGCGTCCGGCGCAAGGCGCTTAGGACCCAAGCCGGCCTAAGCCGAAGGGCCCAGCCAAACGCGCCCTACCGCGCGCGCTTGACCGACTCGAACTCGAGGCCGTAGTACGTGACGTTGCCGCCCTCCCTGATCCGGACCACGCGCCCCGCGATATTCAGGGGGCCCGTGCGAAGCAGACGCAGGCGCCCGTGAAGTCGCATGCCTTTGGACAGCGGCGCGGTGCTCGCGAAACTGACGCCGACCGCGGAGACGTCGATGAGACGCACGACGCCCGGGATCGCGCGCCCCTTCTCGTCTTGGAGTTCCAAGACGGAGTCGTGCTTGGTCCGGACGGCCCGGCGGTTCTCTTTGACTCGCATCGCGGATCAGCCTCCTTCGCGCCTTCTCCCCCAAGTATAGCCCCGGACCCGGCCGAATCCAAGAGACGAGGCGGCCCGCCGGTCTTGCGGGGGCGACGCCGGTCTGGCTAAACTCCCCTCATGAGATCTCCCGCCCCCCTCGTGCTCCTCGCCGCCCTGGCCGCCTGCGCCGGGCGCGACGGGCTCATATTCCTCAGCGACGAGGATCGCCGTCCGGCCTCTGCAAACTCCGCGGAGGAAGAACGCCTCGCGCGCGAGACCCTGGCGGACATCGAGAAGCGCATCGCCCGCGGAGATCTTCCCAAGATACAGTTCGAGTTTGATAAAGACGAAATCACGCCCGAGTCCTATCCGACCCTGGAGCTCATCGTCTCCGTGCTCGAGCAGAGCCAGCGCCTTAAGCTCTTCATCCTCGCCCACACCGACAGCGTCGGCGAAGAGGATTACAACCTGGACCTCTCCGAGCGCCGCGCCAAGTCGGTGAAGTCCTTCCTCGTCAAGAGGGGCCTGCCTCCCCCCAGCATCCGCTACCGGGGCTACGGCTTCTCGCGCCCCCTGGCCGACAACTCCACCGCAGAGGGCCGCGCCAAGAACCGGCGCGTCGAGTTCCGCGTCACCACGCGCGACTGGAACGCCGTCTACTGATTACTTGACCTTGGCGATCTCGTCGAGGCGGTCCGCCGCCTTCGCCTTGATGGTCTGGTAGGCCGTGCCGGTCAGTATCTCCATGCCCTGGGCGACGGTGTCCACCGCGTAGATGTGGAACTTGCCGTCCTTGACGGCCTGGGCCACCTCGGGGGAGAGCTGGAGGTCTCCGACGTTGGTCTTGGGGATGATGACGCCCTGGTCGCCGGTGAGCCCCCGGTGGCTGCAGAGATCGAAGAAGCCCTCGATCTTCTCGTTGACGCCGCCGATGGCCTGCACGTTGCCGAACTGGTCGGCCGAGCCGGTCACCGAGAACTTCTGCGAGATCGGCGCGTCGGAGAGCGCGGACAGGATGCCGTACAACGTCGCCGCAGTGGACGAGTCACCGTCGATTTTTCCATAGCTCTGCTCGTAGGAGACGCGGATCTGAGCCTTCAGCGCCTTCTTCTCGCCGAACTCATGCATCAAGAAGCTGTACTCGTTGCCGAGGGCCTTGTTGAAGCTGGGGCCCGTGGCGCCGGCCTGATGGTCCACCGACACGATGCCCGCGGGGCCCGGACCCGCCACGAAGGTCATGCGCATCTGCATCCCGTGCGAGCCCATCACGGCCAGGGCGGTGACCTGGCCGACGGCCGAGCCGGTCGTCTCCACGCGGATGATGTTCTCCCGGTAGAGCTCGCTCATCCGCTGGTAGTGGACGTCCTCGCGGTCGGTCTTGGCCTTGAGCGCGGTCTCCACATCCTCGGCTGCGACCACGGTGCGGCCGGCCTTCCGGGCCCAATACGTGGCCTCCTGGAGGAGGCCGTGCAGGGCGCCGAACTGGGACGTGAAGTACCGGTTGCTGTCGGCCAGGCGCGCGGCCTGCTGGAGGACGCGGGAGATCGCGTCGCGGGTCATGTCCATGATCTCGCCGGCCGAGCCCCCGACGGAGCGCTTAAAGAAGTTCAGGAAGCCCCCGACGGCATCCTTGGTGATTTTGATGGTCGGCTGGAACTGCGCCACGCTCTGGAAGTTCGCGGCGAAATCCTCGTCATGCGCGGCGAGCAGCATCTGGATCATCGGCGAGCCGATGAGCACGACCTTGACCTTGCCGGGGACTTCGTAGACGTCGCCCTTCAGGGAAGCCAGCCCGACCAAGCCGCCCTCGGTGATCTCCGCCTTGCCGCTGCGCACCGCGCGCATCAGCGCGGGCCACGCGCCGGGGCTTTTCAAGACATCCATGGCGTTTAGGATGAGAAAGCCTCCATTGGCCTTGAGAAACGAGCCTCCCTTGAGAGTGGGGCCGCCGGGGGCTGCGGTCTTGACGATGCCCGCGCCCGGGATGATCATGCTGCGGGCGTTGTCTTCGCCGTAGCCGAAAAGACGCTCGTAGCTGGGGTTCTCCTCGAAAACCACCGGCGCGCCCTGCTGGCCGGCGTTGTCGACCAGGACGCTGACGCGGAAGAAGTCGGCAGGGGCAAGCGCGGGCATTCCCGGGACGGGCTTGAGGCCGGACTTCTCCTCGCTCTCCTTCAAGCCGCCGAGGAATATCTTGTAGTTTGCCGCGGCGAACTGGGCCATGTCCTGGATGTACGCCACGACCTGACGGGACTCGAGGGTCGCGGCCGGCTTCTTGGCCTGCAGGGCCTCGGCCTCCTTCTGGGTCGCCGCGACGTACTCCGCCATCTTATCCTGGATGGCCTTGGCCTTCTTGGAGAGCGCGGAGAAAGCCTTAGCGTACGCCCCCCTTGGGAACTTGCCGGCAGCGATCATCTCAGCGGCGACCTGGTCCGACAGGCGCTGACCGTCGAAGACCAGTGCGGCCACGACGACCGGACCGTTCGCGCCCATGCCGATCTTCACTTCGGCGCCGAACTTGCCGAACTTCTTCCCGCCGAGGAGCTTCATGGCCTCACGGAGCTCCTCGTCGCGCTCCTGGGCGCGCTTCTTTAAGGCCTCAGCCTCTGCGGTGGAGGGGCCGGAGACGGCGATCCCCACCAGTTGGTTGGCGAACTCGGTGACCAGGGCCGCGGCGGCCTTCGCGTCGAGTTGTTCGAGAAAACCCTGGACCTTCTGCGTCATCTTCTGTTTGGCCTGCATCATGGCCTTGAAGCTCTCTATGATGCCGGACTTCTCCTGCGCGAGCTCGGCCCGGGCCTGCGCGAACTCGGCCTGCGTGAAGGCGCCGGCCCCGACCTTCGCGGCGACGTCCTCCTCGGCCATCGCCTTGCCCTCATGCGACACGGCCAGGGAGATTTGCATGCCCTTCTCGGTCCGCGTGGCCGCGAAATATACGCCGAACTTGCCTTTGACGAGTTTTATGGAGGCGATCTTCTTGTCGAATTCGGCCTGCTCCTCCTGCTCGGCGGCCTGGAGCGTCGCCAGGATCTGACGCTTCTTCTGTCCCGTCTCGCCCGCGCTGATCTCCCGAGGGAGGTTCTCCTTCAGGGCTGAAACGAAGCCCGCCACGCCCTCGGCGAACTTTTCGCCCCTGCCCGCGGCAAGCTGGAGGAACACCGGGACGTCCTTGTCGGCGAAGTTGGTGGCGGCGACGATGTCGTTGGGTGCAGCCATCTTCGGAGCGATATCGTCGAGGGCGTGACGCAGGGCCAAGGAGCGGCCGCTGCCGTCGGGACCGGCCACGAAGAGGTTGTAGTGGTCGGCCTTCATCTCCAGGCCGAAGCGGATGGCCTTCAGCGCCTCGTCCTGGCCGACAAGCTGCTTGTCCTCGTTCTTGATCTCCCGGGTGCTCTGCGGCAGATTGTCAAAGATCGGAGCGTAGCGGACCGAGTCGACGGAAAGCTCGAAGGTCTTGGGGTCGGCCGGCTTGGGCGCCGGGGCCGCGATCTTCTTGACGGCGACCATGCGCGCGACGGACGCGGGCAGGAGGCGCTTCATGCCGGACAAAACACCGAATAGGCCGGTAGCCGGGATGTCCTTGACCTCGGTCGCGGAGAGCTTGGAACCGTCGAAGAATCGCTTATCGGTCTCCTCGTCGATCGGCGCGCCGGCGCGGGAGGCGCGGATGACGCCGGCCAACTGGGTGAGCTGCTCGCGGATGGAGGAGCCCTCGGGAAGGGCCCGGGCGGCGGCCTCCACCTTCGCGGCATCTGCGTAGGAACTGTAGGTCTCGGGCAGGACGACGCCGGTTTCCTGCAGTTGATTGATCAGGCCGATAACCGGATGCAGCTCCACGGCGGCGGGCAGCTTGACCAGGTCCCGGGCGGAAGCGGCCGGAAACGGGACGACGGCGGGGCTATTTCCCGGCGAGAGGACGGGGAGCGCGACCGTGATGGACTCGACGCCGACGATGGAAGCCGCGGACGCAGCCGAGGCCCTCGCCGTCACGACAGAGACGCGGGCGCTGGAGGTCTGGGACCACGCGGCGCCGCCGGGAAGGCAAAGCCCCAGGGCCAGGGCGAGAGTCACGGAGATGGACTTCTTCGCGGCGGTCTTCTCGACGACCATATTCGGCTCCTCTGCGTCTAAAAGAAAAATACGCTTCGCGTCTCCTCGGATTATAAGGGAATGCCCCGTTCGAGGGCTGAGACTGAGGGGCAGGTCCGGGGAGGTATTGGACCTATGAGCGGGCGGGCCCATTGTCCCGCCGAGAGGAACCGCCCAGGACGCGCTGGGCCTCGTAGATGACGACGGCCGCCGCGGCGGACAGGTTCAGCGAACGCGTGTCCGCGACCATGGGCACGCGGTAGAGCCGGTCGCGCCAGCGCGCGCGCAATTCCGCAGGCAGGCCGCCCGACTCGCCTCCGAAGACCAGCCAGGAATCTTCCCTATAAGAGGCCTCCCAATGGGTCTTTTCCCCCTCCGAGCTGAAGGCCAGCAGGGGCGCGTCCTCGGGCAGGACGGCGAGGAATCGGTCGAGGGACTCATACACCCGCGGAGAAAGCCTCTTCCAGTAGTCGAGGCCCGCGCGGCGCAGGCGGCTCTCGCTCAGTTCGAAGCCCAAGGGGCCGATGAGGTGGAGCTCGGCGCCCACGGCGGAGCAGGTCCGGCCGACGTTGCCGGTATTGCCGGGGATCTCGGGACGGATGAGCGCGACCTTCAACACGGCGGCTCGAGGTAGTCCAGGTCCTTGCCGAAAGTCTCCTTGAGGCCCATCAGGGCCAAAAGAGCCAGAGCGAAGGTCCCGAAGCCGACGATTCCCGCCGCGCTCAGGATGCCGTACCGGGGCTTCAGGGACTGGAAACACCAGGACACGAGCACGAGGGAACCCCGCACGAAGTTGGGCGCCGTGGTCGTGACCGTGGCTCTGATGTTGGTGCCGAACTGCTCGGCAGCGATGGTGACGAAGACCGCCCAGTAGCCCGAGAAGAATCCCAAGCCGAAACAGGCGGCGTAGAAGGCCGGGAGTCCGGCCCCATGCAAGTTGAGATAGATCGCGCACACGGCCGCCGCGGCGAGGACGAAGACGAGGGCGGCCCGACGCCGGCTCCTGAGCCATTGACTGAGGGCCCCGCTGGCGAAATCGCCCAGGGCGCAGCCCGCGTAAAGCCACATGACGGCGCGCGCGCCCGTGGGAAGGGCGGGCATGGCCAGCGCCTCGCCGAACTCCGGCGCGAAGGTGGCCAAGATGCCGATGACGAACCAGATGGGCACTCCGAGCAGTATGCAGGAGAGGTATTTTCTCAGATTCTCTCGGCTCCGCAAGAGTATGAAGAAATCGCCGCGCCTGACCAGGGAGCGCTTGACCTTGTCGAAGAGCCCCGACTCGTAGACTCCGACGCGCAAGGTCAGCAGGGCCAGGCCCATGCCCCCGCCCACGAAGTAGGCGGTGCGCCAGCCGAAGAAATCTCCGACCAAGCCCGCCACCACGCCGCCCGCGATGCCCACGCCCGCCACGACCATGGTGCCGTAGCCGCGAGTTTCCTTGGGCATGAGTTCGCTGACCAAGGTGATGCCCGCGCCCAGCTCGCCGGCCAGGCCGATGCCCGCGATCAGCCGCAAAGCCGCGTAGGCGGGGATGGCCTGGACGAAGCCGTTGGCGAGGTTGGCCAGGGAATAGAGGGCGATGGAGCCGAAAAGAACGGAGAGCCGTCCTTTCTTATCTCCGAGAATGCCCCACAGAAGTCCGCCGAGGAGCATGCCCCCCATCTGCATGTTGATGAGGAGAAGGCCGGTGTCGAGAAGCCTCTCGGGGGCGACGCCGATGTCTTTGAGGCTCGGCACGCGCACGATGCTGAAGAGGATGAGGTCGTAGATGTCGACGAAATAGCCGAGCGCGGCGAGCAGGATCGCCGCGGTCGCGTTGCGGGAAGGGACGAGCGCCATCATGCTTCGATAATAGGAAATCAACCGGGGCTTTGCTAGAATCCGCGGATGGTCATCCCCCCCTCGCTGCGCCGTCTCGGCCGCGTCTGGTCGCTCTTCGCCCTCTGCGGCCTCTTCGGGGCCCTCGGGACCTCCGTCTTCTCAGCCGCCGTCGCGGACGGCAAGCCCGCCGCGGCGGCGAGCAACGCCGAGCAGATCCGGGCCCAGATGGAGGCTCGCCGGGCCGCGGAGGCGCCGAGCACGGTCCTGGAGCGCTCGATGTCCTTCTTCGGGCTCTTCGCGCTCGTGGGCCTCTGCTGGCTGATGTCCTCCGACCGCAGGAAGATCAACTGGAGGCTGGTGGCCTGGGGCATGGCTCTGCAGCTCTTCTTCGGCGTGCTGGTGCTCAAGACCGCTCCGGGCCTGTGGTTCTTCGAGAAGCTCAACGACGGCGTGATGGCCCTTCTCGGCTTCACGAACGAAGGCGTCAAGTTCCTGTTCGGCTCCTTCGTCACCGGCCGAGTCGAGACGCCGATGGTCAACTTCGCCTTCAACGTCCTGCCCACCATCATCTTCGTCTCCGCGCTGATGACCGTCGGCTACCACCTAGGCCTGATGCAGTGGGTCGTGGACTTCTTCGCGGTCGTGATGTACAAGACCATGAGGACCTCGGGGGCCGAGACGCTGTCGACGGCGGCCAACATCTTCGTCGGCCAGACCGAGGCTCCGCTGGTCGTCAAGCCCTACGTGGCGGACATGACCAACTCGGAGCTGCTGGCCGTCATGGTCGGGGGATTCGCCAACACCGCGGGCGGCGTGCTGGCGGCCTACGTCGGCATGCTCCACCAGTATTTCCCGGACATCGCCGGGCACTTGATCGCGCAGTCGGTGATGTCCGCCCCGGCCGCGCTCGTCTGCGCGAAGATCGCGATGCCCGAGACCGGCGTTCCGAAGACCCTCGGCCACGTCAAGATGGGCCGCGAGAAGCTCGACGCCAACGCAATCGACGCGGCCGCGCGCGGCGCCTCCGAGGGACTGTCGCTGGCCTTCAACGTCGCCGCGATGCTGCTGGCCTTCATCGCGCTGATCGCGATGCTCAACGCGCTGATCAAGGCCGCGGGCGTCTGGGCCGGCCACCCGCAGGCCAGCCTCGAAGGACTCCTCGCGCTGGCCGGCTGGCCGATCGCGTGGCTGATGGGCGTGCCCGTCCAGGACTGCTGGACCGTGGGCAAGCTGATCGGCGTCAAGACGGTCCTCAACGAGTTCGTCGCCTATCTCCAGCTGACCGAGATACTCAAGACAGGGCAGCCTCTGACCCATC